>Ga0302323_100000937_pt1 | contig 23525 bp, 18 predicted proteins | sample Fen_T0_3_FD_201950 | JGI IMG/M metagenome (GOLD analysis project Ga0302323, IMG submission 201950) | Peat permafrost microbial communities from Stordalen Mire near Abisko, Sweden - Fen_T0_3 | ecosystem: Environmental > Terrestrial > Soil > Wetlands > Permafrost | place: Sweden: Abisko... | reverse complement strand
TTCGGGCTCTTCGTCGTAGGCGATGCTCTTGATACCCTTGGCATCCGTCACCGTCTTGGGAATGCGAAAGGCCACGCGGCAGTCGGCCTGAATCCCAGGCGCAGGCTTGCTGTCGGCGAGCTTGTATGGCACGCACAGGTTGCCCATCTTGCCGAGGAGGGTCTTGCCGATGCCGGCCATGGCGGGGCCGAAATCGGATTCGCAGATGCTGTAGGCAAGGCGGCTTTCGGGCTTGAAATGCTCTAGGAAGGCCTGGATGCGCAGACCGCCCGTGGCCCCGTGGTCGGCCGCGCTCTGGTCGAAGCCCGATCCTGCCGGCATGAAATCCGGGTCGTAACAGACCGGCCAGTAGTCGTAGACCTCGGCCACTGGCGTCCCTGGCGTCTGGTTGGGAACCAGGTCGATCTTGTACGGCCTGGCCGTGCTATCGCCCGCGCGTGGCGTCCCATAGATGGCCGCCACCAGGATCTTGTCGTCCGCCTCGGCACCGCCACCCTTGAGCTGCTTCACCTCGTCGGCGAGCTTGGCGACGTCCATCAGGGGATTGCAAGCCGTCGCCGCGGAGGTATCCGCCGAGGCATCGCACGTGGCATCGGTGCGTGCGTGGCACGCGTCGTACGGAACCGACATCGGCGATGTAGTTGGAAACGACACTGTAGCGCCGTCGCAGGTGTGGGCCCGGGTTGCACAACGCAAGCTCCAAGATTCCTTCTGTTCCAAGGTGGCAAACATCTTGGTTTCCGGCGGTGCCGAGCAATCGTCCTCGTCGGTCAGAAGCACGATGCCGAGGTAGGCCTCGGGGCGTAGAAAATCGAGCTGGCTCTTGTTGTCCCCCAGGTAGAACGCCCATTCCAAGGCCGCCAGTTGGTGTTCGAAGCCGCAACCATTCACGCCCACGTTGACGGCCAGGCATCCGAAGACCTGGCTCACATCGCCGGTGAAATTGATGGCCTGACCCTTGGTGAACTCCAGCCACTTGGCATCGGCGTTGGCCCCGCACTCGGCGGCGCCGCGCATCTGGAACTGCCCCATGTCGCCATACCCGCTGGCGGACTTGCACTGGACCGAATTCCCCGCGCCCAGATCGCTGTCGACGATGGCGATGCGCAGGTCGGGCAAGGTCTGGTCCTGGGGATCGCGAAGCGCCTCGATGAGCTTGGGGAACTGGGCCTTCATCTTGTCCTGCTTGGGCTTCATGGACAGCGAGTTGTCGACCATGAACAGCAGGTCCAGGTGGCGCATGGGCGCGACCGTGATGTACACATCCGTCACCTGGCGCGGCTCGGGGATGGGCTGGGTCAGCGGGTGGGAAACGCACGCCCAGAGCGCGAAGGGAAGAGCAAGGAGCGCCATCGTCCAGCGCGCAGCAGAGAGAACCAGCGAGGGAGAGCGAGTGCAAGTGTTGTGGTTCATGAGTGCCTCCGAGACCGCTAAACAGCAAGTGTCGTGCCCACACCCGTGGCGATTGAGCGCGCGAAAATGCGCGCCAAGTTCACCCCACTGCCAACTGCGGTTGGCACCTGCCAGTTCCGCGTTGGCACCTGCACGCACGAGCAACCAGGTTGGCAATCGGGCTGGCGACCGAGCTCGGTCGCTCGCGACTGGACCTTCGACGACGGCGGCGAACGTCGCCTACACTTGTCTAGTGCCCGTAGCCTGGTGGGCCTTACAACAAAACCGACGATCGCCAACACAGCCAGCGTCGCAGGTGATGGGATCCGCCAAAGCCGAACCGTAGTATGCTGCCGGCGCTCCAGAACGGGGCGCCGAATCAACCCAAATCACGAGGCAGTGACCATGGCCACCAAGACGATTTCCGATATCAATGCCAGCGGCAAGACCGTACTCATGCGCGTCGACTTCAACGTGCCCCTCAAGGGCGGGAAGATCACGGATGACCGCCGTATCCGTGCGGCCCTGCCCAGCATCAAGCAGGTCATCGATCAGGGCGGCAAGCTCGTGCTCATGAGCCACCTCGGCCGGCCCGACGGCGCCTACGATCCCGAAGGCAGCCTCAAGCCCTGCGCCGAGCGTCTGGGCGAGCTTTTGGGCAAGCCGGTCAAGCTGGGCCCCAACGAGGTCATCGGCGCCGCGGCCGACGCCCTGGTGGCTGGCATGAAGGCAGGCGACGTCGTGCTGCTGGAGAATGTCCGCTTTCACGCCGGCGAGACCATGCCCGACAAGGCCAAGAAGAATCCCGACAAGAAGCTGACCGCCGAGCAACAGGCCAAGCACGATGAATTCGTGGCTGGCGTGGCCAAGCTGGGCGACACCTACGTCAACGACGCCTTCGGCACCTGCCACCGCAAGCACGGCAGCATGTTCGGTGTGGCTAAGGCCATCCAGGCCAAGGGCGGCGCCGCCGTGGCTGGCTACCTGGTCGAGAAGGAAATCCGCTACCTGCACGAGTCGGTGTCGTCGCCCAAGCGCCCCTTCGTGGCCATCCTTGGCGGCGCCAAGGTCAGCGACAAGATCAAGCTCATCTCGGCTTTGCTTGGCAAGGTGGACAACATCCTCATCGGTGGCGCCATGGCGTACACGCTGCTCAAGGCCCAGGGCGTGGCCGTGGGCAAGAGCCGCGTCGAGGAGGATCAGGTCGCAGAGATGAAGAAGCTGCTCGCCGGTGCGGGCGGCAAGATCGTCCTGCCCTGCGATCACTCGGCGGCCGGCGCCTTCGACTTCAAGGCCATGACCGGCGACAAGCCGACAGTGGTTGGCGACGCCAACATTCCCGATGGGCTCATGGGCATGGACATCGGCCCCAAGACCATCAAGGCGTTTAGCGACATCATCGGCAAGGCCGGCACCATCGTGTGGAACGGCCCCATGGGTGTGTTCGAGGCGGCTGACTACGCGGCCGGCACCCTGGCCGTGGCGCAGGCCATCGCGGCGGCCACGGGTCGAGGCGCGGTCACCGTCATCGGCGGTGGCGACTCGGCCGCGGCGGTTGAGAAGATGGGCCTGGCCGACAAGATGACCCACGTCTCCACCGGTGGTGGCGCCAGCCTGGAGTATCTGGAGGGCAAGGAGATGCCGCCCATCAAGGTGCTGGACCAGAAATAGGAGAGAGCGCGGAGGGGGAGGAGGGCGCGGAGGAGAGCACGGAGATGCGAGGGGTTCGGATCGAGAAGATCCGGGCCCCTTTTCTTTTGACGGACATCTTCCTGTAGAATGAGGAGAGATGGTCTCTTCGGTGACTCCCTCAGTGCGCCAGTGTCCCTTCTGCCGCAAGTCGACCTCGGCGACCGCAGCCAGGTGTGTTCACTGAGATCGGCGCATCGTGGAATTTCGCCAACGGGAAGAGGGGCGGCCGCTTTCCTGTCCCGATTGCGGGAAGGTAGCCGAGATCGTGCGCCTTGGCACGCTGGAGCTGGACCTGTGCGATACCTGCGGCGGGCTTTGGTTCGATCGCACTGAGCTCGAACGCTTGCCGAAGGAGGCTTCTCCCGCGGATCTGTCCGAGGAAATGCACGCCCTGGTAGCCCGGCTTGCAGCTCGCAAGCCCGCGCCCAAGGCGTACCCCTTGTGTCCGATCTGCCGTAAATCGATGAATCTCGAACAGTACAAGAAGGTGTCCGGTGTTGTGGTTCACCGGTGCATGACCTGCGGGGTTTGGCTCGACGGTGCCAATGCGGCCAAGTTCTTCTTCCTCTTCGAGGCATGCCGTATGGCTGAGTTTGAACAGCGATCGGCGCGGGCCAACACCGAGGAGTTGGAAGCACGCGTGGCCAAGCTAGAGAAGCAGCAGAGCTTGCCGCCCACGTCGCATGCGGCGGCCGAGTCCGACGTCACCTACGCGCACCGATCAGGTTTCCTACTTCTTTTCGACTTGCTTGGCTTTCTGGGATCGCTTTGGGACGAGTGAGCGCCTGCGAAGCCCGACCAAGGGGCCCCGTTGAGCCCCATTTCCAATACGGACGTGGGTCTACGGGTCTTTGGTGAAGTGGACGTTGCGGTCGCCGAAAGCCCCGGCGGTACTCCCGCTCGCATCCGTGCCAGAGATCACGATGTCGAAGGAAGCCCTGGGCCCTGGGCCCCACAGGTTCGCAACACAAGTCGTTGTGGAGCAAAGGCAAACCTCAGCAAACGAGCACAGTGACAACTTTCCAGGGTCGACATTGGTGATCTTCTGACCATTGTCCGCTCTCGTAATGATGCACTTGTTATCCACGCAGGTTGCACTCCCGTTGGGAAGACACATGCCGCTGTCATCGACCGGCGTTTGCAGGGCACACCACCCTGACCAAAGCTCGAAGTCTTGCAACGTGAATCGAAGACGGTTGGACGTAAGCGCTCCATCAAGCATCGAGTAGGAAAAGCCCTGGACCCAGGCCGCTCCGGGACCTCCCTGCGCCGTGAGGCCAGGCGGGTATTCAACATTCGGATCCGTGGCTGGAGCGGGCGGGGTACCGCTGCCGAGGACGGCGGTGCCCACCACTTGGCCTACAGAATCCGTGGCAAACGTAAGATGAACGATGTCGGAGCCGTAGATGTATTGGTAATTCTCGATATAGCCCGTCCAAGATTGACTTGGCCCCAGTGGTCCAATCGCAGCAGCATCTGGTGTGCTAGGGCCTATCGGGCCCGTTCCATTGGTTTCGGACGCCGACAGTGCGGCAGCATCCGACCTTGCGGTCCCTGCGTCTGGGTCGAGCTGTCCGAGAGAGTGGTCGGCATCGCAGCCACCAAGGATTAGCAACGCTGCCAAGGATAGTGTGTTCTTCATTTTGTGATTCCCTCCACTGCCCACTTGTGGAGCGTGCGCCTCGAAAACTTTCATTGTTTCATCGCCGCGCGCGCTTTGTCGGCGAATTTTCCATCGGGGAAAGTCGCGAGGTAGCGTTCGAAGTCGTTGCGCGCGCCGATCCAGCTGCCCACCTTCCCGCGACAGACCGCGCGGCCGTAGAGGGCGCGCTCGACAACGGAATCGGCGGGCGCGTCCGCGCGCAAGAGCAGATCGAAATCGTGCAGGGCAGAGACGCGCCGGCCCTTGTCGGCGCGAAGCTCTGCCCGCGCCACCAGCATCTCGCGTCCCGCTCCGTTTGCAATCAGCGCTTGGGCATCGAGCAACGCCAGCGCCTGGCTGTAACGTCCCATCCGCAGCAGGGCTTCGATCCGAGTCGCATTCGCCTCCGGCAAAAGCGCGCCGCTGGCACCGAACTCGGCACGATGCTCGTCGAGAATCGCCAGCGCCTGCTCCGCGTCGCCTTCCTGCCTCAGCTTGGCGAGGGCGCGCGCGAGAAGCCGCGATTCCTGAGCCAATGAGGATGGACCGGCGGCGGGTACCGGGGCGAGCGTTGGCTCAGGCGATGCCGACGCGGGCTGCACTGGCGCTGCCAGCTTTTCTCGAATCGCCACGGCCCGGCTTGGGCGCACGGGCGCCGGGAGGGCGGGCGTCACTGCGGGCTCAGGCAAGGGATCGGTCGCGGGCGGCGGAATCGGAGCCGTCGGTCGCGCCGTTCCCAGCGAGGCATGGCGGACCGGTTTGCTTGCCGGCTGTGCAACGGGAAGCTCTTGCTGCGAGCGCGTGGGTGCGCGCAACACATACAAGACCGCGGCCGATAGTGCGCTGCCGAAGAGCACCAGGCAGGCCGCGATGGCCAGTTGCCACACCAACGGCCGCGGCCGAAACCGCTCTTTGCTGCGAAGTCGCGCGCCGACCTCGGCCAGTTCTTTCCCACCGAACGGCCGCACCATGGCCGCCGACCGCAACAGGGCCCCGGCCACGGCTTCGTCGCTCGCGCCAGGCGGCTGCGCGATCCAGCGTTCGCGAATGGGCGTGCGCTCGTCCACGTGCGTTTCTCTTGGCTGTTTCATGTGCTTCTCCTCGAAACGCGCCTCATCTCTACAAGAAAGCGTTCGCGCGCCCGGTGCAGGTGCACCCAGATCGTGGCCAGCTTGAGCCCGGTGAGCGCGGCAATCTCTTCGCCCGACAGCTCTTCGAGCTCGAAGAGAATGAGCACCGTGCGGTACTTGTCGGGCATGCGGTCGAGCATGCGATAGACCGTCTCGGTCGACTGGCGACGTTCGAGCTCATCCACGGGCGTCAAGTGTGGCGGGGAAATCGTCCCCTCAATTTCGATCTGGCGTGCCAGGGGGAACCAGCGACGAAAGCGATCCTTGCGGCGATGGTCCAGCGCTACGCGCTCGGTGATTCGGTACAGCCACGTGGTCACCTTGGCGTCGCCGCGAAATTCAGGTAACCGCCGCCTCGCCACCAGGAAGATCTCGTGCACCAGATCCTCGATGTCCGCGCCCGGCCCCGAGAGCTTGGCCGCCCAGCGCGCTACCGTGGGCGCGTGCGCGCGATAGAGCGCCTCGAGATTCGGGACTCCCGAAGATCCATCGGCGGTGGGCATGGAGTCCGAGTTGGGCAAGGACATGGCTACGGTTTCTCGTGTTTTGGGGCAGCCCAAACCTTTCAGCGAAATTGCCCGAGGCTGATACCGAACGAAATTTGTACTTCCAGGTGGGGCAATTGGCCGACTTCGCCGTAGTTCCCAATGGTTAGGCGATCCTGGCCAGGGTAGGTGAAGGCATCCAGGCCAATCCAGCCGGCCGCGCTGTTCCAGGCCCACAGGCCGCGAAGCCCGGCCACGACGCCAAGCTGGGCGCTGGTGTCCGAAGCGGTCGAGGGGAGCCCGGTTCCGCGCACATGCAGCAGCGCCAGCGCAGGGCCCGCGTGAACGTCCAGCATGGCTGCATTTCGCCTGAGCCGGTAGGTCGGCCCCGCGGACAGAGCCACGCGCGTCCACTCCGCCGTGCTGACGGGTAACGCTATTGATTGCGCGTGCGTCGACGTCGCCGACAGCGAGATATCCAGACCAAGAGCACCACCGCCGGGGAACAAGCATCCCTCCAGCTTGGCCCCGTACGCGGCTTCGCCACCGGCCATCGAAGCAAGAAGCGCCAATCCGACATCGAAAGGCATGGGCATGCCCGAAGCGGGCTTCACCTCATGGATGGCTGCCGGCGCGGCGGCTGCGGGCGGAACCTTGGGCGGTACCACCGTCGGCGGTGCGAGGTTGGGATCGAACTTCGCCTGCCATGCCGCGATGATCACGGCCACCGCCTCGGCCACGTCGCTGCACGAACCGGTGCGCTCTAGCGTTCTTTCGGCCAGCAGCTGTCCGTCCAAGGCGAGCAACTCGACATGCACGCTGGAGCCGGCGCCGGAGATATTGACCTTGTGGGCGCCCGGCGTGGCGGAGTCTCGGTCGGTGGCCAGGGCCAGTGCGGCCAACTGCGCTCGAACCTCGGCAGGCGTAGGGCAAGTGCTATCGCCCGTGACGTCGGGCATGGCATGGGCAAACCACAGCGCCAACACGATCGCTGTCACGTTTGCCTCCTACCCCGCGGTTCGCTCGGCCAGCCAGGCAAGGTTCTCGGCGAAGCGATCGACGGTTGCTAGCGCCTCGGTGTCTTCCAGCACTTTGCCCGGCTCGCGCGCCAGGGCCACGGTCCAGTAGGACGAGCCGGGAACGATCATGTCGTTGATCATGTACCAGAACAGCAATTGGGCGAAGGTGAAGTTGTGGCCGGCCCGCCGGGCCACCGCGATGGGGCCACCCAGCTTGCGCGAAAACAGCTGGCCGTTGGCGCGCGACACGTAGCCCGCGCGATCGAGCAGGGCCATCATTTCTGGCGTCGCGGAACCGAAGTAGACCGGCGAGCCGACCACGATGATATCGGCCTTGTGCATGGCCTCGAACACGGGATGAAAATCGTCGTCCTTGGTGTTGCAGCGCTTGTCCTTGTGGCGGCTGCACTCGTTGCACGCGCGGCAGCCCTTGATGGTCTTGTCGCGCAGGGAAATCAGCTCGCCGGAAACACCCTTCGCAGCCAGTCCGTCGAGACAGCGCTGCAGCAGCGTCTCGGTATTGCCGTGTTTGCGGGGACTTCCTGAAATGGCGACGGCGTGCATGGAACCTCCGGTGATGGGTACAACGCCAAGGTATCACATCGCACACCGGACGCAGGCAACGGTTGGAACGGCGTCGGCCTCGCCAAGTGGGCCGCGCCTAGTTGTTGGTCAATTGCACCGGCGTAGGGGTTCGCTCGTCGATGAAATCGAGGGGCGTCACGTTGCGCACGAACATATAGAGAATGCCCGGCAACACCACCAAGGTCGTGAGCGCGCCCACCGCGATACCGGCGGCGACGGCAGTGGCCAGAGGCTGTTGCACCTCGGCGCCCGCACCCTGGGAAAACGCCATGGGCAGAAAGCCGAAAGCGGCCGCGGCGGCGGTGGTCAGCACCGCGCGCAGCACGCTCGCGCTGCCGCTGATGACGGCGTCCATCGGCTTCTGACCTGCCTCCAAGCGGCGCCACACCTGCTGCCCCATGACCACGCCGTTGAGCACCGCGATTCCGCCCAGCGCGATGAAGCCCACGGCAGCGGACAGCGAGAACGGCATGTCTCGCATGGCCAGACCGAGGAAACCTCCGGTGAGCGCCAACGGAACAGTGAGGAAGACCGCTGAGGCCATTCCCAAGTGACGGAAGGTCAGCAGCAACATGCCAAAGATCAGCGCGACGACGATGGGAACGACCACCTGCAGACGCTTTTGCGCGCGTTCGAAGTTCTCGAACTGACCGCCCCATTCGATGTGGTAGGCATTGTCCAGCTGCACGTCGGTCTTGACCCTGGCTTGTGCCTCTGTCACCCAGCTCACCAGATCGCGGCCGCGCAGGTTGATGTCCACTCGCACCACGCGTTCTCTGTTGATGCGGCGAATGGTGGACGGTCCGTCGATTTCACTCACGTTGAGGACTGCGTTCAAGGGCACGGTTTCACCGCCCATGGTCGGCACACGCAACTCGGACAGACCGTCCTTGGTCGCAGACTTGGGTGGCTCAAGCACGCGCAAGGAGAAACGGCGCTGGCCTTCGTAGACAAGACCGACGTCGATCCCCTCGCGGGTGGCGGCGAGCGTCGTCATGGCGTCTTCCAGGCGCACGCCGTAGGCGGCCAGGCGCTTGCGATCTGCGGAGGCGTTGATGATAGGCTGGCCCAGCAGGCGCTCGACCCGGTAGTCGCCCGTGCCCGGGATCGAACGCACGGTATCGCGCACCCGGTCCGATAGGCGCGACAACTCGTTTAGGTCAGGCCCGTAGATCTGAATGGCGACGTCGGCGCGCGAACCGCTGATGATTTCGTTGGTGCGGTCTTCGATGGGTTGCGAAACCGTCACGAAGGTTCCCACCACTTCGCGTTCGATGGCGGTCTTGAATGCCTCGGACAGTCCGTCGAAATCCTTGGCTGTGGTCCATTGGCTGATGGGGCGCAAGCGCACCAGAATATCCGTGTTGTTGGCGCCGCCCAGATCCACGGCGATTTCCGCCCGGCCGTTCATGCCCAGGGTCGAGATGACTTCAGGGAAGCCGTGCAGGATCTTCTCGGTCGCCACATCCAGCTCCAACGCCTTGGTGAAAGAGATACTGGGCGCTCGGCGGATCGACACCACGGCATCGCCCTCGAAGATGCGCGGCACGAATTCGGCGCCTTTGCGGGTGAAGAAGAAGCCACACACCATCAGCGCAACCGTGGCGAGGGCAAGGATACGGCCCCGGCGCGACACCAGGCCCGGCAAGAGGCGGCGGTAGAAGCGCTCGATGACCAGCAGCCAAGCTGGCCCATGGTCCTTGCGCGGCCGCACCAGCCAGGTCAGCACCGCGGGGAAGAATACGATGGTGTAGAGCAACGCCCCGGTCAGCGCGAGCGCCATGGTGATGGCCATGGGGCGGAACATCTTGCCCTCCACGCCCTCCAGCGCCAGGAGCGGTATGTACACCAGCAGGATGATCGCCACTGCGAAGGCCACTGGACGAATCGTCGCCGAGGCAAGCTCGGAATAGGCGCCTGCCTTGGCGCGACCAACCAAGCTTCTCCCTGCCGTACCGGCAATCACCGCCTCCAGCACCACGATAGGACCATCCACCAGGAAGCCAAAGTCGATCGCCCCCAGCGACATCAGATCGCCAGTTACCCCTAGAAAATTCATACCAATGAGCGCCACCGACATGGAAGCCGGTATCCCAAGCACCACCGCCACAGCGCCACGCAAGGTGCCGAGAAACAAGGCCAGCACGATCACGACCACCAGCACGCCTTCGGCCAAGTTGGTGGCCACGGTCTTGAGCGTGCGGCCCACGAAATCGGCCCGGTCGTACACCACGTCGATGGCCACGCCCGGCGGCAAGGTGGTGCGGATCTCCTCGATGCGCTTGCCCACGGCATTCACCACGTTGCGACTGTTCGCGCCGAGCAACATCATCACCGTGCCGGCCACGGCCTCGCCTTTGCCGTTGTGGGTGATGGTGCCATAGCGGAGCGCCGGCCCGATGCCCACGTCCGCCACCTGCGAGATACGCAGCGGTCCTTGCGCCCCACGCGACTTCACGATCACGTCCGCGATCTCTTGCTCACTGCGCAGCATGCCCTCGCCACGCACGACGTAGCTTTCCGAGTTGCGTTCAAGGTACCCACCACCCACGCTCAAGTTGGCCGCGCGCAAAGCCGCGGCCACCTCGGCCAAGGTTGCTCCCTGGGCTTGCAAGCGGCCCGCATCGACCTTGACCTGGTATTGCTTGAGCTCGCCGCCCTGGGTGTTGATCTCGGTGATGCCAGGGACGCTGCGCAGCTTGGGCACGATCTCCCAGTCGAGCAGGGTACGCAGTTGCATGGGCGAATGCAGGGAGCTCCTCACGACGAATTGATAGATTTCGCCCAGCCCCGTGGAAAGCGGTGACAGCTCAGGCACGCCCGCCGAGGGGGGCAATTCCTTCTCGATGCCGCGCAGTCTTTCCAGAACCAGCTGGCGAGCGAAGTACGGTGCCATATTTTCGCGAAAGACGACGGTCACCGAGGACACGCTGGCATCTACCACCGAACGCAATTCGATCTGACCGGGTATGCCGTTCAAGGCATTCTCGATAGGAATACTGATAGTGTTTTCGGCCTCAAGGGCCGACAAGCCGCCCGTCGGCGTGAGCACCGACACTTGCACCGGGCTGACGTCCGGCATGGCATCCACCGCCAGGGTCGAGCCGGCGTAGACGCCCGCGATGAGCAGCATGACCAGCAGGGCCACGGCGGCCCCGCGCATCTTGATGGCCCAAAGAACAAGTCGTTCCAACATGGGTGACCGCTAGCGGAAGATTTCCGACTTGAGGGCGAAGAGGCCTTCGGTGATCACGTTGTCGCCCGCGCGCAGCCCCTTGCGGATGGCAACCTTCTCGCCATCGTCCGCCCCCAACTCGACCGCGCGCGGTTCGACCAGGCCTGGCCCGAGCATGAGCAAGACGGTGGGTTTGCCGTCGACGAAGGTCAGGCCCGCCTTTGGGATGGTCAGCACGCTTTCGGCGGGCCCGTGGCTTTGGATGCGCGCACTGGTGGATTGCCCCGGCCGCAGCCACCCCTTGCGATTGTCCACGTCCACACGCACCACCGCGCTACGGGTGACAGGATCCACGAGATCGCTCACGTGGGCCAGGGTTCCCTGCACGGGCGCGCCCTTGGCAGCGGCGGGCAGGATCTCCACCACGTCGCCTTTTCGGATGCGGTCCAGGTCGCGTTCGAACACCATCAGCTCGACCCACACCGTCGACAGATCGGCGACTTCAAACAGGGTGTCGCTGGGCTCGACGGTCTGGCCTTGGCTGGCCTTGGCCGAGATGACCCGACCGGCGATGGGGCTGCGCAGCTTCATGATGCCAACCTCGGAATCCAGGCTTGCCCCAAGCGCCACCACCGATTTCTCGGCGGCCCGGCGTTCGGCGCGCAGGGCCTGGTGCTCGGCCTTAGCTGCCTCGGCCTCGCGCAAGGCCGTGACCTTGGCTGCGGCGAGTTGCTGTTCGCGTTCGAGGTTCGACTGGGCGGCGATTTCCTTAGCACGCAGGGCCTCGGCCGCGGCCTGGGCTTTGCCCAGATCCACGCTTTCGATGTCGGCCAGGATGTCGCCAGGCTTGACCTGGTCGCCCATGATCCTGAACACCCGGCGCACGCGGCCCGCGCTGCGTGCCCCCACCGCCGCGAACTTGCGTACGTCGTAGCGGACCGTGCCCATGACCTGAACGGTGGGCGATAGCTCGCTGTCCGCGGCCTTGACCGACGTGATGTGGTGGCGTCCGGCGAATTCCTCGCTGAAGCGGATCTGGTTGCCTTCCATGGCCACGGCTGGTACGTGGACCGGCGCAACCACCGGCTTCTCCGCCATTCGTCGCGCCACCAGCGCGATGGCGGCGACCGCGCACAGGCAACCGATAACGACATAGCGGCGCTTCTTTCGTCTCGGCTGTCGCAGTGCTGGCAGTTGCACGCCGGGATCGAATTCGACGATGGGCACGTCTGATCGCGTGGTTCGTTTTGATGACTGACCGTGTATTTCTTCCGACGGTGGTTTCATGATTCCTGTCCGAGTAGCCGGTTCATTTCGATGACGTTGGTCCACAACTCCGCCCACAAGTCGAGACGCGCTTGCTTGGTATCGGCCACGCTGCGCTCGGCGAGCAGAACACGCAGAAAATCAAACTTGCCCGCCTGCCAGCCGGTGCGAACCAAGGCACGAACGGCTTCCTCGCTCTGCAGGGTGCCCTCGACGGCCGCAAGCTCCTGCAGGCGCCGTGCTTGTTCCTCGCGCAGCGCCACCCACCGCCGCTCCAGCCCGGCCAGCGTCGTGTCCCGTTCGAAATCCGCGCGTTCGCGCTCGACCCTGGCCTCGACCAGGGCGCCCTGGTTGCGCCGCCAAAGCGCGGGTGAGAACGAGAGGCCGATACCGAGAAAGCGCTCTTCGCTCGATGGCCGTTCGGCCGCGAGCCCGACGGAAAGTCGAGGCAGGCGCTCGCGCTCCAGCCGGCTGATTTCGCCGTCAATGGCCAGACGGCGCTTCTCCACGGCCTGCACCGAGAGGTGGTGCGCCAGCAGACCTTCCTGTCCCATTTCACTTGGCAAGGTTGCGGGCGGCTGCGCGAAGGTGTCGCTGGGCAACGCGCCCGCGCGCGCGGGGAGCTCCAGCAGATCGCGCAACGCCAACAGCGCTCGGTTTTCCTGCACCTGGGCCGATTGCAGGGCGGCCTCGGCGCGGCCACTTTCGGCCTCGGCCATGCCCAGATCGATGTCCGAGCTGGCTCCCAGGCGAACGCGCATGCGCAAGGCCTCGGCGGTCTGGCGGGCCGTGGCCAGCCGCTCTTGGCAAAGCGCGATGCGCGCACTGGTGATCTGGGCCGCCACGTACACCAGCTTGGCGCGTGCCGCGATCTCCGCGCGCGCCAGCGCCAGGCGCGCCTTGGCCCACGCCACAACATCGCCTGCCGCTTGTCGCCGGGCCCCGGCTTGCCCGAAGAGATCGAGCGGCTGCTCGATGCGAACCGCCACCGAGCCCTGATTGCCAACCCATCCTTGATCGCGGCGCAAGCCCGCCTCGGCGCTGACCACGGGATTGTCGGCCAGGATCCCTGCCACCCCATCCGCCGCTCCCTGCACCCGGCGCCATTCCATCATGCTCTCAACCACTGTGGGATTGCGCTCGATGGCTCTCGCGATCGACTGCTGAAGCGACAGTCGTGCGAATTCATCTGGCTCGGCGTGGGCGGCGCTGGTTGCAAGCAAGGATGCGACGGCGGCGAGAACCAAGGGTATTGGGACGTGCGTATTCATGGCCAACGAACGCACACGACGCAAGGTTCGTGCCGACAGGCACAATGGCCCACCTCTGTGCTATTGGGTGCAACCGCGCGACCAGCGGTCTTGCACAACGCCACACCCAGTCTGGCAAGTTGCAAGACTGCTGATTGCGGGATCCGCGGCGCACCGCTTGTGCCAAAGTTGTCCCGTGCCTCCCGCTGCTGGCCAGCCCAATCGCAAACCCTCCCGTACGAGGACGCCATACTGGGTTTCTGTCTCAGTCATGATCACGGTGCTTCTTTCCGTGCTCACGGCCAGCCGCGTGGATGAGCGCAAGCGCGTTGAGGAAAACTTCGTTGCTTCGGCGCACGCCTCGGCCGCAAAGATGGCCGCAGATTTCACCCACCATCTCGACCAACTTGCCGAGGACACGCACCTGCTCGCCGAGCAGTTCTGGCAACCCCAGCAGACCCCGGAGTATCCGCGCGCGTTGCGAACCAGGGTCCTGGCCGACGGCGTTCGCGTGCTGGCCTCTGTGGTCCATCACTTCCGCGGCATGGTCCTCTCGCAAAATGGCCGCGATTTCGAATTGGCTCTGGACGACGACGAAGATCCCACGCTCGGGCCTTGGCTGAAGGAACAGGGTCGCCAAGCCTTCTTGGCGCCGCACGCGTCGCCCCGCCTGCTTGGCCCCATGACCGCGCCGGGTGATCGGCCGTTCTTCGTTCAGGTGCAAAACCTTTCCTTCGGCATGGTGATTTCGGCCGTGGACGCGCGCCACCTGTTCGAAACCTTGCAGCACGGTCGTCCGGCCGAGGCGCGCTTCGTGCTAGTGGATTCTGCCGAATCACTGTGGGCAGGCTGCGGATCATTCGCCACCTGCCAGGCCCTGACCCGCACGGAATGGAGCCGCGACCCAACGCTCGTCCGCTTCATGTCCGAGCGAAACCTGTCCGAGGATACCGTGGCCGTCCCTTTGCACTTCCGCCGCCTGCTCTCCCTGCCAGCCGGGCTAGACATGGCGGTGCATTGGTTCCCGCTCGAAACCGGGGATGCGCCCATCGCGCTCGGATTCCTCACACCCCTGACCGCGTTGCAAGCCCATCGCCAGGCCGAGCGCTGGCGACTGGTGGCAACTGTCGCCGCCCTCTTGCTGTCGGTGGGAATCGTGGTTGGATTTCTCTGGCGTCAGCGCGAGCAAGAACTGGCCCTGCACGAACGCCTCCGTCACGCCGAGGAATTGAACCGACTGGAACACCACCTGATCCGCGCGGAGAAGCTGGCCACGGTGGGCGCGCTGACCGCGGGCCTGGCCCACGAGCTGGGAACGCCCCTGGCCATCATCCGTGGCCGCGCCGAGATGCTGGAGGAGCGCACCAAGCTGCCCGAGAGCAAGACCATCCTGGACCAGAGCGATCGCATTGCCAACACCTTGCGCCAGGTGCTCGATTTCTCACGCGAGCAGCCCGTGGCCCTGCAACCCACCGACGTGGTGGCGGCCTTTCGCACCGTCGTAAGCCTGCTGGATTTCCGCCTACGCCAAAAGCACATCCGTTGGCAGGTCGAGCCCGCCGAGAGCGCCATCGTCATCGCGGCCGATCCCGATCAATTGCAGCAGGTCCTGGTCAATCTGGTGATGAACGCCTGCGATGCCTGCCAAGACGGCGGCGCGATTTCCCTACGCGCAGCGCACGAGCCCGCGTCGCCAGGATTTGTCCGCCTGGATGTGAGCGATGACGGCTGCGGCATTCCGCCCGAGAAGATCGACGCCGTCTTCGATCCCTTCTTCACCACCAAGCCCAAGGGCGAAGGCACGGGCTTGGGTCTGCCTGTGGCCGCCAGCATCGTGCGCAACCACCTGGGACAAATCAGCATCACCAGCAACGAAGGACAAGGGACGACTGTGACCATCCTTTGGCCAGCAGACAAGGGAGTCTGACCATGAACACCCATCGCATCCTGGTCGTGGACGATCACCTGGAAATGGCCAGGACCGTCGTGGACTACCTCAGCCAGCGCGGGATGGAAGGCAGGGCGGTGTCCTCGGCGCAAGAAGCCCTGGACCTGCTGGCACGCGAGACCTTCGACGGGCTGCTCACCGACCTGCGCATGAAGGGCATGGACGGTCTTGACCTGCTGGATGCGGCCCATCGCCTGGATCCCGAATTGCCGGTGGTGGTGATGACCGCCTTCGGCGGCATCGACAGCGCCATCGAATCGATTCAGCGCGGGGCCTACCACTACGTGACCAAACCCTTCAAGCTGGACGTGGTTCGCGTGCTGCTGGAACGTGCGTGCGGCGAGCGGGAACTGCGCAGCGAGAACCGCCGGCTGCGCCAGGTGGTCGACGATCGCTTCGCCGACATCCTGGGCAAGAGTCCGCCCATGCAGGCGCTGTTTTCGCTCCTCGAACGCGTGGCCCAGGTTTCGAGCCCAGCGCTGGTCTTGGGCGAAACCGGCACCGGCAAGGAATTGGTGGCGCGCGCCCTGCACAACGCCGGCCCACGTGCTGCGGGTCCATTCGTCGTGGTGAATTGCGCCGCCCTGCCCGAGACCTTGCTTGAAAGCGAGCTCTTCGGACACACCCGCGGCGCCTTCACGGGCGCCACCCAGACCCGGCGCGGCCTCTTCCTCGACGCCGATGGCGGCACGCTGTTGCTCGACGAGATCGGCGAGCTTTCGCCGCCGCTGCAAGCCCGCCTTCTGCGTGTGCTCGAATCGGGCGAGGTGCGGGCCCTGGGCAGCGACACGGTCCGAACCGTCGACGTGCGCATTGTGGCCGCCACCCACCAGCCCCTGTCCGACCTAGTTCACCGGGGCAGCTTTCGCGAAGACCTGTATTTTCGCCTGAAGGTCCTGCCCATTGTGCTTCCTCCCCTGCGCGAGCGCGGCGACGATATTCGTCTGCTGGCAGAGCACTTTCTGACCAAGGCACGCGAGCGTTTGCCCCAGGCGATGGCGCGCGCGTTTTCCTCGGACGGCATGGCCGCGTTACTTGGCCACCGCTGGCCGGGCAACGTGCGAGAGCTGCAGCACCTTGTCGAACGGCTGGTGGTCACAACCGACAGGGAGAAACTCGACGCTGCGATCGTCCAGACCGCCCTGGAGCCAGCGCCGCCGCGATCGAAACAACCCTTTGGCGCCTTCGAATCGCTGCCCTCGCTACGCGCGTTGGAACAACAGTATCTCGACCACGTCCTTGAGTGTTCGGGCGGCAACAAGACCAAGGCCGCCGAGATCCTCGGCATCGACCCGTCCACCTTGCACCGAAGGGGCAAGGCGCGCAGCTAGCGCGCGACTCACCGGTGGTACGTTGCCTAGCGAATCGCCCAGGCAATGCACAGGGGTAGGCAGGGGCGTTCCGCCTCCTTTTGCTCGGAATGAATCCTTTGGGCGTCCTTCACAATCAAACCCACGGAGGAATGACCATGGTGAAGGTAGCAAGGGTGGATCGAATTCGTGCCATAGGTCGCGTGGTCACTGTCACCGCGCTTTGGCTGGCCGCATGCAGTAGCAGCAGCAACGGCTTGGGGGGTGGAGCAGGCGGCACCCCAGAGACGCAAGGTCAGGGTGGCAGCGGCGGACTCGCGATCAGCTCAGGCGGTGCGGTCGGCGCTGGCGCGGGCGGCATGATTCTGGGCATGGGCGGCATGATGATGGACGCCGGTGGAACCATGATGGGCAACGACGGCGCGGGGGGCGCCAGCACCGGGGCAAGCTGCCACGCGCTTGGAACCCTTCAGGTCACGAGCAGCGGCGCGTCCGCCTACGTCATCGACGGGGTTTCCAACCCCAGCCTGACGCTCTGCCGCGGGAGCACCTATGTCTTCGCGGTCAACGCCCCCGGACACCCGTTCTACATCAATACCGTTCAGGGCACTGGCACCAGCAACGCGTACGGTTCGGGCGTAACGGGCAACGGGACGACCTCGGGAAACGTGACCTTCGTGGTTCCCAGCGACGCGCCGGACACGCTCTTCTACGATTGCGCAATTCACGCCGCGATGACTGGGACGATACACATCATGGACTAGATTCATTGGCGGAATAGATCCGTGCGCGCCGTTTCCGTAATAGCAACAATTGCCGGATGCTTCAGACGCCGTTCCACGGAAATTGCGTAGTAGCGCTCGCGAACCCCCTCGGCCAGCCCCAGCGGCACCACGCCGTACTGCCGGCCGACTTCCTTCTCGATAACCGTGGGCGCGGGAAAGATCCCGATGCCGTCGTGCCCAAAGACGTTCAGCAGCGCGCCGTCTTCGAATTCCGCCACCACACAAGGTCTGATGCCCAGGTGGTCGAACCATTGGTCAAGTGAGCGTCGCAGGGTCAGGTTTTCAAGGGGCAACAGCATGGGGGCGCTGTCGAGGGATTTGGGGAACCCGCGACGGTAGGTGCGGGCCAGCTCCTTGGTGCCGAAAAGGCTCACCTTGGATTCGCCGAGCATGTGATTGAAGGCCCGTACCCTGCTGCCAGGTGACACGGGCGCGTCCGTAATCACCAGGTCGAGTTCGTGCGAGGCCAAACGCACCAGCAGATTTTCGTGAGTGTCCTCGCGGCACACCAGTCGCACGGGTTCGGCCAGCTCTAAGGCAGGCCGTAACAGTCGCCGCACCACCAGCTTCGATACCGAATCCGCCACGCCCACCTCCAGGCGCAGCACCTGTCCCTTCGCACGCCCCTTCACCGCATCCATCAGTTCCTGGCCCACGGTGAAGATCTCCTCGGCATAGCGGTATGCGGTCCGCCCCATGTCCGTGAGGGCAAGCTTGCGGCCTTCCTTGATCAGGAGCTTTTCGCCGAGACGATCTTCGAGAGCGTGGATCTGGGCGCTGAGCGTGGGGTGGGAAAGCCGCAGCACCTTTCCCGCGGGAACAAGCCCGCCTTCGCGAGCCACAGTCCAGAAATAGAGCAGGTGGTGGTAGTTGAGCCATTCCATGACTCAGAGTATATGTCGTCATTATCGACAGTTCTCTTCATTATTTCGTCATGGCCGACATGGATGGGAAAGCGAACAATGGAGCTGTAGGGCCGTCACACCCCACGGAATAGTGAGGACACCATGAAGATCGTCGTACGCTTCCTTGGCCTGCCGCCTTCCGAGATGCTGCGCGAACATTGCGAACGCCAGGCGCTCTTCCACCTGAGTCGATTCGGCCACGACCTCAGTTCTGTCGACATCCGCATCCGCGATGTGAACGGACCGAAGGGCGGCGCGGATAAACAATGTCAGGTGTTCGCCACAGGGCCACGCCTTGGATACTCTACCTTGCAGGAACTAGGCGAAGACGCGTACCAGGCGGTGGACGCCGCCATGTCCAGGCTGGCCCGGACCGTCGCCCGGGGGCTCGAACGCGCTCGGGATTGGAAGGCCGGGCCCCACCACTTTCACCAGGCAAGTTCTCGCCAAACTCGAATCTAGCTTCTGCGTAGAGTAGACTGGCACTTGCAAGTTCAAGCGGACAGCACCATGGCAAAACAAATGCGCAGTTACCCTGCCGTCTTCGTGGTTGCCATGGTTGTGTCCGTGATGACATCCGCCGCAACACCGACGCCGGATTGTCCCTGTCATCATGAGGCCACCGGGCATGTTGGCATCGACCTGGAAAACGTGGTTTCGAGCAGCGACGTTCCCGCTGGAACACTGCAATTGCGGACGCGACTTCAGGTCGGCGCAGGAAGAATTCACCGAGCAACGGGCATGCGCCCTGCGGTCACGGGCGATCCCACGCCAACGATGCAGGTTCCTCCGCTCCGACAAATCCCCATACGCACCAACGACCGGTTTTGGATCGATAATCCGAAAGTCCTGACCCAGGCATCGCCACGCGGACCTCCGTCCGTCTAGTCGGCGCGCCACCGCCGGACACAACGCCGGGCCAAAGTGTGGTAGCGGCACGCTGGGTCGCACGTGGTGTGGCCCGGACTGTTCGTGCCCCGCTCGAAGCGGGGCACTAGGAGATGAATCGAAGACAAGGCCTAGCTAGTGGTGCGATGTCGCAACTCGCGGACCCCGCAACTGGGGCTGGGACGTATTCAATGACGAGTCAGATACGGAGGTAGCATCATGAGACGAGTCAACCGTAAGCAATTGAGACCAACTCGCAAGGTGGGTTGGCTGCTTGGGCCTGTAGTGGTTTCGCACTGTCCTGAGGAGAGCGTCGACGAAACTCTCGCCCAGGCCCGCGCTCTGGCAACGGCAGCCATGGTCGAAGTGAAATCGTGTGCCTTGGAAGGTGCCATTTTGGGCGATGTTGCGGCCCTTGCGGCGGCAACTGGGGCAGGTCTTGTTGTCCTGCCCGGCTCACTCATGGACACTCCGGATGGGCCACGCCGTCTTCGCGCTGCCATGGCCACGGCACGCCCAGTGCTCCTGGCGCGAGCCAGCTTGGGCGGCCCGGTGATCACCGTGGCGGACGCGCCACGAGCAGGCCTGGGGGCCATGGCCGTGGCTGCCGACGAAGCGTGCCGGCTCGGCTGCCCACTTCTCGTGGTCCACGCTGCCGAGGGGATAGTCGGGGCCACGAACGACGACTTGGGACCGGTAAGTGCCATGAGCCTGAGGGCTTGTCTTGGAACCATCCGGCTTCGCTGGGGTGTGGCGGTTGAGACTCGGTCCATCCACGGTCCATGGGTTTCGTCGCTGTCGTCGCTGGCCAGCGAATTGAAGGCTTGCCTCATTGTCCTGGGCGCTTACGACGGTTCGTGCACCGACAGTGTCACCAGAACGCGACGGATGCTTGACGTCGCAAGCGAGGCGCCCTGCTCGGTCCTGCTGCTGCCGCAACCGCCGGAAGAGGGACAATGGTTCGCAGAACGACCCAAGCCATTGGAACGGCTGTATCGCCCCCGAATGGCCACCAACGCATTCATTCAGGCTTCAGGAGAAATCCAATGACAATCGAGACACACGAATCGGACAAGGCAGAAGCGCTGGTGACAGAGCAACGAACGCACCTGCCCAACCACAAATTGACCATCGCTCTCGTTGGGCTTGCCGTCGGATTCATCATCCTCGTTGCTCTCAATATGAATTGAGGAGTTCGTTGGCTTGGCATTTTCTGGAGAAACCATGAGCGAGCAAAATGGGGACACAAGCAACGAGCAGGCAAAGGCGGCGCGGGGAGCAGGCTCTGTCCTAGATCTCGCTGGCCTTCCCGGACTAACTGAAGGCGACGCAAAGGCGCGGCTGGCGCGGGAAGGCCCCAACGAACTTCCCGCCCAGAAGAAGCGCAATCTGCTGAGCATCGGTTTCGGTGTAGTGCGCGAGCCTATGTTCCTCATGCTCGTTGCTGCGGGAATCATCTACCTGCTCATGGGCGAGCCGGCCGATGCCCTAATGCTGATCGGTTTCGTGCTGGTGGTCATGGCCATCACCATCATCCAAGAACAGCGAACGGAGCGCGCGCTGGACGCCTTGCGGGACTTGTCGAGCCCCAGGGCACTGGTCATCCGCGATGGCGTTCACCGGCGTATTGCCGGGCACGATGTGGTGCGCGGCGACTTTGTCGTCCTGTGCGAAGGCGACCGCGTTCCCGCCGACGGAATCCTTCGCCGCGGGATCAATCTCTCGGCGGATGAATCCTTGCTGACTGGAGAGTCCGTTCCGGTCAGGAAGGTCCCATCGGCGGATGCGAAAGAGCTCGACAAACCTGGAGGCGACGATCTGTCTTCGGTCTTTTCCGGCAGCTTGGTCACCGCCGGACAAGGCATCGCTGAAATCGTCGCCACAGGTTCCCATTCAGGACTCGGCAAGATCGGCAAAGCACTTGCGCGGGTCGAGCAGGAGCCAACCCTTTTGCAGAAGGAAACCGGACGCATGGTCCGCATCTTCGCCATTGTGGGCCTCTTGGCCTGCGCGCTCGTGGTAGTGGTCTATGGATTCACCCGGGGCGGTGGCACCGAAGTCTGGAAGCAAGGCTTTCTGGCCGGAATTGCCATGGCCATGGCCACCTTGCCCGAGGAATTTCCGGTGGTGCTGACCATCTTCCTGGCGCTGGGGGCGTGGCGCATCTCGCGCAAGAACGTGCTCACGCGACGGATGCCGGCCGTCGAAATGCTAGGGGCCGCCACCGTCCTTTGCGTCGACAAGACGGGCACGCTGACCCAGAACCAGATGACCTTGCGCCAGATCTCCGGGGCCGGCACGGTCCTCGACCTTGCGACCCTGCAAGGCCCACTTCCCGAAGATCTGCATGGCTTGCTTGAGAACGCGATCTTGGCCAGCAAGCGCGATCCCTTCGACCCCATGGAGCGCGCGCTGCACGAGGCGGGCGATCGATGGGTCAAGAACACGGAGCATCTGCATCCAGGTTGGTCGCTGACCCGGGAGTACCCACTGTCGCCCGCCCTATTGGCCGTCAGTCACGCCTGGCGTACCGGGAACGACGATGAAGTCGTGATTGCGGCCAAGGGTTCGCCCGAGGCCATCGCGGATCTGTGCCACCTGAGCCCGGCGCTGCAAGCGTCGCTGTCGCGAGGTGCGGCGACCCTGGCCAGCCAGGGCCTTCGCGTTCTCGGCGTCGCACGCGGAACGACGACCCAGGGAAAGCTCCCCGAACAACAACACGGTCTATCGCTTGAGCTGGTCGGATTGCTTGGTTTCGAAGACCCCGTGCGACCCACCGTGCCTGCGGCGGTCGCCGAGTGCCAGGCCGCTGGCGTACGCGTAGTCATGATCACGGGCGACTATCCCACGACCGCCCAAAGCATTGCCAAGCAGGCCGGCATCGCCAATGCCCAGAAGGTGATCACCGGCAGCGAGCTCGACGCTATGTCGGACGAAGAACTGGCCCGGCAGGTCCGTGAGGTTCAGGTCTTTGCCCGCGTGGTCCCCGAGCAGAAGTTGCGCATCGTCAACGCCCTGAAGTCAAACCAAGAGATCGTTGCCATGACCGGCGACGGGGTGAACGACGCGCCAGCGCTCAAGGCGGCCCACATCGGCATCGCCATGGGCGGTCGCGGAACGGATGTGGCCCGCGAGGCCGCATCCCTCGTGCTGCTGGATGATGACTTCTCGTCCATCGTCGCGGCCATTCGCCTGGGCCGGCGCATCTTCGACAATATCAAAAAGGCCATTGCCTTCATTCTTGCCGTGCATGTGCCCATCGCGGGCTTGTCCATGCTGCCCGTGTTCATCGCGGATTGGCCGCTCCTGCTGTTGCCCTTCCACATCGCCTTCCTGCAGCTGATTATCGATCCCTCGTGTGCTCTCATTTTCGAGGCCGAGAATGCCGAGGCCAACGTGATGAAGCGACCGCCGCGCAAGCCGACTGAGCGGCTTTTCTCCATGCAGACGGTCGGCTTCGCGGTCGTGCAAGGGCTAAGCGTTCTTGCGGTCTGCCTGGGCGTCTTTTTGTTCGCGCGCACTAGCCATTCCGCCGACGCGGCCCGCGCGCTGATGTTCGCCACGCTTGTGGTGGCCTTCATCGTCATCATCCTGGTCAACCGCTCCTGGACAAAATCCGTCTTTGCGATGCTGCGTGTTCCCAACCCCGCTCTGCTTTGGGTGGTGCTGGGCGCCTGCGCCTTTCTTGCACTGGTTCTGCTGGTCCCGGTGGTGCAGAAACTCTTTCACTTCGCGCCGCTGCACGCGACGGATGTGCTCGTCAGCTTGGGCGCCGGCGTGGCTTGCGTGCTGTGGTTCGAGTTGGTGAAGCTCGCGTGGAGGCCTAAACCATGAATGAACCCAAGAAGAGACTCAACGTCCGGGCGTTCGTGGCGATCACGATCGGCCTCTGCGGGATGGGATTGCCGGTGACCGGTCTGGTCAACCACTTCAGCGAGTTTTCGCCAGCCACGGTGGAGGGGCACGCATGGCATTCCTCCCACAATGTTCTGGGCGTGCTCTTCGTCCTGTTTTCCATCTGGCATATCGTGCTCAACCGCCGCCCCATGTGGG
>Ga0302323_100000935_pt1 | contig 23562 bp, 22 predicted proteins | sample Fen_T0_3_FD_201950 | JGI IMG/M metagenome (GOLD analysis project Ga0302323, IMG submission 201950) | Peat permafrost microbial communities from Stordalen Mire near Abisko, Sweden - Fen_T0_3 | ecosystem: Environmental > Terrestrial > Soil > Wetlands > Permafrost | place: Sweden: Abisko... | reverse complement strand
CTGGACCCTGACTCAAACCATCAGCCTCGATCCGAACACGCCTGCGGTCAAGATCGTCATGGCCCTGAAGAACAACACTGCTATGCCTAGAGTGGCTTATCTGGTCAGGTATGCCGATGTGGATAGCGACGGTTCTTTCCTCAACAACTTCAGCGCCACGACCAACGGCGCGTTTAGCTGGAATGCCAGCATTCCCTTCGGCGCGAATTCCGGGTACGGATTGGAATTGCGCAACTTCGGGCAGCCGCACTTTGGCTACCTGCAGGGCTTCGCGCGCACTGTCTCCACCGGACCGAATCCGTGTGCTTTTGCCAGCGATTCGTCCGGCTCTCCCTTGACGGGCATCAACGGCTCAGTCGCTCTCGCCTACGTAGACTCCGTGGGTGCAAAAAAGACAAAAGCTGCCACCATAATCTACCGGGGAATGTAGACGAATCCGCTCAGTCGGCTGTCGCACGGCACGGCTGGGGCGGCCAGCGACGGGTGTGTCGAGGCTTGTAGGTAAAGCTTGCGCAGTAACAGCAAACCTCGCCGGAAACATGGCCAGAAACTAAGTAAGAAGGAGACGCTTCCATGAAGAAAAACAAAAAGTCGGCCTTAGCAGCCATCACACTGATGTTGATGTTTACCTTCGCTAGCGGCGCTGCCGCCCAGAGTGACGCTGCAGGCCCCCACGACGCGCAAACCCTGTTCCTCCGCAACTGGCTTGGATCGAGCAACCCGCCCAAACCGATCCGCCAACACGCGGCCACCGCGACCGTCGCCGCCTCTCAAGCCGACGCGGACCCTCTGGCTCCCGTTAAAACAAAGGTCTACAAGTTCGCCACCACCGACTACCCCGGCGCGGCTCTTTCCGTTGCCTACGACATCAACAAGGGAACCGTCATCGGTCTCTATAGCTTTCCCAGTTCTCCACCGTATTCGTCATTTACTGTTAAGGGCGGTATCTTCCATCCCTTGCAGGTCCCCGGCGTTACGAACACGGAAGCCATGGGAAGTAACACTCTCGGACAGATCGTTGGCGATTACACCGACCAGGGCGGTACCGACCACGGATTTCTCTACGAGTCCGGTCACTTCACCACCGTCGATAACCCATTTTCCTCAGGGCCCACCACGCTGTATGACATCAGCGATTCTGGCGTCATGGTCGGCACCTGGATGAGTATTGGCGATACCCGTTTGCGCGGTTTGGCGGGCCCGGTTGGCTCCATGAAACCCGTGGACTTTCCCGGAGCCTTCCATACCGCGGTCCTGGGCGTTAACTCCGGCGGTGACATAGTCGGCTACTGGATTGCCCCCAACGCCACCTGGCCCGCCTTTCACGGTTTCCGGCCCAGCAAGGGCAGCTTGATCTCGCTCGACTACCCCGGCGCGCTCGCCACCGTCGCTTTTGGCATCAACGATAACGGGGATATCGCCGGCTGGTACTACACCGACGGCGGCAGCATCACGCACGGCTTTATCTATTCCGGCGGTTCCTTTCGGACCGTCGACGTCCCCGGCGCGGTCTCCACGGTATTGACGCGGATCAAGAACAATCTCCAGATCACGGGGGATTTTGTTGATACCGCTGGCGAAATTCATGGATTTTACGGCCATTAATCGTCGTGCTGCCACGCCACCTTCCTGCAAGGAGAATGACTTATGCCTACCAAGACGATCATCACAGCCATGAATACAGTGGCTGCTATCCTGGCTTCATGCACCTGGGCCGCCACGGCTGGGGCCCAATCGGCGTCCCGGCCGCCGATCATCCGGGCAACGGACGTTCTGGGAAGCAATCCGTTCTCCCGCCCGCGGTCCAATTCTCGGCCCGTCGCCGCGGTTACTCCAATGCCGGAAGACGCTGCGGCGCAGGAGCCCGCCAAGACGAAAGTGTACAAGTTTTCGAGCGTCGACTTTCCCGGTGCGGCACTGTCGGAAGTCACCGCCTTTAGCGGCGGAGTGAGCGTCGGTTACTACTACATCAATTCATTTCAAGACATGCAGGGATTTACGTTCAAAGGTGGAGCGTATCGCCGCTTCAGTGCTCCGAATGCCACGACAACCGCAATCACGGGGCGCAACAGTCTCGGGCAGATCGTGGGTGCCTTTGGCGACTCTTCCGGAAACGGTCATGGCTTTCTCTACTCAGCAGGCGCTTTCACGACCATCGACTACCCGGGCGCGACATGGACCGAAGCCATTGGTATCAACGATTCTGGCGTGATCGTTGGCCAGTACGACGATAGCAGTAACAACATTCATGCCTTCATCTACAGCGCCGGACACTTCACTTCTTTCGACTATCCGGGCGCGACCTACCAGACCGGGGCCTGGGGCATCAACTCTGCCGGCGACATTGTCGGCATCTGGACCAATGCCAATGCCTTTCACGGCTTTCGTCTGAGCGGAGGCACATTCACCTCGATCGATATGCCCGGAGCGCTCACGACATTCGCTTATGGGATCAATGACCTCGGGACCATCGTCGGGAGTTACTACGATGCCAGCGACAATCTAAATGGCTACGTCTACTCGGGCACGTTCCGTACCGTGAACGTCCCAGGAGCCGCGCGCACCGTCTGGCGCGCAGTCAACAACACCGGCCAATTGAGTGGCGTCCTCGTGGACGCTTGGGATGAGGGTCACGGTGTCACCGCAAAGTAGAGACGAATCGGGAGGATGGGATATATGCATTCGAAGAACGGAATGGCTCTAAGCCCTCATATGCAAGGACTCCGCACGCTCGCTCTGTTCGTACTGTTGGCCTTGGCGCAAACCTTGCATGCCCAAACCCAACCCATGCCAGACGCCAGCCCAGCCAAGACCAAAGTCTACAAATTTTCGACCGTCGATTTTCCCGGCGCAGAGGTCTCGGACGTCGCCGCCTTCAGCGGCGGAGTGAGCGTCGGTTATTACTTCATCGGTTCCTCCTTGCAGGGGTTCACCTTTAAAGGGGGCATTTATAAGACTCTGGCTCCTCCCAATGCAAAGTACAGCGCCTGCCTCGGCCGCAACGGTGTCGGACAGGTGGTGGGGAACTTCGGCGATCTTTCCGGAAACAATCACGGGTTTCTCTACTCGGCGGGCTCCTTCACGACCATCGATTACTCCGGGGCACTATGGACCGAAGCGCACGGGATCAACGATTCTGGCGTCATCGTTGGTGAATATGAAGATAGCAATCTCAACATTCACTCGTTCGTCGACAACGCCGGACACTTCACCTCGTTCGACTTCCCTGGCGCCTCCTACACCGAGGCATGGGGAATCAATTCTGCGGGTGACGTTGCCGGCATCTGGAGAGATTCGCAAATTTTTCACGGCTTTCGCCTGAGCCACGGCACTTTCACCACGCTCGATGTGCCCGGAGGGGTGTCGACGTTCGCAGTTGGCATCAATGATAGCGGGGCCATCGCCGGGGGCTACTACGACGCCAGCGACGTACTGAATGGCTTTGTCTACTCTGGCACCTTCCGCACTGTGAATGTGCCTGGCGCGGCGGGTACCTTCTGGCGCGGCATCAACAACACGGGGCAGTTGAGTGGCAGGGCTATCGATGCATTGAATGAATCTCATGGCATGACCGGGAAGTAGTTCGGGAGGATACGATCTATGTGGTCGAAGAACGCGATTACCCTAAGCCGGCAACTTCAGAGACTGATCGGTCTTGCTCTGCTCGGTTCGTTAACCTGGGTGCAGGCCGCGCGCGGTCAAACCCGGCCCACGGCAGACGCCAGTCCATCCAAGGCAAAAGTCTACAAATTTACGACCGTCGATTTCCCCGGCGCCGCCTCGTCCGGTGTCACTGACATTAATGCTGGCACCGCGGTCGGCTACCAATGGATTTCGGTAACCGGAAACTTCAGCGCCTTCCTGCTAAAGGGCGGTATCTACCGCACGTTGCAAGTTCCCAATGCGACCGACAGCACCATCGCAGGAATTAATTCGTTGGGCCAAATAGTAGGTGCGTTCATCGACAGAAATGGAATTTGGCATGGATTTCTTTACAGCGGTGGAACTTTCACGCCCATCGACTATCCCGGCGCGATCATAACGGAGGCCCTCGACATTAACGATTCGGGAGTCATAGTCGGCCACTATTACGGTACGGACTACATCGAGCATGGTTACGTATACAAGAATGGCTCGTTCACCGTGATCAACTACCCGAACGCGATCCACACCGGAGTCTTCGGGATTAATTCCGCCGGCGACATGGTGGGGTCTTGGAGAGATAACGCCGGTCAACACGGCTTTCGCCTGAGCGCCAACATCTTCACAACCATTGATGATCCAGAGGGCATCGGCGGTTGGGTCACAGGGATCAATGATGCGGGACAGATGGCGGGAACTTTTGTCGATGCCAACGGAGTTCTCCACGGATTCATCTACTCCGGCAGCTTTCGTCGTCTGGATGTGCCCGGGGCGGCTGGCACGCGGTTGTGGCGTATAAGGAACAACGGACAAGTGGCGGGGGCTTTTGTTGACGCTCTCAACGAGATCCATGGCATGACCGCACATTGAGATCTGTTTTCGATCCACCATGATCGGCTCTGCTTGTAACGTTCAACGATCATCCAGCACGATCCCGATGGGCGGGGCATTGTCTGAGCCTCGCGTGAGGGGTTCTCGTTGAAGCCAAAAGGGGAACCAGGAGAAGACTAATGACAGGGAACCATGCAATCGATCCACGCAAACGCCGGTTCGTGAACCAGAATGCTGTATTGCCCATGTTGGCGCTTGTCGCCCTGTTGTCATTCGGCGGATGCAAGGGGGCGCCGAAAGACTTCGAGGTCATGCCGACCACATCCCCGGACCCGAATGGCTTCTTGTTGAATCCTCAATGGGGACAGCAGGCCGACCACCGCGGCGTGCCCGATCCCTACAAGAGCTGCCCCGTCGAGGACGACTCCGACAGCCGCGAGCTTTGGACCCAGTCTCCCCAATACCCGCACTGTACCTCATACCCGGTTACGTTCAATGGGGGCGCTTTGTGCGGTCCTCATGTCAACTTCGAGCCGGTCACTTATGAAGGCACAGTTTTTTGGGACGGGCAGGCCTTCTGGGATGACGACTACGACCTCAATGTAAGGCGGGATGACAAGTTTCTATACAGTACGGCGGGTGGAGACCAGGTTCACATCGAATTTGATTCCGATGAGACCGTCGATAACTGGGACGATACCGGCACCTGGTGGAATGACTTCCATCACAACGGAGTCGATCACTATGTCGAAGTTGCACCCTTGGCGTGGGCCTTCGATGGCTACACACAGGCTTCCAACATGATTAATGGCAGTTTCGTCATTGTCATCGGAAAGTTGGGTATGGACACGTCTCACCATGGCAAGACGGAACTACATCCCGTGTACGCCATGTTTGTGCGCTTGAAAAGCAGCGACTTCCGCCGCACTTCCTGGGCATTCTTCGTGCGCAACTGGGGCGACGAAGGCTTTTGCAGTGATGGCGACCAGCCCCTTGAGACGCGCGAACATCAGATCAAGATCAGGATCCCCAACGTGGCTGGTCTGATTTCCGACAACGTGTCCGAAGGTGCCCAGAATGAGGACGATCTCTCGGCCATGCAGGCCAGCATGCAGCCGTCCGGCGACGGAGTCCTCATGACCTTCACCCTCTTGCCGCCCGACAAGCAAAGCTGGTTCGTGGGCGATCTGACATTTGTTGCCAGACCGCCGCAAAACACAGGGGCGATGGAAACTGAATCGGCTCGGACAAGCAAACCAGACGCCGGCGCCGCCGGGGAAGAAGATGATCGTCTTCCTCCGGATCTGCAAGCGTTGCAAGCCGGCGTAGCGAAGTTGTCAGGAGGAGATCGCCGTGTTCTGAATTTGGAATTGCAGAAAATAGCTTCCAGAAAGAAATCTGTTCCCACCAAGATCGCCGTACTCTTCGAGCCTGAGAAGGCTGAGAGCGCACAGCCTTACGCTACACCGGCAGCGCCGCCTCGCACCCGGGGCGGCAACAAGACGCCGTTGCAATCGCGGCTTAATCAGAAGAAGGAATTTGTCCGGAAGTTCCTGGCAGAGAGAGGCGTCAAATAAGGGCCACGGGCGGCCACGTGACATCACACTCGGTTGTCTGGGGACCGTGGTGTACATACACTTCATCGGAATACGCGCAAAGTGCCGCCCGCAGTGTCTCGAAAGGAGTCGCCGGCCGACGTTGCAGTAGCGCTGGAATCTCCCCATGCGAGAAGTAGTCCTGGTTTCTTCCGTCCGCACCCTGGGGAGTAAATCCGCCGGCGACATCATCGGCATCTGGACCAATGCCAACGCCTTTCACGGTTTTCGACTGAGCGGCGGCACTTTGTCGGGAGTTACAACGACACTAGTGTTTGACGATGCCCCCAAGCACATCTTGCAACGCATGCGCGATCATTCCGGGACGCACGCTTCTGCGCCAATGGGCGAGAATGCCGAGCATGGCTCCCAGCAGGCAGATCTCGAATGCCTTCCGGAGGCCCTGGTACGAGTGAGCAGCGCCGAACATGGCGGCGGACAGGAGAATGCCGGCAGGAACGCTCTGCGTCAGAGCCGTGAATTGCCGCTGCAGGTAGCCGCGATAGAGGGCCTCCTCACAAATCCCAGCCGAAATCGAAAGCGCCACCCACAGCGCCATTTCGATGCCTCCGCGCGGTAGCAGGAATTGTGCGGCATTGTCGGCAGCCCCACCTCGCAGAATCGAACCCAAGATCGAAATGACGGGGATCGAGACAATCAGGAACAACACAGCGATCCCGATGTCGCGCAACAGCTGCCGGACGGACCGCCAGCGCTCTCCGAAAACGGTGAGAAGAGACGAGCCGTGCAGGGAGACGCCCACAATCACGAGGCCCAGCACCAGCCATTCAAAAATCATGGTGCGTTCGTAAATGCCGATGTGATCCGGATGCAGGACTGCGCGCATTTGATCCGCGCGAATCTTTCCCCGGTAAGCCAGAAGTGCCTGCACAGCGAGCACCAAAGCCGTGTGCCAGGGTGAGGCGATTAGGCGGAATTTGGGCGACTCGGACTGCACCCGAACATCAGTCTCCAATGATTGCTCCTCAAAGGCTTTCGCATCTGCCCGACGGATGTCACGCGACACCCCAGTTTCGCGTCCGCCATTCGGACGTACTGTTTCGACGCGCCAGACTTCGAGTTGTCACCCGGTGGCGGGCCCTGTCCAAACGGGCACGTTGGCGGCGCTACAATGATTGTTGGAGTTCCCCATGCGAGAAGTCGTCATCGTTTCTTCCGTCCGTACTCCGGTGGGCCGCGCGTTTAAAGGCACGCTGTGCGCGACCCGTCCAGATGAACTGGCTGCGGTCGCGATCAAGGGCGCGCTGGCGCGGGTACCGCAGCTTGATCCCAAGGAGATTGAAGACGTTATCGTCGGCTGCGCCATGCCTGAAGCTGAGCAGGGGATGAACGTGGCCCGGATCGCATCGTTGCGGGCAGGGCTGCCAGTTGAAGTGTCGGCGGTGACCATCAATCGCTTCTGCTCGTCGGGCTTGCAGGCCATTGCCATGGCTGCCGAGCGCATCATGGCGGGCGGGGCGGAAGTCATGCTGGCGGGCGGCACCGAGTCCATGTCCATGATCCCGATGGGCGGCAACAAGATTTCCCTGAACCCATGGCTGGTGGACCACTACCCGGATGCGTATCTCTCGATGGGCCTGACGGCGGAGCGGGTGGCGCAACGCTTCGGCATTACGCGGGAGCAGTGCGACGAGTTCTCGCTGCGCAGCCATCAGAAGGCGCTGGCGGCGATTGCAGCCGGCAAGTTCGAAGAGGAGACGGTACCGGTTCTGGTAAGTTTCACCACTGTGAACGGATCGAAGCCGAAGAAGCAGGAGATCACCTTCAAAGTCGATGAAGGCCCACGCGCGGATACATCGCTAGAAGCGCTGAGCGCGCTCAAGGCTGCGTTTCATGTGAAGGGGGTGACGACGGCGGGCAACTCGTCGCAGATGTCGGATGGCGCAGCGGCCGCAGTCGTGATGTCGGCCGAGCGGGCGAAGGCGTTGGGCATCGCGCCGCTGGCGCGATATGTTTCCTTCGCCACCGCCGGATACAAGCCGGAAGAAATGGGACTGGGACCAGTGTTCGCGATCCCGAAAGCGCTGAAGATGGCTGGACTGAAGCTCTCGGATATCGACGTGATCGAACTGAACGAAGCTTTCGCGGCGCAGTCGCTGGCGGTGATCAAAGAAGCCAGGCTCGATCCCGAGCGCGTGAACCCCAACGGTGGCGCCATTTCGTTGGGCCATCCTTTGGGATGCACGGGAGCGAAGCTGACAGCCGGTGTCATCCGTGAACTGAAACGCCGCAAGGCCCGCTACGGCATGGTGACAATGTGTGTCGGCGGCGGCATGGGCGCAACGGGAATCTTCGAAAACCTTTAACCACGGGGGACACGGAGGAATCGAAGGGTTACCCCGTGTTCCTCCGTGTCCCCCGTGGTTAAGATTTTGATCTTGATCTACTCGATCTGAACTGTCTCGAATCCCACACTCTGCATCAGGCTGGTGACGGTCGAACGGGCGTTCTCCTGGGCTTTCTGTAGAATGCCGTCCGCCAGCGCAGACCGCCGAAGTTCCTGCTCGGCTTCTACTCGCACCTGGGATTCGAGATTTGGATCGGTTGACACCAGCAGTCCAGTCTGACGCGAGTAGACGCGGGTCTTGCCACTGTCAAGCCTGGTGACGAGCACCTCTGCGTGCGGCAGGCGAACGCGGATTGTCTTGCCAGAAATCTGGACGTCACCCGCCTTGAGCGTCTGGAAGTCGATGCCAGCGATGACTTCTCCGTGGACGAGCAGCAACAATCGATCGCCCGCGAGGAAATCGGGCAGCACGACGCTCTGCTTCTCGCCGGTCACGATCTTGTCCATCGTGTAGACCACGGTTTCGAGTCTTTGCAACTTCTGGATCCGATCCACCACGGTAGGTTGAGTCATGTCGGTCTGAGTCGTCCGGCGGAGCCAGGATGTGAGGACGCTGTTAGGCCAGTTGTGCGATCCCCGGACGACCAAGAAGACAGCCAGGAGCGAGACTGCGAGTCCCACAAGGAACGCAGAGCAACCAACCAGGCCAGCGCGAGCAGTCCCGCGCGGTGCTTGCGCCATGCGGCGCGGGGAATCAGTAGAATCCATAGCCGTTTGCCTCAGTAGAAAATTGCTTCCCCAGCTTATACACTTTTCAGTACTGAAGGCACGAACAGCGCGCCCGAAAGTAACCGCTGCCGCCTCAGTCAGGACAATCCTACTCATGGCCACAACTGCGGTTCCCAAGACCAAGATCCTCGGCGGCAGCTTTTTGCTGGAAGAGCGGCAGACTGCCGAAGTCTTCACGCCCGAAGATTTCACCGAGCAGCACCAGATGATCGCGCAGACCACCGAAGAGTTCGCGATCAACGAAATCCTGCCCCAAGCCGAGAAGATCGAGCACAAGGACTTCTCCATCACCCGCGCATTGCTGAAGAAGGCGGGAGACCTCGGCCTGAGCGGCGTCGAAATTCCCGAAGCCTACGGTGGACTGGAGATGGACAAGGTCACCGCGGCGGTGATCGCCGACCACATTGCCAAGTATGCGGGATTTGCGACGACGTGGGGAGGCCATAGCGGCATCGGCACGCTGCCGATTGTTTATTTTGGAACTGAAGAGCAGAAGAAAAAATATCTACCGAGGCTGGCGTCTGGAGAGACAGTCGGTGCTTATGCGCTGTCGGAGGCTTCCTCTGGGTCGGACGCTCTCAACTGCCGCGCCCGCGCCCAGCTTTCGCCCGACGGCAAGCACTACATCCTGAACGGCGAAAAAATGTGGATCACCAACGCCGGTTTCGCGGACCTGTTCACCGTGTTTGCGAAAATCGATGGCGAGAAATTTTCTGCGTTCCTGGTCGAACGAGGCTTCCCCGGGTTTTCGGTGGGCAATGAAGAGCACAAGATGGGGATTCGCGGATCATCCACTTGCCCCATCATTCTGAACGACTGCAAGGTGCCGGTCGAAAACCTGCTCGGAGACATTGGCAAGGGACACATCATCGCCTTCAACATCCTGAACATCGGCCGCTTCAAACTGGGCGCGATGTGCGTGGGGGGCGGGCGCGTGTCGCTCGAAAATGCCGTCGCGTATGCCAAGCAGCGCAAAGCCTTTGAGAAGGTCATCGCCGATTTCGGCCTGGTGCGCGAGAAAATCGCCAATATGGCGACCCTGATTTATGTCGGCGAGTCGATGGTGTACCGCACGGTCGGCATGATGGACGCGCTGCTGTCGGAGATCGACCACGCGGGCGCGGAAGCCGCAAGAGAGATGCGCAAGGCGATCGAGGAGTACGCGGTCGAGTGCTCGATCCTGAAAGTCTGGGGCTCGGAGATGATTGACTACGTCGTCGATGAAACGGTGCAGATCTACGGCGGCTACGGGTTTGTCGAGGAGTATCCGGCGGAGCGGGCTTACCGCGACGCCCGCATCAACCGCATCTTTGAAGGCACAAACGAAATCAACCGGTTGATCATCACCGGATTCCTGCTGAAGCGGGCGATGTCGGGGCAGTTGCCACTCATGGCGGCGATCAAGAAACTGATGGATGAGGTGTTAAGCGGGCCGTCAGTGGGCGAGGAAATCGAGGGCCCGCTGGCCGAAGAACGCAAGGTGGTGGCGAACGCCAAGAAACTTGGCCTGTTCGTTGCCGGATCGGCCACGCAGAAATATATGATGGCCATCCAGGACCAGCAGGAAGTGATGGGTGCGATCGCCGACATGACGATCGAGATCTACGCCATGGAATCAGCCGTGCTGCGCGCGCAAAAAATCGCCGGGCAGAAAGGCGAAGCGGCAGCCGCTCTGCCGATCGCGATGACGCGTGTCTACCTGACGCAGGCTTTCGATAAGATCGAAGCGGCTGCCAGGAAAGTCATTGCCGACGTGGCCGAAGGCGACATGCTGCGGACGCAGTTGGCAATTCTGCGCCGGCTGGCGAAACACGAACCGTTCAATACGATCCCGCTGCGGCGACAGATCGCACAGAAGACGATTGAGCGGGGAAAGTACACGCTGGCGTAAAGCAAAACCCTTGACCACGGGGGACACAGAGGTACACAGGGGCGACCCAAGTCCCCCGTGCCACCCACTGCATCTTTCTCCCGACGCTAGTCCTTCGGAAAATTCGGGTCCGCTTTCACTTCCTCAATCTGCTTGGTGTGGCGCTCGGAGTGGGCGGAGATCAGCAGAATCCACTGATAGGCGTCCAGCGGCCCCAGGACCGGGTGCGGGCCCATGTGGTCGCGCAGGTCATCGTTGGTGGTGCTGACGTAATCCATCGTCGCTTTGCGTTCCTCTTCGAAGGCCTTGGTCAGGTCGGCCTCAGTCGCCCAGCGATTGGTGGGCTTCAGGAATTCGGGCGCCTGCGCCTTGTGGCTGCGGTCCGGAACTTTCTGGATGACAATCTCGTCTTTGCCCTGCACTTCGGCGCGTTTCTCCGGGGTCGCGGGAGAAGTCATGATCTTGGTCTGCACCAGCCCTAAAAGCGTGGACTCGGAAATCGTGATGTGTTCCGCGACTTCGGCGACCGACCAGCGGTCGGGGGAGGGCTTGTATGCCCACTGTTTCACAGACAGTCCGGAAATGGACTGCAGGAAAGCGTCGTGGGTCGACTGAAGGCTCTTGAGGGCTGCCTCGCGCTCCTGCGCGGTAAGCGGAGTTGGAGCAGCGGGGGCCGGGGTTGGGGCGGTTTGGGCAAAGCTCGCGAGCGCAAGCGTCAGGACAAGACACAACGATACCGCACAGAACTTTTCTGCATTTTTCATCTTTGTACCCCTGAGGAATTGGGAATCCGGTGCGGCTATTATGACTGGCGACTGGTCCTGGCGCAAATCGGCGGGCCTGAACGGACGCGGAAGAGTCGATCAGAACCAGTCACTTCGATACGCTACCCACCACGAGATGTAGGCGATCGGAACGGTGGCCGCGAGCGCCCACCACACCGGTAGGAGAAAATCAGCAAACAGGCCCAGCACGATGAAAGCAGTCCAGAAAACCTTGCGCTCCATGTTGGGATTGTAGTCTCGTGGTCGCCCAGCAGCCTGTAGTGAAACTCGAATCTTGAAATGCAGCGCCTAAAGGCGCGCTCATTACGCGGCTCTTCGGCATGCCTGAAGGCACGCCCTGATACGAAGCGTCACTTCTACCGTGCGCTGTTAGGGCGCGTACATCGTGGCGGCAATCCTGCGGCCGCCGATGTTTCCGGTGATGACGGCCTGCGCCAGCGGAACGCGGCTGTCCCAGGTGATGTCCAGTTCTCCAGCATTCACTGCCGTGCCTGCTAGCTTGATGTGCGCGTTCACGCTGCCCGGATAGTTGTAGTCCCACGTCATCTGGCCCGAGACTCCGAGGTCCTCCACCCACTTCAGCTTGTCCATGTGGAAGTAAGTCAAATTGCTGGGCGAGCGGTAATGGAAGTGTCCGCCGCGAAAGCCCGCTCCGCTCCCGCTATAGTTGACCCACCAGCGGGCGAGCACGTCCCCTACGGTGTAGGCGGCGGCAGCGGCTGCGCGCAGATCCGCGTCGGTGCCCTGATTCCCGCCGGATGCGGTTGCAGGATCAACTTCGTCTGCGGTTGAAACAAATCTCGGCACCAGATGGACCTCAGCGATTTGGTTGACGCAGGACGTGTCACCCGGGTCGAGGTCGCGTACGAAGCGCTGCGCGATGACCGAGGCGCAGTTGTCCTCGTCGCCGGCCGCTGTGACATGGAAACTGTTCTCGACGATGATCTGGCGGCCGTTCTCGAACAGCCTGGCCGCGTGCTTTCCCTGGCGCGCGGGAGTGAGTGAGTCGAGATCGCCGGAAAGAACCAGTACGGGTGCCTTGGTGAATTGCGCATGCGGGGGGACGGGATGTCCCGGTGGATACGCGGCTACGACGGGCGGCGGCCATACGAGGCACAGGTCAAGAACACTCGTATCCAGTGGGATTTGGTCGAATTCTTCAATCGTGAACGGCGAGTACAGATTCGGATGCTTCTGCTGTTCCTCGGCGATTACCTGGTTGCGCTGAAGTTTGCGCTGCGCAACCGGCAGGGTCATGTCGTAGATCTGCGGATAGTCGGAGCAACTTACCGAGACGAAAAGAGCCTGGCTGTAGGCCGAAGCATCCGATGAACCGCCGGACTCGTCGGCACTGTGGTTTTCGGCCAGCAACCGAAGTAGTGGCGCAGCGTCGCCATGTTCAAGGTAAGCCCGAGCTGCGGGATCCAGTTCACGATAGACCACGGAAACCGTTGCGTTCGACACCATCAGGTAGTCGAGCGCAGCGGTATCGGCGCGCGTCTTGCGCAGCACGCCTTCTCCATCGCGGGCATATCCGGTAAATGGATGAGCGCGCAGGGACTCGGCTAGCCTGGTGATCCGGGCCATCGAACTGCCGGGGAGACTGTTGCAGGTGGTCGAGCGCTGGCACGCGACATCGAAAGCGAAACGCGCGGTGGTTGCAATCTCCGGATACCAGGCCGACTGGTCCACTGGCGGGTAAGCGCTGTCGAGGATCACCGAACGGAGGCGCTCCGGATGGCGTCCGGCAAACGTCTGGCTGAAGAATGTGCCGTAAGAGTCGCCATAGAGATTGATGACTGGGATATTGAGGGCATCGAGGACGGCCGCCAGATCGTCGGCGGCGAGTCCGCTGCCGTAGAGATAGGCTGTATCGGCGAGTTGCGCTCCGCACGCGCGGATTCCGGCGAAACGCGGATTGGGTTCGTGCTGGACGAGCGGGCAGTCCAGGGCTTGTGACTTGCCGGTTCCGCGATTGTCGACCAGCAGAATGTCGCGGCGGTTGCGGAGCGGCGCGAACAGTTCAAGGTAGCTGGCCCGCGAACCGGTGGACCCGTAACCCGGCCCCCCTTCTTCCGCCACGATCGCTTCCAGCGGTGGCTGAGAATTGTCGGTGTGCGGATAGAACTCAAACCCGACTCGAATGGTTCCCGGGACGGTTCCGCTCGGATCGAGCGCGCGGTCGAGGGTGCCGCAGTAGGCCTGGGCGTCACGGCAGCTGCGCAAATTCACCGAGCCAACCCGTAGAGACCCGGTTAACGGGGCAGCGGCGGGCGACGTGGGGATTTTCTTGCGAGGCGCGGGCTTGGTTCCAGCGAGGCAGGCGGTGGACAATAAAATAACAGCGCATATCTGTGAATGTCTGCCGATCATGAAGCACCTTCCTGAGGCGGAGCGGGGCTCCGGGCGGGGAATGCAAGGATAGCGCAGTTTTCCGGGTTCGACAGCCGGAATCAGGCCTTGGGCTTGAGTTCTTCCATCACGCTCTGGATCAGTTCCTTAGCGTCAGTCAGGTTCTTCATGACGATCTGGACGTCAAGCACCGGCTTGCCCGGCCAGCGCTGGCTCTGGCAATAGACGCCATGCTGACCGATGAGGGCCATCGCATCGGTGACCAAATCCATAGTGACGGCCAGGCGTCCGCGCGGAATGCCCATGCGCGTTTCAAAGTGCTCGAGGTCTTCCTGCTTATCGTCGAAGACGGCCATGCAGAGATTGTAGCGGGAGAGTGGGTATAATTCTCGAAGTCAGCATTTAGCTCTTAGCCGTTAGCTTATAGTCAAGGCTCTTCGGCCGACACCGGATTTCTGATCCCATCAACCGGCCGGAGCTGCATGCCTTGTAATGCAGTTCCGAAACCAACGGCAAAACTCAGGTTACTTTCAGGAGGAACGTCATGAAAAGAAATCTCGCAATTGCGGTCCTTACTCTCTTCGCCCTCACGACTCTTGTTTCCGCTCAGCAAGAGAAATCGAAACGCCCCAGCCCGCCCGCCAGCGCGCAGTGCAAGTTTGCCGACGGCAAGACGGTGAAGGTGGATTACTCCAGCCCGCGGGTCAATGATCCAAAGACTCATCAACCGCGCAAGATCTATGGTGGGTTGGTTCCTTTCGGACAGGTCTGGCGCACGGGCGCCAACGAAGCGACCACGTTTGTCACCGACACCAACCTCTCGGTGGGCGGCAAGGACGTTCCCGCCGGCAGCTACACCATTTTCACCGTTCCCAATTCTGATGCCTGGGCGTTGGTCATCAGCAAGAAAACGGGCGAGTGGGGGACTGACTATCCGGGCGAGAACGAAGACCTGGCGCGCGTGCCGATGAGCGTCTCCAAGACCTCCGCGCCGGTGGAAAACTTCACCATTGTGTTTGACCAGAAAGGCGGCTCTTGCGCCTTGAACCTTGACTGGGAGAACACCCGCGCCAGCGTGGACATCACCGAGAAGAAATAAGCGGTCGAAATTGGGCCCGGGCCGGTGCGCCAGCACCGGCTTTTTCTTCTTGCGTGATCACAGAAATCCGCGGAGTTCCGCGCTACAATTCCCGGCGTAGCTCGTAGTGCCATCGAGCGGGAGGTTCCCATGCCCGTGTATGACTACGTTTGCAACGCCTGCCACAAGCCATTCGAGCTGATCCTGACCCTGAAGGAGCATGACAAGGAAATCAAGTGCCCGAAATGTGGCAGTAAGAAGGTCGAGCAGGAAGCGACTGCCTTTTATACGGTCACCGGGAAGAAGAGCTGAGCGTACGGGGTGACATTACCCAAGTTCGCCCCTTCCACCGGAAACTGTTGATCTGGCGTGACGTCACCCGGGAGGGCGCTCTCCACCACCGGCCGGAGTGACTGGCATCACAGCGCCCGGTAGCCTGGGAGGGTCATGCTGGGGTGGGATGACTCTGCTCTGGATCCTCGCTGGGGCCGCGCTTTTGGCCGGAATCGTGGCGGCGTGGCATTGGTATGGGCAGGGATCGCGCAAGCTCAGTCGCCAGGTTGAGGAAGCAGACCGGCGAGCCACGGAGAGCGAACGGCAGCGCGACTCGATCCAGGAAGAGCTGTTCCGGCGCCTCTATGAGCAGCGCGAACTGGACCGGCAGAAGATGCAGTTCCAGGCACAACTCTCGGAATACGAGAGATATGCTTCGCTGGCTCAACTGGCGCTGGGGGCGGTTCATGAGATCAACAACCCACTGTTAGGAATTCTCTCGCACCTGGAACTCGAGTTGAAGGATTGCCAGGATTCTTCCCAGCGCACTGAAATACAACAGTGCATTGCCGGGGCCAGGCGGATTTCCTCAACCCTGCACGGCCTGGTGAACTACGCGCGTCCGTCGCCACCGCTGTTGAGCAAAATCAGCCTGCTGCGCCTGGCATCCGATACCATTGCATTCCTGGAACACCAGCCGCTGCTGCGTGGAAAAGTGCTGGAGAACCTGGTGCCGCCGGATCTGCCGCCCATCCGCGTGGATGCCAACCAGCTTTCACAAGTGCTGATGAACCTGCTGCTCAACGCCGCGGAAGCGACGCCGGAAGGCGGGCGCATTACGATCTCGGCGGCAAAATTGACTTACGTGGAAAGTGTCGAAATTCGCGTCGCTGACACGGGCTGCGGCATTCCGCCCGAGGTGCTGGGTCACGTCTTCGAGCCCTTCTTCACCACCAAGCAGGGAAGGGGCACCGGACTCGGATTGAGCATCAGCCATGCGTATATCAAGAGTCATGGGGGCGACATGCGAGTGGATAGCGTCTTGGACCGGGGCACGACTGTGACTTTGACCCTGCCTTTGCGCATGGAGCAACCCTCGGAAAAGGAAGAAAAGGAGCAGTCGCAGATCGTAGTGTGAAATTGCCATGCCCTACAGTGTGCTGGTTGTCGATGACGAGGAACTGACGCTGCGTACGATCTCGCGCGGGCTGCGGGATGAAGGCTACGAGGTTGTCACCGCTGGCTCGGGGGAAGATGCTTTACGAATCTTCGCTGAACAAGCGCCCGACCTTGTCCTGCTCGACATTGTGATGCCCGGCATTGACGGAGTCGAGGTTCTGCGCCGCATGAAGTCGGCCAATCCCGCCGCCATCATCCTGATGATGAGCGCGTACCACATGGTGGACCGCGCGGTGGAGGCCATGAAGACCGGGGCCTTCGACTACCTGATCAAGCCCTTCCATCTCGCCGACCTGATGGAAACGCTGCGCCGGGCCAGCGAAATGCTGGCGCTGCGGGTGCGTGTCCGGGACAACGTCGAGACGGCCAAAGGGCGGTACAACTTCGGCCGCGTGGTTACCGAAAACACCGCCATGCGCTCCATGCTCGAGATGGCGAAGAAAGCGGCGGAGGCTGACCGCACCACCATTCTGATCTTGGGCGAGAGCGGTACTGGCAAAGGCGTCCTCGCCCGCGCCATCCACTACGCCAGCCCGCGCGCCAATATGCCGCTGCTGGAATTGAACTGCGCCGCCCTGCCCGAGACCCTGCTGGAGAGCGAACTGTTTGGCTATGAACCGGGTGCCTTCACCGATGCGCGACGCCGCAAGGAAGGGCTGCTGGAACGGGCCCACGGCGGAACCTTGTTTCTGGATGAGATCGGCAACATGTCCGCCGCCGTACAAGCCAAACTCCTCCGCGTGCTGGAGGAAGGAACCTTCATGCGACTGGGAGGCACGCGCGCGATTACCATCAACGTCCGGCTGGTCACGGCCACGAACTCGGATTTGAAAAATGCCATCAGCAAAGGCCAGTTCCGCGAGGATCTCTACTACCGCCTGAACGTGGTGCCCCTGTCCATCCCTCCGCTGCGCGAACGCAGAGAGGACATCCTGGCGCTTGCCCTGGAGATGATCCAGCACTACAACCGCGAGCTGCACAAGGCGTTCACCGGCTTCACGCCGCAGGCTGCGGAATTGCTCCAGAGTTATCCCTGGCCCGGAAATATCCGCGAGCTGAAGAATGTGATCGAGCGGACCATGATTCTGGCGCCGGATGGCGATATTGACGCCACCTTTCTTACCGAGGAGATTCGTGAGTACCGGTCACCCGAAACCGAAATTACTCCTGAATCCGGCCTCGACGTTTCTCCCACCGGGCAGCAGTTCGTGAGCCTGCGCGAATATGAGGACGAATACATTCACCAGGTATTGGCCGCTACAGGAAACAACAAGACGCAAGCGGCCCACATTCTGGGGATTCATCCGACGTCGCTGCTGCGCAGGCTGAAGAAGGCCAGTACGTAGCTGGCAGTTTGCGGGCGGCAGCTTGCAGGACACCCGGACCAAAGAGCAGTCTGGCTTCACCTCTCAACTCGCTGGCGCAGAGCAGTCGGGCTTTTCTGCTGGCTGCCACCTGCGACCTGCCAGCTGTCCCTCCCAGCTATACTAAGAACGCATGCGGCAGATGCTCCGCTTTCTCTGGAATTCCACCCGCGGCCACCGGATCGCTCCCTGGCGCAGTCCCTACCTGCTCTGGCGCATCGAGACCTACACCGGCGTGAAGATGACCCAGATCGGTTTCCTGGAATTCTGGGGGTTTCTCTGGACGGAGCGCCACAACCTGTGGCGTTTTCTGAAGTGGACGGGCGAGATGGATCGTTACGTCCATCCCAAAGCAAAGAGTTCCTAGAACCGTGACCCCGGGAGGAGGTAATCGTCGGCCCGGGAAACCTCGGTCGATTTACTTCGCTTTTCCTTGCGCCGCTGCCAGATTCTTGATGGCGACCAGGATCGAATCCCCGCCCCCGAGCGAATCGTTGTATCGATTCTGGCCATTTTCGACTTTCGCGAAGTCGCCTTGCGTGATTTCGAGCACCGAACCGCCGCCCTTGCGCTCCTTGAGGTCATAGGTCATCGTTAGATAGTTCACGGGTATGTCAGCGATTGCCGAGTTGGGATCGATGACCGTGTACACCAGGCGATGAGGCGGCTCAATCGAGACCACACGACCCTTCACGTAGAGTTTGCCGTCGGCAGCGCCCTTCCATAGCAGGGGAGAGCCGGGCTTCCAGTCGGTCTCGGCGTAGCAGCCAAACATGTATTGCTGGATGAATTCGTTGTCGGTGAGAATCTTCCACAGTGTGCTCACCGGGGCATTCACTTCGATGGTTTGGCGGGTCACGAGTTCGTTCACGGGCGTCTTGTCCTCAGAGACAATATAGATAGAAGAGTGGATGCCATGATTGGAAAAACGCGACAGCGGCCTGCCGCCGAGATTGAGGAAGTCTTCGATCCGGAAGTTGGCAGGGCCCGGGGAATGCTGAGGCGGCCTCTGCCGGCTGGAAAGTTGAGGCATTCGCGAAGGAGTCCGTCGGCTGATGTGGCGCCCTGGATCGCTCATTACTGGATCATTGGCTGGGATCTGCGCGGCTGCGAGCCCCACGTGGCGGAGAGCCTGCCCCACCCGAATTTCCATGTCATATTTGAGCAGGGCACTTCGGTGGTCTGCGGCGTGCACACCTCGAAGTTCTCGCGCGTGCTCGAAGGCCAAGCGCAGGTGTTCGGAATCAAATTCCGGCCGGGAGGATTCCGCCCGTTCCTGGATACTTCCGCTTCCAAGCCCGCCGATCGAATCATCCCCGCGAAACGCATTTTCGGAAAGGATGTGGAGTCGCTGGAAGCGGCATTGCTCTCGTCATGCAACGAGAACAAGAAGGTCGCAGCCGCCAATGCGTTCTTCCGCGAACGCGTGCCTGAACCGGACAAGACGATTGCGCTAGCCGGCCGGCTTGTCGACCGCATTCTCCGGGAACCCGACATCAAAACGGTGGAGGATCTGGTGAACCGGACGGGTATCGGCAAGCGGTCGCTGCAGCGGATTTTCAACGAATATGTCGGGGTCAGTCCCAAGTGGGTGATTCGACGGTATCGCTTGCACGAGTTGATCGAGAGGTTCAATGCCGGGGAACCGCCGGACTGGCCTCAGGTTGCGCTCGACCTCTGGTACTTTGATCAGGCGCATCTGATCAACGACTTTCGATCGCTCGTTGGCTACTCACCCACGCAGTACCAGAAGCTGGTCGCAAAGGATTCGTGAGATTGCGTAGGGGGACACTCTCCCTCCGCCTCAGGGTTTTTCCATCACCACGTTGACTTCGCTGCCCTTGCCCGCGCCCAGAAGTTGGCTGGCCGAGCCTCGATTGGCGGCAATCTCCACGAATCCCATGCTCCCGATGATGGCGAAAACCTCTCCCGGAGCGCCCTCGGCGTAATTAGAGCAGATGCGGGTAGCTTGTCCCTTGTTCCCCACGACGATCTTGAATGGGGGCGGTGTGGGTTCGAAGAGCATGGGTACGTCCTTGGGGGTGATGTTGGTGGTGAGATTGCCGAAGCGATCTGCTCTCAGGACCACGCCGCGCAGGGTATTCTCATCGATCGGTTTGGGACGAGGCGCCGCAAAGCGCACGTAATCCGTGATCTCTTCGCCGAGGCGCTGTGGGTCGATGCCTTTGGCCAGGTACGCCGCGATCGGCGCGAAGATGTCGCGCGCATGGAAAGTATTGCTGGGCGGCTGCAGAAAGTAGTGTTCGGCCGTAACGTGGCGCACCGAGATCCGCTCCTCCCGGTCATAGACCAGCGAGAGAACTCCGTTGTCGGGAGCGACAAACATATGGCGATCGCCGGTGAGCACGATAGGACGCCGCGCCGTGCCCACTCCCGGATCCACGATGACCATGTGAATCGTCCCCGACGGAAAACAGGAATAGGACTGCGAGATGGTGATTGCTCCATCCAAAACGTCGAAGGCCTGTACCGAATGGTTGATGTCCACAAAATGAACGTCGCGCGTGATATCGAGGATGACGCCTTTCATGACGCCAACGAAGTGATCGTTCGTTCCGAAATCGGTGGTGAGAGTGATGATGGGAGTGCCAGGCAATTCAGTTCCTCTTCTGAAAAATGAGCGGAGTTATTGTTGGGAGACTATGAAAGTATCCGGGCTGGCACGGTGGATCGTCAAGGGACGGGAGTAACGTCATTGCTAATTGTTGATTTGGGATTGTCGAATGACCCCCTCCAGGGGCCAGAGCCTTTGCGGGACAGAGCAGCGCAGGTGCCCGGTTCAATCGACCATCAATCATCAATGCCTTATTCGCAGCGGAGAGCTTCGATCGGATTCATGCGCGCTGCCTTCAGCGCCGGGAAGAAGCCGGAGACAATTCCGATCATCGAGAGCAGAACAAAAGCAATCATGGTGACGACCGACGAGACGTGCAGGAAGATGTCGCCTTCATGATTGGCGGTCTTGTAGAACTCGCTGTAGAGCGGCATCGGCGGGATCACCCAGGACAGGAAGATGGCGAGTGCGATGCCCAATATCCCCCCGAAAAACGTGAGCACCAGGGCTTCCAGCAGGAACTGCACCAGGATGTGCCGCGGCCGCGCGCCCACCGCCTTGCGCAGGCCAATCTCGCGGGTGCGCTCGGTCACCGACACCAGCATGATGTTCATCACTCCCACGCCGCCCACCGCCAGCGTCACCACGCCGATCAGTCCCAGCACCGCCTGCAGGCCGAGAGAGAATGCCGTAACCATTTGCCGGCTGTCTACCGTGTCCCATTCGGGCGTGGCTTTTTCATCCTTGGGATCGAAGTGATGCCGCCGGGCGACGACCTCCCGCACCGCGGCCAGCGATTTCTTGTTCAGTTCGGCGGCCGCTGGCTGAAAGATGATCATGTCCGGATCCTTGATGTTCTTGAGGTCGCGGAACAGGGGAAAAGGGATAAATCCATTCTGATTGTCGGGTCCCTGGTACATGGAGTCCTGGATCTTGTTCTTCATCACGCCGATGACTTCGAAATCGAGTCCCCCGATGCTGACGCTCTGCCCGACGCCAGGCGCTCCCTGAAAGACTTTCCTGGCAGCGTCATAACCGAGGATGACGACCCGGTGATGCTCCAGGAAGTCCGCTTCATTGAAATAGCGGCCGTCTGCGATGTCGATCTTGCGCATCTGGCCGTAGGGCAGTTCCACGCCGCGCGTGTTCATGGAGACGACGCGCGTGCCCACCTTGTAGCCGAAATCGCGATCGATTTCGGCGCTGACCGCGCGCACCAGAGGAACTTCCTCGCGGATGGCTTCGATGTCCGCGTATTCGTACTCCACTTTCTTGCCGGCGCGCTGTCCCCCGGCCTGCAGGCTGGTTTGCCCGGGCCATAGGACGATCACGTTGTTGCCCATGTTCATGAAGGCATGCAGCACGCTGCCGCCGAGCCCCTGTCCGTAAGCCAACAGGAGCACGACCGAGGCCAGACCCCACACGATTCCCAGCATCGTCAGCACCGAGCGCAGACGATTGCGGTTCAGCGCCAGCCAGCCTTGCGAAATGAGTTCCTTCAGCAACATGGGGATGCCCGGTACAACTCCAGTGTCAATTCAGGCGGATGTCGCCCGAGCCGGTATGAACCGAGATCGTCGGCCCTCCACCGCGAACCTTGCCCACCACGCTCTTGCGCGATTCCTGCACCCGTCCCTGGACCGTAGTTGACACCGGATGATCCACGACGACGGTGCCGGAACTGGAGGAAATGTCCACATCAAAGGCGGATTCGGAGGGCAAGCGCAGCGTCACATTCCCGGAGCCGGTGCGGACAGTCCAAAGGCTCTTGGGAGTGCCGTCGGCGTGGATATCACCGCTGCCAGCCTCGGCGCGGAAGCCGCCATTCACGCCGCTTACGGTGATGTTGCCGGAGCCCGTCCGGATGTCCACATCGCCGGCCCCTATTTCTTCGATCTCAATGTCGCCGCTACCGGCCTTAACGCGCGCCGGACCTGAAATCTGCTGGCCGCGAACGTTGCCGGAGCCGGTCTGGAAGCGCATGTCACCGGTCAATCGGGTCAGCCGCAAGTCACCCGATCCGCTCTCCAGGTCCACGCTGCCTTTGATTCCCTCCACCGTCAGATCGCCCGATCCGCTGTGGGAGCGAACCGTGGTGTTCTCCGGAACCGTGACATCGTAGTCCACCGAGATGTTGCGCAAATTGACGTAGTCAATGCGGATGCTATTGCCGGTCTGGCGCAGGGGAGGATTTTTTTCCAGTTCCTGCACGTCCTCTTTCCGGTCGGAGAACCAGGAGTTGCCGTTGTGAATCTTCCCGTGGATGGAAACCGTCCCGGCAGCACCAGTCCGGATGGTGATGTCTCCGGAGCGCGTGAGCACTTCGAGATCTACCGGCCCGTTGACCTGAAACGAACGGTCGAAGCTTCCAATGACCGACGCGAAGCCGGCCAGCGAACTGGCAAGCACAAATGCCAGCACACGAATTGAGCGATTGCGAATCAGCGAAGAGTTATTCATAACGAAGCGACTCCACAGGTGTCATTTCGGCTGCCCGCTGCGCCGGATACATCCCGGCGGTCAGCGTAATCAGTGAAAGAGTGAGTACCGAAGCTACTACGGAGATGGTGGAAATAATCGGGTGAGGCACAAAGTCAGGCAGAGGCACTACCGCGATGGCCAGGCACGTCCCAATTCCGAAGGCGAGACCCAATCCGCCGCTGACGATGGTCAGAAGCGCGGACTCGGCAAAGAACTGGCGCAGGATATCGCTACGCGTAGCACCCATGGCTTTGCGCACGCCAATTTCCCGGGTGCGTTCGGTCACGGACACCAGCATGATGTTCATCACTCCGATTCCGCCCAGGCAGAGGGTCACGATGGCTACGCAGCCGAAAAAGATGGTGACCACGTCGAAGATTTTGGCCAGGATCTTGGCGCCATCCATGGTGTCCCAGATGAACAAAGCGTCCTTGTCGATG
>Ga0302323_100000934_pt1 | contig 23572 bp, 11 predicted proteins | sample Fen_T0_3_FD_201950 | JGI IMG/M metagenome (GOLD analysis project Ga0302323, IMG submission 201950) | Peat permafrost microbial communities from Stordalen Mire near Abisko, Sweden - Fen_T0_3 | ecosystem: Environmental > Terrestrial > Soil > Wetlands > Permafrost | place: Sweden: Abisko... | reverse complement strand
TCGGCTTCGACAGATCCTGCGCCCAAGTCGATGGACGAAAGTTAGCCGGGGAAGCTGGAGCGCTGCGCCGAATAGGAAGGTTCGGCAACTGCGGTTCTGCTGCTGTCAAATGTTCTGCTGAGTCATTACTTCGCGGCGACCTGCGTCGCGCCTAACAGTTGCGTCTTTCAGCAACAACCTTAGCAAACGCTTCTTGTCCTTTGGCGTGTCCCTGTCAACGGCCTGACTTGGGGTGCGCAATGGTGGCTAACCAGTTGCTTCTTCTGCTGATTCGCCAACTTTTGTCTTGGTCGGCGCGGTAACGAGCAGCGTTGAATTGCCGCAATAGTCGGTTCAATCCCCCCATTATGGTGGTAACTTCCGATCGAGGTTGGTGTCTTGTGCCGATGAGGTCCGGCCAAACAGAAGGGGACGGCATGTCGCGGAACGACAACGGGAAAGGCAGCACTGCACTGGGCGAGGATTCGCTCGGGTTCGTTCCTACGGCAGAGTCATTGCCCGAGCGCGAAGCCCTAGCCACCTTGCTGTTCGAGATGACGCCACAAGGCGTAGTTTGTCACGACGCGAATGGAGTGATCTTCGCCAACCCGGCTGCCCAACACTTGCTGGGCCTGAGCTCGCCCCAATTGCAGGACCACCCGACTTTGGATCCCAGCTGGCGATTCGTTCACGAAGGCGGCTCTGATTTCCCATGGGACGAGCAGCCCGGCATGGTGGCACTCCGGACCGCGCGCGACGTACGGGATGTAGTCGTCGGTGTCGTAAACCCACAAGGCTCAACGTACACATGGCTCAACGTTACGGCCAAACCGCTATTTCGCCCGGGAGAGACTGCGCCCTATCGGAGCTTGTTGTTTCTTGACGACATTACCGAGCAGAAACTAGCGCAAGATGCATGGCGACTCTCTGAATTGCGGCTCCGCCGCGCGCAAGCAGCCGCCCACATGGGCAGCTGGGTCTGGCATCCGAAGACAAACCGCCTTGAGTGGTCGGACGAGATGTACCGCGTCTTCGGCATCGACAGAGCCGGTTTCACCGGCTATCTGAGCGATGTCATTGCTAGGGCAATTCACCCCGACGATCGGCAGAAGGTTGACGAGAGCAATTTCGCGGTCAGTCGGGATGGCAGACCGGTACCACTTGAATATCGAGTGATTTGGCCCGACCAGTCCGTGCATGTCATCTGGGCCGAGGCCGGAGAGGCCATCTTGGATGATGCCGGCAATGTTGTTACCCTCTCTGGCTACGCCCAAGACATCACGGAACGTAAACGAACCGAAGACGCCCTGCGAGCCAGCGAAGAGGAATGGCGCAGCCTGTTTGACGTATTGCCCATTGGCGTTTCGATCCTGGACGAACACCACGCGATCAAGACCTTCAATCCTGCGCTCGCGGCAATCCTAGGCCTCACCAGCGACGGCTTGCGGGAGGGTGCGTACCGGCAGCGCAGGTACTTGCGTTCGGACGGCGCTCCGATGCCTCCAGAAGAATTTCCAAGTGTTCGGGCACAGCGGGAGCAGCAAACGATTCGGGCCGTTCCAATTGGCGTCATCAAGGAAGACGGCAGCACCGTATGGACCGAGGTAAGCGCTGCACCACTATCCGTACCGAATGCCAGCTGCGTCACGGTGACAACGGACATCACTGAGCAGAGGCGGACGACGGAAGCGAAACGCGAGAGCGAAGAATCCTATCGAATGCTGTTTGATAGCATCAATGATGCTCTTCTTGTCTCTGAACTAGATGACCATGGCGTGCTTGGTAGGTTCGTACTGGTCAACGATGTTGCCTGTAGAAGATTGGGCTATTCGCGCGAAGAACTGCTGTCCAAAACACCCGCTGACATCAATTGCGAAGGCTCCAAGCCTTCAATTGGTGCCAAAATGCGGAAGATCCTTGAGCAAGAACGCGCAATCGTTGAAGCAGAGCATGTCACCAAAGATGGCCGGACAATTCCGGTTGAGATAAGCACCAACCTTGCCACGCTACGAAATAAGACCGTATTCTGTTCGGTTGCCCGGGACATCACCGAGCGCAAGATGCTCGAGAATGCTGTGCAGAGCGAACGTAAGTTTATCGCCAGCGTCTTAGATACCGTTCCTGTTGGCGTGGTCACTTTGGACGCCGCAGGGCTGGTTACCTCTGCGAATCAGCGAGCCGTTTCCATCCTGGGCCTGCGAAAGGACGACCCGTTTGGAATGACCTACGATGCGCCGGTCTGGCGAATATCGGCTCTCGACGGAACTCCATTTCCAGAAGACAGACTCCCCTTCTCGGTGGTGATGGCAACTGGAAGACAAGTTTTCGGCGTGAAGCACGCTATTCATTGGCCCGATGGGCGACGGGTTGTCCTGTCGATCAATGCTGCGCCCGCGTTCGATGAACAAGGTCATGTGGCGGGAATGACGGCAGCGATTGAAGATATTACTGAGCTCGAGCGCGGCGAAAACGAGCTGACAAAGAGTCACGACCTGCTCACCAACCTTGCCCGGTTGGTCCCCAGCGTCATTTACCAATACCGGCTGTATCCGGATGGACGTTCCGCGTTTCCCTATGCGAGTCCCGGGATGAATGACATCTACGAGGTGACCCCCGAAGAGGTGCGGCAAGACGCTACCCCGGTTTTCGGGCGGCTGCATCCGGAGGACTACGGCCGTGTGGGGGACACCATCATGGAATCCGCCCGCACTTTGCAGACATTCTATTGTGAGTACAGGGTCATCCTTCCGCGACAGGGGCTGCGCTGGCGCTGGTCCCAGGCGCATCCAGAGCGGACAGAGGATGGTGGTACCCTTTGGCACGGCATTATCTCGGACATCACCGAGCGCAAGCGGGCCGAACAGGAAAAGACCATCCTCGAGGGGCAGCTCCACCAGTCGCAGAAGATGGAGGCCGTGGGTCGCCTTGCCGGCGGAGTGGCGCATGACTTCAACAATATGTTGAGTGCGATCCTCGGCCACGTCGAAATGGCGATTGAGGACGTGGATTCGACCCAAGCGCTCTACGCCGATCTCCAGGAAATCCAGACGGCTGCCCGTCGCTCCGCTGATCTCACGCGCCAACTTCTTGCTTTTGCACGCAAGCAAACAGTCGCACCCAAAGTACTCGATCTGAATCAGACCGTGGGGGGGATGCTCAAGATGCTGCGCCGGTTGATCGGCGAGGACATCGACCTCAGTTTTCAGCCTGACGCGGACTTGTGGTCAGTCAAGCTGGATCCGTCCCAGATCGACCAAATCTTGGCCAACCTATGCGTCAACGCTCGAGATGCCATCGCCGACGTCGGCAAGATCACGATTGAAACGGAAAACAGCCGATTCGACCAGGACTACTGCGCCAATCATGCCGGGTACGTTGTTGGGGATTACGTGCAGCTGGCAGTGAGCGACAATGGCAGTGGCATGGACAAGGTGACGCTGACGCGGCTCTTCGAGCCGTTCTTCACCACCAAGGAATTGGGCAAAGGTACTGGCCTTGGCCTTGCAACCGTCTACGGCATCGTCAAGCAGAACGGCGGCTTCATCAACGTGTACAGCGAGCCGGAGCATGGAACGACGTTCAAGATCTACCTGCCTCGGCACGTGGGCGACGGTAGGGTGGCTTTGGATAGCGCGGCAACATCAGCTGCACGCGGCAATGAGACCATCCTAGTGGTGGAAGACGAGCGCTCGATCCTAAACATGACCAAGCGGATCCTCGAACGCCTGGGCTACAGCGTGCTTGCGGCGAGGGCCCCTGGCGAAGCGATTTGCTTGGCCAGCGAACACCCAAGCGAGATCCACCTGTTGGTGACAGACGTGGTGATGCCGGAGATGAATGGCAAGGATCTAGCCAAGCAGCTGCAGTCGCTCTTGCCTGGGCTCAAGTGCCTGTTCATGTCGGGGTACACCGCTGACGTGATTGCGCACCATGGCGTTTTGGACGAGGGGCTCAATTTCATCCAGAAGCCCTTCTCGAAGGAGGATTTGGCTGCCAGCGTGCGCGAGGTGCTGGATGGACCGCAAGATGAAACATGAGACTGCGGCAGAAAGCTGCTGGCGTAGTCGTCTTCTACGATCCGTGTCCTGATGCCTGGTCATCCTTTGCGGTGTCGAAGAGGGGCGACTCTGCCATCGCCAGCTTCAGCCGCTCAAACTCGTTCTCTAGGTCCGCGAGGCCGCGGCTCACCGTTTCCATATCGTTTGCCTTGCCCGCCCGTTCGAGACCGTAGGCGAGCTCCATCATTGCATCGGCGCCGACGACGGCGGCAGCACCTTTGATGCTATGTGCCTTCTGCTCACTGCCTTGCGCATTGCTCGCACCCAAGAATCCCTTCAGTGCCGCAAGTTGCTTGGGAATATCCTCGAGGAAGCATCGAGCGATGACTCTTGCTAGGTTGCGATCTCCCATCAGCCTACCAACCAACATATTTTCGTCGAAAGCTGCGGCGTCCGGGGCACTAGGCGGTCGGGAGCGGACGGCGGCAGTGTCCAGCCTGGTAAGCCACTTGTGGAGTACCTGTGACAAGGCCGAGGGTGTCACTGGTTTGGCAAGGTAGTCGTCCATACCGGCCTGCAGGCACTTCTCCCGATCTCCCTGGATCGCGTGGGCCGTCATGGCGATGATCGGCACGGAGTTCTCTAAGACTTCGACTTTCGAGCGGATGGCTCGCGTTGCTTCAAGGCCGTCCATCTCTGGCATCTGTACGTCCATGAGCACCAAATCGTAGGCAATGCGCTGCATGGCCTCAACCGCCTCGTGGCCATTGGCAACTGCGTCGGCACTCAGCCCCAGCTTGTGCAAGATCCCAATGGCGACCTGCTGGTTGGTGATGTTGTCCTCGGCGAGAAGAATGCGCACACCGGTCCGAAACGACCTGCGCAAAGGCTCGCTGCTCACCGGCGGCTGGCGGTTTTCGGTGCCGCGCGCTTTACTGAGAGCAGCCACTACGCAATTGGCTCGTGCCTGCGGCTGCTTGTCGAACCGTGCCGTGAACCAGAACTCGGAACCACGCCCTGGATCGCTTTGCACGCCGATCTCGCCCCCCATCATCTCGGCCAGCTGCTTGGAGATGGCCAGGCCGAGACCGGTACCTCCGTACTTGCGGGTAGTGGAAGCGTCCACCTGAATGAACTTGTTGAACAACAGCGTGAGCTTGTCCGTCGGAATGCCGATTCCGGTGTCGCGTACCGAGAAGCGCAGAACGACTTCTTGCTCATTCGCGCGTTCGAGACTCGCCCGCACTGTTACCTCGCCGCTGCTCGTAAACTTGGTCGCGTTGCCAGCCAGATTGACCAGCACCTGCCGCAAGCGTCTTGGGTCGCCACGCAGCAACGAAGGAACCTCGGGGGCCACGGAGCAAACGAACTCGAGTCCCTTTTCTTCGGCACGCAGCGCCATCACTGCACCGAACTCCTCGATAACCGAGCGCAGATCAAAGTCGAGGAGTTCGAGACTGAGTTTGCCTGCTTCGATCTTCGAAAAGTCAAGAATGTCATTGATCAACGTAAGCAGCGATTCGCCGCTACTGCAAACGGCCTCGGCATATCGACGCTGATCACTGTCCAGGTTTGTGTCCAGCAGCAGTCCGGTCATGCCGATGACCCCGTTCATCGGCGTACGGATTTCGTGACTCATGTTGGCAAGAAATTCGCTCTTGGCAGCGTTGGCCAACTCAGCCTGAGTTGCCATGTCGTTGGCGCGGGCGGTGGCCTGCTCGAGCTGCTCGTTGGTATCGAGCAGCGCCTGCTCCGCTTGCTTCCGAGCGGTAATGTCGGCAACTATGCCCATGAATCGCGTCGGGGAAAGACGCACCCCCTCCAAGGACCAAGCGCCGATGCGTCCAGTCTTGTGCCTGAAGGCAAATTCGGCAGTAGTTCGGCCGCATGTTGTCACCTCTTCAAAGCAATGGGCGGCGACTGCGTGCGATTCCGTAGGCAACATGTCGGGGATGCTCAACGCTAGCAATTCCTCTGTCGAGTAACCCGTGATGGATGCTGCTGCCGGATTGACTTGCCGGTACCTACCGGTCTCGTCGCACACGAAAACACCGAGGGGGGCACTCTCCACGTAGCTGCGAAAGCGAGCTTCGCTCTCGCGTAGGTCAATCGTCAACTGCTCGGCCATTCGCCACGCCTTTTCGCGCGTTCCGAGTATGGAGCGAACCAGCCCAAACAAGAGCAGGCTGATGAGTGCCCCGACGCAGGGAACGAGCCACGCGCCTGCTGCAGTTGTCAGTCCAATCGGCTCAGCGAAACGCAGGGTCCAGCGCTGCCCGGCAATCGTTATCGGGATCAGTCGGATATTCATTGTCGCCGCAGCGAGCGGCCTGTCCGCGTCCGAATGACTATCGTAGAGTAGGGCATTCGCGGTCGCCACAGCCCCATCATAGATCTGCAGGTATAGGTGCCCGTCCCTCTGCCTCATGTCCCAACGCCCAAGGCTGCCGCGCATGAGGTCCTTCATCCGGTATGGGCTATAGACCCAACCCTCAATTGCGGCGCGCCGCTGTTCGACGGTGTCAATTGGCAACCCGTGACGGTAGACTGGTACATACATCAGCGTGCCAGCCTGAACGTCCTGACCGGTTTCTTGGACGAGCAGTACTTTGCCCGAGAGCGCGGCGCCATTCTCGTCCCGCGCCCGCTCCATTGCCGCGCGGCGCACCGGCTCGGAGAGCATGTCGTAGCCAAAAGCGCGCAGGTTCCGGTCAGAGAAGGGCTCAAGGTAGATGATGGAGGAGTAGGTCTCACGTTCGCCCGTTGGCTTCACCTGGTAACCGGGAAAGCCTTGGCTACGCATTCGTTGGATGTGTTCGCCCAGCTGCTCGTGCGGAATTTGCAACGCAAAGCCGATGCCTTGAGTGCCGGGCAGTTGCTGTTCCGGCCGGAGGCTGTGGGTGAATGCCCGCCATTCATCACGATCAACCTGCTGCGAGGCGTCGAAGAGTGCCGCACCGGCGTGCAAGAGCTGAGCGTTGGCCGCGAGGCGTGCCACGATATTCAGTCGGATCTCGTTGCAGGTGAAGTCGAACTCACGTCGCTCGATATCTTTCTCCTTGGTTCTGGTGTAACGGAATGCGAGCGCGGTGACAATTAGTCCAGCTGACAGTAGTCCCAATGCGCTCCACGGACCACGTGCGACGGTGCTGTGCAGCCAACGCGCTAGTCGCGAATGTCGCGATTGTAGCTCAGTCATTGTGTCACACCAAACGGCCGGGTTTCCGGTTTTCCTAAGGGTGTTCAGAGCCAAACAGCTTCGCGCGATTCCTTTGACAGCTGGAACCCAACCGGCGATGTGAGATCCACCCCAGCGGGTCTCACGACCGCCATCGAATCGTTGGATGGGCAGACTTCGTCTGCGCCATCCAAATGCGACAATGCGTCGTCGATCTAGGTTCAGAACTGGGTGATGAACTTCCAGGCTTCCGGTGCATCCCAGCTGGTGGTTTGACCAGGATCCTTCGGCTCCCATCCATGTGCGCCGTCGAAGACGCAGTATTCCGTGGGGTGACCGGCGGAGCAATTCTTGTAAATCGTGCAGGTGTGCGGCTGGCCAGCGGCGGGAAAGTTTAGGGCATTGGGCTCAGCTGTGCAGCCGTTGACTGCGGCGAACTCTGCCTGTTTCACTTTCCCACTAGTCGGCAAGGGCGTACCGCTGCTGTCCTGGCTTGCCTGCGACGCATAGTACGCGATGGGCTTCGTCAGCGTCGCGGGACATGAACCGGTGAGGTCGGCCCCCGAGAAGAAGGCAACCCCGCGGAACACGTCCGCGCGCGTGCACGCGAGGGCGATGGCCATGGCCCCGCCAAAGCTGAATCCCGTCGCGAAGATCCGGGTCTTGTCGATGCAGAGATCGCCTTCGAGTTGGGCGAGGATCGTGTCGGTGAGATCCACGTCTGTCTTGCTCCAGGACCCAGCCCCATTTGCAGCGTCAGGCGCGACGAAGATGGTGGTGCTGCTGCTGTCCAAGGTTGCCATCGTGAAGTAATTCTTGGTCGCAACAGATTGCGCCGATGCCCCGGACTCGGCGAAGGCAAAGACGAGCCGATAGGGGTGGCTGTTGTCGTAGCTGCTGGGCACGAACAGAATGTACTTTCGCGAGGCGCCACCACTGGTGATGGTAATCGTCCCGTTTTGAAGCGTCCGCGCCTTGCCGCACCCTGCGCTTTTCGCCGCGCCAGTGTCTCCGCCAGAGCCACTAGTGCCTCCAGAGATGCTCGGACCACCCGATGCCGCGCTGCCGCCCGATCCAGGGCTGGTCGCGCCACCCGTTCCAGCGCCGCTCGCGCCACCCAATGCTCCCTTGCCCCCCGTGGGTGCGGGTAGCGAGCCTCCGGTGCCGATCGCCGCGCCCCCAACCCCAGCACCTCCAGAGCCCAATCGACCACCCGTGGCTGCACCACCATTTCCGGGATTGGCACGGCCGCCAGTTGCATTCGCTCCACCGGTTCCGGGCTGCGTGGCTCCGCCAGTTCCAATCGTTCCGCCTTGGTTAGAGGCGCCGCCGGGTCCATTCGCACCACCCGTTGCCGATGGTGCCCCACCTGCACTCGTTCCCCCTTGGCTGGACGCTCCACCTGAGCCATCGGTCGCGCCGTTTCCCGGAGCGGGCGAGCTGTTCGATGAGCAAGCGGTTCCGAAAACCGTGAGCACGGCTACCATCGAACAGACAGAACGGGTCGATACCATGAGTGACTCCTTGCTTGCCGAAATTCGGGACACGCCTTCGAAGTGGGTATTCTGGACTCGTGAGTGCCTGACTGCAACCGGCGCCAAATCGCGGGACAAGTGGCGTCAGCCCCGGTTGGGCGTCAGCGCGCCGGAATGACCATCAAAAGACCTGGGATTGCGCCGTCGGAGGACGAATCTAGTGCGGATAGAAGTCGCCGTGATAGCCCACGCGGGTTGGGTTGGAGCGGACCGTTGTCGGCAGCACCATGCGACGCCAATGACCGGATCCGCAACAGTGACGGCTCAGGGCGCGCATCCACCGCGGACGATGATCGAGCTCGTCTGTGTCGAGTCGTCGTTTCGATACATGTTCCCGATGAACACGCGGCCAAGGTTGTCGTCGATCACCGTCGATCGCGCGTTGACTTCGGCGATCGATCGCGCTCGCAGGGGTTTTCGGTAAGGACACCCCCATGACTGGACGAGGTCGCAGAGAGACAGACGTCAGCGTGTCGACACTCGTGTCTCGGCACCGGCACGCCGACGTCGTCTCATGGGCTCCTGCTAGTACCAGCTAGGCTCAGTACAAGCCGTTCCATTTGTGCTCGAGCATTCGCATCCCTTCATGAACACGTATTGCTCGATGGCCGATGCCCCACAGTCGGTTTCGGCTTGCGCCCGACAGTCTACGTCGGTCTGCGCGGTGGCCCCCATACACGTGCTAGAGCCGCCGCATTTATAGAAACAACTGTTCACGTCCGTCTTCGGGGCAGGACTACTGTCGTCACCCCCGCACCCCGAGGCACCAACGAACGCAAGCATCGACAATCCCAACAACAAACCAGCGAATCTACCCATTTTTGCACTCCTCGGCGGCGCAGAATAGTGAAAAATTCTAGAAGCGCCAGTGACGCGGCTGCGTGCTGTGCTAGTGGTAGTGACGGTGTGGTTTCGTCCGCACTTCGGGGCCATTCGGCGAGACTGACTGGACCACGTGATCGTGCTCAACGGATCCCCCCTCCCGCTTCGCTCGCTGCAAGGTCTTGGCGGGCGCGGTGCCGACTCGATTCGATCGAATGCCCGAGGCACTCTCGACCCCCGCTCGACCAGTCTGGCAATCCATCTCGAAGTATTCGACGATCGATTGTGCCGTGAGTTCGTCTTTATTGTGCACCGGTCCATTGGCCTCCGCGATGGGAAAATCCGGGCGCAAGAGATCACACGATCGCTGCGCAATGCTAGTCCCGAACGCCACAGCGCGTCGGGTCTTCATCGAGGAAGTCAGCCAACGACGTGCTTAGCCGGTCGAACTCGAGCCTGAGCATTGGTAGCTGGACGGTCAACGATTCGAACTCGCCGCCAGCTGCCGCCTTTTCCATTTCGCCCGCGACGGCGCGCAACGCCTCGCCGTTGACGTTGGCAGACGCACCCTTAATGGAGTGGGCCAATCGCTCGACAGCAGCCTTGTCGCCCGATTCGACGAAGCCCGCTAGTGCCTGGATCTGGCGGGGCATGTCGGATAGAAAACAATCGACGACTGCACGGATCAGAGCAGTGTCATCCAACAGACGGGCCTTGAGTGCCAATTGGTCGAACACGACCGGTTGGGTTGGTTCGAGCGCGGTAGAAGTACCCGTTTGGGACTCTTCGATAGCGGGCTCTGCGCCAACCGGACGTGCTAGCGGCAGCCATTTTTCCAGCTCACGTCCCAAGCTCTTGGTGGAAAACGGCTTGCCAACGAAGCCATCCATCCCGGCGTTTCGGCAGCTCTCGCGGTCGCTCTGCCGGACGTGCGCAGTCATCGCGATGATCGGGATCTGGTGGTCGCGCACGCGGGATTGAGGGTCACGAATGATGCCCGTTGTTTCAAAGCCGTCCATCTCGGGCATCTGAACGTCCATCAGTACCAGAGCGTAGGACGAGTTCTCTAGAGCCTTGACGGCCGCGGTGCCGTTGGGCACGACGTCGGCGTCTATGCCGAGTCGACTCAGGATGCGAGAGACAACCGCTTGATTGGTGGGGTCGTCTTCGGCCACGAGGACTCGAATTGCGTCCCGACGCAAGCCAACACGGGCAGTATCGCCCTCGGCTTTCGGCGCAGGCGTCCTGCAGAACTGCGCTGGCGCCGGAGCGACGACAACGTTTCCAGACTGTCTTGCGAGCGGAAGCGTGAACCAGAATGTCGAACCCTTTCCCTTGGTGCTGTCTACCGCGAGCTCACCACCCATCAGTTCGACCAATTGCTTGGATATCGCCAAACCCAAACCGGTGCCACCATGGCGACGAGTCGTCGAAGCGTCCTCCTGGGTGAACTTCTGGAAAATCATCGGCAACTTGTCGGCTGCGATCCCGATACCGGTATCAGCCACGGAGAAGCAGACGATGGTGGACCCATCATCGGTTTCTTTCAGCCGGCTTGCCCGCAGGGTGACTCTGCCGCACTCGGTGAACTTGACCGCGTTGCCGACCAAGTTGACCAGGACCTGACGCAACCGCCCGCTGTCGCCGCGAAACTTGACGGGCAAATCGGGTGCGATGGCAGAACTATACTCCACGCCTTTGTTTCGAGCGCTGGCAGCGAGTAGATCGGAAACATCGTCGAGCAACAGCCGCAAGTCGAAGTCGAGCGCGTCCAGTGCCACCTTGCCGGCTTCGATCCGCGAGAAATCCAAGATGTCATTGAGCAGACTCAGAAGCGACTCTGCACTGGCTTGTGCCGTTTCAGCCAGCTGTTGCTGCTTGGGGCTAAGGTTCGTATCCAGAAGCAGCCCGACCATCCCAAGCACTCCGTGCATTGGAGTGCGGAGTTCGTGGCTCATGTTGGCCAAAAACTCACTCTTGGCTGCGTTGGCCAGCTCGGCCTGAGCCGCCATATCGTTGGCTCGCGCCGTGGCCTGCTCCAGCCGGCAATTCGTTTCGATCAGCGCTGCCTCCGCCTTCTTGCGCTGGGTGATGTCGCGTACGGTCGCCTGAAGCACCCGCGTGCCATCCAGCTGCATTGCGCTGAGCAGCACTTCGGCTGGAAAATCCTCGCCGGAGTCGACACGCCGGTGTACCCACTCGAATCTGCACCCGCCATCGTGTAGCGCAGTAGCGATGTGCTGATTGGCAAGCTCCAGAGAACCAGTGCCGCAAGGTTGGTTTGCTGGTGAGAGATCGGCGGGGTGCTTCGAACAGAACTCTTCCAGTGACGTGCAGCCAAAGGCAGCGAGTGTTGCCCGGTTGCAGTCGAAGAATCCGCGTTTGTCGAGCAGCATGACCGCGTCGCCGGTCGAATCGTACAGTGTGCGAAATTTCGTTTCCGAACGGCGCAAAAGCGCTTCGCTCTGCTTGCGTTCTGTAATGTCCTGTAGAGCGCCGACAAGCTTGACTATTCGACCATTGTTTACGATGGGTTTGCAGGTATTGCGGACCCAAATCCTAGTACCATCGGCCCGCTGTGCCTCGAGCTCGAGATCGTAGCCCTGACCCGATGCGCGGGCGTTGCGTGTGGCTGCTTCGAGGATTGTCCAACATTCCGGCGTGTAGCGGTTTCGAACAGCTTCGAATGTAGGCGCATACGCCGCCGGATCGGTGCCGTGAATGCGATGGGTCTCGGTGGTCCAATGCACGATGTTCTCGAGCAGGTCAAGCTCGTATCCACCGACATGGGCCAGCGACTGGGATTGCTCCAAGAGCGCCGTCAGTCGCAGGATCTTCTCTTCGGATCCCTTACGCTCCCTGCGCAGGCGCCATTCGCGCAACGCTCGATCCACGCTGCGCGGCATGTCGGCGAAAGCCTGGGGCGACTTGACCAGATAGTCTAGGGCACCGGCTTTCATGGCCTCTACCGCTACCTGCTCGTTGCCAAGGCTCGTCATGACCAGGATGGGGAAGGCACCCTGTTCCGCAGGCGAAGTCAAGACGTCTACGGCACGTCCATCCGGTAGGTACAGATCGATCAACGCTATGGCAGGCGGCTGAGTGGCGATGGCATTGCCGTAGGCGCGTAGTGTGTCCGCAAACTCGACAACCGCGTCTGCCCTGACGGACGAAAAGGCGCGCCGGATGGCTTCGGCGTGGGCCGGCTCGTCATCTACGACCAGAATCAACAGTGAAGCGTCGGTCATCGGCTCGTCCGCGTTTCTGGTCGAAATATCGCCACGGCGCGACTCGAACAGTCGGTATCACTGCTTTTCACGGCCGGGATTGCGCCTCTGTCGCTTGGCGCTTGGCGCGGCCGTCAAACAGAAAGGCCGCGACTTTGCGTGCGAAATCCAGCCCAGAATCAGACTTGGAGATATAGCCGTCCGCTCCACACGCCAACGCCGTCTTTTGCAGCGTCAATTCATCGATCGCGGAGAACAGCACGACTGTCGGGGGCACGTGACCAAACTGCTTGCCTATCAGCGATACGAACGCTTCCCCCGACAAGAATGGCATCTTCACGTCGACCAGCACCAAATCTGGCCGGAAATGCGCCGCCACATTGCTGCAACCGGGTCCCCCGTCATGAATGGCCACGCAATAGCCCTGGCGTTCGAGCAGGCGTTTCACGTTGTGCAGAACGTGAGCATCATCGTCGACAAGCAAAATCCTACTGGACGCGGTGCTGGACATGGTGACCTTCGAGCGTGGACCTCCGTAGCGCACGTGCAACTGGGCACGTTGCAGTTGACCCGTACGGTGCACTCCGCCGCTGGTATAAGGCCCTCCCGACACTGGATTGTGGGCCAAGGGCGTGTGACGGCGATCCTATTGCATCATTTCGTACCTCTTGAGGCTCGAACCAGGTCTGACACCAACCGTTTGAGCTCGCTCGCATCGACGGGTTTCTCGAGCCTGAGATTGCCGACGCTCGCTAGGTACTCTGACGCCCTCGGCGTGAAAGCGCCGCCCGTGACGAACACCACTTGTCTGGCGAGCCAGGGGTCACGCTCGGTGAGCCAGGCATGTAGTGCCATGCCGGACATACCCGACATCATCAGATCACACAGCACGACGTCGAAAGCCGGGTCTTGCTCCAAGAGCTCTCGAGCCTGCTCGCCGGAGGCCACCGTGATAACGTCGTGGTCTCGACTGAGCATTCGCTCTACCGACTTTCGAATCGCCTCCTCGTCGTCTACCACGAGAATTCGCCCGCGCGTTTCAGCCTTGTCTCGCGGGATCTTCGAAACGATTGCGGCTTGTCGCTCCTGCGGCAGCTCGGGCTTAATCGGTAAACGAAGGACGAAGCGCGTTCCCTTGCCGACCGCGCTCTCGACACGCAGGTCGCCCCCGAGCTCGGTGACAATGCTACTGCAGATCGCAAGCCCGAGCCCGGTACCCAAACCAGCAGGCTTGGTGGTGAAGAACGGTTCGAAGATCCGCGTCAGGTTTTCCTGTGGGATCCCTTTGCCAGTGTCCGTGATTTCGACCAACGCGTTCGATCCCTCGGCCCAGGTGCAGATCCGGATCTGATTGTTCTGCGCGGTGCCCTCCTCGATCGCATGCGCCGCATTGAGCAGCAGATTCAAGAACACCTGGGACAGCTTGCCTTCCGAGGCCCAGACGGCGGGCACCTGACCATAAGTTCTGACCAAGCGTGCCCGCTGCGAAAGCTCGTTGGCAGCCAAGCTGATGGCAGCTTCAATTGCAGTCTCCAATTGGAACCGACTTCGCTCGACTTGCTCTACACGCGAGAATATGCCGAGTCCGCGCGTCATCGCTTTCATGCGCCGGGTACCACCGAGGGCTTCCCGCGCCCGATCGATGGCGTCCTCGAACATGGCTGGCTCCAGCATCGAAGCGCCATCGCCTACGATGTCGGCATAGGTAGCGTCCCCAACCTGACCGCGCAAGGCCGCGCAGCAGCGCTCGGTAGCGGAGGCGAGCAGTGGCAAATCCTGTGCTAAGCTCTCGACATTGTAGTGCACGTAGGCGAGCGGATTGTTGAGTTCGTGTGCCATGCTGGCGGCCAACATCCCCATGTTGGCGAGGCGATCCGCCTGAGCCATGCTGGCCTCGAGCCGCTTCTTTTCGGACTCGTCGCGTATTGTGGCCAGTAGCAGCGGGTGGTCATCGCCCTCGATTCGAGTCAAGAGCACACTGGCTGAGAAGCTGTCGCCCGACGAGCGCGTGAGGGCCCACTCGAAGAAGAGCGAGCCTTCGCGCATGGCCGTCTCGAGCAGCTCCTGCGCTTTCTCGGTAGATGCGCGCCCATCCGGTTGTCGTTCGGGCGAACAGTCCGAGATGCTGCAAGAGACCAGGCGGTCTGCGTTCGAGATTCCGAACATGTCGAGCGCGGCGGGATTGCCAGAGGTGAAGCGCCAGGTGGGTGGAGCGAGAGTAAGCAAGGCATCATGCGCATGTTCGAACAATGCTCGGTGCCAGCGCTCGCTTTCTTGCAGGGCCTGTTCGGCGCGCTTCAGGCGCAAGAACGCCTTGATCGTAGCAACGAGTTCCCTCGGCTCAACCGGCTGCGTCAAATAGCCATCAGCGCCTTCGTCCAGCCCGGTCACGCGGTCATCGGAAGTGACATAACTAGCCGAAATATGCACGACCGGAATGGAGGTCGTCCGCGGATTCTGCTTGAGCTGCCGACAGACCTCGAATCCGTTGATGTCGGGCAGGTTCACGTCTAAAAGAACCAAGTGGGGTAGCGCCTCGGCCAGCTCCAAACCCTCTCTGCCATTCGAGGCTTCCACCACGTCAAAGCCAGCTTTGCGTAGGATGAGCGTCGTCGTAAGCCGTGATGTCTCGGTATCGTCTACGTTCAGGATCAGCGGCTTGCGGTTGCTAGTCATCTTAGGCAACTTGCTGTGGTTGTACTACCGGAGGTGTCACGACTGCTGTTGGCTCTTCGTTGCGCTGACCAACTCGGCAACGAGCCGCTTCAGGCGATTGGAGTCGAACGGCTTCTCGATCTTGATATTACGAACACTTGCAAGATACTCCGAGGCGGCTGCCATGGACGTGCCGCCGGTGATGAATACCGTTTGTCGGGCGAGCCTAGGGTTCTGCACGCTGAGCCAAGTGTGCAGTTCTATCCCGGACATTTGCGGCATCGTCAGATCACACAGGATAAGGTCGAAGGCGGAGTCGTGCGTCAGCAGCGCCTGCGCCTGTTCACCGGAAGCCGCGGTGACAAGCTCGTGGTCGGAACCCAGCAGTCGACCTAGTGACTTTTGGATCGCCGTCTCGTCGTCCACCACGAGAATGCGCCCGCGTACCCAGGGCAGCTTTGGACTATCCGAGCCGGCGGCGGCGCGTGGCTGTTGCAGGGACTCCTCTAGGATTGGCAGGCGCACCACGAAGCGCGTGCCCTTTCCGACTTCGCTCTGTACGGCTAGACTGCCATCTAGTTCCGCCATGATGTTTCGACAGATAGAAAGCCCCAGGCCAGAGCCCAGGCCCGCGGATTTGGTCGTGAAGAAGGGCTCGAAGATCCGTTCCAGATCCTCCGTAGGGATCCCCCTGCCAGTGTCCGAAATCTCGACGCACGCCGCGCCAGCCTCGGCCCAGCTGCGGACCGTGATCTGGTTGTTTCGCACGTTGCCCTCGTCGATGGCATGAATGGCATTGACGAGCAGGTTCAAGAACACCTGCGCTAGTTTGCCTTCCGTGGCCCAAACGGCTGGGACGGGTGCGAGATCTTTGACCAGCCGGGCTCGATGGCGCAGTTCGATATGGGCCATGTTGATTGCGGCCTCGAGTGCGACGATTGGATCGACTGGTGCCCGCTCCGTGCGTTCGACGCGCGAGAACGTGCCCAGACTGCGCACAATCGTTTTGATGCGCTGGGTGCCCTCGAGTGCCTCCCGGGCGCGGTCGATGGCATCCGCCAGCATGGCAGCTTGAAGCAGGACGGCGTCTTCTCCGGCGATTTGCGCCAAGGCGCCATCTCCAAACCGATCGCGCAAAGCCGCGCAGCAGCGCTCGGTGGCAGTGGCGAACCGAGGAAGATCCTGCACTAGACTGTCGACGTTAGCCAGGACGTAGGAAAGGGGGTTGTTGATCTCGTGGGCGACACCTGCCGCTAACATACCCATGCTGGCAAGACGATCCGCTTGGGCAACACTTGCCTGCAGGCGTCGCTTCTCGGATTCGTCGCGCACGGTGGCTTGCAGCAACGCCAGGCCGTTCAGCTCCAGACGCGTCAGAAGCACGGTAGCGGGAAAGTGTTCACCGGCGACGCGCTGATGCGTCCACTCGAAGTAGAGGGAGCCCTCGCGCATTGCCTGCTTGAGCAACTCGATGTACTTTTCCTTCGAGCCCTGACCGTCGGGTTGCCGGTCGGGCGAAAATTGCCAAGGGGTGCGTGACAGAAAATCTGCCGCGTCGAGCGCGCCGAATAGCGCGACCGCGGCCGCATTACCCGAACTGTACTGCCAAGATGGCGGAGCCAGTGTCATCAGTGCGTCGTGCGACTTCTGGAAAAGGGTGCGGTGCCGCTCCTCGCTTTCGTGCAGTGCTTCCAGGGCCCGTTTGCGCTCCTTGCGCAGCTTCCACTCGCGCAGAGCGTGCTCGACGGTGCGGGGCAATGCGCCAAACGCCTCTGCTGACTTGACGACGTAGTCGATTGCCCCAGCCTTCATCGCCTCCACGGCAATCTGCTCGTTGCCATGGCTCGTCATCAGGACGACTGGAAAGGCACCTTCCTCGGGGGGTGAGGTCAAGAGCTCGACAGCGCGTCCGTCCGGCAAATTCAGATCCACCAATGCGAGATCCGGCGGTTGTGCGGCTATGGCTTCGCGACAGGCCGCGAGCGTGCTAGCAAATGCTACGTGTGTGCCTGGAATGGACTGCAGGGCACGCTGGACTGCCTCGGCATGTGCCGGCTCGTCGTCGACGATCAAGATCTGCAACGTGCGGTCAACCATTTGCCCCATTGTCCTTGTTGTCAGTCTCGCCTATTTCGGTGGTGCCACATGACCTTGCTGGGTTATTCGGGAAACCGGTTCCATGCCAACCAGTAGAATCCAAAGGCCTCCATCAGTGCCGTGAACTTCGTGAAATCTACCGGTTTTACCAGATAGCTGCCGGCGCCGTTGCTGTAGGCGTTGACCATATCGGATTCGGCGCCCGAGGTCGTGAGCACTACGGTCGGAATTGACTTGAGTTGGTCGTCTTCTTTGAGCCGCCGAAGCACTTCGAGCCCGTCTACCTTGGGCAGACGCAGGTCGAGCAGAATCAGATGTGGCCGCGCGCTACTCGCTGGATCACCATAGCGGCCCTGCCGAAACAGATAGTCGAGCGCGGCTTGTCCATCTTCGACATGGACAAGCCGATTGGCGACGCGAAAATCGGCAAGGTTCCGGCGCACGATCTCGGCATGTGCCGGATCGTCTTCGACCAGGAGAATGACGAGGGGCTCCCCGGTACTCATCTACGTTCCCTCCCTGTGTTTGGCTAGCCTAGTATGGGCCAAAGTGAACTTGAATGTGGCACCCGTTCCAGAACCATCCGATACTGACCAGATCTTTCCACCATGCACTTGCACAATCCGCTTCGCGAGGGCTAGTCCAAGGCCGGTTCCCTCGGTATTGGGGTCAAGTCGCTCGAATAGGCCAAAGAGCCTGTCACTGTGCAGCTGCTCGAAGCCAATGCCGTTGTCACGTACGTACAGCAGGATCCCGTCCTCCGCTGACTCGACGCCGACTTCCACCCGCGGCGTTGACTGCTCACCCATGAACTTGGCGGCGTTGTCGAGCAGGTTCTGAAATAGTTCCACCAGTCGCTGGCGATCGCCATACAGCAACACGGGCTGATCGGTGATTTCCACCGCGACACTGCGCGCGGCGAATCGCCCAGCAACCAAGTTTAGCGCCTCATTCACGACCGCTAGCAGCGGGACTTCCGCGGACGGGTTCGTCATGCGACCAACGCGGGAAAGCCTGAGCAACTCATCCAACAGGAGCGACATCTTGCTCGCGGCATTGCGAATGAACCCAAAATCCTTGGCAACGTTTACCGCATCGTTGCGCTCCAGATCTTGCTCCAGATACGCAAGGAATGTCTCGATGGTGACAAGCGGGCTCTTCAGATCGTGGGATACGGAGTAGGTGAAGCGTTCGAGCTCAGCGTGCTTCTCGCGTGCTGCCTCCTCTGCCTGCTTGCGCTCGGTGATGTCATGATAGTTCAGCAAGACGCCGGCGATATCAGGATCGCCTAGGAGATTCGTTGCGGTATACTCTATCCATTTGTAGGAGCCGTCTTTGCATCGGTAGCGGCACTCCCCGGTTTGGGTGGCGCCGTTCTCCGCGACTACGGCCTTGAAAGCAGCCTGGATCCGTTCGAGGTCCTCCGTGTGCACCCGGTCCCAGAGGGGTGTCCCAGCGACATCCTCCGGTAGCCAACCAAACCACTTTCCGGCGCTGCTGCTCTTGAATTGATTGTTCCCGTTGCCATCAATGACGGAAATTGCGTCCGAAATATTTGCGATCATGGCGCGTTGCATGGCTTCGCTTCTGCGCAGTGCCGCCTGCATCTGCCGGTACTCGGAAGTATCCCAGACGACACCGTTGACACTCAGCGGCTGGCCTGCATCGTCGCGGACGCAGCGACCGCGGGCGGAGATGTGATGGCTGCTCCCGTCGTGCCAGATTGCACGGTACTCCGTCTCGTAGAATGGGTTTTCCTCTAGGGTTCGACGCAATGCTAGCTTCACTGCTTCTCGGTCGCTAGGATGCACGGCAGCGAAGAATTCTTCCGCCGTTCCACCAAACGTCGTAGGATCAATCCCTAAGAGAGTGCAGGTGCGGACGTCAAAGGAGCGCTTGTCGGTGACGACATCCCACTGCCAAGTCCCCATGTTCGATGACGTCAATGCGAGTTCCAGCTTCGCCTTGTTGGTGAGCAATGCCTCCTCTGCCTGCTTGCGCATGAGCGCTAGCCCGATCCCGGCGCAGAGGCCTTCGAAGAATTGGACCGACTCGAGCGTGAAACGGTCCAGCCTGTGATCATTGAGCTGGAGCAGGCCGATGATGCGTTGATGCGCGCGGATCGGGACGAGCGCCACGGAATTGAACCCGTCGTGTAGACAGCGATTGCGCGGGTTGTGCCTCGGGTCGTTGTGCGCGCCGGGAAAACCCGGCGAGTCCCAGCCTCGGTTGACTAAGCAGCTGCCACCGGCCGTAAAGAGCGAACTCGTCGGATCGGTCTGACCAGAAAGGACGAGTCCGCAGGTGCACTCGAGGCGGGGAAGCCCCCGCTCGTCCCGACAGATGTCAGCATCCTTCGCGCGACCATGCAGCGTGTTCTCCGTCAGCAGAAACTCATTCGAGAATCCATCCTGTGCAGAATACGGAAAGTCCTCCCCATGACGCAGGCGGATCCCCACTGCGTCGAAGCCGGTGCGTCGCTTGATTGCCGCGACGACTCGTTGGATCGTATCCGGGAACGCTAGGTTTTCGTTCAGGAGCCCCAAGATCTCGACCGACAATTGAAGCAGAAGGTCTGCGTCCCGCGGTGCCGCGGTCATCCGGGCCAGCTCATCAGATCCCACTTCCGCAGTCATGACACTTCCTCCGCGTTCGGGGCGCGCCGGGTTTTCGCCAAGGTGAAGCTAAAGGTGGTGCCAGCGCCAAGACCCGCTGACTCGACCCAGATCTTGCCACCGTGAATTTCTACGATACGTCGCACCAGCGCCAGACCCATGCCGCTGCCCTCGGTGTGGGGGTCGAGCTTTTCGAACAAGCCGAAAAGCTTGCTTAGGTGTCGCGGATCGATGCCAATGCCGTTGTCGCGAACGAAGAACACCGGTGCGTCGCGGGTCACCGTGACACCGATTTCTATGCGCGGCGCCGTCTGCTCACCCACGAATTTCACGGCGTTATCGATCAAGTTTTGGTAGATCTCGACTAGACGCTGACGGTCGCCAAACAGCAGGAACGGCTCGTCCGTGACCTCGACGGTAACCCCCCGTGCCGTGAGCTGCCCCGCCGTCAGCTGCAATGCCTCGTGGACGAGATCCTGAAGCGACACCTCGATGGACGGGTTCGTTTTGCGGCCGACGCGAGACAATTCCAATAGCTCGTCCAAAAGCGTTGACATCTTGACCGTCGCGTTGCGTATGAAGTCGAAGTCTTTCTTCATGGCCTGAGTCGCCTGCATCTCGACGTCCTTCTCCAGGTAGCCCAAGAAGGTTGTTACGGTCACAAGTGGGCTCTTTAGGTCATGGGAGACTGTGTACGTGAAGCGCATCATCTCATCGTTTCGAAGCTGCAGGGCTTCTTCATGGCGCCGGCGCAGTAGTTGGGCATGCAGGACTGGGGCAACGTAGCCAGCAATCGTCTCGAGCAGGCGCGAGTCGCTTTCGGCGTAGTCCTGCCTCCGATTGGCCACCTGGAGAAGTCCAACTACCTCGCCGCGCAACAGGATTGGCACGCAGAGCTGCCGCGCAAGCACCAGTGTATTCGTGGGCACGAGGGTGCCGCCTTCGTTGCTATAGTAAGGCTTCTTCTCCTGGAGCGCCCGAGGCCAGCTACCCCTTCCCCGCTCGGCGCGTGGCAATTCGCCCGCTGCACCGGGGCGCTGGCTCGTGCTCCCGTCGGCTGGGACCGCAGCAGCAATGACGAGCTCTCCTGCCTCGTCGAGGTAGCCGAAGACTCCGATCGGGCTTTGTGTGAGGTCCAGGATCACCTTCAGCACTTCGTCGTACATTTGGTCGTCGGCGGCAGTCAGGAAGATCTCGGCAATACGGGCGCGGACAGCCAGCTCCTGCTCTGCTTTCCTTTGCTCGGTGACGTCGCGAGCAGAAGAGAGTGCACCAACCACGGTTCCGTCGCTCCGCTTGAGCAGCCCGCAGCGCCAAGCAAGGAGGCGCTTCTCGCCGTCTTTACGCCGCTGCCAACTCTCGAGGTAGATGAGCCTGTCTTCGCCGGCGAAGAGCGGTTGCACCGTTTGATAGGTCCGCTGCTCACCTTCGAAGTAGAAGGTGGCGTCCCTTCCAACCACGTCTTGTCCGAAGAACTCGAGCCCTGCCTGATTCGCCCAGGTGTAGATCTTGTTGTGGTCCACTTCCATGATGATGTCGGGGAAGGTGGAGAGCAACACTTCCTGGTGTGTCGACAGGGCCTGTAATGTCGCCGCTCCCGCCGCGTGCTCTCGATAGAACCGAACGCTGCGTTGTCGCCAAATGAATCCAAGGCCAGCGCCAGCGCCCAGGAGCAAAGCGATGACGAACCCAATCATTTGCCGCAGCCGCTCATGGAGCGGCGCGAAGACCTCGTCTTGATCCACGCGCGCAACCAGAAACCAGGGCGACTGAGGCACTGCGGCCAAGTGAGCAATCACTGGCACGCCGCGGTAGTCACGGCCCTCCACGGTCCCCAGCTGTCCGAGAACGGCCCTTACCGCCGGGACTTCTTCGCGGCTCAGCGGAAACCGCAACGTCAACGCGGTGCCCTTCTGGAACCGGAGTTCGTTGAGGAAGAGCGCGTCACTGCCGTCGCGCCGCACCAGCAGCGTCTCGGCTGTTTGGCTCGGCGTAGGCCAGCGGTTGATGAAGGGGAACAAGTATGTCTGAGGATCGATACGCAGGACTAGGACGCCCAACGGGCGTCGCATGGCCGATGCGTCAAGGATGGGGATCAGGAGGGAACAGTAGATGCGTTGGTCCTGCTCGCTACGAAACAAGTCCTGAAGAGCCACCTCACCCGTGGCGAGAACTTCAGACACGAGCCGCGCGTTCGCGGCATCGTTGGGGACGGGCACCGCTGGGAGGGACATGCGGACGGTACCAGTCGTGTCGAGCAGAAGGACACCAGAGTAGTCATAGTGATCCTGGTATTTGGCGAGCCAGATTAGGAGTTGTTCCTTTGCGCTGGCATCATTCGGCTGGTCCAGGAAGCGCCGAACCAGATTCGAGAAAGCAGGGTTCCCGATCAGAATGGCAGCATCTCCGAAGCGCTCCTTGCGATATTGCTCGAGCTCGCTGACCTTCAATTTCGCAATGCTCGAGAGCTGCTCCTCGATTCCCGCGCGGAACTGCCGGGCATAGCCGCGATGGTGATATACGGCAGACGTGACGATGCCGGCGGCAAGCAGGAGGTAGATCAGGATGAAGAGCGAAGTGCCCCGCGGCTCCGTCTTCAGATGATGGTTCGACGAAATCAGTTCCTCCCCACCGGTGACGGCCGTAAGCCACGCGGCGGAATGAGGTTTTCCTCGGCCCGCGCATGGTTGCGATCGTCTGACGATGAGGGCTTGGGACTCTAGGAGAAGTCAAGGGAGCGCTGGTTTCCACTTGGATCTTAGCTAGTTGACACCGGAGGATTCCGTCGGCTCGCAGGCCACAGCGAGCGCTATGGTGCAAGTCCTGCCACCCGCGACATTCGATGGATCATGTCTTGGGTGGATGCTCATCGTGTTTGCACCCGCTCCGTTGATGACTGGCGTGGCCAAGCTTGCCAACCTGGACGCTCCAATCGGGCCGGCATCGCAGCTTGGGAACTATGGCCCACCGAGCCGGAAAGTGGCGATGCAATGCGAAGCCTGATTGTTGAAGATGACCCTACCAGTCGACTCCTTCTGCTCCTGCATGCGCCCGGACTATTCTGAAGCTGTTGGATGTTGTCAGTTCGGCGTGGCAACGGCAATTGTCGATTCTCGTTCAATCTATCGCTGCAAGGACTATCCTACCCGGTGACGCATCGAAGCGACCTCCTCTGCTATGTCCAAGAAGAAGCATCGACCCCAGATAGGCGGACAAGACCGTGACCCAATGCAGCAGTTATGCCGTCCCGAGATTTGGCCGAAACTGATTGAATACAACCAACTCGACGCCATGGCGCGAGCGGCATGGTTGGCGAAACAGGGGATAGAGCTCGACGACGAGCTGTTGCGAGCCATTACGAAGAGTCATTTCGTTATCCCAAAAACGACTCGTCACGAGTGCCAGCGTTGCGGGCAATGCTGCAAGTACGCCAGGAAAACGGCAACTTTTACCTACGAGCCCTGTC
>Ga0302323_100000933_pt1 | contig 23579 bp, 21 predicted proteins | sample Fen_T0_3_FD_201950 | JGI IMG/M metagenome (GOLD analysis project Ga0302323, IMG submission 201950) | Peat permafrost microbial communities from Stordalen Mire near Abisko, Sweden - Fen_T0_3 | ecosystem: Environmental > Terrestrial > Soil > Wetlands > Permafrost | place: Sweden: Abisko... | reverse complement strand
TTCAGCAAACTCAAGTGTTTTCGCAGATTCGCCACGCGATACGAAAAATCCAAAACCTGCTTCAAAGCCCTCGTCGCCCTCGCTTGCGCTTGGTTGCACCTGAAACTATATGTCGATACGGCCTAGCTTCCCCTTCTTGATCACAAATCGCTCGCCTCGCCAGACAATCTCATTGCTCGCGAAGCCGGCCACCCAAACGCCCATGGCGACCAGATCGCGCAGCGGCAGCAGCCATAAGCTTGGCAGCACCTGATGGTCGGCCAGCACTTCGGCGCCTACGGTCATCGCCAGCGCGAGGCGCAAGAAGAAGCTCAAGGCCAGCAGCCATAGGCTCAGCGGGCTCGCTCCGCTGGCCAACACATTGAGCAACGCCCAGCCCAGCCCATAAGTGAAAACGAGGCCGACATAGCCCCCAGGCCGCGCGTCGCGAACGGTGCGGGCCCAGCGCAATTGATGATCGAGGAAGCCGCGCCAACTATAGGCGGGAATACTGGTCTCGACGACTTCGGGAGTCAGCGCCACGCGATAGCCGGCCCGGTCGACGCGCACACCTAGTTCGTAGTCGTCGGCCAACTGATCGACCAGCGGCAAGAGGCCGCCGATGCTGGCGAGAGCCTTGCGACTGACGGCCAGCGTGGAGCCCAGGCCATAGTGCAGGCCTTTTTCAAGTATCTTCGCCAGCAAGACTGAGGGCTGAAAGTCGGTGGCGATGCCGAGAGCTTCAAATTTAGACGGCAGTGTTCCGTGGGCTCGGCCGCGATAGAGCGCGGTCACCAGGCCAACATCTTTCGTGGACCTGCCTTGCGCATCCGGCGCAAAACAGGCCATCACTCGTTCCAGATAGTGCGGTGTGACGGTGATGTCCGAGTCATTGATGAGCAGAAACTCGTGCCGCGCGTGTGGAGCAAGCTGGACCAGCGTGCTGACCTTGCCGTTGGTCCCCAGACGCTCGGGGCATTCGAAGAGGCGTATCGCACACTCGGGAAACTCGGCCTTCAACTCGTCGACAGCCGCGGCGGCCGGGTCGGCGAGTGAAGCAACCCCGAAGAGCAGCTCGTATTCTCCCGTGTAGCTTTGGCGGCAATGGCTGCGGAAGGCATCCATCATGCCGGGGTCGATCCCTTTGAGGGACTTGAGCACACTGACGCCGGGGGCGAAGGCTGCCAACGGACGGCGCCTAGCCGCCAAAAAGAGCCGCGCAGCAACCCAGGCGGCCATGAAATAGCCGATTCCGGCCACAGCAAGCACCGTGGTCAGAGTCTCCACGGATTGTGCAAGGGCGTGCGACATGCTGGGGGTAAGTGTAAAGGAAGAGCGGTGACCCGGCCTACCCTGGCATGACTGGATTCCAGGAATTCATTACGCCATCCAGCAGGCTTCTGAAAGACGAGGCAATCGCAAGGCGACAGGCATGTGGTGAACTGAAGGCATCGCGCGCCCCAACCTCCGATCAGTTGATGGACTTCCGGTCCCGAATTGGTTCGACGTAGCCAGAGTCGCGTCTTCCGTTTGTTGTCGAGTATGGTAACCATTTAAGAACAAAGTAGATATTCAAATGCGGAAAAAGCTCCGCGGGGACCGGTTATGCCGCCTTCGAGCCCGCACGGAGGGGCGTATCTCTCCCACTGGCAGGTTGACTGATGGTCGAGCCGTTGCTAGTCTACACTTGGGCTACTGGGTCTGCCCGCAAGGCAGTTCACAGTGTGCTTGGAGAAGCGCTAAGCCTTTTATTCTCTATGCACGTTCCGGTTGTGAGACGCCGTTGCCTGGCGGAATCGGGCTGAGGAAACGACTCCACCCAAGTGAGGATGGCGGAGCTTTGCTCGATCTTTGAGCGTGCGGTAAGTAATGGAAGGTTATTATCGGTTGTGTTGCATTCACCGATCTCGCGCCAGAGGTTTTGAGCCCGATTCCGTGAAGCTCCAGTCGAGGACCGGAGAAGAGGAAGCCAGTTGACCGAACAGAATGACACGCAGAACGGCCGCCCCGGAGGCCGTTCCGCCGGAAGCAGCCATTTCTTCGATTCAGAAGATCAGGTGTCTCTGAAGGAACTTGCGCTGGTTCCATGGAAGCGCAAGACCATCGTAGTGGGCTGTACGGTGGTCTGCGTTTGTATCGCGATTCTTGCCTGCTATATGATGCGGCCGCAATACAGGGCTACAGCCACGATCGAGATCAATGCGCAAAAGAGCAGCGGCGCGGCCATGTTCTCCAGCATGGCGTCGATGGCGACGGGCGACACGGATGAACTGAAGACCAAGGTTCAGACCGAAATCGCGGTCATCAAGGACGACACGATCGCCTTGGCTGTGATGAACAAGATGGGAATGCTCCGTCTCCCGAATCCTGACCGGTTCAGTAAGGCCCCCGGCCCTCTGGTTAGTGAGGATGCTCTGCCTGCATCGAGGCGGGAGAGCCTGATCGGCAATTTCGAAGGGCACCTCAAGGTGAAGGAGGTAGAGAGTTCCCGACTGGTTGCGATCACCTACACCAGCACGGATCCGGTTTTTGCCGCGAAGGTTGCAAATCAGGTTGTCGCTGAATACAAGTCCTATCTGCTCAACTCGAACTTCAATTCGGCGAAGGAAGTATCGCAGTGGCTTTCGGCCCAACTGGGAGATCTTTCTGACCAGGTGACCAAATCCCAGGAGGCCGTGGCGCAGTTCGAGCGCACGCACAATCTCTCATCCGCCATGCTAGGCCTGGCTACGCTATCGAGCGGCCCATCCTCCGGATCTGTATCCGGTGGAGGCGGGCAGATTCCGGAACTGGAGCGCCTGACTGCGCTGAATCAGGAAGTGACGCAGGCCGAGGCGGCGCGCCTTTCGCAGGAGGCGATTTACCGGCTGACCGCATCGGAGAATCCAGAGCTGATCTCATCGCTTGGATCGAGTTCTCTTCCCGGTCTTTCCAGTTCCTCTGTTCTCTCGCAGGGCGGCGGCCTGGAGATTCTCAACTCCCTGCGGGAGCAAGAGTCTGCTGCACGAGTGGCGTATGCCACGGCAGAGACAAAATACGGCCCCAAGAACCCTCGGCTTGCCGATATTTCCAATCAACTCAAGTCGATTCACGAGCAGATGCAGAGCGAGATCCTAAAGATCAAGCAGCGCGCGAAGAACGACCTTGTGCTGACGCAGCAAAATGAACGAGCGCTGCGTTCCGCGTTTGAAGCGCAAAAGCTGGTGACCAGCAAGATGAATGACGACGTCGTGCAGCTGGGGGTTCTGATGGCGCAAGCGCGTTCCAGCCGCGAGCTGTACGACATTCTGTATGCCAAGCTGCAGGAAGCCAATATCGATGCAGGCAACAGTGCGACGAATGTCACGGTCGCAGATCCCGCGCGCCCTCCGGGCACCCCCTCGATGCCGAAGCCGTTCCTGTTCATCACTGCCGGCTTGTTTGGCGGCCTGCTCTTGGGAGTCAGCGTGGCTTATCTGCTGGAGAGCCAGGATGACACTGTGACCGATAGCTTCCAGGTCGAGCAGGTTTCGAATCTCCCTGTGCTGGGCATGATTCCTTTTCACCGGATGGAAGCCAAGCCGCGTGAAGGAGCTCTGGCCGCGGAATCGAGCGCCTTTCTGGTTGTTCCAGAGAGCGCAACGGCGGAGTCGTTCCGCAGCTTGCGCTCCGGGCTGACTCTCTCTGGCATTGGCCGTAAGCTGAAGGTTATCTCCGTGACCAGTGCGCTGCCCGGAGAAGGAAAATCGTACACCGTCTATAATCTGGGGCTTGCATTTGCGGCGGCCGGGCTCAGAGTGCTCATCATCGATGCCGATCTTCGCCGTCCCCGGCAGCACGCCCTTTTCCGTGTTCCGCAGGGAGATGGGCTGACCGACGTGATGGCTGGCCTGCTATCGTTCGACGATGCCTTGATATGGCATCCCGTGGAACCCAAGCTGGCTCTGTTGAACGCCGGACGTCAAACTCCGCTCTGTTCGGAGCTTCTGGGGTCCGGCGAGATCGAAAAGGTCTTTGAGATCGCGCGCACCCGGTTTGATCTGGTGCTGGTGGACAACGCGCCGGTATTGCCGGTCGCCGACGCGATTATCGTGGGGACGCATTGTGATGGAACCATCGGCGTGTTGCGCGCTGGCCGAACCTCTCGAAAGGCTCTGCGCCGCTTTGCCCAAACCCTTGCCCGTAACAACATTCATATTCTCGGCATCGTGATCGAAGCGGTGGACATGTCTGCAACCGAGTATCGGAGCGTATATGGCTACAATGTGCAGAGCTATTATGGCGAGAAGTAAGATCGCCTTCCGTTGTGGCCTTCCGCTGCTGCTTGGTGCTACAGCGCTGTTGGGAACGATGACCGTGCCCGGACATGCTCAGGCTTCGTCCGGAATCTCGTCGCGCTCCGATGCGGGGATCGCTTCCTCAACGGGCAAGTCGGGGTCAGTTGGGCAAGGTCAGGGACAGGGGCCGACCCTCCTTCCCAGGGACTTTTCAGAGTTGCGCATCGGGCCGGGCGATCTGCTGAACGTCAGTATCTACGACGCCCCCGAGTTGAGCAATTTGTACCGCGTGGATCTGGCGGGAGATGTGACGATCCCCTTATGCGGCAAGGTGGCCTTCCAAGGACTGACTCTGGCGGAGGCGGCGAGGCATCTCGAAACAGCTCTCAAAGATGGCCAGATCATGGTCCAGCCACAGGTGAATGTCGATGTGGCACAGTACGCCGGCCAGTACGTCATTGTGACCGGAGAGGTGGGGAGTCCGGGGCGGGTGCCGGTAATCGCTCCTACAAAGCTTGGTGAGATCCTCGCCGAAGCCGGCGGCCTGACTCCTCTGGCGGGAGCGCGCATTAAGATTCGCCACGGCTCTGACGCCACGGCTCCTGAAGAGGAAGTTTCTTATTCTCGCAGCCAAGGTTCCCGTGAGAGCGCCGCACTTCTGGTGCGCCCCGGCGATACGGTGATCGTTCCCCGCGCGGGCATCGTCTATGTTCTGGGTGCGGTTGCCAGGCCTGGCGGTTATGTGATGCAGGAAGATGGAAAGTTGAATGTCGCAGAAGCGCTCGCTCTCAGCGGAGGAACCGTCTTGCAGGCGAACACTGGCGGCCTTCGCGTGATTCGCCGCAATCCCGACGGAACCGTGCTGGATTTTCCTCTTTCTTATAATCGGATTGCGAAGGGAACCCAGACGCCGCTCCAACTGCAGGCGCAAGATATTGTGTACGTGCCGATGAGCAAGACCAAGTCCGTCCTATCGTCTACGATGGGCATCATCCAGTCCGCGGCCTCTTCAGCCATTGTTATTTTGCGCTAGCATGAGCGCGAACCAGACACTCGGCGATCGAATTCGGAATGGCCCACTCCAGCAGTTCCTCGGCCGCGAAGTCTGGGCGCTGAGCGATCAGGCAGTAGTCAGCGCGACAAACTTCCTGACCAACATCATGCTTGCCCGCTTCATGGGCCTGCGTGAGTTTGGAGTCTTTGCGCTGGCATGGATGTCTGTGCTGTTCGTCAACAGCCTGCAATATGCGCTGATCGTCTCTCCGATGATGAGTATCGGTCCCAAGCAGGAGGAGCAGGACCGGCCTTCCTACTTCGGTGCCGTTGTTGTTCAGGAGCTTGTCCTTGTTTCGCTTTGCTTCGTTCTTGTCTACTCAACTCTGAAGGTTGCCGGTGGATTCGCCCGGTTCTCCGAGATAAAACAGCTCGCGCTCCCTCTTGCGGTCTCGGCATTTGCCTATCAGATGCAGGACTTCGTCAGGCGCTACTTCTTTGCCACTCGCCAGAGCCGGCGCGCGCTTGCCGATGACGCACTCAGCTATCTTCCGCAACTGCCCATCCTGTTTTTCCTGCATCAAGCGGGAATTCTGAACAGTGCGACGGCACTTTGGGCCATGGCGGGAACCTCGCTTCTCGGTATGGTGCCGGGCTTTTTCTGGATGGAACCGATGACATTCAGCCGTGCGAGGATCGAAGCTATCGCTCGCCGGCACTGGAAGATCTCTCGATGGCTGGGCGCCTCAGCGCTGCTGCAATGGACCTCCGGCAATCTCTTTGTGATCGCAGCCCCGGTCTACTATGGAGCTGCGGCAGCGGGCGTTTTGAGAGCTTCACAGAATTTAATGGGCGTGACCCATGTGTGGTTTCAAGGGCTGGATAATGTTGTTCCCGTGGAGACGGCGCGGCGGCTTCGCGAAGGTGGTGTGCGGCCCATGCTCAGCTACACTCGGTCGATTCTCGTCAGGTGGGGCGGACTGACCCTGCTCTTTGCCATCGTCATCGCCGTCGCGCCCGCATTCTGGCTGCGGATGACGTACGGGCCGGAGATGGTTCAATATGGTTATATCCTGCGTCTTTATGCTTTGCTTTATGTTGTCGTATTTTTGGGCGGCCCGCTGCGCGCCGGCCTGCAGGCCCTGGAGTTTACCGTTCCGATCTTCTGGTCCTACCTTGCAATGACGGCCTTTGCCTTTTCGTTTGCGATTCCCATGGCAAAGTGGCTGGGGTTAAGCGGTTCTATCGTCGGATTGATTGTGTCGCAGCTTCTCTTTCAAAGCATCGTCGGCGTTGCTCTGCTCGTGAAGTCACGCCACGTTGCCAGGCAAACGGGCTTCGCGCAGCGACCCTAGCGGAGTAAGAAAATGAATAACTCATCCAAAGACGCGAGGCTCGGCATCTCGGACCTTCGGGTTGCAGCCGTGCTCATCTTCGTGATCCTGAATCTCGCGGTCTTTCTCATTCGGCTGATCAGTGTCTGGCGTTATGGCGCTCTGTTTCCCACCACCGGCGGCGAACGCCTGGTGATTTATCCCATCTGGAAGGCAATTCACCACCTTCCCATTTACGATTGGCCGCTGCAGTTCCCGTTTGCCCTCGCGCTCTATAACTACCTTTTCTACTCCACATATGCCTTCTATCTGAAGCTGGTTGGTGCATGGGGCGCGGATATTCTCATCTGGGGGCGATTGTTCACGCCGGTATTCGCAATCATTGGCGCGCTGGCTCAGTGGAAACTTGTCCAGAGCTATCTCAATCTGCGCGGAGCGCGAAGCCTTCTATCGCTCTTTTTCTCGCTTGGCTTGTGGTTCTGCGCCTCGATCGTTCGTCAGTGGGCTCTTAGCATTCGGCCAGACATGGCCGCCGTCGCACTGGTCATGATTGCACTTTGGGTGGTTGTGCGGCAACCGCGTTTCGCCTTCGCCTATGCCGGCGTCTTCTTCTATCTCGCGTGGTCGTTCAAGCAATCCGTGGTTCTGGCTCTCGTTGGCGTCTGCCTCTTTCTTTTGCTTCAAAAGCGGTGGCGCGATCTCTCTATGCTGGCCACGGTCTTTGCGGTTCTGGCTGCGGCCACGGTCTTTCTCGGAACTCCGGAGTATCGCTTCAATGTCTTCGTCGCTCCGGGACTCGTCAAGGAATTCAACTTTCTCCACGCGCTCCCGATCGACATAAAAACTCTATGCGCGAACGCATACTGGGTTCTTGCGCCCATCGCGTTATTGTTTGCTGCGGGCATGCGCCGAGCTGAAGCAACCGTCCGGCTTCTCACCACGGTTCTTGTGGTTGCATTGATAGGCGGCTTGCTTGCAATGGCGAAGGTCGGCGCATGGGATCACTATCTGCTTGAAGCATTCGTTGCCGGCTCCACGCTGCTCCAGTTCGCTGTTTTTCAAGTGCCGGGACGGTTGGCAAGCGCGCTGGTTCTGTTTGGTTGCGTGCAGCCGGCAGTCCAACTCGCAACCGTGCCGGCAGGAACTCATCCGCATCTCTTCGGCACCGTCGGCATTGCCACTGCTGCCGAGTATTCCGATGCCGTGGCACTGCGTGAACGCCTGGCGCCGCTGAAGAAACCGATCTTTACCAGCAATGAGATCTTCTCGCTTCCATGGTTTTCGAGCGACAATCGCGCCCCGGTCCTGATCGTCGATACCATCTTCCACGATGCCACGCGGGATCGTTGCCAGAACGGCTGCGTCGAAGGCATGTTGAAAAGAGGAGAGATTCCGACTGTTTTGCTTCTGAGTGATGGCGATCCTTACCGGAGCAGCCTGAGCCCTTACTATCAGAAGGCCGGTGAAGCTCTCTATGCAGGGAGAAAGTGGAGCATCTACACGCTCGATTCCAGCGCACCAACCCAAACTTCGACTGCGAAACCGTAAGCTACCTTGATCCAGCTCGTGAAGAGGAACGAAGATCCATGAAGTTACCCGAAGTGACCATCATCGTGCCGATCTATAACGGTTCGGTGTATCTGGCTGAGACACTCGATTCCTTGTTGTCGCAGACATTCAGGGACTTCGAATTGCTCGCGATCGATGATGGAAGCACGGATGCCTCAAGCGATATCGTCCGGTCAATCAAAGATGATCGGGTGCGCTTGATTCAGAAGGCAAATGGAGGCCTGTGCGAGGCTCTGAACCTTGGGATTACAGAAGCTAAGGCTTCTTACATCGCCCGCTGCGATCAGGATGACATCAGCTTTCCCGAGCGGCTGGAGCGCCAACTGAGGGTCATGGAAGATCACCCGGAGGCACTCGGCCTTTTCGCTTACAGCACCAAGTTCGGCGGCAAGCACCGCTGGTCGAATGTAGACAAGATGGTCATGGCTCCGGGCGAATTGAAAGAATATGAACCGATGAAAGACGGCTGCCTGCTCTGTTCGACCATGTTTATCCGAACTGGGGCGCTACGATCGATAGGCGGATTCAGACAGGCATACTATCCGTCCGACGATTGGGATATGGAATGCCGATTGGCCGAGAAGGGAAAGGTCCTGATCTTGCGCGAGCCGCTGATCGCCTACCGTTTTCAAACCGGCGCAAACACCTACCGGCTGTTTGCGCATATGCGGGAGAAGGGGCGATGGACAAAGGATTCGCATCGCCGGCGCCTGCAATCGATCCCGGAACTTTCCTTTGAGGAGTTCAGACTCTCTCAGCCGAAGGACCTCTGGTCACGCTGGGGCCGGCATTGCAAAGACACGTCCATGCTGCATATGCGGACCGCCGGCCAGCGATATTTGGATGGCATGTATCTGGCAGCCTCCGGCCATCTGTTTGCGGCTGTCCTGCTCTATCCGCCGGATTTTATCTTGCGCGTCTGGCGCACCATCACTCATCGGTAGCCGATCTGTGAAGCCGTATACCATGGAAGAGTTATTCTTTCTGGACCGATGCTTCCAAGCCAGTTTTGACAATCTCAAGCCGGAGAAACATGCAAGAAACTACGCCACCACCGCCCAATCCTCAAACTCAATCGTTCAGCGAGTTTCTCGCGGAGCTGTTTCGATCGTTTGAGAAGGAAGAGTTGCGGCCGTGTGTTTTGCGGAATTATGAAGGGTTTCCCTCAAGCAACGTCGGCAGCGACGTGGATTTTCTGATTCGCCGCTCCGAGTTGCCGCGCGCCATTCGGGCGCTTCAAACTCTCCCCGGCATTCGCATCGTCGGATATGCCGAACGCCACTATGTGGCCCACCTGTTTGTTGAAGGCGTTTCGATTGCTCCTGGAATTCGCTCACTGGGGCTCGATTTTGGCTGGAGCCTGAATTGGAAGGGAATGGAGTACCTGGCGACAGAAGACGTGCTGCGGGCCGCAACGCCCCGTCAGGCCGGCGACTTGAACTTTCTTGTGCCGTCTCCGGTACACGAGGCAGTCATCTCGCTGTTGTCGAGCTTGCTCATCGGAGGGTGGCTCAAAGAAAAGTACTTCCCAAAAGTACAGAAAATATTCTCTGGAGCAAGTTCCGAGGCTACTGCTGCTTTGCAGCCGGCGTTTGGAATGAAAGCCTCAATGCAACTCGCGAATGCAGTGATTGGCGGCGACCGGCAGAAGATGCTGAACTGTGTCCTGCCTCTTCGCACCTCATTGGTCCGGTGCGGTCTTCTGCATAAGCCAATACGCAGCTTCCTGTCCGTAGCCAGGTACCATGTGCGTGAATTCGCTGTGCGCTGCACGCCGGAGACTCTTGAAACCGTAGTTATCTCGGGGCCTGACATCCGCGCCAGAGAAACGATCATCGAAGGCCTGCTTCCGATGCTTCGCAACACGGCAAAGGTCGTGGAGAGACGGCATTTCGGCCTCCAGTTGTTTCCAGCCGATGAGGCCGGGGAAGAGGTGGCGGCCTCTGATATGCACACGGAAGATCGAAGCAGTTCCTCGATCTCAATCGCGATGATCATTCGCTGGGTAGTGGAAGAATGGATCAGTCAATATGCAAAAAGAGCCAACCTCACACTCAGGTTCGACGAGAGCAGTGGCTATGACCTGTTAGCCGCCCCAAAAGGACGCAGCCACGAAGTGCTCTTAAGGGTTGCCCGAAGCCTGCTTCCATCGATTGAACTTTGGATACGGATCGAAGGAGCCAAGGAAGCCGCGCCCTGCGTATTGAAGGCGAGAATGCATCGCGTTATCCTGAACTCAGATGGTCCCGCGCAAAACATGATGGAGAAGGCGTACGCTGCGATCGTTGATACTCTGGCCAGAAGGACCGACGGCAAGCTCAAAGACCGCTTTTAGTGCCGGGCATTCAACGCACGCAGACCGCACCTGGATCATCCGCGAATCGTGAAACAGTGGCCGCTCATGTGCAGTCACAAAAGGACGTCAAACTGAAGATCGTTATTCTTGGTCCCGATGGAGCCGGTAAAAGCTCCGTCATTCAGGGATTGATCGGAAAATTGAGCGACGCGGGGCGCGTGGTGAAGGTGCGCCACCTGAAGCCTCTCCTCGTGATGAGGCGGCCTGGGCAATCTGTGGCCATCGTCGTCGATCCGCATGGCAAGCCGCCGCGGTCGGCGCTGGTGTCGATTGCAAAGATAGTGGTATGGCTCGTGGAAGAGTGGTATGCCAATCTCTTTCAAGATCGGAAGCAAACTCTGCTCATCTGCGATCGCTACTACCATGACTTGCTTGTCGACCCAATTCGTTATCGCTATGGGGGCCCGGCCTGGGCTGCAAGGTGGGTTGGCAAGCTGATGCCGCAACCGGATCTCTGGCTTCTGCTTGACGCTCCGGCCGAGGTGCTGCAGGCACGCAAGCAAGAGGTTGCCTTTGAAGAGACGTTGCGGCAATGCAATGCATACCGCGCCTTCGTCCTCAACCAAAGAAATCATGCGATGATCGATGCTGCCCAGTCTCTGGGCCAAGTAACTGCAGATGTAGAAGAAGCCATCAACAGGGCGCTAGCCTGAAACGAGAGCAATCGAAAATGATGCGAACGGATTTTTGCGAGAATCAAACCGAGCCAAAAGTGAGCATTTTGCGTCTATGCGTCGCAAGCCGAGAGGCATTGAGGATAGGAAAAAAAAATTCACATCAGAAAGCCTGGTACGGTGAGCATCATCTGCGGCACCGATACCGAGCTGATTCTTCTGAGGGCTATTTCAGTTACACAAAGACGCTCGTCTGTTCTTATGCGGCCACAGTTAGCAGATAGAAGGATGGAATCGACATGAGAGTATTGCTTTCGGCCTACGCTTGTGAACCGAACAAGGGCTCTGAACCTGAGGTCGGCTGGCAAAGGGCATTGCATATGCTGTCAATTGCCGATGAAGTATGGGTGCTTACACGCTCCAACAATAGATCTGTCATTGAAGCAGACCCTCTGAGTCATTCGGCCGGATTGCACTTTATTTACTATGACCTTTCGAAATGGGCGCTGAGGCTAAAAAGGAAATTCTGGTTTCTCCCGATTTACTTTGTATTGTGGCAGTGGGGAGCATATCGCCTGGCAGCCCGCCACCACCGTGAGAAGCCATTTCACCGCGTTTACCACGTGACTTTTGCCAGCATGCAATTCGGCTCTTTCATGGGCCGGCTTGGGATTCCGTTTGTGATTGGTCCGGTTGCAGGTGGCGAACGTGCATCCTTCCGCCTGCGCAAATCCATGCCAATCCGCGGCAAGATCAGCGAATTGCTACGCGATATGGATATTGCTTTCCAGCGCTTCAATCCACTCTCCCGGGCGGCGTTTTCTTCTGCCGAGCAGATCTTCGTCACCACCCCATCCAGTTTGCAACTGATTAGCCCGAAATGGAAAAGCAAAACGCAGGTTCAGCTTGCCATCGCAATTGACAATCAAGCTGACCAGAATACGGAACCGCGACAAACGACTTCGATTCGGTTTGTGTATGCGGGACGCCTGCTCCATTGGAAAGGAGTGCATTTCGCGATTCGAGCGCTTGCTGAAGCCAGGAATACGATTCCGTCGGCTAGTCTCACCGTGATCGGGACTGGGCCATATGAACGGTGGTTGCGAGATGTTGCTGAGGAATTCGGCGTGTCGGAAGCAGTGAAATTCGCCGGCCCCTTGCCCCGGCAGCAACTCATCGATTCGCTCCGCAGCTATACAGCGCTTGTTTTTCCTAGCCTTCACGACTCGGGCGGATTCATTGTAATCGAGGCTCTCTCGAAGGGTCTGCCTGTTATTAGTCTTGATCTTGGTGGTCCCGGCATCATGGTCAATGAATCCTGCGGAATCGTAGTTCCCGCTGCGAATGCAGATATTATGCAGACGGTGGCAGGAGTTGCGAACGCCATGATCTCCCTGGCAACTATGTCTGCCACAGAGTCAATGCGACTCTCAAAAGGAGCGATCGCCAGAGCCAATGAGCTGTCATGGACCAAACTGACGACGCGCATCGCCGCATGCTAACCTAAGCCAAGACAGCGATCATTCAGCGGTACAATTTTGAAGGCGGCAGAAGGGGCGAAACGGCCACATGAAACAGCTTGCACGACGGTTTGCCGGTGATGAGAACGAGCTTCCTGCGGTGCAGTCTGGCAAGCCAAAGTCTTTTCTAAAGTTTCTCATGCGGTACCCTATTTTTATTCTTACCTTTGGCCCTCCGATCTTTCGATCCGGCGTGATCGATGCAACGAAGGGCTTGATCGATATTTGGAGCTTTCTCCAAGTTGGCTTGTTGGGCACAATCGCCATTCGAGCGATTTATCGCTTAGCTTCCTCAGAGTCGATTCTTATTCCAAAGCAAATCCGGTCCATACTGAAAGTCGCATTTTTACTGGGCTTCGTATTTCTGGCGTCGGCGATATACTCTCCCAGCCATCTAGTATCGGCGGCGTATTCAGTCTTGTATTTTCTGACTCTGATTTGCATCGTGGAGTTCGTTGCAGATGTTTACACGGACCCTCCCGATTGGATACAGTGCCTGTTTGTCCTCAGACTTATAGCTTTAATACTGTTAGCCGTAGCTCTTATTACCCTCTTTTTCGCCCCCTCCCTGGTCCTTTCCATCGAGGGAGGGGCGGGAGTTCGCCTTCGCGGGGAGGCAGTCGCTCCAATGGTTGTGATCGGACCCGCGATTGCACTCATCTCGGCATCCAGTTTCCTTTATTCACTCGAATCCAAAGCGCGATCCGCCGGTTTTTTCATTGTCGGCGTGGTGGCTACCTTGAGCACGCAGACGAGAGGAGCCGAACTAGCCCTATTCTTGTCTCTCGCAATTCTCGGAGCTGGATGGGCAAAGACCGGCAAGCGCTTCGCATATATCTTCATCTCCGGTTTCATATCTTTTATCTTGCTGTGCAGCGCGGTACTAGTGGCTGGCGGCGGTGGCCGCATCTGGGACATATTTAATCGCGGTCAAAGCATGGAAGGCATCGAAAGCGCTAGTGGAAGAATGGACATCTGGAAGTTCGTTATTCAATACTGCATCGATCATCCCCAGGGAATGGGCTACATTGCCGGCTTTCGTGCTCTCTTTCGTGAATACTTCACTCTCGGCATGCAGGTGAATGTTCTCGGCATCGGAAATAGCCACAATTCGTTTTTGGATGTTCTCGCCGATGCCGGATGGCTTGCCCTCGTGATTTACCTGGTATTCCTAACGAAGATATTTCTCCTCGGGCGGCGCCTGACAAGGACAGGCGATTCAATCTCCAGTGCGTCAAATCGTTTGTCCTTTCATGCGATGCAATGCGCACTTATTTTGCTCGTGTTTTGCCTCTCAGAGGGGATGGACGTTGCGGATTACAACGTTCCTTTGAGGGGTTACTTTTACTGGCAGCACGTCATCATTGCGATCATCCTCGGCCTATCCGCGCGGTTGCTTGTTCTTTCTCGTCAAAGACATGAACCGCCGCAATAGCGTGCGTATGTAGGCAAATCGCGATGAAGGACAGTGCCAAAGGGGACACATTATTGAAGTGCGATACTGAACCCGATTCAAATATTGGCATTGCTAAGATGCCGATCAGGGTTCTGTTTTTGTGCCTGGCACGCAATTGCGCAGATACTATCCCGCTCTTCTTTTCATATCTTCAGCGTCTTGAAACTTACGGGTTCTGCTGCAGAGCAATCATCGGTGAAAATGGATCTTCGGACCGAACCAGGTCACTGATCGAAGATGCGGCAGGCCCGAAGATCGCCGTGCTCGACACTTCCATGATGGAGGTGGGCAGCAGCCGCCTGATCCGCATGGCGATGGGTCGACAGGCGCTTCTCGATGCAGCCCTTTCCGAGGGTATCCGCGAGGACTATGTCTGCGTAGCCGATCTGGACAATGTGATGACCAGCCCACCCGACCCAGAGGCTGTTCGAGTCGCGATTCGACGTCTTCAGACAGACACCGCCTTGTTTGCCGTGGGCGCGACCTCACTCCCTGTTTACTACGATCTGCTGTCGCTGCGTGTTGAAGGCTTTGGGTTCCTGTCGAATCTGAACAAGGAACTGACGGATGCCAAAAAGCGGCCGTTGAGCTATTTCCGCTTTCATCAAAGGCGCATCTACAGCAATCAAAGGCTGGTGACGAGTGACGCAGCGGTCCTGTGCGGTTCGTCTTTTAACGGATTCTGCTTTTACAACGCTGCGGACTATTGTCTTGGATCGTACCGGGCGCCGGATGAGGCAGAGGTTTGTGAGCACGTCAGCTTGAATCTGTCCATCGGCCGAGTTACTGGCAAGAAGATGCTGATAGCGCCTGAACTGGTCATTCACGCCCCAGCGGACCATACGCCTGTCGGCTTCCTTCGGTTCTGGTACGATAGAACAATCAAAAGGCTGGCCAGAGTCTGCATCGCTTGGCGATAGGTGATCGTTAGAGGAATGTGCCGTGCGGCTCTTTCCGCAAGTGTTTTCCAGCCAGGCGAGCCAAGTATTGGCGTCGCAGGATTCGGAAGGCCGGCACCGACAGTGGCTTGAGTGACCGGTACACCATGTCGGCTGATTGGGTTCGCTGCAGAGGATACCCTCAAACCATGTACGATTCCTGTGTGTGATCGGCGAGATCGAGGAATGCGGAGAAAGCGAATTCTTTTTATCGGTCTCGGCAATGTTTATGGTGGGGCTGAAATCTATCTGCTCCGTCTCATTGCCCTGCTTCAAGGCGACGCCGATATTTGTGTTCTCGCCGCGCATCCGGCTCTCCTAGAGCAACTGTCGACGCGGCCAGTTACTCTGATCCGCTTCCCGTTGATTGTTGGCCGATGGAGAGGGCTTCGATGGATATTGGCACTGCTACTTGTGACATATTCCATTCTTCGTTACCGTGTCGACATAGTTCAAGTGAATGGCTTTTCGGAGATACTCATGCTCTTGCCCGCGCGGCTGTTGGGTCGCAGAGCGATTGCAACACGGCATCTTGGCTTCTCGACAGGAGTAAATCTCGGGCATCTACATGCTGCCTCTGCCGCAAATCTGATTTATAAGAGATTTGCGATACTAGCGCATGCAGTTATTTGTGTCTCGGATGCAGTAGCAAAAGAGGTTCGGGACATCGTACCAAACTCACGTGTTGTCACCGTTCCCAACTGGGTGCCGTCTATCCCCCCGTTTCAATATAAGCCCGCGTCCGGAGACGGAGTCCTTCATCTTCTGTTTGTGGGAAGGCTCGAAAAGCGAAAAGGGCTGGTTGTTCTTCTTAAGGCTCTAGAAACGCTGGATGGGGTTGATCTGACCGTAGTCGGCGACGGCGAAGACCGTTCTGAACTCGAAAAGATGGCAGGGGAGCTTCCTGTGCGGTTTGCGGGATACCACGCAGACCCCAGAACTTTCTATGAGCAGGCGGATGTTTTTGTGATGCCTTCGCTTGGACCAGAAGGCATGCCGCTCGTATCACTCGAAGCTATGTCGCATGGCATCCCCTGCATTCTGAGCGATCTTGACGTGCACAAGGAGATTTCGGAGAATGGCCGAGCCGCTTTGCTTTTCTTGAAAGGTGACTCCGTGGATTTGAGGAAGAAGATTCGCCTGCTCTCCAGTGAACCGGCGATTCGGTCCAGCATCGCTCGTAAGGCCTATGAGTTGATAAAGGCTAATCATAACCCGGATACTGCCAAAGGCGCATATATGCGGGTCTTTGGCCTAATTGAAACCAACAGCGCTCAGACTCAAGAAAGTGAGATTATGCTTTAATGGCAAAGCTGATTCGTAACAAGCTCATCCGATCCATTGGCAAAGCGATTAAGCGCAGAATTCCGTCCAGGAGCTTCGCCTTTCTACAGTTTTTATCGTGGCTTGTTGTCCTTTACGTTCCCTGTCAGGCATGTCGCTGGATGTCGGAGCGCAAGCCGCGCATTCGTTCTTTTGGTGGCAACAATGCATCGCTAGGTCTCGCTGCAAAAATTTCAGGAGTAAGATTACGCATTCCAACAAGATCGTGCCGCATCATGTCCTGGTACGGATCAGACAAAGGATGTTTTCGTCACAACTACACCATGGTGTATGAATCTCTCTTTAGAGAATTGATGAATCAGCGCCTTCGTATTTTTGAACTTGGGTTGGGTACCAATAATGAAGGAATCAGCTCTACCATGGGGTCCTGTGGCTCGCCAGGAGCATCGCTTCGCGGATGGCGGAAGCTTTTTCCGAATGCGCTTGTATTTGGCGCAGACATTGACCGGGGCGTTTTGTTTGAGGAGGAGAGAATCAAGACATTCTATTGCGATCAGTTGGATCAGACGGCAATCAAGGAACTGTGGGAGCATGAGGAACTTCGAGATGGCATGGACATCGTTATCGAGGACGGCCTGCACACGCTAGAAGCGAATATTTCATTTCTTGATGGATCGCTTAAGCACGTGCGTCCGGGCGGTTATTACGTCATCGAAGATATCGCGGGCAAATTTATGGAAGATTGGTTTGAACTGCTAGAAAAGACCTATACAAAGCAGTATCCGACGTATGAGTTCGTTTTTACGATTCTTCCCAGCTCTCATAAGGATAACAACCTGTTGATCATTCACAAGCCCGCGAATGCGGCAAGTTGACGGAATAGGAACGCGGTAAGTCCGGTCAACTCGGTTCCCCAATGATCACACTCGATTTTGAGCATATCGAGCAGGTACGCAGTGGCGAGTTGCGGCAGCAGTTCCGAGTCGACATCCATCCGGCGGAAGTACTCTTTGCAAACGGGTATTGCCCGCATCGCCGCATAGCCGCTCGTCGTGCCCCCGAAGAGGCGGTCCTCAGTGAATTGAAAGTGAAGCAGGTCGTATGCTGGCAAGCCCGCGAAGTCAGCCCATTCCCAATCGACAAGAACATGGCCTCTCTCGGCGTTCTTGCGAATATTCCATGGAACAAAGTCACCGTGCACCAGCAATGTGGGAAGCTCGACGTCGAGATCGAGCCGGTCGAGCGATCGGCTAAGCAGGCCGGGAGCGATTTGATCCAACCCAGCTTTGAATGGGCTCAGACGATTTGCGAGTTCGCCTGCTACTTCAGAAAGCTTCCTGCAATCGCCTGTGCGAGGCAACTGGCACAGCAGATCCATGTATTCCGGCAGAAATCCACGATCGGGCATGGCGCCATCCACATAGGCTTGCGAGGCTGCTCGCAACTCGGGATGAACCGAGAGAAGCCCTGGCGCCCATTGATATGGATCGAGTCTCTTGAGTGTCTCAGCTTCGTGAAGAACACTCAATCCGCCTCCGGCTGTCAGTCCGACCTTGAGCACTGCGGCGATTCGATGCTCGTCATCGAGCAGGAAGACGATCAATTTTCTGTCGGGAGATGGATTGCCGACCAGAATGACAAGCTCTCCCCGTTGAGATCGGATTCCGCATCTCTCGAACCAGCGCAACGCGCCTTGCCGGGATGTGGCAACGTTTGAGACTGAGGGAACAAACCGCAGCAGGCCGGTGCGGGCAGCCGTGCGAATGGCAAGCCACTTTATCCGGCTGGGAATCGTATAAGGCCGCCACGCGCTCAATGCGGGCTCAGAGGCGCGGGACTCAGCGGGGATAAGCCAGCGAGGGCCATAGTTCCCAGGAATTGCCAGATACCGCTCCGGCTCTTTGGCGTCGCTTCCGCGATCAATCTCCAGCGCATTCAGAATTTCAGAAACGCTTAGCGTCAAAGAAGGAAGAGAGGGTTCTGTCGGCATACTTTACCCAAGATACACCTCGGCTCGGGCCGCCTATACTGCTCAGGCCCCGAGCCTCTTTGCCTGTTCCTCTCCGTTCAAGACGCGGAATGCCCCCTCGGCCAGAGCCTGCAATTCATCCTCGCCGGGATAGATTGCCACCGGTGCAATCCATTCAAGGTTGCCGCGAAGCAGCTCTGCTACTCTCTCTGAATGCGCCATTCCACCGGTCAGCAGCACGGCGTCCACTTTGCCTTTGAGCACGGCCGCCATGGCACCAGCTTCTTTCCAGATCTGGTAGATCATCGCATCGAAGATTAGCGCCGCTTCCCGGTCGCCGGCGTCGATCCGCTGTTCTACTTCTTTCAGGTCGCGGGTACCAAGATAAGCAAAGATGCCGCCATCGCCGAAGACCTGGCGATCGAGCTGATCCTGGGTGTATTGGCCGCTGAAGCAAAGCTTAATCAGCTCCCGCGCAGGCAGTGCTCCGGAGCGATCGATGGCGAAGGGGCCTTCTCCGAGGGCATTGTTATCGACGATCCGGCCGTTTTCGTGGGCTGAGACGGTGATTCCGCTGCCGAGGTGCGCCACGATCAACCGGAGTTCAGGGTAAGGCCGCCCATGTTCGTGCGCGTATCGCCGGGCTACCGCTTTGGAGTTCAACACATGGCCGATGGGGGTGCGCTCGATCAGCGGCGAACCGCTGGGACGCGCACACGGCTGCCACTCGTCCACCGTGACCGGGTCGACAATGTAGGCATTCACGCCGGCCGTGTGAGCGAAGCGAAGCGCCAGCAGCGCACCCAGGTTCGATGCGTGCTCACCACGGCGAGCCAGTCGCAGCTCCTCGACCATCGCGTCATCCACCAGATAGGTGCCGCAGTGCATCGGGGGCAGCAAGCCGCCACGACCGACGACCGCGGCAAAGCCAATCGCCGCGTACCCTGCCTCCGTGAGAGCCTTCTCGACCAGTTCTGCGCGGTAGTCCAGCCGCGCCAGGATCGACTCCCCGCGGAAGCGCGCGATCTCCTCATCCCCATGCCAGATCGTGTGGGTCCACTCGGCGCCGTCCATGAAATAGACCCCAAGCTTGGTGGAGGCCGCCCCTGGATTCACCACGAGCACGCGGCTATTTTGGTTGGTCAAGCGTCCTTCCTCCAATGCCTGAACGAGTTTACTCTCTCCGCCAGGGTTGCGGCTCATGGCTGGAAACCCATGGTAACCTGTTCCCAAACTGGGAAACTAGCAGAGCGGCCTCGCGTGCCCCTTAGAAATTCCAGGTTCCTTTTTCAAATCCGTGCTACACTTTATCCAATCGTAGAATTCGATCTGAAGTTCTTGCCTGTTTCGGTTACCGCCTACTCGCAAACTTCCACATTGCGTTCGCGGTAAATCAGTATCGAGGAGTTACACACAATGGAAACAGGCACAGTTAAGTGGTTTAATGACGCCAAGGGTTTTGGATTTTTGAGCCGTGAGAACGGCGAGGACGTCTTCGTCCATCACACCGCCATCCAGTCGAGCGGATTCCGCTCGCTGCAAGAGGGCCAGCGCGTCCAGTTCAACGTCACCAAGGGCCCCAAGGGCTGGCAGGCTGAGAACGTTCAGGTTGTCTAAGGGTTACCCCCTTCCAATCGGTTCTAAATCAAAAAGAGGGACGGCGAAACTGCCGTCCCTCTTCTGCGTTTTGCAGTTTTTTCTTTTTGCCGGATTAAGCCGGCCATTCGCCTATGCGGCGGGCTTGAGGCTTTTTACGCTGACCTGAGGGGCGGCAGGATGCAGGTTTTCCATTAGGGTGACGTGGGTGCCTAGATATTGCAGCACATCGTTAATCGAATCTTCAAAACGCCCGCCGGTCTTGTGGGTAGCTTTTACCCCTTTGGAGACTAATTGGCAGACCTCAAAGCGGTTCATTCCCTGCGCAAGAGCGCGGTGGATCTTGTCGGAACGCATGACTGTACTCCGGTCAACAGGTGATTGTTGCGTGGGTTGCGGAGCTCGTCTGGAGCGGTAGGGCGGCAACGGCCGAGCAGGCTCGTCTGATTGAAAAAAGTTGGGTCCGGTAATTCTCTTCTGTCTTCATTGTACGCTGGAAAGTGCTCCAACGCCGCTTCGAACGCGCTCGAGCCGCTTTCGCTGCCGTGAAATCCCTGTTAACATAAACGTCGAATACCCCATCTGCGGGAATCCTAGAAAAGACTCAAGCGAAAGAGGAACAAAGTGGCAGATACCACCAAGATTGAAGACAAAAAGGAACGGAAGGCGCTGAAGCGCACCGCCCGCAAGAAGGCCGCCCCCAAGGCAAAGCGGACTGAGCCGCGCGGCTCGGCCAAGAAGAAGGTCAAGAAGCTCGCACGCGGCGTCTCCAAACGGTAAACGTCCGCCCGCAACAATTTTGAGGCTCCGGGTCTGCTCGCTCGTATGCGACAGACTCGGATGAGTTTCTGCATCTGCTCACATGGCGTTCCAGCCTCCCGGCTTGCTCTGACCCGTTCGGATCGATGATGAGTTCAACGGTGGAGCCAGCGCTTAAAGACCCGAACCACCAGACTCCGGGCTATGCGTCTTGGGCCGGTGATAGCCACCAAGCATCCAGAATTGAATTCTTTCCGCCGGCAGCGGGAAGACGAGGAGAACGGCCCTGATCAGACAACTTAGCGCCCGCAAGTCGATCGATAAGCTGATCCGGGATTCGGAAGAACCCGAAAATGCGCTCCGGAAGACCCTCGGTCCGTGGTCGCTGACCGCGCTAGGCATCGGGGCGGTCATCGGCTCAGGCATCTTCACAGTCATCGGCACGGCCATGGCTGGGCAGAAGTTCGACATGCCCAACGTCCGCGATACCCCGCTGATTCACTACCTCATTCACCACACAGCTCTTGCCGGGCGTCCTGGCGCAGGTCCCGCGCTGGCCCTTTCGCTGGTGCTGGTGGCCATCGTCTGCGTCTTCACCGGCCTTTGTTATGCCGAACTGGCCTCGATGATTCCCATTGCCGGTTCGGCTTACACCTACACCTACGCCACACTCGGCGAGCTGATCGCCTGGATCATCGGCTGGGATCTGATTCTCGAATACGCCTTCAGCAACATGAGTGTCAGCGTGGGCCTCTCCGCCCATCTTGTCGATCTCTTTGACTGGTTCGGCATTCAATTTCCTGCCAGGTGGATCTCCCCTGCCTATCTGCCCACCGGCCTCTCGGATTTTGCAGGCAACGCGATCTACCCATCCGGCTGGCACTTCGGCTTCAACATTCCAGCATTCCTGGTTGTCATGGTTCTCACCGTGCTGCTGGTGCGTGGCATTCGCGAGTCGGCCCGCGCCAACAACATTATGGTGCTGGTCAAGATCGCTGCCATCCTGGTCTTTGTCTGCACCGCCGCCAGCTTCGTCAAGCCACATTACTGGCACCCCTTCATGCCCAACGGCTGGACCGGCGTTTTGACCGGCGGCTCCATCATCTTTTTCACGTACATCGGCTTTGACTCGGTCTCGACGGCTGCCGAGGAGTGCAAGAACCCGCAGCGCGATCTGCCCATCGGCATCTTGGCAACGCTGCTGGCCTGTACCTTGCTTTATGGAGCGGTCGCCATCGTGCTCAGCGGTATCGTGCCTTGGCAGTCGGTTATGGGGGATGCGGCGCCGGTGGTGAACGCGCTCAAAAAGCTCTCGCTGCAGCCAGGCGGAGAAAATCTTCACTGGGTACGGCTTTTTGTGCTTATCGGCGCCATGCTGGGCATGGTTTCGTCGATTCTGGTCTTCCAGCTTGGCCAGGCGCGCGTCTGGTTTGCCATGTCGCGCGACGGACTGCTGCCTACCATCTTCAGCCGCATCCACCCCACATTCCGCACCCCATCGGTTGCTACCTGGGTCGCCGGCTTCGTCGTGGGCATTCCGGCCGGACTGCTGGACATCGGCACCGTGTCGAACCTCTCGAACATCGGCACGCTCTTTGCCTTCGTGCTGGTCTCGATCGCCGTTATCATCCTGCGCTATCGCGAACCGGAGCGGCATCGCGGCTTCCGGGCCCCGCTCGGTCCCATCTTCCCGGTGCTGAGCATCATCTTCTGCGTCGTGCTGATGATGGGCCTCGAAGTGATGACCTGGATGGCCTTCTTCGCATGGCTCTTGATTGGCCTGCTGATCTACTTCCTCTACAGCCGCCACCGGTCGGAGTTTGCCGGGCTCAGATAATCTCGCATTGGAAGATTGAAAGACGCACATCATGCTCCCCCTCTGCAAGCGCGGGGCTGGCAACCGTTGCGCTAGAGCATCTTTGGCAATTGTGCAGACCGGAATTTTGCAGGTTTCCCACCCATTCCGCAGAAAGACGCTGAATGGATGGGGCACGGAAGTCTAAAGTGAATCCTAAAATGCGCAAAAAGCCCTCTGCCTGGAGCAAGAAGAAAATTGTCCAAAAACTGGGTTGTTTTCCGGCAAAAGCATCCCACGTGAGGGCAATAGCATGCCTTCGAAGTCCTGAAGTTGGTTCGATCCGCCCCTACGGGGCGGATGGATTCGATCAACGCGCCATCCTTCTTCTACAGCCACCATCGGTCAGAGTTTGCCGGGCTCAAGTAAACTCATATTGGCGCATTGAGCAGCACGAATTACGCTATGAGCACTTTTTCTGACCTAAAAGAACGATTTGGCGTAAACTGGGCTACCGTTTCTGTTGGATGGAAGGGGCTCGGCGTATTTTCTCTATGGCCAGGAAGATGGAAGGAATTCCATCCGCTGGTTTCTGCTAAAGAACTTGATGACTACGCGCTTACACGACTAGATAAAGACTCTGATCGAGAAAATATCGCCACGATTATCTCGCTTCTTTCCCTCAATCTGCGAGAAGAGAGTGGTGAAGTAATCTGTGCGTTATTGGATCATCTGTCAGACCTTGAAGAATCAGATCCAGCTCTCGAAATTCGGAAATGGAGGGTTGTTCTTTTGGAACAATTACTTGAGGACATTCCAACAGAACCGCTTTATGGACTGATCGCATTCACCGATTTCTGGAACGATTTTGGATTCCCGTCCGATAGCCCGCACGAGGTCCAAGGGCGTTGGAATTCGCTCGGCCCCCAAGAGTATTACACTCAGGAGAATCTAGAACGAACGATTCAAAGACATCAGAAGTGGGTTGAGAATGAAATCGAAGAAATTAAAAAGACAAATTGTGCTGGTTCCTCCTAGGCCGTATCGACATATAGTTTCAGGTGCAACCAAGCGCAAGCGAGGGCGACGAGGGCTTTGAAGCAGGTTTTGGATTTTTCGTATCGCGTGGCGAATCTGCGAAAACACTTGAGTTTGCTGAAG
>Ga0302323_100000931_pt1 | contig 23596 bp, 21 predicted proteins | sample Fen_T0_3_FD_201950 | JGI IMG/M metagenome (GOLD analysis project Ga0302323, IMG submission 201950) | Peat permafrost microbial communities from Stordalen Mire near Abisko, Sweden - Fen_T0_3 | ecosystem: Environmental > Terrestrial > Soil > Wetlands > Permafrost | place: Sweden: Abisko... | reverse complement strand
CTACGTCACCTACTCGTGCGAGTGCGGTGTGGAACTCCCCGAAAGGTTGGGCTGATGACCTGGGCGGCCACGTTCGGTGTCTACGAGTACGGCAACCTGTGCGGCACCGCCGTCGACGGTGACCCCGAATCGGAGATGCGCGCCATCCAACGGTGCCTGACCAACTTCGACGCCACCCGCGCGAAAGCGTTCCCCGACTGGAACGGACCCTGCGAGATCATCCGCTCCCCCTTCAACCCGTGGCTGGGTACCGTCCGCTACGGCTGGTACGCGCAAGTCCCCATCGAAGACACCACCCCAGGGAGCATCGGATGAACGACTTCCGAGACGGACTCATCGCCGGGGCGCTCGGTGCCCTCATCGGCGTAGCCATCGTCCTGTCCGCCGTCTGGTGGTGGACCCGATGAGCCGCGAGGAGTACGACCCCCTCGCCCACATCGCCGACTCGCTGAACACCATCGCCCACCAGGCACAGCGACCCATCGTCATCCGCTCCACCATCCCCCGCACCAACGACGAGATGCAGGAAGCCCGCCTCCGCCTCGGAGTCACCGGCTGGCCGATCATCGTCCTCGACTACCACTGGGAAGTCATCCCGTGAAGGTACTCAACTCCGACCCGCTGCACGACGACAAGGTGCGGCACCTGATCCGCTCAGCGATGCACCACGCCGAGATCCACGACCTCGACCTGGGCATCGGCGTCATCGACTTCAAGGACTGCACCGTCGTCGCACTCTCCGACCGCATCCCGTTCGGTGAAGTGTTCGAGATGACCCGCCACTCGGAGGACTCGTTCCTCCACGGCGGGTTCGGTGACAAGGTCTTCTGACATGATGTTCAGAATCTGAACGTGAGGAGGCCCATCATGGGACAGTCCACACTGATCACGATCCTCGTCATCCTGGCGATCATCGCGGTACTCATCTTCATCGTGCGCCGCTAGTGAAGACAGTCGAACTGCGCCGCTGGGAGCGCTACTTCGAAGCCCGCAACCTGGGCCTCGGAGTGGACGCCTCCGCCCGCAAAGCGAAAATCTCCCCCGCCACCGCATACCGGTTCGAACGCGGCGACCAAGCATCCTCCGGCCTCGAAGCGGCATCCGTCCTCGGAGTCACCACGGTCGCCGGGAACCTCGTCGACCAGCCCCTCACCCCCGAAGCGCTCCGCGCCCTCGAAGACTTCGCCTACTTCCGGCTCCGCTACTTCGGACGCCAATCCACCCCCTGGCAGGAACGCGCCGCCTACGACGTCCTGAAAGCCATGCAAACCCCCGACCGCGAATACGTCGTCACCAACTGCCCCCCCGGCTCCGGCAAGTCCACCCTGTTCACCCACGACATCCCCTGCTGGCTCATCGCCAGGGACCGCACCCTCCGCATCCAGATCGGCTCCCGCACCGAACGACAGGCACGCATGTACGTCGGGCGCATCAAGAAGTCCCTCGAACGTGACGCACCCATGCGCGCCGACGCTGAATCCCTCGCATTGGGTATCGCCTTCGACGCCGACGCTGTCCTCCAAGACGACTACGGCGCGTTCAAACCCGAAGGCCGCAGCGAACTGTGGCGGGCCGAAGCACTCGTCGTCCGACAGACCGACGGCGTCTCACTCGACGACAAGGAACCCACCTGCTCCGCGTGGGGCCAGGACTCCGGGTTCCTCGGCGGACGCTTCGACCTCGTCATCTGGGACGACCTCGTCGACCGGAAGAACTCCAAAACCAACGAAGCCCGCGAATCGCTCATCGAATGGTGGGGCACCGAAGCCGAAACCCGCCTCGAACCCGGAGGGGCACTCATCCTCCAAGGGCAGCGCATCGGAGCATTCGACCTGTACAAGCACGCCCTCGGCGTCCGCAACCTCGACGAGACACCCAAGTACCGGCACATCAAGTACCAGGCCCACGACGAAGAACGCTGCACCCAGGAACACGGACCCGACACCAAAGCATGGCCCGACGGATGCCTCCTCGACCCGCACCGGCTCCCCTGGAAGATGCTCGAAACCATCAAGATCAACTCCCCCCGCGTGTTCGAAGTCCAATACCAGCAGGAAGATGGCTCCGCCGTCGGTGGACTCGTCGACCGCGCATGGATCACCGGAGACGTCGACACCGACGGCTACCCCGCCCCCGGCTGCCTCGACAAGGAACGCTCCATCGGAGAGATCCCCACCCACCTCGACGGCTCCAACTGCTGGTCGTTCGTCACCGTCGACCCGTCACCCACCGAATGGTGGGGCATCATCTGGTGGCTGTACGACCCCGTCAGCGGGAACCGGTACATCGTCGACATCATCCGCCGCCGCCTGTCCGCCCCCCAGTTCTTGTCCCTCGACCTCGACACATTCCAGTTCACCGGAGTCTGCGTCGACCTCCAGCAGCAAGGCATGGCCGTCGGCGCACCCATCCAGATGATCATCGTCGAAGTGAACGCCGCCCAACGGTGGCTCCTCCAGCAGCCCCACATCCAACGGTGGATGGACTCCACCGGCATCCGGTTCATCCCCCACACCACCACCATCAACAAGTCCGACCCCAAGTACGGCGTCGAATCCATCGCCGACTACTTCCGCCAAGGCCGCGTCCGCATCCCCTGGGGCGGACCCTCCTCAAGGATGAAAGCGGAACCCCTCATCTCCGAGTTGCAGAACTACCCCGACTCCGAAACCACAGACCTCGTCATGTCGACCTGGTTCCACACCCTCGCCATCAACAACCACTTCGACGCCCGCAGGCAGGGATACCGCAAGGACGTCCCCGAATGGATCTCAGGCGGAACCCAGAGGACTCCGGTGCGGCGCGGACTCACATACGCCCGGTGAAGGCTCTACCCTGTCAGTGTCGGCCCCCGGCAGCCGTGAACCGCCGAGCACACCGAAGGCTCCTGAAAGGGAACCCATGAAGACTGCTGAGCAGGTGCTCGACCTGTTCCTCGAGCGCCGCAAGTTCTACCAGGCCATGCACGCCGGAATGGCCGAGATCGCCGCCATCTACGACGGCGAAGCAGTCGTGTCGCTCCCCGACATGAACCGCGACGAACCATCCTCCGTCCCCAACCTCCTCGCCCAAGGCGTCGACCAGATGGCCGGACGGATCTCATCGATCATGCCGCAGGTCACGTTCGCGTCCGAGAACCCCGGCTCCCGCACCGCCGACCGGCGTGCCATCACCGCATCCAACGTCATCACCGGCTGGTGGGAATCCGACCGGCTCCCCATGAAGATGAAGAACCGGGCCAGGAACCTCGTCGCCTACGGCATGGCACCCGCCGTCCTCCGCTACGAGAAGACCCGCAAGATGCCCACCTGGGAAGTCCGCTCCCCCATGGAGTGCTACCCCAACGTCGACCGCATCCCCGGCACCATCCAGCCCGCAGACGTCATCTTCGCCTACCAGCGGTCCGTGTCCTGGCTCCGCGCCCGAGGCTACGAGTTCAAGGTCCAGGAGATCACCGGACGCGCCGACGCCCGCGCCGACACCCTCATGCTGTGCCTCGAATACATCGACCCCGACGGCGTCACCCTCTGCATCGCCGGACACTCCGACCCCAACGCGTACATCTTCGGATGGCAGCAGTACGCCCAAGGCATCCCCACCTCCATGCGCGCCGTCGAGATCGAGAAGTACTCCACCAACGGCATCATGACCGCATCCGTCCCCACCCGGCTCACCCTCAACCGGCCCGGTGGACAGTTCGACGCCATGATCGGCATGTACTACGCGCAGGCGAAACTGATGGCCCTCGAAGTCCTCGCCGTCGAGAAGGGCGTCTTCCCCGACGTGTACCTCGAGTCCCGCCCCGGTGAGGTCGCCCGGTTCCTCGCCGGACCGTTCGATGGGCGCTCCGGTGACGTCAACATCGTCCAAGGCGGCGTCATCCGGGAACAGTCGAACCAGCCCGGCTACATGACCCCGCAGACCATCGACCGCCTCGAACGGTCCCAGCGTGTCACCGCTGGCATCCCCGCCGAGTTCGGTGGCGAATCCGGCACCAACATCCGCACCGGACGCCGAGGTGACGCTGTCCTCTCCGCCGTCATCGACTTCCCCGTGTCCGAATCGCAGGAAGTGTTCGCGTACGGACTCGTCGACGAAGACAAGTCCGCCATCGGCCTCGCCAAGATGTACGACAAGGGAGCGACCCGCTCCATCTACGTCGGCACCGGCAACTCCCGCCAGCCCGTCACCTACGTCGCCGACAAGGTGTTCACCCACGACGAGCACATGGTCTCCTACCCCGTCGTCGGCACCGACATGAACTCGCTCATGGTCGGCCTCGGCCAGCGCGTCGGGATGGGCATCATGTCCAAGCGGACCGCCGCCCAACTGGACCCGTTCATCGCCGAAGTCGAACTCGAACACGACCGCATCCAGTACGAAGGACTCGAGTCCGCCCTCATCTCCGGCATCCAGCAGCAGGCAGCCACCGGAGCCATCCCCCCCATGACCCTCGCCAAGGTGATGACCCTCGTCGTCACCGACAAGATGGAGTTGGCTGAGGCGATGGCGAAGGTCACCGAAGACGCCCAGAAGGCAGCGCAGGAAGCAGCCGCCGCAGGCGGACCCCAGAACGCCGACCAGCAGGCCGCACCCGGTGCGGCATCCCTGTCCGGCTCCCCCATCCCCGGTGCATCCCCAGGCCAGAACGACCTGGCATCGCTCCTCGGAACACTCCGCACCCCACTCCGGGGCGTGGCAGACCGTGTCGGCGCACCCGACACACGCACAGGAAGGGCAGCAGTCTGATGGACAACACCCGCACCGACGGCGGCATGTTCGCCCAGGTCGTCGAGACCAGCATCCCCATGCCCGCCCAGGACTACCAGGGGCCGCTCACCCTCGGAGACGCCGACTCCCCGCAGCCCGCGAGCGTCCCCACCACCACCGGCATGATGGCGGTCGGCGGCTCCCGGTGAGCAAGGGCAAGGGCAAGCCCACCGGCAAACCGATGGGCAAGGGAATGCCATCCGGGATGCCGATGGGCAAAGGGATGGGCAAAGGAGGAAGGGGCTCCGCTCGTGGCCGCTAGAGGTGGACGACGCGAAGGAACCGCAGGGAAGTCCTACACCAACAGGACCGACCTGCTCGTTCAGCGCGCCCCCCAGACGGGCCTCCAGACCGCAGCGGCGGGTGGCCTCCCCCCCGTGGCCCCCGCCGCTGCGCCACCCGCCATGATCACCCCCGACCAGGTCCCCCGCCTCGACGACCCCACCGCCCGCCCCCTCGAACCCGTCACCCACGGCCTCGCCTACGGCCCCGGAGGTGGACCCGAAGCGGTCGGCCCCATCCCCGTCAACCCGACCGTCGCATCCGTCCAGGCCGCATACCTCGCCAACCCCACCCCTGAACTGCGACGGGCACTCATGTTCATGACCACCAGCCCCAACGGTGGACTGTGATGGCGAAGAAGAAGCCGCCCACGTTCGGGCAGAAGCCGTACGAGCCGCAGAACTACCCAGCCACAGACCCGGCGACGTGGCGACCCGTCTACGACATCACCGACCTCCAGCACGCGGACGGCATGATCACCGCAGGGAACTCATCCCTCGACAACATCCGAGTCGCCGCCCAGTTCCTGTTCCCCCAGCAGACCTACCAGTACGTCGAGTGGGCGAAAGCGAACCCGACGATGGACCCGCGCGCCTGGGCACCCCTCGCGCAGGGCGGAGTCGTCCCGAACTCCCCCCAAGGCCAGGCCATCTCCATCGGCTCCCTCGCCGCTCAGGTCGGCGACAACGGCACCGTCGGCGCATCCAAGTCCGCCCCCATCAACCCGTCCGGTCCGGGATGGGTGTCGCAGGCTGCACCGTTCGGTGCCATCCCCCAGCAGGACGGAGGCGGATCAACCCCCGGAGACCCCGGCCCCCTCCAGAACTTCCTCAACGGGGTAGGCAACGCCATCGGCACCGGCTTCAACGACGTCGTCGGCACCGTGCAGGAATCCGCCCGCGCCGTCCAGTACGGGTTGCAGTCCGAATGGGACGCCATCCAGGGTGTTCCCCGCACTGGGGCTGGCTACAACCAGAAGCAGCAGGAACTCGCCGCCAAGTACGGCCTTTCCCAGGAGGAAGCGAACCTCGCCTTCCCCATCACCCCCGGCATCCAAGCCATCGCAGGCAAGGACCTCAACACCAACCCGTCCAACCCGAGCGAACATACCAACCTGGAAGGCGGAAACCGGAACCCCATCGGACTTCTCGGGGCAGGGATGCTCAACCGTGGCATGGTCGGAGGTTCCTCCACGTCGTGGGACAACATCCCCGACGACCGGATGGCCCTCATCAAGCAGGTCCAGGACGAATGGGCAAAGCAGGCACCCTCCGGTGCTGACATCGCGTCGACCGTGTTCAACCAGACCGCAGCCGGACAGATCCAGCAGAACCCGGCCCTCCTCCACGAGGACTCCGGGTGGCTTGCCTCCAACCCGGCGGTCACCACCGGAACCACAGACCCCACCACCGGCAAGCCCCTCATCAACCCGGCCACCGGGAAGCCGTGGACCGGCTCCAACCAGGGCACCGAGAAGGCATCCCTCGCCGCCTACGACATGCGAACCCCCGACGAGATCGCCCGCGGCATCCAGCCCGTCGGCTGGACCCCCGGACGTGGCATCGCCCACCTCGCCTGGTCCCCCAACGAGCAGGCATTCAACACCTGGTCCGGGGTCATCGACTTCTTCAACAATCTCGTCTTCGACCCCGCCAACAAGATCCCCCTCGGCGCGCTCGGCAAGGTCGGCAAGGTCGCAGGCAAGGGAGTCGCGTCCCTGTCCGACGCGGTCGTCGAAGGATCCGGTGCCCGCTTCGCCGGTGGACTCGGACGGGCGATGGCGACCGGGGGCCGCAAGGTAGCCGTCCAGACGACAACCCCCCGGTTCGGAACACCCGGCGCATACAATCTGGCCCGCGAAGGGGCACGCGGCAAGGCCGCAATGGACTCCCTCGACATCGCCTACCGCGACACCGACCCCGGCCTCACCGGGAAGATCGACCCGCAGACCGGGCTCGTCACCTCACCCCACGGCAACATCGTCATGTCCGAACCGGCATGGAACTTCGTCAACTCCGGTCGCGGCAACGAGATGGTGAAGGCACTCGTCGACGAGAAGTCCGCAGCCAACCTGTGGCTGAAGTCGAACCGAAAGATCGACCCGGTCCTCGCAGACCAGTTCGCGAAGGCCACCACCGAAGCGCAGGTCCGGGCACTCCTCGGCACCCGCCTCGGCATGGACCTCAACGACCCCGCCGCTCTCCGCAACTTCGGTGGGAAGACCCCCGCCATCTTCAAGGACATGGCACTCCGTGACAACCCCGTCCTCCAGTACTTGCGGAAGGCACCCCAGGCGAAGCCGTTCGATCTCGAGGACTCCGAGAACGCCGCCACCCAACTCGAACGGTTCGGTCGCGGCGCTGGCATGAAGTGGGAAGACGTCGCCCCACACATCGACAACCTGTTCGCCGCGAAAGATGCAGCCGGACGGTACGCAGCCGTATACGGGGCGGACGAGAACGGTGGCTTCATGGAAGCCGTCGCCAAGCACCTCGTCTCCGACGTCGGCCTCGACATGGGCGATGCTCGCCGTCTCACTCGAGCATTCAAGGGTGGACTCGACGAGGCGCTCCGCAACTACGTCAACACGGGAATCGGTGAAGGAACCATCGGTGTCGCCTCCACCGACGGCATGATCGGTTCCGCCATGCTCGACAGCGAGTTGCTCACCCGCGCCGCAGTTCTCCCCGACTACCGCACCGTACGTGGCGCGGCCACCGCCATCGGGCGTGTCCGCCGCATGGGGCCGGTCAGCGAGGACACCAACGAATCCGTAGCACGGCTCATCAACTCGACCACGTCCGCGTGGAAGTCGACCGTCCTTGTCCGCCCCGCCTACGTCGCACGCGAGGTCGGGGAGATGGCGGTCGCGTCAGCCCTCGCCGGATACGACTCCATCTTCACCAACCCTGGCGCGTTCGCGGGAATGGTGCTGTCCACCGTCGTCCAGAAGGAAGCATCCACCGCCGCTGGACGCTACCTGAAGTCGTTCGTCACCGGGGTCACCCCCATCGAGCGGATGGACGAACTCGCAGCCAAGGCCGAAGCGGGAGGAGCGACCGCGAAGGCATCCGCAGCCATCGCCCGCACCTCGTACCGCACTGCTGCCGCACCCGCCGCCCTCGGCAACCTCCTGCACGTCGGCCACGGCATCAAGACCCTGTTCCCCGCGATGGACCACCAGTGGGCAAGGGTCAACGGTGAAGGCGTCTACGACTCCCTCAACAAGTACATCCAGACCGGTGACTCCACATACCTCGAGTCCATGTACGACGGCATGGCCGCTGTCGCCGGGAACTTCTCCATCGATGAGCGCATGGGTCGCATGGCCGCAGGATCCGTCGGGATCGCGTCAGCGACCGACCCGGTGTCACGCGCCCAGTACATCGACGGAATGATCGCAAAGTTGGGTGTCATGTCCCGCGACGGTGACATGCGGAACCTTGCCAACCCGAAGATGACGTTCAACGACGCCCTCGGCGACTTCATCCAGTCCGGGAGGAAGACCCGCAAGCAGACCGCTGGGGCGAAAAACTTCAAGGGCGTCACAGACCAGAAGTACCTTCAGGGCTACCAGGACCTCCTCCACAAGTTGACCGGAGAGTCCACCCCGCTCATCCAGTCTGTCGCTGACGGGTCGTTCGCTGGGGCACCCCTCATCAAGACGAACAAGGCGCTCCGCGACCACATCAACGCACTCCTCGACGACGAGACCACGAAGCACAACATGCTTCCCACGATGCGGTACGACAAGCACGCCTACGACAAGACGATCGTGAACAAGGTCAACAACGCGATGACCCGGTTCTTCGACGGCACCGGGGAGATCAGCGACCTGTTCATGCGCGGTGGCCTGTTCCGTCAGGCGTACGTCCGCGAAGTGGAACGCCTCGGCACCGAGATCAGCCCCGCAGCCAAGCAGGAGATCCTCGCCAACCTGCGTGCCGCTGGCGACATGGAGCAGTTCTACAAGGTGAAGGCCATCCAGGCCAACGGAACCCTCCAGGTGTCCGACGTCGACCACCTCGCCGGACAGTTCGCCCGCAACGAGTCCAAGCGCATCTACTACGACGCCCACGAACGGCAGAACTACGCCGTCGCCATGCGCGCCGTCATGCCATTCGCGCAGGCCACGTTCAACACGATCCGCCGCTGGGGTGAACTTTCCATGCGGAACCCTCAGTTGATGTACCGCACTCTGAAGCCCCTCAACTATGCGATGCAGCCCGGCTCAGCAGCCATCTACGGTGCCCTCGGCGGCCTGTACGGGGAGCAGGGCGACGCCCTCTACGACCCGTCGTCGTACGGCTACTCCACCCCCGACACCACCCACAACTCCGTCGACGGGTTCGTGTACACCGACCAGTACGGCGACAGGGTCTTCACCTACCCGATGATCGGGCTCCTCGGACAGTTCGCGGGCATCCCCCAGTCCGCGATGAACACGTCCAGCGTGTCCGGCCTCAACGTGGCGGGCACCAGCATCATGCCCGGCTTCGGTCCGTCCGTGACGTTCCCCGCCTCCATCTTCGGGCAGGAAGCCATCGCCCGCGACGACTTCGTCGGCCAGGCGATGCGGTTCATGTTCCAGTACAACCTGCCCACCGGGTCCCTCCCCGACCGGCTTGGTGCATCGTTCATGTCGTCGTGGATGCTGAAGATCAACAAGGCGTACGACGAGCAGGGCGCGATCCCCAACATGTCGGCGAAGATCATGCCGACCCTCCTCGAGACCGGCGACTACGACGTACGCTCCGCCACCGACCAGGGACGCCTCGCCGCTGACGCGGCAGCCTTGTCGCAGCGACTGTTCGTGTGGAACGCCATCGTCGGAACCCTCACCCCGTCCACGATCAACACGAAGACCCTCGTGTCCGTCTACGGTGCCGACAACACCCCGTACACGACGAACTCGGACAGCGCGAAGATCGCCGACGCGATCCTGAAGGCAGACCCCACCGACAAGGGTGGCGCGTACCGACGTTGGATCATCCAGGACAAGTTGAAGCAGGAGTGGAACAAGTACACGACCGGTGCTGGTGGCCTCCAGGCATACCGGGACGGGATGCTTCACTTCGTCCACGACTACGGCCTCACCGCCCTGTTCTCCGTCCTCCCCCCCACGCAGGGTCAGGATGGAAACTCGCCCACGCAGGCGACCAACGACGTGTGGCATTTCCGCACCACCGAACCTGAGGCGTACCAGCAGAACCAGAACGTCATCGGCCTGTTCTTCGCTGGAGGGTCCGCGTTCGTCCCCGGTGACAACTCGGCCACCGGTTTCGCGACACCCCTGTACACGGTGCAGAAGCAGTCCGGGGAACGTCAGCAGAAGGATGAGCCGAAGTTCATCCGTGATGCGATGAACGAGTACGGCTGGATGCTGTGGAACCCGAAGGTGAAGCAGTTTGAAGCGAACACGTCCATGTCCCCCGACCAGCAGTCCAACGCGAAGGACGGACTCCGCGCCGAGATCCGCGATCTCACTGGGGGCGCGTGGACGGGGATGCCCCTCGACGCTGGGAAGACCGCGTCGCTCATGGAGCAGTTGCATGACGCCGTGAAGGACCCCACCATTCAGACTCTGAAGTCCGCCCCCTACATCAAGCAGTACATGGACTTCCGTGACCAGATCCTTCAGGAGATGCACGCGTCAGGTGGCACCACGAACCTGACGTCGCAGGACAACCAGTCGTACGCTATCCGCCTGATCGACGAGGCGAAGACCCTCAACCAGCAGGACACCACGGGCGCGTTCAACAATGCGTGGCAGCGGCTGTTGAGCAACGAGTTCGGGAGCGCATGATGGCAGCAACGAAGGACCCGTATCCCGGCAACGGGGCTGTCGGTTCCCCGTCCTGGTACAACGACAACCCGAACGCGGTCAACCCGACCCACTCGAACACGGGCATGTACATCGGTGTCCCCGACCAGTACGTCGTACAGCAGGGCGTCACCACGTCGAACACAGGGCATCCGTCGCAGCGCGGCAACCAGGAGATCTGGGGAGTCCCCCACTACACGAACTCGATGGTCAACGCCCTGTGGGGCAAGGGACCCGAGCAGGTCTTCAACACCCAGTACATGCTGTACTCCCTCGGCTACCTTCCCACGTTCACGCCAGGAACGATGAGCGACAAGACGGCGAAAGCGTTCGAGAACGCTGCCGCTGACGCGAACCGGAACGGGATCACCTTCGAGCAGATGCTCTCCAACCGGCAGCGGGCAACAGGCTCCGGTGGCTCCAGCGGTGGTGGAGGTGCCAGCGGTGGTGGAGGTGGCGGGAGGAGTCTCGCCAGGACGATCACGCAGACATCAGTCAACCTCACTTCGAGGGAAGGAGCGATGTCGGTCCTCTCGAACGCTCTCGCCGCCGAACTCGGCAGGCAGCCCTCCCAAGCCGAACTGACCCGCTTTGTCACCGGACTCAACAGGCAGGAACGTTCCAACCCGACCGTGTCCACGGTCACCACCGACGCGACCGGTACGGAGAAGTCCCGCACCACGAAGCAGGGCAACGTCGACTCCGGCTACCAGGCCACCCAGTTCGCGAAGTCCGCACCCCTCGCCGCTGAGCGGAACAAGTTCCAGGACTCCCAGTACTTCGACGTGATCGCACAGATGATCGGAGCGAAGTGATGGCGACGCCAGCGAAGAAGACCACCGCGCCCGCGAAGAAGGCGACCCCCCCGGCGAAGAAGGCTGCCGCTGCCCCGGCGAAGCCGAAGCCGACTGCGATGGACTACGGGTACGCTGCCGCGTTCCTGAAGGCCCACCCTGACGTGTGGGCGAAGGTGAAGGCCGCTGTCGCCCAGGGATGGACGTCGACGCGTCTCCAGGCGGAGATCAAGACCACGAACTGGTGGACGTCCCGCACGGAGGCGCAGCGGCAGGCTGACGTCACATCGAAGGACAACCCTGCCGAGTGGCAGCGGATGGTCAACGTCAAGCAGGTCGAGGTGGCCCAGGCGGCGCAGGCAGCCGGGATCACCCTGTCCACGGCTGACCTTCATGACATGGCGACGGCGTTCCTCACCAACGGTGCGTCCCCTCAGGAGATGCAGTCAGCCATCGCCATGAAGTGGCACCTGTCCACCGACTCGACCCAGCCGGTCCTCGGGCAGGCCGGGCAGACACTCGACGCGCTCCACACGACGGCGACCGCGTACGGGGTCACCCTCGACGATGCGACAGCGCAGAAGTACACGCAGCAGGTACTCGCCGGGAACATGACCGTCCAAGGGTTGACTGACACGTTCCGGGAGCAGGCGAAGATCCTGTACCCGCCGATCGCGGACTTCCTTGACAAGAACCCGAACGCGACCGCCGCCGACTATGCGTCCCCGTACCTTCAGATCGCGTCGAAGGAACTCGGTGTCCCCACCACGGAGATGAACATCGCTGACCCGAAGTGGTCGAAGGTGTTCACGAACGGGGCGCAGGGCACGCCGATGACAGCGGATGACTGGACGCGCACGATCCGCACCGACCCGTCGTACCGTTGGGATCAGACTTCAGGTGCCGTCTCGCAGGCGGCGCAGATGGCGTCTCAACTTCAGAAGACGTTCGGCGCGGCATGAGGAGTGAGCGATGACGGCATCAGCGGACGTCGGCGCGAAGGCTGTCCTTCAGACGGCACTCGACCAGTACGGTCTCGGTTCCCTCGCCGACTGGGCGTGGAAGCGGTACCTCGAGACGGGCAGCACCGACCTGGTGTTCCTCGAGTTGAAGCAGCAGGACGCCTACAAGCAGCGGTTCCCCGCGATGGCGGAACTCGCAAAGTCGGGGCAGGCGATCAGCGAGGCCGCGTACATCAACTACGAGCAGACCGTCGGCCAGTTGCTCCAGTCCTACGGTGTGCCGCGCGGCATGTACGACACGCCCGCGTCCATCGCGAAACTGCTCACCTCCCAGGTGTCCCCGTCCGAGGTCAACGACCGGCTCCGCATTGCGACCGACGCCGCCTACTCCGCACCCAAGGAGGTCAAGGACGCCCTCGCCCAGCAGTACGGGGTCACAGGAGGGTCGCTGACCGCGTACTTCCTCGACCCGGACAAGGCGCTCCCCCTCATCCAGCAGCAGTGGGCCGCATCCCAGGTGACCGGTGCCGCCGCCATGCAGCAGTTGCAGATCGACCAGGCCACCTCGGAACGGCTCGCGTCGGAGGGTGTGAACTTCAACCAGGCGCAGCAGGGCTTCCAGCAGGTCGCAGGGCTTCGCGCGCTCGAGGCGTCCCCCGGTGAGTCCGCCACCCAGGCCGACCTGATCGGGGCGTCGTTCGGTGACCAGGCTGCCGGTGAGAAGGTGCAGCGCATCCAGAAGGGACGCGTGGCATCGTTCCAGGGCGGCGGGGGCGCTACCGACTCGGCGTCCGGTGTCGGCGGGTTGCAGTCCCGGTAGAGGCGTTCAGATTCTGAACGCTGATACGTTGACCTGACAGGCACCTTCCGCCTGACCAATCTAGGGAGAGAGCATGGCGATCCTGTACGACGCTGATGGCAACGAGGTCGAGATCGACGACTCGCTGTTCCAGCAGGACCCTCCGGAGCCTCAGGCTCCCCGCACCAACGCCGACTTCGCTGCCCTGCGGCGTGAGACGACAGCCCGCAAGCAGGCCGAGAAGGACGCGGAGACCGCGAAGCGGAACCTCGCCTTCTACCAGGCCGGGGTCGACCCGGCTGACACGCGCCTGTCGTACTTCGTGAAGGGCTACGACGGTCCCATCGACCCCGACAAGATCCAGGAGGCTGCGCTCGCTGCCGGGTTCCTCCAGCCCGCCCCACCGTCCGCCGCTGACGTCGCGACACAGCAGGCACTCGACGCGCAGGCCCGCATCTCCGGCCTGTCCACGTCAGCCGGGACACCGGACATGTCCCTCGCGCAGCGTCAGGCGCTCGACGACGCGTACAAGGCGGGTGGCATGGAAGGTCTCGCCGCTGCCCTCTCCGCTGCTGGAGTGCCGCGCGCCGTGAACTGACGACACGCCAACGCCCCCCACTGCTTGCAACGGTGGGGGGCATCGTCGTATCTTCGGCATGTGGGTGTGTGAGCGCCTGACCGAAAGGTTGGATGCCCGCCCACGTAGCCGCCCTTCGGGGTGAGTTGAGTCCGGTCCTCGGGCCGTGGAAGTCCCCAGTCCTTGCGACTGCATTCCTCCGTCACTCCTCACACCCCTGAAGGTGGTGTCACGCATGGTTTCGCCTACGATCCCGGCAGCCCCAGCGTCACTGTTCAACAGCCCGGTCGATGACACCAACATCGGCCTCCTCTCCGACGTCAACACCAGGATCTCCGGTGGCGCGCAGGCAGCGAACGCTGCCGGTGGCGTCGACTGGGCAGGCAACCTGGTCACGACGGCGTACGACCTCGTGCTGGGCAACGCCTACCGCGACGGTCTGCTGTTCGACCAGTTCGCGACCAAGAAGCCGACGATGCTCACGCACAACGGCTCGGTCGTGTCGTTCCCCCTCGCGAACGACCTCGATGACGCTGTCGCCACCGCGACCCTCACCGAGGACTACGACGTCCTCCCGACCGAGTTCAAGACGGCGCACGTCAACGTGCAGATGGCTGAGTACGGTCGCGTGACGACCCGCACCAACCTGCTGCGCGGTACGGCGATGCTGCCGTTCGACCCGGTCGCTGCGGAGCGCATCGCGCGCAACGCTGTGTCCACCCTCGACCGTCTTGCGCTCGCCACCCTGTACGCAGCGGGCGGCGTCAGCGCGTCGAAGGTCTTGGGCACGTTCGGCACCGCTGGTGGTGTTCCCACCGCAGTCACGCCGGTCTCCACGAAGCCGACGCAGACGCTCCAGAAGATCGTGGAGCAGTTCATCACCGCCGCTGTCGACCCGTTCGACAACGGCCTGTACGCGGCGATCATCTCCCCTGCGGAGGAGACGAAGTTGCGTCAGGAGTCGGACGCGGGTGGCTGGCGCTACTACCAGATCAACCAGGACGGCTCGGGTGGGGGCGGCTCCATCCAGCGCCGCTACCTCGGCGTGTACGAGAACTTCATGTTCTTCACGTCGAACCGTCTGACGGCGGGCAAGTCGATCTACCTCGGCGCAGATGCCCTCGCCAAGGTGTACCCGACACTCCCCGGCTTCGGTCCGGCCCCGTCCGTCGAGGTCGCCCCGGTCGTCGACAAGCTGCGCCGGTTCATGACGATCGGCTGGCTGTGGACTGGCGGTTACGGTCGCTACAAGGCTGAGGCCGTCGTCACGTCGGACCTCACGACCTGACGCATCGGATCGTGGTGGTGGGCCATACTCGCGGTGTTGGCCCACCACCACTCCGAGGAGAAGCGATGACGACGAGCGAGTCCATCCACGACCAGGCCGTGTTCGACGCGATCCAGGCAGCCATCGCTGCCGGGGAACCCATCGGATGGCGGGTCCTCGACCCGGAAGGCAACGTCGTCGAGGAAGGCGGACTCTCGTTCGCTGAACTCATCTCCGACAGCCCCGAACCTGATCAGGAAGGTTAGACATGGCAGCCATCGACCAGACGAGGGTGTCGGCGATCCTCAACGCCAACAGCCCGACAGGTGCGGCGGGCATCCCCGGCACGTACACGGCTCTCGCCGCAACAGCGATGAAGGTGCGGCTCAACTCGACGGTCAGCACGGCCAGCGCGGCGGGCACCGAACTGACGGGCACCGGCTACACGGCGGGTGGCACCGCACTCGGTACCGCATCGACGGCGTCCACGGCAGGGTCGAACGTGACCCTCCCCGCTGGTTCGGCCCTGTCGTGGACGAACTCGTCCGGTGGCGCGTGGTCGATCGCATCGTTCGACCTCACTGACGGTTCCGCTGTCCGCACCTGGTTCGCGGCGTTCAACGGCCAGCCGATCAGCGTCGCGAACGCCAACGTTTTCCAGATCGCCGTCGGCGGCATCGTTCTGGCCCTGACGTAGGAGGGGCGATGTCGAACTTCACCCCGGTCGGGGCGGAACTGCTCTACAACATGCCCGCCGCCGTCACCAAGAACACGTTCACCGCGCAGGCGGTCATCTCCCAGCCGAACACTGCGCCGCGCGCGCTCGTCCCGCAGGGCTACTTCCTCGGCGGTGTCGGTCGCGCGCTCCTCGTCAAGATGACCGGGACGACGGCGACGACATCAGCGGCGACCCTTCAGATGGTCCTCGGCTGGGACCCGACAGCGGGCACCCTCGGTACGACCCTCGCGACCCCGTGGCCGACACTCGCGCCGACCGCCGCTGTGACGTGCCTGTTCGACATCGAGGCGACGATCACCGCGCAGGCCGTCGGCGCAGCGGGCTTGACCCTCCAGACAAACGGTCGCCTGCAGATGTCCGTCGTCGCGTCGGGCACCCTGTCGACCGCGCCGCAGTGGGTGCAGTTCCAGACGTCGTCGACCGCGCTCAACTCTGAGGCGCAGGCGTTCATCGAACTCTGGGGCACGTGGTCCGTGTCAGCGGCAGGCAACACGACGACGCTCCAGCAGTTCCAGATGTGGGGACTCAACTAGCCACCCGGAAGGGGCGGGTGAGTCCGCATGACAGCGACCAAAGCCCGCCGCGCTCCGGCAGGCAACCGTCGACCTAAGCGCCGCGTTCAGACGTGGCTCCCTGAGACTGACCCGTACATCGATGCGGCAGCCGGGTTCGGTGGAGGCAACGACCGGTCGACCGCCGCCATCTCGTTCACCGTCCTCGACGGGGCGCAGGTCCTCGCCGTCGCGGTCATGGCGTCGTCGCAGGCATCCGGGGTCCAGTCCGTCGGGTCCGTCACCCTCGGAGCCGCGAACCTCGCCCTGTGGCCGTCGGCGCGGATCCAGTCGTCCGCGACGGGCACGTCCCGGTTCGTTGAGGTGTGGTGGATCGCGAACCCGACACCGGGCACGCAGACCCTCACCATCAACCTGACCGGTGGCTCCCCGACGACTGCTGCGCTCACGGGCCTCGCGTTCACGCTTCGCAACGTCGACACGACGACACCGTTCGGGACGCTCGCGTCGCAGGCGACCGCGTCGACGAACGCACCGACCGCGGCCCCCGCCGCTCCCGGCGACTTCTACATCGCGATCGAGTCGGCACGCACCACCCCGACGGTGACCCCCGGCACCGGGCAGATGACCTACCTCAACCAGGTCAGCGGCACGGGCGGCAACCTCGTCGGTGTCGTCACCACGGACGAGGACAGCGCCGCGCAGACGTTCGCGTGGACGACCGCATCGGAGTCGGCGCTCCTCGTCCTCCCCGTCCTCGCCCCTCAGGCGACCGTCACGGTCGTCCCAGGAACAGCGACAGCGACAGGTGCCGGTGTAGCGACCGCTGGCGCTGGTGACCCGTTCGACTTCGAGTTCGGCACCACCACCGCCGCATGGACCCCGTACGGGACCGCTGGTGCAACTGTCGCGTTGTCGTCGACGCAGACCCATCACGGCACGCAGGCGATGCAGGTCAACTGGACGACATCGCTCCAGGGCGTCCAGAACGCTTCGTTCACGGGCCTCACCGTCGGCCAGGCGTACACGTTCACCATCTGGGTGTACGTCGGTGGTGTCACGGGTGGTTCCGTCGGTCTTGGCGTCAATGGGATCTTCTCCGCCACCAGGTCATCGTGGAACAACGCGTGGGGTCAACTGTCGATCACGGCAGTCCCAGACTCGACGGGTACCGCGCTCGTCCAGGTGAATGTCATCGCGGCCACGGCACGCACCGACTACGTCGACGACGTCGCGATCACAGCCACCACCGTCACCACTGCGACGGGTGCCGGTACGGCAACGAATGCGTCCGTCGTTCAGCAGGCACCCACCACTGCGACGGCTACAGGTGTCGCGACAGCATCCTCGGTGTCCACGATCAACGGGACAGCGACCGCCACTGGTGCTGGCGTCGTCACCACCGTTGTCACGCAGGCTGCTGGAGCCACCGCGACGGGCGCTGGAACGGCCACTGCCGCGTCCCCTCGGCAGCAGGCTGGTGCTGCGGCGACGGGTGCGGGTGCCGTCACCACGGTAGCCACCCAGATCGCGGGTTCCACCGCGGCAGGTGCGGGTGTGGCGACAGCGTCGTCCGTGTCCACCATCAACGGGACCGCGACCGCGACCGGTGCTGGTGTCGTGACGACGTCGGTCACCCAGTTGAGTGCCACCGTCACTGCGACTGGTGCCGGGGTCGCCACCGCCACCCCCACCCTGCGTGGCGCTGCGACAGCGACGGGTGCGGGTGTCGCATCGAACGCGTCCATCGTTCAGGGTGTCGTCGCGACCGCGACCGGCGCTGGTACGGCGACGAACGCCTCCAACATCCAGATCGCGGGTGCGACAGCGACAGGTGCAGGTACCGTCACCGCGAACTCGGGTGGCAACGTCTCCGGCACCGCCACGGCGACCGGCGCTGGTGTCGCGACAGCGACCGCCACCCAGGTCGCGGGTGCTACGGCGACTGGGGCTGGTGCTGTCACCAGTCAGGTGACGCAGCGTTCCTCGACGGTCACCGCCACGGGCGCGGGTGTGGTGACGACAGTCGTCACCATCCAGGGCACAGCGACGGCGACCGCCGCTGGTACGGCGACAGCAGCCGTAACACTTCAGGGCACCGCCACCCCGACGGCTGCGTCCACGGTGACAACGCAGGTCACGCAGCGTTCCGCCACGGTCACAGCGGTCGGTGCTGGTGTGGCAACGGCACAGTCCGGTGGTGCCCCCATCCTCGGCACGGCGACAGCGACCGCCGTATCGCAGGTCATTCAGGCGCTCGGTGGGATCCACCACGTCTACACGTACCGGCTCGTCCCCAAGAGCCCGACCTTCCCCGGCGCGGACGGCCCAGCACGGCCACACGACAGGCGCAGGGATCGCACACCGTTCTCGGGACTCCAGCCGCGTATCCGCCCAGTGCCGGTTGAGCGTGGCATCCTTCTGTGGAGGGATGGACGGACGAAGACGGTCGACTCGTGGGGTGACTACACCACGTACTGGGATGCCGACGATCGCATCGCTGGCGGCTATGAGTGGGTCGGCTCCTCGGAGGACTGGCAGTCACAGGTTCTCCTGGACGCGGGCTTCACGCTCGAGGTAGTTGGCGGAGACGTTGGCTCGAGCAGCACGGGCTACACGGACATCTACGGCGACATCTACGGAGACTGACATGGCAACTGTTCCCGGCCCCCCACTCGACGGCATTCACGGGCACCTCGTCGACCATGACGTGATCCGCACCGCCATCATCGAGTTCAACGGACTCCAGCCTCAGATCACCTCCCAGACGTCCGCGATCGCTGGGAAGGAGAACACGGGCGTCGCTGCCGCTGCTGTGTCCGCGCACGCTGCTGCCGCCGACCCGCACTCCGTGTACGCCACCGACGTCGACCTTGCCACCGGCCTCGCCACGAAAGCATCCACCACCCACGGCACCCATCTCCCCACGGTGACGACCGCGAACAACGGGCAGGTCGCCACCGTCGTCGCCGGGGTGTGGGATGTTGCCACCGCACCCGCAGGGCCGACCGGGCCCACCGGTCCGGCTGGTGCTGCTGGAACGTCCGGGTTCATCGTGTCCACCACCGAACCTGTCGGTGTCGCCGACGGCACCGTGTGGATCCAGGTGTCCTGATGGCTGTCACGCTCGACGCACACACCACGTGGGACTCCGTATCCGGTACGGGGTCCTCCAGTGTGTCCTTCACGGTCGGGTCGAGCGCGAACTACCTCCTCGCCGCTTTCGAGTCTCCCCGCAACCCGGTCCCCGCAGCCGTTCAATGGAACGGGGTCGCCATGTCGCTCCTCGGGTCCGTGCAGAACACGGTCGCCGGAACGGGGCGCTCCATCTACCTGTACGGCCTCGCCAACCCGGCCACCGGAACCCACAACCTGACAGCGACGAACGCGCCCGCGTACGCGCACGGCTGGGACCTGTCCTCATGGAACGGTGTCGACACGTCAGTCACCCCGACACTCGTGTCCAACGCTGCCTCCACCGGCACCACCGGGTCTCTGACCCGTTCCGGTGACCTGTTCGTCCACTACCTCGGCATCCGGCAGACCGGTGGGTCCATCAGCAAGACCGGTGGGTCCATGACCGACATCAACTCGACGTGGCACACCGAAGGCAGTTCCTCCAACCAGCAGTGGTACTCCGCGTACTGCACCACCGGCACGTCGTCGTGGTCGTGGTCAACGTCGGACAACAACGTGCAGATGGGTGCAGCCCTCACCGCCGCAGCGACCCTGCCGCCCGGTACCGCTGTGATGGCGAAGAAGGTCGGCGTCTCCTCGATGGTTCCCGGTGTCCTCCGCGTGAAGCGGGCATCCGCATCCACCGGTGGATGGATCACCCCCATCTCCGTCGCCCCCTACTACACGGGCCTCACCGCTGGCGCATCTAACCTGCCGTGGAACGTCCCCGTCTGGGACCACACCCAGAAGTGGGTGATGGGCCACTACTTCACCCAGTTCCCGCGCCGCATCAACAACGTCGCCAACGGACCCACCGAGTACTACGAGAAGAACTGGATCAAGCCGGGCGCGATCGAAGGCACCACCGACCACCGCGTCTACGGCGGATTCACCAGGGACCGCACACCCGACCGGCCCATCCTGCCCGGCGTGTGGCAGGAAACCGACATGCTCCAGGAGATCACCGACGCGGTCGCTGCCGGATGCGACGGGTTCTTCGTCGACCTGCTGTCCACCAGCACCACGTCGAACCATTGGAAGAACATCAACTTCCTGTACAACGCGGCAGACACGTACAACGCCGCCAACCCGACCCGCCCGTTCTACCTGGTCCTCATGCCAGACGGGACCGCTGGACCCGCGAACGCGGTCCTCCAGTCCGGGTCGACGACCCTCATCGACATCAACGCGTCAGCGGTCACCCTCGCCGATACTCTCGCCGGGTTCCTGTCCAGGGGGTCGACGTGGAGGCCCGGTGGCGTGTTCACCCTCCCCATCTTCGGGCCGGAACTGTTCAAGTCGGGGATCACGAACCCGCAGTCCGACCGGGTCACGTTCTGGGCGGCGGTGAAGAACAGGTTGGAGACGACGTACTCGACCCCGACCCGCATGTGGATGTGCTACGTGCAGACGTGGACTGCTGCCCCATGCGCGCCCGCCCTGAACACGATCGCGTACGGCCACTCGAGGTGGGGTGACCGTGATGCTGTCGCTACGGGGGCAGCGAACGACTACAACCGCAACGCCCCCCTGAAGTGCCACACCACGTACGGAAAGCCGTGGATGCACTTCGGGGCACCCGGTGATGTGCGACCCTCCGACCACTACTCGACGGGCTACCGGTACTGGGAGAACCAGGGATCGCTGACGTTCCACAACTCGTGGTCCGCCGCCATCGACGGAAACGCCGAAGCGATCCAGATGACGACGTGGAACGACTACTCGGAGCACGCCCACATCGCCCCGTCCACGGCCCACGCGTACGTGTGGTGCGACCTGAACACGTGGTACACGACGAAGTTCAAGGGAGGGTCGTTCCCCATCATCCAGCGCGACGGCCTCTACCTGTTCCACCGTGTCCACCCCACGACGACGTCGTCGTTCACGGGCACGCAGACCCGGTTCGCGATTCTCGCCGGATCGACCCCGGCGAAGGACATCGTCGAGATCCGGGCGTTTCTCACTGCCCCTGCCACGGTCGAGATGCTCGTCAACGGGACCGTCACCCAGTCGGTGGCGGGAGTGGCTGGCGACAACCGGTTCGAGTTCCCCCTCCCGTCGTCGGGTGTCATCTCCGCTCGAGCAACCCGATCCGCCACACTGGTCCCAGGAACCCTGGTCACCAGCACGATCACCCTTGGTGGCAGCCAGGTCGCCGACGACAGGTACTACCGGGCGTTCTCGTCGCTGCGCCAATACACGGGTACGTGATGCCATCATGGTGACGAGAGGAGACAGCGATGCTCGCTAACGAGGCGGTCGAGACGGTACGGTCCATGCTGACCGGGTCGCAGATCGACGAGATCAGCACCCTGTCAGCGGCGTACGACCACGCCACTGACTCATCCATCACCCTGAAGTACGCGAAGCGCAGCGTCGCAGTCGGATCGACCATCACCGTCGGACTGAACACGTTCACCGTAGTCGCAACCTCCGGAGATGGGCAGCGCCTCGACGTCATCCCCTCCATGGACGGTGGACCCAACGTCGACGCCCCCGTGGACTCCATCGTCCGCATCCGCCCCCAGTTCACGACGTGGGCGCTGTTCCGCGAACTCCAGTCCGAGATCGACTCCATGTCGTCCCCAGCGACCGGCCTGTTCTACCCCCAGGTGTACGAGGCCACCACCCTCGACCGAAACGGTGGCATCTACGCCATCCCCGACTTCCCGACCGGGTACCCGTTCCGACTCCTTCGATCCGAATACCTCGTGTCCGGGACCACGCAGATGTGGTCGACGTTCACCGACGCCTACTACAACCGGCAGGGCAACTACGTCCGCGTCTACTCCGACCCCCCGCAGGTCGGCGGCTATCGGTTCTCGCTCGCCTTCCCGTTCGGTCAGATCACCGACCTCACCACCGACCTGACCACGATCGGGATCACCAACGCGCTCGCCGGGATCGCGATGCTCGGTGTCGCCTCCACGATGGCCCTCGGATGGGAAGGCCGCAGGACGCAGCCCGTCCTCCAGGGCGACTCCCGTCGCTCCGCCGAGGTCCCCGTCAATGGGAACGCGTCCCTGGCCCGCCAGTGGCGGCTCCAGCAGCAGGCCGCAATCACTGAGGAAGTCGGACGCCTCGCCACCGACTGGGGCTACAAGCAGGCCATGTCATCCGGGTTCGACACTGTCGCGGTCCGTCGATGAGCGTCGCAGGGTTCGACATCGACCACGCACTCGATGAGCCGTACTACCACGGAGACGGATCGGCGGGAGAGAACGACTCGTCGTACCCGGTAGCCATCAACGGTCGCGGGTTCCAACTCGACCTTGCCGTCGACTACCCCCACGACCACTTCCACCGCACATCGATCGCCCTCCTCAACCAGCAGGACGCCCAGCAGCCCGGCGACATCGCCGAGATCGCCCCTGAGGTGTGGCGGCGCTCCATCGACTCGTGGCACCAGGGCGGCAACCAGGACCGCTACGACCGGCAGGACTCCCTCCCGTACCGGTTCCACCAGTCGTCAGGCATCGACCCGTGGAAGCGGTACGGGTTCAACCTCCTCCACGACACGAGCCTCCTCCTCACCCTCACCTCAGGGCAGACCGCGCTCCTCGAGTCGATCCAGGCTCAGTTGTTCATCGCGCAGGGCACCACCGTCAAGTACTACGCGACCGTCATCACAGCCCCCGTCAACCACACGTCCCCCGCGACTGTCCTCGCGATGACGTCGGACGGGGAGAACCTGTACACGTTGTGCTCGAACGGTGTCGTTGAGAAGCGCAACGCGGCAGGAACATGGACGACGTTCTACACGGTCGCCTCACTGGACACGGCACGGTTCCTTCTCGCCTACGTGAAGGGGTTCCTCGTCGTCGGCAACGGCCCGACGCTGCTGAACATCACCAACCCTTCCGCTGTGCAGACGATCTTCGTCCACCCCCTCG
>Ga0302323_100000929_pt1 | contig 23667 bp, 17 predicted proteins | sample Fen_T0_3_FD_201950 | JGI IMG/M metagenome (GOLD analysis project Ga0302323, IMG submission 201950) | Peat permafrost microbial communities from Stordalen Mire near Abisko, Sweden - Fen_T0_3 | ecosystem: Environmental > Terrestrial > Soil > Wetlands > Permafrost | place: Sweden: Abisko... | reverse complement strand
CTTCTCATCCTCGTCGTCCCAGTCGATATCGTCGTTCGCGGGTTTTGTGGCCGTGCTCGGCATCGCCCCGAGACCCGTAGCTGTCTTGATCGGCGATGCCGATGGCGGGACTGGTGGCGGCGCGCTACCGAGTGGCGGAGGCGGTGGCGGCTGGTGCGACGTGCCGGGTGGAAGTGGTGGTGGGCCAACATGGGAAATCGCGCCGCTCGGTGGCTGCGACACCGCTGGGGCGGTGAGGTTTGACGTCGGAAGCGGCGGAGGTGGCGGAGGGGCGCCGAGGTTTGACGTCGGAAGCGGCGGAGGGGCACCGAGGCTTGGCGTCGGAAGCGGCGGAGGTGGCGGAGGGGCACCGAGGCTTGGCGTCGGAAGCGGCGGAGGTGGCGGAGGGGCACCGAGGCTTGCTGGCGGAGAGGCAGCGTGACCGGGAAGTGGTGGCGGTGGCGGCGGCGCACCACCTTGACTTGGAAGTGGTGGCGGTGGTGGTGGGGCTGCCGGGTGTGCGGGCGCTGAACTACCGGCACCAACGTGAAATGAAAGGCCAGCGAGTGGGGGGGGAGGTGGGGCTCCTGGCGCCTTGCTCGGTGGAGCTGGTACTGGAGCGGGGAACGAACCGGATGCACCAGGCGCCGGTGGAACTGGCAGCGGCGTGGCTGCGGCCGGCGATTTGCCCATCGGCGGCATTGGAAGGCCGAGCAGAGTCTGCTGTCGCGGAGGCGGCCCGCCCGAAGCGACCACCTGGCTGCCAGGGGGTGGTGGCGGCACCGTCGAGAGCGGAGGCGGAGGAGGAGGTGGTGCTGCACCAACTGCCAACGCAACGGCCTGATTTCCCGCGGAAGCAGGGGAGGACTTTTTGGTTAGTCCATTGAATACGTCGAGATCGGACCCGCCTGGATCAGTCATGATGCGGTAATTCTCCTAAGTGCCGGATAGTTGTCCTGGACTTCCGACATCGAGCGAGCTCTGGCTTCATCGGGCAAATGACCCCGCGAGACCGTCTTGCGCAATCTGTTTGGGCCATGTGGCAAACCTGTCCGTGCAGCTAAGGTACAATCTCCGACGCCTGAAGGCGAGGAACAATTAGGGGTGGATGGCATACTTTTCCCGCCTGCGCGGACTGGTGCCAAACTGCATTACTTCCAGAAACTATTCGCTCTTGGCAGAAATGTTCGCTGTCGGCGGCTGCGGAGTGGTTCAGTCGTTGCCTCAATGCTGCCGCTGTCGGTTCAAATGTGCCGAGTTCGGCGGCGCCCCGCAGTCGCGGTCGCCCGCTCAGGGGCCCTCTGGTGTGCGACTTGGAACCGTAGTTGCTGGCACTGGTGTCGCGACACTGGGAGCATCGTCGCCAATATCGGCGCGACGGGTGGTTCGTTGCTCTGTCACTCTTGAGCGCTGCGGGACATACCGGATGCGTTTGCTCTGCAGCGGTTGCCAAACCGACGGCGCGACGACTGGGGTGTCGTTGAACATTCGGGCAGCCATCGGCGATGCGTCGCGCAGCCACGTGATAGCACCATGACTTTCCCCGGCGCGCGCTCCGACGGAGAGATCGATGGAACGATCGAGGAACACTACTTCGGTACACCCAAGCGCAGCTAGCACTCGCTTCAAAACGGCGACGTCGCGTACGCGATCGGCGCCGCGCACGACTTCGGCGTGGAATAGCCAGTCGCCGTGAGCAATGCCCAATAGGGCGACGGCCTTGGTAGCGTGGCTTTCGTCTGCGCCAAATGCAATTGGAATGGCCAGAGCCGTGGGTGCCTGGTCGGCGACGACGAACCTGCGAGCCAGGTAGAATAATCCTCGGCCTTTGCCTTGGCTCGTGCGATTCGAACGCGCAATGACCGGTGACTCGGGGCAATTTGTAACACAGGGAGTGAGCCATTTTCCATCCAGGGCTACGACAGCGATTTCCAATTCCGGGCGCGTTGGTTCCGGTTTGAGTCTCGTCGTGGCGCTGGCGGCTGGATAGCCTTCTTGCGCGCTCGTTTGCGTCTGCCAGGCAAACTGAAGCGCGGGCATGTCGCCGCCGACCTGAATTTCAGGAGTCGGTGGCGGTAGCACGTGTCGATGAGTCAAGTAGAAGAAGTCGCGTGAGTCGGTGCGCACGTAACGCGGGAAATGCATCAAGTGCATGGTACGCAGCATCCTGCGGCCGATGAACTCTAACCCAGGTGCGCCAGCTACTTCGCCGCGAGTTTCCCAAGTGGGGTCGAGTTTGTGCGGCAGCTTCGGCAGAGTTCCGGACGGTGCAACCCGGTAGAACTCGAATCCGGTGTGTCCGGGGTTCATGTCGAGATGCACGCCGTAGTTGCAGCGCGCCGAAACCATGGCTTTAGCGAGGTGATCCGCACTAATCGCTGACCCATAGAAATATGCCATGAAGCTATCTGCAGTCAAACATAGTCCGGTTCTGACCGTGCGCGTGGCGTCTTCCCAACCGGGCGGAACACCACCCCACCAGGTTCGCGCGTACGGGTTCACCTTGCCGTCGGATAGAAGGGGCGTCAGGTTCTGACGAAATCCAATGATCTCGTTCGGGATCGAGTCGTCGTTAGGCCAAGTACCCAACGCGACAGTACCGTCGACTCGTTCGGCGATCGTTGCTGCATAGGGTTTTGGCGGCAAGTACACGATGCGTTGGGCCATCATCCCGAACTCTCCGTGCGTTGCCTGAAAGCCGCCATTGAAGGCTCCGGCGAGTCTGCCCACGACCTCGCGGTCGCGGGGCACAGTGCCGGAACCGGTTTCGCCAGTTGCGGTTTTGGGCTCGCGCGTACCAGTCATCGTGTGCAGCTCGATGCGCCGCGGATCCCAGAGCGTGACGAAAACCCGTGACTCTTGCCGCGACGGATCCGCGCGAACGAACGCCAGGGCGAAGGGGGATGGGCCTCCCCCAGGCGGGATCGCGAAGGGATCGGTATCGAGCGGGTGAAACTCGCCTTCCGTGGGCAACGGTGGCGTCAAGATGGGCGTTATTGGCGCGCGTGGCCACCCTGCAACCGGTTCGGGTGCGTGCGTTGCATCTGTTGAGAACACATCGCCCACTTCGTCCGTCAATGGTTGGTTTGAGTCGCTCTTGACGACACGGCGCTTGACCGAGTCGAACCGTTCCCATGCCCCAAAAGCAACGGCCTTGACCAACTGCATGCGATCCGTTCCAAACCACGACAAAGCACGGACGCGATCGACGGCCCAGGTGACGAGATCCCCGGGGCTAGCAAGCTCAGCCGGTTCCACCTCGACTCCGAGTGCTTCGGGCACACGGTCATCGCAGTTGAGGGTCCCGACCTTGTCGCGGGTTTCGACCATTAGGCCCGAATCGGTGAAGGCCAGCGTCACGCTCGGTTGCGGCGACCGAAACCGAAAAGCACGTCGACACACACCGGCGAGCTGTCCAGTTTCCTGAAGGTACGTGAGCCGTGTCTGCCAGCGCTCGATCGTGGTCATGTCCGAGTTCGTGGGCGGGGGTCGGTTGTTGAGATCGCGGACATGGATCGACACTACCTGGTCATCGTTCACGAGGCTCCAGGCAATGCGTTCGCCTCTGACCGTCAGATCGGTTTCGGACACTGCCGACGTGTCGCTCATGTTGTACAGACTGGACAATCGAATGAAGCGCCCCTCGGGTGAGAGTATGGCGTACCCCAGCCAAACATCGGTGGGCTCGCTGTTGCGCTGTGCCGTCACCACGAATCGATGATTGTCGAAGGGCCAGCCGCGGCGCACGTGCGGTGGGTCGACCCAGTGAATAGCTGCAGGTTCGGTGTGGTACCCCTCGACCGCGAGGGCAATCACCGTGGCAGCCGACGCGCTCGGTTGCAGACGGGCTGCGGACGAAGTCGTCCCGCCAGTGGCCAATGCCAATAAGCAGCCAATCCCCAGCAGCGCCAGAAATGGCCGGAGGACGGTCGCGCGGCGAGCCACACGCGGTGACGGCGGGCTCGCGGCGGGCAATTCACTGGGCATGCGAGCGCCGGGTTACCACTCGCTTCTGGTGCCGGCCAGCGTTCCTACGTGCGCCAACGAAGTAGACGAACTAGAATCCTCCACGGCTATGCTTTGGCAACTCAATTGGCACCCAAGCGAGGACTCCGCACGCGACCGACGCGGAACGCGTTTTGCTAGGGGCTGCGGTGTGGCAACTTTTGGTGTGCGAAATTGGTGGGTCTTGGGGGCGAGTGCGGCATTGCTCAGCAGTTGTCTTTCACCGACGTTGCCCATGCCACCGCCCGGTCGCCCCGAGGTATCCGGGCCTGATTCATCAGGGGTCGTCGTACTTTCGGGCTACGCACCCCCGGAATCGTGGGTTTACGCGAACAACGAGACCACAGGATACAGTTCGGGCAACCGCGCCGAAGCCGTGACAGGTAAGTACCGGTTCCCAATTTTGGCGGCTGTGGGCGACTACATTTCGCTGTTCTATCGTCAGGACACCGAAGACAGTCCTGCTGTGGTATTCAGAATTCCGACTTTTACCGCCTATCCGCGCGCCAATGGCGCTGCGGCGGGCATGACCGGAACGGCCGGCGCCTGGATGGCGGGCGCTGCAGGTGACGCGTCAAATTTGGTGGGTCAGGGTGGCGCGGGCGGTTCTCCCTGATCGGCGACTGTTCTGCGAACGCGTGGATCCGGCTCGGCCCGTTTCTGTTTGGTCTATACGACGCGCAAACGGCGCATCGCTTTTGCCCCGGATTCGACCGGAGTGGACGTGGCAGCCTGATGCTCGGGCACTTCGGCCATTAGATCGTAGTCCGTCGCAGACACGACTCTGGCGCTGACGATGCGCCCTGACCCGCCGACGTCACCGGAGAGGTAGACCATGCCGTCAATCTCTGGCGCTTGACCTGCATGGCGACCAACCATGACGAGCTCGCTTTCTTCACTAGGCCCTTCGACGAGTACGTCCAGTTGTCGACCCACCAGGGACTTGTTCTTTTTGCGACTGATCCTCCGCTGCACCGCCATCAATTGTTTGGCGCGTGCACCAGCTGTGCGACTCGGCACCTTGCCGTCTTGTTCGTGGCTTGCCGTCTCCGGCTCGTCCGAGTAGCGGAACACCCCCAGTCGATCGAACTCCGCCCACTTAACGTACTCGATCAGTTCGTCGAAATCCTGCTCGGTCTCGCCAGGATGCCCCACGATGAACGCGGTGCGCAAAACGAGCCCGTCGACGCGATGGCGCAACTGTTCGACCAAGGTGCGCAGCCGCTTGCCGCCATGACCACGCTTCATGCGCCGCAGCATCGCGTCTGACGCGTGTTGCAGTGGCATGTCCACGTAGGGCAGAACGCGCGGGTGCGCAGTCAATAACTCGACGAGGTCGTCGGTGAGGGTCTCGGGATAGAGGTAGTGCATGCGCACCCAGCGGATCCCCTTGACGTCTGCAATCCGTCGGACCACGTCGGACAACCGGGCCTTGTCGTCGCTGTCGCGACCGTAGGCGATGGTGTCTTGTGAGATCAGGTTCACTTCGACGACACCACGTGCGACCAAGTGCTTCACCTCACGTACGATATCGTCGGCCGGGCGCGAACGCTGTTTGCCGCGCAGGCGCGGGATGATGCAAAACGAGCAACTGCGATTGCAGCCTTCGGCCAACTTGACGTAGGCACTTGCTCCGCGCGTGGTAAGCGTCCGCGGATCTTTGGACCGAATCACCCAATCCGCGGGCGAACCGACCAGGATGCGACCATCCTGGTCTGAGAGGTTGCCTCTTAGGACGCGCTCAAGCTTTAGCATGTCACTTGAGCCGAGCAAGTAGTCGACCTCGGGCATGTCGTGCGCCAACTCTTTGGGGTAGCGCTGCGAGAGGCAGCCGGTGACAACGAGAGTTTGGCACGCGCCACTCTTCTTGTGCTCGGCCAACTCGAGGATGGTGTCGATGCTTTCCTGCTTGGCGGCGTCGATGAATCCGCAGGTGTTGACCACGATAACCTCGGCTTCGCTGGCCTCGGACACGTGACTGTAGCCGACCCGTTCGGCCACGCCGAGCATGACTTCGCTATCGACACGATTCTTCGGACAGCCCAAGCTGACAAGGTGGAGGGTGCGTTGACTCATGGGGACCAGAGATCTGCGGCAGCCTGCGACAACTTGCCAGTCGTGCGCACCGGACGATTGCGCGGCAGCAGGATTAGGCCGTCATGCGCTTGCGGAAGCGCTCGAATAAATAGAGAGCATCGTGGGGGCCGGCGCCCGCTTCGGGGTGATACTGTACACTGAAGGCCTTGGCGTCGGGGACGTCGAGCCCTTCGCTGGTACCGTCGTTCAGGTGTAAGTGAGTGGTCTTGGCGCGACCCTGCAGTGAATCCACATCCACGACGAAGCCGTGATTCTGGAGCGTGATTTCCACACGACTAGTGGCGAGATCCTTGACGGGCTGATTGAGGCCTCGATGGCCGAACTTCAACTTGTAGGTGCGCCCGCCGAGCGCCAGCCCGAGCAGCTGATGGCCGAGGCAAATGCCGAAGATTGGTTTTTTACCCAGCAGCTCGCGGATAGTTGCGATTGCGTAGGTGACCGGAGCTGGATCGCCTGGGCCGTTGGAAAGAAAGACCCCGTCCGGGTTGAGCGCCAAGATTTCTGTGGCGCTGGTCGAAGCAGGTACGGCAGTGACACGACACCCGACGTCGACCAGGCAGCGCAGGATGTTGCGCTTGGCACCGAAATCCATCGCGACTACGTGAAGAGATGCCGTGCGCTGCGGCTTTGGCGGAAAGCCTTGACGCTGTACGTCGAAGTCGACGTTCCACACGCCGCGCGCCTCGGTGAATTCGTAACGCTCCTTGGGCGTGACCCGCTGCGCGAGATCGAGTCCTTCCATGCTCGGAGCTTGGCGAGCGCGCTCCACCAAGTCGGCTGCCGGCTCGTCGCCGATGCAACCATTCTGTGCGCCATGATCTCGCAAGTGTCGAGTGAGTTTGCGCGTGTCAATTCCGCCAATGGCTGCGATGCCGTGCCGCCGGAGGTACACGTCGAGGTCCTCTTCACTGCGCCAGTTCGAGGCAACGAGACTCGGGTCCCGCACGATGAAACCAGACACCGTGGGTTTGCCGTGGACGCTTTCGTCGTCCTCGCGGTTGATCCCGGTGTTGCCGATCTGTGGCGCCGTCATCGTCACGATTTGCCCGCAGTATGACGGATCGGTGAGTACCTCTTGGTAACCCGTCATGCCGGTCGTGAACACCACCTCGCCAGTCGTCATGGTTTCGGCGCCATAGGCGAACCCCTCGAATACCGTGCCGTCGGCCAGGGCAAGCCTCGCTGCGGGGCGCTTCATTTAGCCTCGCTTAGGGCATCGAAAACGATGTCGCCGGAGGCAATGGTCATTAGGACTCTCCCTTTTAGCTCACGATTCATAAATGGCGTATTTCGACTCTTCGAACGAATGAGGCTCGGGTTGACGACGTAATGGGCATTGGGATCGACGAGCGCTAGATCGGCGAGGGCGCCCTCGCTGATCCGCGGTCGGTCGATGCCGATGATCTTGGCTGGGCGTGTCGAGAGTGCGTCGACGAGACGCGCGAGCGGGACGTCACCGCGCTGCACCAACCCCAAAAGAAGGCCGAAACACAGTTCGAGGCCAATCATTCCCGGCGCGGCGAGGGGAAATTCGCAATCCTTTTCGAGCGGCGAGTGCGGGGCGTGGTCAGTGGCAATGGCGTCGATCGTGCCATCAGCCAGGGCAGCGACCACGGCGGCAACGTCTTCGGCTTCGCGCAGCGGGGGATTGCACTTGCAGAACGTGTCGTAACCGAGACAGGCCGCGTCGGTGAGCAACAAGTGATGCGGCGTGACCTCGCAGGTAACGTTGATCCCGCGATCCTTAGCGTCGCGCACGAGCCGCACCGCACCGCGACTCGAGAGGTGGGCGACGTGATAGTGAGCGCCGACCCATTCGGCGAGCAGCACGTCACGCGCGACGATGATATCTTCGGCAACGCGCGGCCGCCCGCGTAGGCCCAGCCGCGAAGCGATTGGCCCCTCGTTCATGTCACCGCCGGCAACCAGTTCAGCATCCTCAGCGTGCTGCATCACGGGCAAACCGAAATTTTTAGCGTACTCAAGCGCGCGACGCATCACGCTGCTTGACTGCAGGCAGACCCCATCGTCGCTGACAGCAACGATACCCGCCTCGCGCAGATCGGCCATTTCGGTCAGCTGCTGGCCCTGGAGCCCGACCGTGATGGCGCCAATTGGATGCAGCTTCGGGCCGCCAGCCTCGCGCGCACGCGCCACCATCATTTCGGTCACGGCGCGCGTGTCGTTGACGGGCTTGGTATTGGGCATCGCGCAAACGTGCGCATAGCCGCCAGCGGCAGCCGCCAAGAGGCCCGTTTGAATCTCTTCCTTGTACTCTTGTCCAGGCTCGCGAAAGTGCGAGTGAATGTCGACGAACGCGGGGAGCATCCAGCGGCCGGAGCCGTCGATGACGCGCGCTCGATCGGCTCGTTGGGCGTCTTTGGCTACGCCAACTCCGAGGCGAACGATTCGCCCGCGTTCCAATACCACATCGACCACGGCATCGAGCCCAGAGGCAGGGTCGATGGCGCGCACGTTGTTGACGACGACCAGCTCGGCTACAGGCACGGCGGCGCTGCATAGCACGTTGTTCGGGGATGCGCGCAGGTCCTTTGCTGACATTCCGACGCAACGGCCAGAGCACTAAAATGGCCTGTCCGCCTACTCGCCGGCCAGAACATCAAGGTCGCCCTTTCCTGTGGCTCATTCCATTGGTAGCGTACTGCAACCTCCCATGGCCGACGACAAGTCTGAGATCGGGCAACCTTCTGCGACACCACCACGCACTGCGGCTACGGGACCTAGTTCACCGCCCCCAGTACCTCGACGCAAATCGGCAGCTTCGGCTGCGCCCACGCCACCACCACCACCAGTCCGCGCCTCTGCTCCGACACCTCCTGTTCGCAGTGTGCCGCCACCACCGCCGCGGCGTGGTCCTGCGGCACTTGCTTCAGCGCCCGCACCGGGCGTCTCCTCCGATGGTGCTGTTGCGGCTGCAGTTCCAGCGGTCTCTGCAGTCCCTGCGGTTCCGGTGAGTTCACCCAATGCTGCAAGCGCACCAAGTGCTCCAATTCCCGAACAGCTCTCCGAAGTCACGATTGTCGACGACGCGCTCGAGGTTGCGTTGGTGGTTGAAGCCGCGCCGTCTGCCGTTCGCAATGCTACTTCGAGCGTGCCACGTCAGGGCCCGCCGCCAGTGCCGAAGCATTCCGCACCCGCGGCAGCGCACCGCGGCGCTGCGTCGAAAGGTGGCTCCAGTGCCGCTGAACCAGCCGATTCTGCTGGGTTGTCGCTTGCCACGGTGACGCGACCGGAACGCGTCGACATCGCGACAACGCGGCAAAAAGGCAGGCACACTCTGGGCGCCAAAGCTCTCCGGCAGATTGCGGAGCCGACCACGCGCTTGACGACGGAGCAACGCGCCAAGGCAATTGTCACGACCTGCGAAACAGCGCTCAAGTCAACGACGCGCGAGAAGAAAGATGCTGAGCTTGCAGCGCGTTGGCATTTTGAAATCGCGCGTCAGTGCGAGTACCCGCTCGGTGATTTGACGCGCGCGGCCGAGGAGTATCAGCGTGCGCTGACGCTGCGCCCCGATCATATACCTAGCATTAGCGGTGCCCGTCGAGTCCTGTTGCGGCAGGACAATCTGAGCCAAGCGCTTCAATGGTTCGATGCCGAAGTGCGGCTGGTTGCAACACCAAAGCGGCGCGCCGATCTGCTGCTGCAGAAGGCAGATTGCCTAGCGAAACTCAGCCGTGACGCCGAAATTCCAAAAACGCTCGCTATGGCAGCGGAGCTCGTACCAAATGACGTTGGTGTCATCGTAGCGGAGGTGCTTGCCGAGCGCCGCGCCGGCAATCCTGCAACGCTTGACCGCGCGTTGGCTCAGCTGGTCGATGCGACTATGACCGATGCGCGAATGCGTGCAATCGTTCTGGGTGAACGTGCGCGGCTGGCCGAGGTCGTCAAAAAAGATGTCAAGAGCGCGATTGAGTTGTATCGCGCTGCATTGAACGCAGACGTCAACGCGCCCGGCGTCATTGGGGCACTTGAGCGCCTGTACTATGCCGAGGGTCGGTACAACGAGCTTGCCGAAGTGACAGCCCTGGCGGTCAAACTGGCTGGAACCGAACAGGGTAGGGCACTAGCGCTCCAGCGGTTGTCCCAGATTTACCTCGATCGATTGGGACGCATCGACGACGGAATTGGCGCGATCGAACGTGCTCACGCCGAGCAATCCGCCGATGTAGCCATTCTCGAAGACCTTATCAATGCGTACGAGCGTGGTGGTAGGGCGCCCCAATTGGCGCAGGCTCTCGAGCGGCTGTACGCACTTGATCTCGATCCCATGGCGCGTTCGGGGATCGCGAATCGGATCGGCAAGATCCACGAACACGCGCTCAAGGACGACGTTGCGGCGGCGACTTGGTACGCGCGCGAACTAGAGCGCAATCCAAGTGACACGGCCGCACTCGATGCGCTTGGTGCCCTCTACGCCAAGCATTCGCAGTGGAAGCAGATGGTCCAAATGCGTTTGGCTGAGGCAGAAGCATGTCAGGAGGGCCCACGTCGCGCCGCAGCGATGGCGAACGTGGCGCGGATCGTCGAGTCGAAGCAACACGATGCGGCCGAAGCGTGTCGACTGCACGCACGTGCCTTGGCGGCGCATGCGGCATTCGCGCCCTCTTTTTCCGCGTTGGAGCGGATGCTTGGCGCGGCCGGTCGCCATGACGAGCTCATCAAGCTGTACGAGCAGGTCGTCGAAGCTACCACTGACACGGAAGAGCGCAACGCGCTGCTCTTCAAGATAGGCCGTGTTCAGGAAGACGTTCTCGGCAACCCACGCGCGGCGCACGGTGCGTACGAGCGAGTTAGTGCAAGTGGTTCTGCACACGCACAGCTTGAGTCGCTTCACGCGATGCAACGCTCCGCCGAACGCGGACAGCTTTGGATGGACTTGGTTCGGGCATTGGAGCAAGAGGCAAACCTGACCAAAGACACGATGAAGAAGCTTGCGCTATTGCATCGAGCGGCCGAGGTCGTCGCTGAAGAGCTTGGCGAGGTGGACGGTGCCGCTGCTCGATTCAAGAAGGTGCTCGACCTTGACGCCAAGTACGAGCCGAGCCTGGTCAGCTACGCGTCACTCTTGCAGCGTTCCGGGCGCTGGGACGAATGGCTGAACGTGCAGAAACGACATCTGCTAGCTGTTTCCCCTGGGCCCGGGCGGGCTCCGTTCCAGTACGAACTCGGTCGCGTGCTCGACGAACGACTGGGGAAACGCGGGGAGGCAATTGCATCCTATCGCGATGCGCTGAGTTCGAATCCGCATCACTTACTCGCGCAAATAGCGCTTGAGCGGCTTCTGTCCGCCGAAGAGCGTTGGGCTGAGCTCGTCGAAATCTATGAGAAAGTTTCCGCTGTGGCTGACAACGCTGTGGTTGCACGGCGACTGTGTCGAGCTGCCGAGATCCTAGAGAACCGACTGAATAAGCCTGACCAGGCGCTCTCGCTCTTCGACAAGGTGCTTGGGACATTACCGGACAACGCCCGTGCGGTTCAGGGGAGGATACGCTTGCTCTGCTTGGCGCGATCGTCGAAGGCCTTGGCCGACGCCTACGCTGCGATGGCGCAACAGTGCGGGGATTCGCCAGATGGGCGCCTTGCGTTGTTTCGCGAAGCTGAGGTGAGGCGCGACGAACTCGGCCAATCCGACAAGGCGATTACCGTGTTCGAGCACGTAGTGGCCGGCGATCCCAACCACCTGGCAAGCTTTTTGGCGCTCGAACAATTGCAGACATCCCAGGGGAATTGGGCGGCTTTGCCGGCAATTCTAAGCGCTGAGGTTCGCCTCGTGGCCGATTCAGCGGCACGCGTCGCTGCGCTCAATCGTCACGCATTGGTGTTGCGTCGGATGGGTCAGCTCGCGGCGCAGTTGTCGATTCTCGTAAGCTTGCTCGAGATCGACCCGAATAATGTTCAAGCCCTTGAACACTTGGAACAATTGGCACTCGAAACCGCCAACGTTTCTCTGTTGGGACAGGTGGATGCGCGGCTTTCCGCGTTGTCGGACGATCCGCGGCAGGCAGCTTGGCACCAAACGCGGCTTGCTGAGGCACTCGAAGATGCATCCGATTCTTCAGCACTCGATAACTACCTGCAAGCCCACGCGCGGGATCGCGAAGACTTGGCCGCAGTTCGCGGTATTGGCCGACTGGCATGCGCGCAGCGCGACATTGCACGCATCGAGCTGGCGGCGGAAGGTGAGTTGCTCACGGCACGCGAACTCGATGTAGCGTCGGGGCTGTTTTTGTATTCTTCGACCTTGCGTCAGTTGGCGGGAGACAATGAGGGAGCCATTTTGGTTGCAGCCAAGGCACTTTCGATCAACCCCGACAGCGATGACGCACTCGAGCGTTTGACCGAGCTTCGACTAGCACACCACCAAGTCGACACCCTAGTTCAAGAGCTGTCGAATGCCGCCGGGCAGGCCAGATCGAAGGAGCGCTCCACTGTTTTGTGGATCCGCGTTGCCCATGTTCTGGCTGACATTCGTCACGATGTTGCTGGGGCGATAGGCGCGCTTAGTCGGGTTACTCAGTCGCAACCGAACAACGTGGAAGCTTGGCTCGAAATCGGCGACCTATACGTGCGAGATGGGCAGCTTCAGGCCGCGGTCGAGCGTTATCGAAAAGTCCTCGAGGCGCACGCTTCGCCCGAGCAACTCATGCTGGCTCGCCTGGCAATGGGCACACTTTACGTCGAATTGAATCAGCCCAGCCAAGCCCTAGAACACTTGCAAGCGGTGTTGTCAATTTCGCCGGGCGAACCCAAGGCACTGCGCGCCCTCTTAGAGGTCCGCTTGCAGCGCGGTGAAACGGAGGTCGCGGCAAATCTTGCCAATCAGCTGATTCAGCACGCGCCAACAGTCGAAGATCAGGCGGAAGCCTTGGTGTCGCTCGGGCGGATCGAGCGCCAGCGTCGCCGACCGCAGGAAGCCGTGGCAGCCTTGGCCAAGGCGGTGGCACAGGTTGGAGTTGAAGGTAGGGCCGCCAACGAACTTCTCAACCTGCTTGGCGCGTTGCGTAGCGAGGGGCAAAAATCTGATTTTGCTGTCGCTGCCAATGCGCTCACCCACTATCTTGAGCAGCAAGCACAGCCGGGATCGAGCACGATCAAGGTCTTGGCGTTGCTTGCCAAGGTGCTGGATCGCGACCTGCATCAACCCGAGCGCGCCGTAGTGTATCTCGAGCGCGCGATAGCCGAAGCGCCTGACGACGGCGAGCTACAGGCGGCGTTGGCGACAGTGCTTGAGCGGGCCGGTCGCTTTCCCGCGGCCATCGACGCCTATCGCAAGCTGCTGTGGGTAGACGCTAGTCGCGCGGAAAGCTATCGCGGCATTGCGCGCTGCCTCGATGGGCTCAATCGTGGCGCAGAGGCGTTGACCGCGTTGTTGCCCCTGGCTGTGCTCAACGCTGCGACCGCGACAGAAACGGCTTCGTTGGCGACGCGTACCGGCGGGGCGGCGCAGCTGTCGCCGCGTGGATTGTCGCTCGATCTGCTGGATGTTCTCGGTTCACCGACGGTTGCCGATCCGGTAGGAAACCTGATTGCCACGATGGCAGATGGATTGGATCGCACCGAGGCTGTAGATGTCGATCAGTTTGGTCTGTCGTCGCGCGATCGACTCAATGCCCGCTCGGGTCACCCGCTGCGCGCAGTGGCTGAGCGCGTTGCCAGTGCAGCGGGGATCGAGGAGTTCGAACTGTATGTGGCAAATCAGGGCGTTGGCAGCGTGCTAGTGACAACAGCGGATCCACCTGGGCTCATCGTGCCGGTGCGATTGTTGGAGATGACAGAGTCGGTTCAAGTCTTCGCATTTGCGCGTGTTTTCTCGCTCATGAGTCGCCGCTGGCACGCGTGCGACCAGTTTGACGGAACGAAGCTGCAGCAGTGGTACATGGCCGCGCTACGCCTGGCTGACTCGGATTACGCCGTCGGGACGGCTCAAGACGAACAGGTGACAACCGGCGCCAAACGGCTCATCAAGGCGCTGCCATGGGGCCGTCGCGGTCGGGTTGAAGAGGCCGCGCAAGCCTGCCTCGGGATAAAACCTAAAGCCGTCGACGAATTCCGCTTGCAAGCGCGCCGCGCCGCGGCGCGTTTTGCCAGCGTTCTGTGTGACGATCTGCTAGGCAGTGCTTCATGGGTGCGGCAATCCGAGGGCGACCCGTCGGGGCGCCCGTCCACGTTGTCTGCGTCTGGTTCGCTCTTGGTAGACGAACTGTTGCGTGGTTGGATCAGCGATGGAGCGAATGAGGTTCGGCGCCGGCTCGGGATTGGCTAGCCGTAGCGGAGGAATGCATTGGCAGAACTCCGAGAAATCGCGGACGGCGTCGTTGCCTACCTGCAACCCGACGGCTCATGGGGGTTGTCGAATGCAGGGCTTATCGTCGGAGAGTGCGAGAGCCTGCTGGTCGATACTCTGTTCGATCTGGCGCACACGCGGCGTATGCTCGACGCCTACCGCGACTACGGGCGCGGTCTCGATCAGGCCAGCGTCGTCGTCAATACCCACGCCAATGGTGACCACTGCTACGGCAATCAGCTATTCGCGGGAAAGCGAATCGTTGCCTCCAACCGTGCGGCGCGCGAGATGCGCGAAATGTTGCCGAGCAAGCTCGCCAGTTTGATGAAGGCGGCAACCTTAGCACGGCGGCTCGGCAGTTTTCGGCCGAAGATCGGGCGGTTGTTCAAGAGCATGGGCCTCAGCGTCGCCTCGGATTTGCTCGATGCTGCTCCGTATGTGTCGGCGGCGTTCGAGCGCTTCGACTATCGCGATATTGAGCTCGAATTTCCGAACGAAACCTTTGATGGTCAGCTCGAGATCGACTTAGGAGGCAAGCATGTACTATTGCTCGAGGTGGGCCCAGCGCACACCGCCGGGGACGTCGTGGTTTACGTGCCTGAAACTAAGACATTGTTCTCGGGTGATCTGCTGTTCGAGGGTATGCATCCCTTGGTTTGGGGCGGCACGATTGCCGAATACCTGGGGGCTCTCGAACGACTCCTCGGGCTCGGACCCGAGGTGGTGATCCCCGGACACGGTGAGGTTACTGACAGTGCCAGCATCGTGCGGCACATGACGTATTTGCGCGCGCTACGCGACGAAGCTGAGCCGCTATATCAGTCCGGTGCGAGCGCAGAGCAGGCAGCGGCTACATTGATGCGTCAGGGTTTTGGTCAATTGCGCGAACCCGAGCGGTTGGTCGTCAACGTCACGGCGGCGTATCGCGAGTTCGCGGGCTTGCCCGCGAAGAATGAAGTTATATCATTGTTTGGTGCCATGGCGCGGTTGGCTGGGCGCAGCTAGATTTCCGAGGCGAGGCGAGGCGAGGCGACTGGCGGCGGCAGCACGGGTTCAGCAGGCGGAGGTCAACGAAGTCGGGCTGTTCGACACACCAGACTATGGCGGCCCAAAGGCGGGCGATGGGATGTCGGTAGTCAGTGGCCAGGCAGCAGTGCTGCTGTTGAAAGGTGCCACCAGGGGTCATGAGTGTTGGCCCAGACGGAAGCGCCAAGAAATCTCAGCCCCCCAATTGGCGCGCGCGTCTGACCAGGTTGGCGCGGTGTGGCGCGCGCGAAGGATCCACTAGAACTCCGCCGCGACTTCAGATAGCTTGGGGTAACCATGACAGGCGGCGCACCTCCACAAGGCCCAGGCAATCCCGGCGGATATCCACCCGGCTATCCACCAGGTGGACCCCAACCAGGACAAGCGCCTGCAGGCTATGGGCCGCAACCAGTGCAACCCGGTTACCCCGCGCAGCCGGGCCAGCCGCAATACGGTGCGCCGTCGCAGCCGCAACCGGGCCAGCCGCAATACGGTGCGCCGCCACAACAACCTCAGCCAGGCTACGCTGCGCCAGCCTACGGTCAGCAACCCTACGGGCCTCCCGGTGGTGCGCCCCCTGGGTATCCACAGCAAGGCGGGGCGCCGCCGGGTTATTCGCCGCAGGGCGGTTATGCACCGCCAGGGGGCTACGGCGCGCCTCCACCTGGGTTTGGTGGGCCTCCGGGTTACCCGATGGTGCAGGGCGCGAGCCCCGATGCACCCTATGGCATCGATCCCGTGAGCGGGATGCCATTCTCGGACAAGCAGAAAATGGTCGCCGGTTTGTTGCAATTGCTGGTTGGCGGATTCGGTGCTGGGCGGTTCTACACCGGGCACACGGGGATAGCGATCGCGCAAATCGCGGCCACATGGCTTACCTGTGGTGCAGGCGTTCTCTGGCCGATCATCGACGGCATCATGATGCTTACAGGCAAAGTGACGGATTCTGACGGGCGACCGTTGAGAGACGGTTGAGCGGCGGATCAAATGGCGTTCTAAGGTGGTGTGCCTCGAGGACGCGTGCGTAACTTTGCGTGTGCGGCGCCATTAGTGTGCCCATGCCGATTCTATAGTTTAGGTCGTCGCGGCAACGAGTCAGACCGCGGCGCCCGCGTTGCAACCTGAAGGCCACCTTATGCACGCCATTATCTTCGATTGCGACGGCGTATTGGTCGACAGCGAAGCGCTCAGCTGTGGCGCTTGGCTGCCAGTGCTCGGTCGTCGCGGTATCGCGGTCGAACTCATCGAAATCTTGCCGTTCATTGGCAAATCCGATCAGGCCTTGCGCGAGCACTTCGCGCGTCAAAGTGGGCTCGATCTCGGTCTCGATGACACAGCGGAATGGCAAGCCGAGTACTTCGCTTCTGCCGCCGGCAAACTTGCCACATTTCCCGGGCTGCAGGCGCTACTCGGCTACCTCGAGGGCAAACGCATTGGGCTCGCCGTTGCCTCTTCAGGGTCACCGGAGAAGATCCGATTCAATCTTGAACAGGCACAGCTTGCTTCGCGGTTCCCGGTCGTTGTCAGTCGAGTGGATGTGACAGCGGGCAAACCTGCGCCCGATCTATTCCTTTTGGCAGCTGAGCGCCTAGCGGTACGAGCGGCAGATTGTGCTGTCGTCGAGGACTCGGTGTATGGCGTCGCTGCCGCGCGACGTGCAGGCATGTTGGCACTCGGGTTCTCCTCGAGTCATTCGGAGCAGATGTTGCTCGACGCCGGCGCGCAGCACGTCTTTGGTGACTATGTGGCGCTTGCCCGGTGGCTTGACACCAAGTAGTCGTCGTTGGCCAGGGCCCCGAAGTCCATTGAGGCGGGCCCGCGCACGATTGTCTTCCGGCCGAAAGTCCGACGTGGCCACGCCGCACAGGCAAAATAGGGAACGAGCTTGCGCGGCCTGGGGGGCATGAGCTAGACAGCCTCGCCATTAGGATCTTGGCTACGAGTCAATCGGTGCCAAGATCGCTCGGAACCGACGCGAAGATGGCGGAACTGGCAGACGCGCTAGATTCAGGTTCTAGTGGGGTTATTCCCGTGGAGGTTCAAGTCCTCTTCTTCGCACCCTAAAGTAACGGCAAAAGGTCACTTCTCAAGAGGTGGCCTTTTTCATATCTGGGAGTCTCCAGACTAATCCCCAGGTTTGGACGACTATAGCCGGCCCTGACGACGCAGCTCGTCCTCGTTGTCCTTCTCGGTGGCTCTCATGTATTTGTCGGTAGTCGAGGCGAGACGATGGTCAGCGAACCTCTGAGCTGCCGGAAGTGAGGCCCCGGCCCGGCAGTAGTGGGTGATGCCCGCAGATCGAAGGTGGGCCGGGGTAAACTTGGCTGCCTTGTCGGGAGTTAGGGATGCCGCAGCAGCTGCTCTCACCACTACTCGATAGTCGTGATGGCCATAGAGGAGACCTGGCTTCCTGTAGCTTGCCTCCAAAGCCTCAATGGCTCGCTTGGTGAGCCTCTTGAGCGACTCTTCCCTGCCCTTCATTGAGGCGCCGTCTAGGTCCAAATAGCGGCTCTTGGGCGTCCAATGGTCAGGACAGGACAATCGATCCACGAGAGATGGCCTAAGGGCCATCTCGTACGAGAGCACGAACCTGGCCCGCACCACACCCAGCTTTGGTGCCCGTTCGGGCAACGCAGCCAAGAAGGCTTCAACCTCTTCAGGTGTGAGTGGGATCGCCTTTGAGCGTCGCTTCTTAGTGTGCTTGGTCCCTAATGCTTTCTTGGGTATCGAAGGAATGATCGGGAGCTTGTCGATCAAGCCCTGAGTATGAGCCCAAGAGGCTAGCCCTCGAAGGGCGCTCAGCTCTTTGCGGACCGTTTTGCCTTGCACCTGCTTCAATCGTACTGATACGTAGTCAGCCTTTTTGGCATCGTCGAAGAGGTCACTCAGCAGAGGGAATGAGGGGACCAGAAAGCTGTCGAAGGAGCCACTATATGAGGCAAGTGTCCCATCTCCGATCTGGCCTCGCATGGCCTCGATCCAGTCGACGGCAACATCATCGAGCTTGAGGGAAGGGGTGGGCTTCACTCCACGTGACTTCGGCGCCGTACTCCCTACGTGCTTCGCGTAGATTTTCGGAGCAACTTTCGTTGCTGCTTCAGGGTCGGTTTGTTTGGTGGAATATTCGTGTTGACGTTGCTCTTCGATGTCCCACCAGTAGACCGTATATGTCTTGGATCGCTTTGGAAGTCGGATTTTCCAGCCTGTTGCGTGCCTGCCCATATCTTGACATCCTCCAAATCAAACCGAATGAAGTGCCGCCGACGAATGCACGGGCAACCATCTGCCATCATCCTCACGACAGTAGAGAGGCTGCACTTGAGGGCCTCGGCCAGTTGCTTACGAGTCAATGCATGAGGATCAGGTGTCGGCTCAACCTCGCTCGACTCCTCAACCTCAGATGAGTTGACTATGGGTGGCATTTGCGGCACCCGGTTGCGAAAATCCTCTTGTTGTTGCCTGCGAGCCCGCATGACCCGAGCCTCTTTGGCTCGCTTCTCGGCTCGGCTTGGTTTCTTGGGTGAGGCCACCTAGCTGGAACGTCCCTCCATTTCGACCAAAGTGCAACTGTGGACTTGGATTCGACTGAAACGTAAGCCCAATCTAGGAACTCCCGTACGGGTCCGGTGCAGGAACCCTAAGCGGGGTGCTCGGGGACACTCACCGGCGAGTAGATACTCTAGGTCTACCTCGTGCGCATGACTTGCACTTAGGAGGTTTGATACTCAAGCGTGTCTACTCAGGGGTGAAGGCAGGTGGTCGGCATTGGTTTGTAACCGCTTCCGTCCTTTGAAAAGAGTTCACCAAGCCCTCATACTTTGGGCAGCCTCAAGCAGATACTCAGGCTTGCAGATTGCAGGCGAAATAGGCTGTATAATGCTCTTCGGTGCTACCTGCTCTGCGGGGTTCTGAAGGCCATCACCGTCGCTGTTGCGAGTGTCAAAGTACCTAAATTGGAACTTAGATTCCCCCTAAATATACTCAGAACGAAGCGTGAGTATCCGGTTCTCCTCTTCAGGATTTGCAACGGAATTGTGAGTGCAGTTGTCTGATTAAGTGCTTGATTTATAGGCATTGGCAGTGAATGCTTGGATTGCATCCCCGAGCGGACACCGTCGGCAGTCGACCAATGCGCCCCTTCCGTAATGAAGGGAGGTGATGCCGAATTCCCCACCGCTTTCGATGGAAAGCGATTCGGTGAGCGAGCACGTTCAAACAACCGCCACCTCCAAGAAGAAGGCAAGTGATCCCCATGAACAAGAGAATCATTCATATCCTAGCGACAGACCGTTTTGATGGCAATCGCACTGTCCCCGTCTACTACCTGACAGATAGTTCCCCGGTACTTGACACTCGAAGTGGTGGTTTTCGAACACTCAAGCGGGCGGTCGAAGACGCGGGAGCGAATGGCTACACCCACTATGTTTGGCGTGACCAGACCAAGAAGATTCCTAGCGAACTAGTAGTCCCAATGTCGTGGGCTTAGGCAAATCAGGGCCAAAGACGACAGATAGTCCAGGGCCTACCAGTGTCTCACCACCGGAAGGCCCCTACGTTTCCAATTCAAATAGCCCGGAAAGGTATTCAACCGTGAAAACGTTTACCAGTAGTACACCAGTCGCAGCCGGTAAGCAACTTGCCGCGGCAGAGTGGATATCATTCAGCCACGAGAAATGGGCCACTTGGTCCGCCTCATTAGAGGCCGTACGAGTCATCACTCGGCGGGGGATCCGTCAACCCCCGCTCGGTGGAGTTGAGGTGGTGCTGTCATGACCTATTTAGTGCGCATTTCTGAGTCTGGATGTCAGGACATCCAATTCAAACTTCGCCATAGTGATCCGGCTCCACTTGCAGCAGAGTCGGATGACACAGTCCGGCTGACAGATCACCAGGATGCACGATTATCGATGGCTGGGATTACTAGCCTGGATGATGGTGAGGAGGATAGCGTTACCTATGCAATGTCCGACGAGGTATACGCTTATTTTCAAGCGCAGCTCGGTCAACTAATACCAGTTTTGAGGCATCTTTGGCCTCAAAACAGGCTATCGGACGTAGACCAGGCTGAGGACGAGATAGGACAGGCTGAGGATGATCCCCGTAATCCGCGCGGAAACATTGAGAAGCTACTCAATCTACGCAACGTAGTTGAGTTCCAGTGCCGCTCGGCACTAGCAAAAAAACTAGAGCTAATTGGATCGGCTCTACCAGGATTGGCCTTTGTTTTTGCCCACCCGGATCGGCCGACCCGGATCAGCCGATATGAGAGGGAGACGGTGATATGATTGACCTACTAGTTGTGGCAGTTCTAGCTCCGCCCAATCCCGAGTATCTCGAAGCCATCAAACTAACCAACCCAAGCCACCGAGCGATGGGCCTCTATGAGGGTAAGTACCTGACTATCTTTACTGGGGTCCACGGTGAGAACCAACGAGACCCGCATGATGCTCTCAGACGGTGGATCAATGAAGCTATCCAGCCTCTCGGTGGTCATATAGTGACACTGAGTACAGCCTGCACTGATGATTTGCACTGGGAAGAGACCCAAGAAAGCGACGTGCAATCAAGTCCGGCGGGTCGAGCACTCTAGTTCAACTATTCGAGTAGCCCTCAGCGTCGATGCCTCTGGGAACTGGGGCCAAAGGTTGACACCGTGCTCGTGGGAATTTGAACCCGATAAAGTATCTATCTGACTAGGTACGTATGGACCAAGTACACTTCAGCCCGCGGTCAACGTCGGAGGAGTTCCTCCGACGCCTCCGAACAAAGTACCCTCATGTGCCCTTGGCCAAGCTCGTGAGAGCCGTCTACAGCGTCGGTGAGGTAGTCGTCCAGACTGACCCCAAGAGGCTTCAGGAGGCTTTACAGGCCGACAAGAGAGCCGCCCCCCGTTAAGCACATCGAGCCGGGTAGGACCGGCTCGATGTCGCTTCATCTGATCTCATTTGTTCAAACCGAGCCGTGCAAGGCTCAGAAGGGAGTCACCACCGTGACTCAATCACAACAAGTATTAGTATCTACACCAGAGGCTGAGTTTCAACAACAGGTGCGCAACGCCCAAGCCTGCTGCTCTCACCACTGTGACCGAGGAGTGCTCTGGATCTATGACGCTAGAGCTGGGAGGAAGGTTCTGGAGATCTGCCCCCACGTCTATGCACTACCACCGGTCCCCAGGACACCGCCAACTTTGCCCGGTTGGACTTCCCGAGCTTGAGCAATCGGGGAACGGTCAGGCTTCTTAGGCCTGACCGTTCCCAACCCTATAACCTTGTCGAGAGGAGGGTCCGTGTTGACCGATGAACCTACACCGGCTGAAGAGTTCGAAGAAGAGCATAATGAGATTGACGTACAAGGGGTGCTCAATTCGCTCCCCTCGACCAAGGAGTACGCAGAGGCCCTGGGTGCACTCTACCGCGTGACCCCGGAGGAGCTTCCAAAGGCCATTGCCAAGGCAATAGCCCATCGAGCAAGAGTCCACCTCGACCTCGACCGTACTTCCTTGGACGCCGATGCTAGAGAGAACCTGAAGTGTCTTATGGATGCCTCACCGGCATGGGAGGCCATAGAGACCGCCTGCCAGACCGAACCGATTTGGCACCACTACCACCGACTCCACGCGGCCAAACGCCCCAAGAAGCAGACACGTGCAGAGAGGAATGCTTGGGAGGCTGGGCTATTCGTTCGTTATGCTGACTTGGTAGTAGGTGTAACCATACCGGCTACGGAGGATCACGAAGGGGAACAAGTCCACGCTCGACACCTTCGAGGTCTCATAGAGCATGACCTTCATCCCGCTAGCAGTGATAGGTTCATCGGTTACGTGAACCTGCTGTTCCACGCCCTCACTGAAGCTTGTAGGCCTATTAGTGCTTTGGTTTCCGGTAGGGCATCACAGCAAGCGTTTGCCAACTCATTCTTCCACGGTGATCAAGGTAAGCTGTATTCACGTATGAGGGATAAGCTGGCGCACGCTGATCCCGACTACATGAGGCAGCAGCGTCTGGGGGCTAAAGCGAGATGGGACGCCAAAACACCCAGCGAAAGAAAGGAACTTCGTAGGAAGATGAAAGTCAGATATCAGGCTAGCAAGTCAGCTGATAAGCCAGCGCAGTCAAATATACGATATCATTCATGATATCGATGCCTTTCATCTCGTCTTATAATCTCGTCTATTCATCTCGTCGTATAGTCGAAATTGATCCAGAGGTAGTCTTAAGAGATCAGATCCCCGCTCTTCCTCTCTTAGACCTCGTCCCTAGGCTGTTGGGTCCCTATACGACGAGATTACAAGACGAGATGAAGATACGAGATGAATATGATGAGTTGGTACCTAGAATATATCGAGTAATGAGACTGGTTGATCAGTAGGAATGTTTAGGTTGAGGGGTCGAATAGTTGTGGCCAAGAGAGTCACGTAGTAACCCCGATCCGGTGTACCGGGTTCAGCATCAAGATCTTACGAAGCCAGGGTACCGATGGGTCTATGTGGAGATCCAGCCTACGAGGCCATCCTACGAAGGAAGAGCACCATTGGGGCTGCTATTGAGATTGGGAAGGGGACGGCCCCGGCGCGGAGCGCCCAGGCTGGGTTCCCCATGGTGATCTGGTTGGCGTGCTTGTGGTGACCCTCTCCTGGTACGTCCCCCTTAGAGGGTAGTACCACTGCTCTCTCGACGTCGTTTGAGGGTAGGGGTGGTAACTCCGAGCGGTCACCCCGATGCCACGTCGAGAGAGCACCGTGGGAGCTTCTGGGAGGGGTGCCCCGGAGAAGAGGCTCCCCATGGGATAGTGACAGGTACCCGACTCACCACGTCCGTGAGTCCTTTTGGTTGGCGGCTACCGAGTCAGGCTCCTTTCGGGCGGCCCTTCCGAATCGCTAACGACCGTTTTCTTGGTTTTTGAACCAGGGATTCGAAGGTAGTTCCCAAGATTGCCGCAATCTCGGCGAGCTTCCCGAGGGTAACGTTTTGCTTTCCTCGCTCCAATAGGCCCACGTATTGGACTGAGCACCCCATCAGCTCAGCAAATTTTGCCTGGGTAAGCCCATTAGCCCGGCGAACCTCTGAAATTCGACGGCCCACTCGGATGATCAGTTCTTCTGGAGTGGTGGTGGGGAGCACACCTGCACCCCATCCCGGATGCTCACGTCATAAAAGCAAGTTATAGCTTTGACATTTGGTTGATGCTCAGATCACCATTGTCGTTGTCTGCCGACCTAGCAGGCACGGAGATCATCGTTTCATGCAACTTCA
>Ga0302323_100000928_pt1 | contig 23676 bp, 20 predicted proteins | sample Fen_T0_3_FD_201950 | JGI IMG/M metagenome (GOLD analysis project Ga0302323, IMG submission 201950) | Peat permafrost microbial communities from Stordalen Mire near Abisko, Sweden - Fen_T0_3 | ecosystem: Environmental > Terrestrial > Soil > Wetlands > Permafrost | place: Sweden: Abisko... | reverse complement strand
CAGCTGGAAAACATCTGCCACTGGCTGACGGTGATGGCGCCGGGCCAGCGCGTCGACATGGCAGACCTTCCGCCCGAATTGCGCGAACAACCGGCGCATGCGGCCGTCGCCGCCGACACCGGATGGCAGCAGTCGCTCGACCGCGAGCTCGCGCAAGCGCTCGCGCGGGGCGAACGCAACGTCGGCGACCGGCTGGAGCAGGAATTCGAGAAGACGCTTATCCGGCGCGCGCTGACGCATACCGGCGGTCACCGGATGGAAGCGGCCGCGTGGCTGGGCTGGGGCCGCAACACGCTGACGCGCAAGATCCAGGAACTGGGGCTCGAGCCGGAACTGCGGAAGGGCGAACGCGAGAGCGGCGGCAGCGGTAGCGGTTGAGGGCCTTCATTTCCCGGCTGGCTGCATCGGCTGCGCGCCCGGTCCGTGCAGGCCGCGCTCGACCATTTCCTCGATGACGATGTCGGGTTTCTCGCGCTCGATCAGCGCGGGATCGAACGGGATGCCCGAGACGAACAGCACCCGCGAGAAATTCTCCGCGAGCATCGGGATCAGCGGGATCGCCATCGAGTCGCGATAGACGACGGCACGCGGCAGGCCCGGGCGATCGCACGTGTAGACCTCGATGCCGGATTGCGATGCGGCGGCGTCGCGCTTCCCGCAGCGAGTCGTCGTGTCACCGAGGATCTTTCCGAGCGGCGCGACGTCGTCTTCGCGGATGCGTCCGGGCAAGCCGAGCATGTGGATCAGGTCGCCGCTGTAGTAGTCGACGCCGGCAATGTAAGCCGGCACCTGCGGCGGGACCACGGACGGCATCCGGCCCGCCGGCAGCGCGCGTTGCACTTCGCGCATGATCGCGTCGTAGCCGACCAAGGCGCCGTTGTAGTTCCAGTGCGAATCCGTCTGGTAATAGATGCGGGCGCGCGTTTTCGCCGCGCGCAACGCCGGGCGCAGGTCGAGAAGCGCGACGCCGGACCCGGCCACGGCGGCGACCAGGCGATCATAAGGCGACGGCTGCGGCGAGCGCGCCACCCACGCCGGCAAATGCTCCGGGTAGATCGTGTATTTCTCGGGCACGATCACGACGACATAGCCGATGCCTTGCGCGGCCAGCCACTCGTGCCGGCGGCGAAGTTCCGCGGCGGTCGCGTCGACATAGGCTGCCGGAAAATCGGCAACGCCGCGGTAGTGCCTGTCCAGCGAAAGGCCATCCTCACCCAGCCAGTAATACCAGCCGCCGCCGCCGGGCATCACCGTCGTCAGCGCCGAGACGCCGAACAATTCGAGCAACGCCGCATGGTGCCCGCGGATCAGCACGTCGCGTCCGCCGAAGCGGTCGGCGAACGCGCTCTCGAATGCGGGAGGGAACGCCGTCGACATCGTGAACGCCGGCCAGGGGGCCATCGGGCGCTTCTCGAACAGCGTCGTCGTCCGCGACCACGTGAACGCCAGCGCCGCGAGCGGCACCGCAAGTGCTACCGCGAACAGCGCCGCCACGATACGGTCGCGCGCCGCGTTCGTTGCCGGTGCGGGAGGCGGCACCGGCGGCAACGCCAGGGGATCGAAGGTCGCGCGCATCAGAAGCGGAAGTAGATGAACGGATTGTAGGTTCCCGCGGCGAGGAACGCGCTGGCCACGATGCCGACGCACGACAGCCACGCAACGTCGGCGCCCAGGACACCGGTGGCGGCCCATCCAGGCTTCGTCGCCACGCGGTCGCGCCATGCGCCGATCTGCCGGGCGAGCGGCGTTGCGAAAGCGACGGCGACCAGCAGCGTGCACATGACCTGGGGGTCCAGGAACTGCCCGACCGGATGCTGCGAGGCATCACCCGCGGCGAAACCCGCCAGCGCCTGGAAATAGCCGATCGCATGCGCGAGCGTGTCGCAGCGAAACAGCACCCAGCCGCCCATCACGGCGAGCAGCGCATAGAGGTGGGAAGTGAGGCGGGAAATGAGGGGAGAGAGGGAGCCGAGCCGGCGCAGCAATCGGTCCACGCCCGCGCGTTCGGCGACCAGGAACGCGCCATGCCATGCGCCCCACAGCACGAACGGCCAGCTCGCGCCATGCCACAGGCCGCACAGCAGGAAGACGATGACGAGGTTTGCGTAGGCGCGGCGCTCTCCTCGCTGGTTGCCGCCCAGCGGAATGTAGAGGTAGTCGCGGAACCAGTTCGACAGAGAAATGTGCCAGCGCCGCCAGAATTCGCGGATGCTTCGCGCAACGTACGGATAGTTGAAATTCTCCAGGATGCGGAAGCCGAACAGACGCATGAGACCGATGGCCATGTCCGAATAGCCGGAGAAGTCGAAGTAGATCTGCAGCGTGTAGCAGACGAGGCCGAGCCAGGCGAGCGGCGGCGACAGTTCGGACGCCGGCAGCCCGAAGATCGCGTCGGCGACACGGCCCAGCGTATTGGCGATCAGCACTTTCTTGCCGAGCCCCAGCACGAAGCGGCGCGCGCCCCAGGCGAAATCCGCGACGCGCTGTTCGCGCACGGTGAGCTGCGCCGCGATGTCGCGCCAGCGGATGATCGGCCCGGCGATCAGCTGCGGGAACAGCAGGATGTAGAGCGCGAAGCGGGGAACGTTCTGCTCGGCCTGCGCGTTGCGCTTGTACACGTCGACGACGTACGAAATGGCGTGGAACGTGAAGAACGAGATGCCGAGCGGCAATGGAATGGCGGCGACGGCGAGCGGTCCGAGTGGAAAAATCGGTGCCAGCACCGGCGCCAGCGCGTTGACGTTGGCCACGGCGAAATTCGCGTACTTGAATACGATCAGTGCGGCCAGGTTGCCGGCGATCGCAAGTGCCAGCCAGCGCCTGCGCGCCGGTCCGTCCGGTGTGCGCCCGATGGTGCGCCCCAATGTCCAGTTGAACACCACCGAGCCGACGATCAGCGGCAGGTACCGCGCCTCTCCCCAGGCATAGAACGCGAGGCTCGCGACAAGCAGCACGCCGTTGCGCCAGCGCTGCGGAAAGGCGAAGTACGCCGCCAGCGTCAGCGGCAGGAACAGGAACAGGAATATCGGCGACGCGAAGACCATGGGGAAAACTTCTCGTGGACCCGGGGTGGACAGGGCGTTGCAGCATACGCAACGGCGTTCGACCCCGACTTTGCGTCAATCCATCAGTTCAACGAGGACGGGTGCGTGGTCGGACGGCTTTTCGCCCTTGCGCTCGTTGCGGTCGATGCGGCTGGCGGTGCACCGCGCGGCCAGCGGCGCCGACAGCAGGATGTGGTCGATGCGCAGGCCATGATTCTTGGGGAACGCCAGCTGGCGGTAGTCCCACCAGCTGAACGTCGCCGGCGGCTGGTCGAAAAGCCGAAAGCTGTCCTTCAAGCCCGCGGCGAGAAACGCGCGAAACGCGTCGCGTTCGGAGACGGTGCACAGCACTTGCCCGGCCCACAGTGCCGGGTCGTGCACGTCGCGATCTTCGGGGGCCACGTTGAAGTCGCCCAGCACCGCGACATTGGCGTGCCGCGCGAGTTCGTCGCGCAAATAGGCGGCCGCCGCCGCGCACCAATCGAGCTTGTAGCGATACTTGTCGGAGTCGACCGACTGCCCGTTGGGGACGTAGAAGTCGACGACGCGCACGCCGGCGACCGTCGCCGCGATGACACGCTTCTGCTCGTCCGCGAACCCGGGAAAGCCCACGGCGACATCGGCCACCGGCAGTCCGTCGCGGGCGAGGATGGCCACGCCGTTGTAGGTCTTTTGCCCGGCGAAATGGGCGGTGTAGCCGGCGGCCGCGATGTCCACCACCGGAAACTTGTGGTCCTCGAGCTTGGTTTCCTGCAGGCAGACGACGTCAGGCTTGTGCGCGGCCAACCACGCCAGCAGCCGCGGCAGGCGCACGTTGAGCGAATTGACGTTCCAGGCGGCGAAGATCATCGGGCATTCCGGACGGACAGGTCGGGAGCAAACCGCGATGCCTCAATTCGCTCATTTGGCTCACCACTTCGCTCACTTGGGATAATCGCCTCCGCGCGGGGGCATTCCCACGGCCTTCGTGCCTTCCTGGACCGGCGGCGGCGGTTCGCTGACACGGGCGGTGGGCGCTGCACGCTTTGGCGCGGGCGTCTTCGGATACCCGGCCTCGTCCAGCATCGCCTGCCAGCGGGCTTCGTTGAAGCCCTTGGCAACCTGCTTGTCGCCGACGGTCAGCACCGGGGCGACCCCTTCCGAGGCAACCGCTTGAAGGCGCGTCTGCCCGTCGGGCTCGCTGACGTTGACGATCGTGAACGGCACGCCGCGCTTGTTGAGCAGCGTCTCGGCGTTCTGGCAGACTTCGCCGCACTGGAACGTGTAGAGCGTCACCGGGTAGCGTTCTGCGGCGAGCGACGCCGCGTAGCCGGGCTCGCTGGTCGAGATGAAGTTGGCGCCCAGCTTCTTGGTCTGCAGGTTCTTGACCTCGCTGCTGGGAGGGCGGTCGGAGTAGACGGTGTGGCCGTCGGCATCCGTGTAGCGGTAGACCTGGGCCTGCGCGAATGCTCCGCCGGCGACGACAAGTGCCGCAATTCCCAATGCAATCCGTACGTTCCGCGTGGCCATCCGGGCCTCCTTCACGATGACACCGTCATTCCATTATGACGCAGAAACGCATCGAGTTGGGGCGGGCGTCCCCGGAAGGCGACAAACGACTCCATCGCGGGCCGGCTGCCACCACGCGAAAGCACTTCATCCCGGAACCGGGCGCCGGCGGACGGTGACAGCACGCCCGTTTCCTCGAACAAGCTGTAGGCGTCAGCGGACAGGACCTCGGCCCACTTGTAGCTGTAATAGCCGGCCGCATAGCCGCCGGCGAAGATGTGGCCGAAACTCAGCAGGAGCCGGTCGTAGGGGGCCCGCGGTACCACCGCGACCTCCTTCTGCACCGCTTCCAGCAGGTCCCTCGGCGACGCCCAGGGCGTGCGCGCGACCGGATCGAAGTCGGCGTGCAGCAGCATGTCGAAGAGGCCGGCCTCGAGCTGGCGGACCGTCCCCAATCCGCTCTGGAAGTTCTTGGCCGCGAGCATCTTGTCGAACAGTTCGCGCGGCAACGGGAGGCCGGTGTCGACCTGCCGCGTCATGTGCGCGAGCACGTCCCACTCCCAGCAGAAGTTTTCCATGAACTGGGATGGCAATTCGACGGCGTCCCATTCCACGCCCTGGATGCCGGAGACGCCGGCAGTGTCCACGCGTGTCAGCAGCTGATGCAGGCCATGACCGAACTCGTGGAAGATGGTCAGGACCTCGTCGTGCGTGAACGTCGCAGGCTTGCCCCCCGCCGGCGCCGACAGGTTGCAGGTGAGGTAGGCGACGGGATGCTGGAAGGAGGCGCCGCTGCGGCGGCGGTTGATGGCGTCGTCCATCCAGGCGCCGCTGCGCTTGTTCTCGCGCGCATAGAGATCGAAGTAGAACTGGCCGACGAGCGTGCCGCTGCCGTCGACGATGTCGAAGAAGCGCACCGACGGGTGCCACGTGGGAGCGCTCGCTTCGCGGATGCGCACGCCGTAGAGCGTCTCGGTGACGCGGAACAGGCCCGCGAGCACCTGGTCTTCCGGGAAGTACTGGCGGACTTCCTGCTCGGAGAACGAATAGCGGTCCGCCTTGAGCCGCTCGGAGGCAAATGCGAGGTCCCACGGCGCCAGGTCGGGAAGCCCCAATTGCTCGCGGGCAAAGGCCAGCAGGTCGGCGTAGTCGCGCTTTGCGAACGGCCTCGCGCGGGACGCGAGATCGCGCAGGAAGGCCGTCACTTCGGCCGGGGTGCGCGCCATCTTCGGCACCAGCGATACCTCCGCAAAGTTGCGGTAGCCGAGCAGCACCGCTTCCTCGCGGCGCAGCACGAGGATGCGCTCGATGACCGGTCCGTTGTCCCACGCCGGATTGGCGCCCAGCTCGGACGCGTGCGTGGCGTAGGCCTCGTGCAGGCGGCGCCTCAAGCCGCGGTCCTGCGCGTACTGCATCACCGGCAGGTAGCAGGGCATCTGCAGCGTGAGTTTCCAGCCGGGCTTGCCTTCGGCCTCCGCGGCGGCCTGCGCAGCTGCCAGTACGTCGGCCGGCACGCCGGCCAAGCCTTGCGCATCGTCGACGTAGTGCGCCCAGGCGTCGATCGAGTCGAGCGTGTTCTCCTCGAACTTCGTCGACAGGTCCGCGAGTTCTTCATTGAGCGACTTGAGCCGCGCCTTGTCCGCGTCGGGAAGCTCCGCGCCGCCCAACTTGAAGTCGCGCAGCTCGTTGTCGATCAGCGTGCGCTGCGCCGGCTCGAGTGCGGCAAACGCCGGCGCATCGCGCAGCGCGCGGTATTTGGCGTACAGCCGCAGGTCCTGCGCCATGTCCGTGTAGAACGCCACGAGCTTCGGCTGGCTCGCGTTGTAGGCTTCGCGCAGCTCGGGCGAGTTCACGACGGCGTTCAAGTGCGACACGGCGCTCCACGCGCGATCGAGGCGGTCCAGCGCATCCGCAATGGGCTCGACCACGCGGTTCCAGGTGGCAGGCTGCGGATCCGTCGCCACACGTTCGACGGCCGCGCGGGCGTCGGCGAGCAGCGCGTCGACGGCGGGCATGACGTGCGCAGGGCGGATCGCGTCGAAGCGCGGGAGGCCGGAGAAATCGAGCAGCGGATTGGCGAGGTCATTCATTCGTGTTTCCTTGGGAAGAGGTGATTGCCCTGTCTAGCGCCGCCAGATCGGCAGGCGTTCCGACGTTGGCCCACGGGCCGTCGAAGCGTTCGCCGGAGACCCATCCGTGCGCGATCCAGTCGCGAAAGAAGGGCAGCAGTTTGAGCTTGGTGCCGCGCGGAAGTTCGCGGAAGAGCGCGGTGTCGTAGATCGCGATGTTGCCGAATGTCAGCTTGCGCTTACCGTCGAGACCGATGTGGCCGTTGTCCAAGGCAAAGTCGCCCTCCGGATGGTAGGGCGGATTGGGAACCATCACCAGGTGGACGCGCGGCGGGGCCGCGCTGCGCGCCATTGCATCGGCGCGGGAGGCGAGTGTCGCGTAGTCGAAGCGTGTCCAGATGTCCCCCGACACGATCAGCGCGGGGCCGGGAGGCAGCAGCGGAACGGCCGTCGCGATGCCGCCGGCGGTTTCCAGCGGTTCCGGCTCCAGCGACCAGCGGATGCGTACGTCGAAGGCATCGCCGTCTCCCAGCGCGGCCACCATCTGCGGCGCGAGCCAGGCGGCGTTGATGACGATGTCGCGGAACCCCGCGCGGGCCAGCGCCTCGACCTGCCACGCGATGAGCGGTTTGCCGCCCACGACCATCAGCGGCTTCGGCGTGGCATCCGACAACGGCCGCATGCGGTCGCCACGGCCGGCGGCGAGGATCATCGCGCCCGGCATCAGAACGTGTATCCGACCGTGCGCGTCCGCCGTTCCAGGCGGTCCAGCAGGCGCGCGAGCGGCGCGAACTCGCGATAGCGTTCCGCGACCGGGCGCACGTAGGCCAGGAAGCGCGGCGCGTCCTCGACGTAGCCGTCCTTGCCGTCGCGATGGCGGATGCGCGCGAAGATGCCCAGCACCTTCAGGTGGCGCTGCAGTCCCATCCACTCGCAGTCGCGGTGGAATTCCGCGAAGTCCGTGGTGACCGGCAGCCCGGCGCGCCGTGCCTTTTCCCAGTAGCGGATGGTCCAGTCGAGCACGCGCTCGTCGGGCCAGCTCACGAAGGCGTCGCGAAACAGCGAGGCGACGTCGTAGGTGATGGGCCCGTACACGGCGTCCTGAAAATCCAGCACGCCCGGGCTCGGCGTGGATACCATCAGGTTGCGCGGCATGTAGTCCCGGTGCACGTACACGGTCGGCTGCGCGAGGTTCGACGCGATGATCGTCGCGAACACGCGCGAGAGGTCGGTGCGCTCGTCGTCCGTGAGCACCTGGCCCAGGTGACGACCGACGTACCACTCGGGAAACAGTTCCAGCTCCCGCCGCAGCAGCGCTTCGTCGTAGGGCGGCAGCACGCCCGGACGCGACGCCAACTGCCAGCGGATCAGCGTGTCGATGGCATCGCCGAACAGCGCGTTCGCATTATCTGCGTCGAGCGCGCGCAGATAGGTGGTGGGGCCGAGGTCGGTCAGCAGCAGAAAGCCGCGCTCCACGTCCTGCGCGAGCACCCGGGGCGCGTGGACGCCCGCGGCGTGCATCAGTGCGGCGACGTGCACGAACGGCCGGCAGTCCTCGCGCGGCGGCGGCGCATCCATCGCGATCAGCGTCGCGGCGCCCGGCGCCAGCGCGTGCTTTGCCTCGAGCATCACGCGGAAATAGCGGCGAAAGCTCGCGTCCTCGGATGCCGGGGCCAGCGTGAATGCTCTCGAGTCGAGGCTCGTGGCCAGCCATTCGGCAAGGAGAAGCAAGCGCGGGTCGGCGTCGGGGAGGCTCATCGAGATCTGGCGATATGACCCGCGGGGCGGGCCTTCGAACCCGGGCCACAAACCCCGGAGGTGCGTCCCGGCGCACCATGTCGAGGGAGGCAACCTCAGTTAACTGCGGGTTACCTCCGGTGCGGGCATGGCGTCGGGCTAGAATGCTTCATTTTAGCAAACCGGCTGTGCCTGCCTTGATGAAATTCCGCTCCCTTCCGCAGTCGCTGCTGGTCGCCTCGATCGGCGCGGCGTTTGCGACGGCGGCCGGCGCGGCGGAAGGCGACCTCCCCGACCCGCAACTCACCCTCGCGCGCGACCTCGAAATCGTGGTCAAGCGGGCGCCTGCGACACCGTCGGCCGCGACCGCGCCGGCGGGACCGCCGCAGCTGACGCCACTGCCGGGTGTGAAGACCGCCGCCGCGCCACAGCCCTCGGTCAAGGGACCGCGCGCCGACGGGGACGACCCCGACCGCGGCGCGATCTTCCTGCGCGCCGACCGGATCGACGGCGAGGCCGCCGAACGTGTCACCGCGGAGGGCCGGGTCGAGCTGCGCTCGCGGCGCGAGACGGTGCTGGCGGACTGGCTGCAATACGACCTGATCGAGGACGAGATCTGGGGCAAGGGCAACGTCACACTGCGTCGCGGCATCGACACCATCTCGGGTCCCGAGATGAAATTCCAGCGCGACACCGAGACCGGATTCTTCAAGTCGCCGCGCTATTACATGGGCGAAAGCGGCGCCCACGGCGAAGCGGAGGAGATCCGTTTCCTGGGACCGGACAATTTCGAGGCAAGCAAGGCGAGCTACACGACCTGCGTCGCGCCCAACCGCGACTGGTACCTGATCGGCGACGAGATCGAAGTCGACAGGCTCCGTTCGGTCGGCACGGCGCACACGGCCCGCGTGTTCTTCCTCGACACGCCGGTGCTCGCGGCGCCGTGGCTCGAATTTCCGCTGACGAACGAGCGCAAGTCCGGATTCCTGACGCCGATCGCCGGGTCGTCGCAGATCCGCGGCTTCGAACTCGCGACGCCGTACTACTTCAACCTCGCGCCGAACTACGATGCGACGTTCACGCCACGACTGATGACCAAGCGCGGGCTGATGCTGGGCGGGCAGGGCCGGTACCTGTTCGAGTCGTCGGTCGGTGAGGTCCTCGCGGAGGGGCTCCCCTACGACCGCGTCGCCGACACGTCGCGCTGGGCGTTCTCGTGGAAGCACAACCAGCAGTTCGCGCCGTGGCTGAATGGTTACCTCAACTACAACCGCGTCTCCGACTCCACCTACTTCGCCGACTTCTCCGACCGCATCGCGGTGACGTCGCAGAAGACGCTGCCGCAGGAGGCCGGTCTCAACGCCAACTACGGGGCATTCGACGCGTCGCTGGTGGTCCAGTCGTTCCAGACGCTGCAGGACCCGTCCGCCCCCGTGACGCCGCCTTACAACATGCTGCCGCAGTTGAAGGCGACGATGAGCGAGACCGACTGGGGCGGGCTCACGTGGAGCGGCAGCGCGCAGTACACGCACTTCGCGCAGTCTTCTCTCGTCCCCACTGGCGACCGCGCCGTCCTGTACCCGTCGGTGCGCTGGATACGGCAGGGGAGTTCCTGGTTCATCAACGCGCACGCGGCGGTCGCGGCGTGGCAATACGACCTCAACCAGACCACGCCGAGCCTGCCATCGGCGCATCCGAACGCTGTCGTCCCGATCACCAGCGTCGACGCGGGCCTGATCTTCGAGCGCGACTGGTCCGCGTTCGGCACCAACTTCATCCAGACGCTCGAGCCGCGTGCGTTCTACACCTACATTCCCTACCGGCAGCAGAGCCAGCTGCCGGTATTCGACACGGTGCAGGACGACTTCAACTTCGCGCAACTCTTCATCGAGAACCGCTTCGTCGGCTACGACCGCGTCGGCGACGCGAACCAGCTGGCGCTCGCGGTGACGTCGCGCCTGCTCGACCCGGACACCGGCGCGGAGCGGCTGCGCATCGGCATCGGCCAGCTCTTCTATTTCAACGACCAGCAGGTCACGCTCGGCGCCACGCCGCAGAAAGCGGGGTCCTCCGACTTCCTGCTGGGCGTCGAGGGACGCCTGTCCGACACCTGGGCGCTGAACGGACTCATGCAGTACAACTTCGGCACCAGCGAGGTCGACCGCTTCAACGCAGGCATCCGGTACACGCCCGGCGCGGGACGTGCGTTGTCGCTGGTGTATCGCTATTCGAAGGAACTCGTCGACCAGACCGGCGGTCAATCCGAGCTGAACCAGACCTATCTTTCCGGACAGTGGCCGATCTCCGACAACTGGAGCGCGATCGGCGCCTGGAACTTCAACATCCCCGACCACAAGACGCTGGAGGCGGTAGTTGGGCTGGAGTACAATGGCGGGTGCTGGGTCCTGCGCGTGGTGGGCCAGCAGTTGACCACGACTTCGCAGCAAACGACCCGGTCCGTCTTCGTGCAGCTCGAGCTGAATGGCCTGGCCCGAGTCGGCACCAGCCCGCTCGATCTCCTGCGTCGGACGGTGCCCGGGTACCTGCGCACCAACGACCCTGCCAACACGGTGCGCGACCCCACGTTCTACCCGCTCCCAGATTATTGAGGACGAATCCCAATGGTCCGCCGTTCCGCTTACATCGTTGTAATGGCCGCGCTGGTGGCCGTGTCGTTCGCAGGCGTCGCGCTGGCGCAGGTGACCTCGCCCGGCATCGGTCCGCCGTCGACCGACCCGCGTTCGCCCGTGCTGCGACCCGGCCCGGCGCCTGCGCCGCGTACGACCACCGCGCCGGTCGCGCTGGATCGGGTCGTGGCCGTGGTCAACAACGAGGCGGTGACCCAGTACGACGTCAACGAGCAGAAGCGCATCGTCGTGTCGCAGATGCGCGAGGCCAAGGTGTCGCCGCCGCCGCCCGATGCGCTCGAACGGCAGGTGCTGGAGCGGCTGGTCACCGAGCGCGCGATGCTGCAGTACGCCAAGGAGACCGGCATTCGCGTGGACGACCAGACGGTCGAGCGCACCATCCTGCGCATCGCCCAGGAAAACAAGCTGTCACCGGACGATTTCCGCAAGCTGCTCGAGCGCGAGAAGATCCCGTACGCAAGGTACCGCGAGGACATCCGGAAGGAAGTCACGATCCAGCGCATACGCGAGCGCGAAGTCGACAGCCGCGTGACCGTGTCGGAAGCCGAACTGGACGCTTACCTCGCCACGGTGGCGTCGCAGGCGGGCGGCGAAACGGAATACCTGATCTCCCATGTCCTCGTGTCGGTCCCGGAACAGGCGTCGCCGGAACAGATCGACGCGCGGAAGAAGCGCGCCGAGGAAGCACTGGCGCTGATCAAGTCGGGCAAGGAGTTCAAGGAAGTCGCTGCCGCGTTCTCGGACGCGCCCGACGGCATCAAGGGCGGCGACCTCGGATGGCGGGTTCCCGCGCGGCTGCCCCTCGTGTTCGTCGATGCCGCAAAGGGCATGCAGAACGGGGAAGTCTCCGCGGTGCTGCGCAGCCCGGGCGGCTTTCACGTCATCAAGCTGGTCGACACGCGCAGCCGCAACGCGGCGACGGTGGTCGAGCAGACCCACGCCAGGCACATCCTGATCCGCGTCAACGAAATCACGTCGGATACCGAGGCCCGCACCAAGATCGACCGGGTCCGCGATCGCGTCGAAACGGGCGCGAAATTCGAGGACCAGGCCAAGCTCAATTCCGACGACGCGTCCGCGTCCAAGGGCGGTGACCTGGGCTGGGTGAACCCCGGCGACACGGTGCCGGAGTTCGAGGCGGTGATGAACAAGCTTGTGATCGGCCAGGTCTCGCAGCCGGTCCGCACGTCGTTCGGCTGGCACATCATCGTCGTCGAGGGCCGCCGCACGCAGGACGTAACGCAGGACCGCAGGCGCGACGTCGCGCGCAACGCCATGCGGCAGCGCAAGTCCGACGAGGAATTCGCGGAGTTCGTGCGGCAGACGCGCGACAGGGCCTACGTCGAATTCAAGACCGACGAAAAGTAACCACGCCGCGCCAGCGTCTCTTGCCGAATTCGCGCGATCCGGCCCGTTTGACCTTGATGCACCGACGCATTCGCGCGGACGGCACGGCAAAGCCCGCATTCGTCGTCGTCGCGGCAATCGCGGCCGTGCTCGCCGCCGGCGGCATCCATTCGCTCTATCAGCACCTGCGCGCTCCCGCGCCTGCCGCGCCCGCGGTTGTCGCTGCTCCCGCAGCTTCCCCTGCGTCTGCGCCTGTTGTTGCACCCATACCCGCCGCGGCACCGACGAGCATCGGCTTCGTCGACAGCCCTGCCGTGGAAGCCGTGGTCGGCACGCGGATCGCGATCACCGGCTGGGCGCTCGACCCGGCGGGAATCAGCGGCGTCGCCGTGCACGTCGACGGCGTGCCGCACGCCGCGACCATCGGCATCGCGCGGCCCGACGTGGCGCAGGCCAAGCCCGGGTTCCCCGATTCGGCGCGCGCCGGCTTTGCGTTCGAGGGCGACTTCGCGGACCTGTCGCCGCAGCGGCACGAAGTTGCCGTCGTCGCGACCAATCGCGCCGGCGTGTCGACGGTGCTGGCGCGCAAGAGCCTCATCCCGCCGGCGGCGATGCGCATGTGGAGCGGCCAGCTCGATGCGCATCCCGAACTCGCCGACAAGCAATTCAATTTCCTGATGATGACGTCGGGCGCGACGATGGGCGGCGCCGACGAGACCGACACCGCCTACTCGCAGTACCTGTCGCGCACGCAGCGCGTCGGCGTGGCGGTGCCGCTGCTCTACATGCGCACGACCAAGGGCGCCGCCGGCGACTGGGTGTTCGATCCGGACTTCGACTTGACGCGCAAGTGCGGCGACCGTCTCGTCGCCGAGGACAACCTGACCGGCATCATCCGCTTTGCGATCGAGCATCGCGTGCCCGTCGAGTTCATCCTGAACGGCGGCATCTGGGGCGACGCCAGCTGCAACGATCCGCAATGGGACTTGAACGACCATCTCGAGGACGACGACTACAACGCGCAGTGGAGCCAGGACGACCAGACGTTTCCCGACGATTACCTGAAGGGCCTTGCAGGCTCGACGGATTCACCGGAGCTGGCGCGCACGCTCACCTACAACGTCTATGCGACGAAGGTGCGCGACTACAAGCGTCGCAACCTGCAGGCGGCGGCGCGGATCATCGGCGAATTCGCGCGCAAGCACCCCGAGCTCTTCATCGGCGTCGTGCTCGATTCCGACACCTACATGAACCCGTTCTTCAAGCAGGTGGAGTACTTCGACTTCAACCCCGGCATGATCCGGCAGTTCCGCGAATGGTTGCAGGGGACCGGACCCTACGCGGGCAGGCCCGGCCCGGGCGTGCCCGATCTTTCGTCGTATCGGCGGGCGCAGCCAATGTCGCTCGCGGACGTGAACCGCCTGGCGCGCCGCAACTGGTCCACGTGGGATGAAGTCGAGCCGCCACGCAGGTTTCCGGGCTCGCTGTACCGGCCGATGCGCCCGGGTGACGTCAACATCTGGGAAGACCACTGGTACGAGGAGTGGCAGGTGTTCCGGCAGCACATCATTGGGCTGCACTACGACGAGCTGTCGAAGTGGGTGCACGAGACAGGCATTCCAAAGGACAGGATCTTTTCCGCGCAGGGATTCATCGCGCCGGATCCGGGCAACAAGCCCATACCGATCAACATCACCAGCCGCGGCAAGAATGTCGACACCTCCGGCGTCTCGCTCGAGGGCTCGATACCTCGCTACGGGCACTTGGGCGCCGTCATCTACGGCGACACGGCGGAGAACAAGACGCCGATGGAGGGGCCGCACAGCCTGTTCGCGCAGTTCGCGCGCATGGATCCGCAGTGGGGCGTCGTCGAGTTCAACAGCACGAACCTGAAGCTGCCGAAAATCCTTCCTGTGTACGACCAGGCGTACCGCTCGTTCCGCGACCTGTTCAATTTCGACGCGCGGATGGTGTCGCCGATGGCATGGAACGGCTCCAACGGCCTCTTCGCCGACCAGCCGGACTACGTTGCCTACACGTCGTGGCGCAACACGCCGGCCGAGGACGCGATGAAGGACTTCGTCGTCGCGCGTGCCGACCTTCCGCGCGGCGCGCGGCTGTGGACGTTCGGCACGGCGCGGCACGCGGCCGACGACGGCTGGACGCTCGAAGGCGGCACGCTTCAAGCCGGCAAGGGATTCGTCGATCTGCGCTTCACCGATGCCACGGTCTCGATGATCTCGCCGCCCGACCAGGTGCTGCGCGCGGCCAGTCTCGACACGCTCTACGTCGGGCTGCGCGACGCCGACGCGATGGTGACGATCGCGGTGTTCGCGCGCGTCGAGCCGTCGGCGCCGTGGACGCCGATCGTTCCGGAGACCAAGGCGGCTGCGCTTGTGCGCACGGCACCCGGGCTCGCCGTGCCGCTCGCATGGCCGCCGCAGTGGCGCGCCGGCGACACCATCGCCGAGTCCTTCAAGTTGGTGATGACATTTCGCGCAGGGACGGGTGAGGCGCGCGTCGACCGCATCGCACTGTATCCAAGGGCTGACGCCAGCGCCGTCGCGCGGAATCGCCGCTGATGACGCCTGCGCGGCCGACGCTCGCGCATCTCGATGCATTGACCGGCGTCCGCGCGCTCGCGGCGCTGTGGGTCTTCGTTTATCACGCGTGGCTGGCCAGCGGCGCCAAGCCCGTCGCGATTCCGCTGGGTACATGGCAGGTCGACATGACGCCGTGGTTCGCGTTCGGCTGGCTCGGCCTCGACATCTTCTTCGTGCTGTCCGGCTTCCTGCTGACCCGGCAGGAATGGATACGGCTCGAACGCAAGGGCGGCGAGGGCGAAGTTCGTCACCTCCGGCCGTTCTTCGCGTTCTGCGGCACGTTCCTGCGCAAGCGGATCCTGCGCGTGTACCCGGCCTACTACGGCTGCCTCACCGTGCTGATCGCGCTGGCTGCGGCGCACCTGTACCTGCGCCTGCCCGATCGGCTGGAACTGCTGCTTCACCTCGGCATGATTCACAACACCGTCGATGCGTACGTCTCGACGATGAACGGCGTGTTCTGGACGCTGCCTTTCGAGTGGCAGTTCTATCTGCTCTTTCCGCTGCTGTTCGTCCTGCTCGTCCGCGCCGGGCCGTGGACGCTGGCGGTCGTCGGGCTGGCGATCGTCTTCGCGGCGAAGGCCTACGTCATGATCACCGGCGATGGCGCGATGCACGCGCAGCTGCCGATCCGACTCGACGCGTTCGTGCTGGGCATGTGCGCCGGGCGCATGGCCGCGCGCACGCCGCTTCGCGGAAGCGCGGCGCCGCTTGCCTTCTATGCCGGTTTGCTGGTGTTGCTGTGCACGCCGCTCGTCTTCTTCGACCTTCCGACCGGCAATCACTACTACTCGTTCAAGGGATTCGTCCGGCCGCTGTGGATCGCGTCCGGCGTGACGCTGATGCTGCTCGGCATGACCGGCGAGCGGCATCCGGGCGTGGCGATCTTCGGCAACCGCCTGGCGGTGGGCCTGGGGCTCATCAGCTACAGCATCTACCTGTTCCACGTGCCGGTGATGGAGATGTTCATCCTGCACCGCGCGCAGCTGGGTCCGCTGGCAACGCTGCCTTTTGGCCTGCCGCTGGTGCTGGGCTGCGCGTTGCCGCTCGTGCTCGCCGTCAGCTACGTTTCCTGGAAGCTGGTCGAGCAGCCGTTCCAGCGCCATCGCGCCGTGCGGCCGCAGCAGCTGGCAGGAGCCGGAGGAGGCTTGCTCGCTCGCGTCGACCCGCTGCTGGTGCTGCTGGCGTGGGCAATGCTGCTGATGGTGGCGCGGGAGTTCCTGCGCTAGGTGCGCGTGCCCTGCGCGCGCGCGTGAATGAGCGAAGGCTATTCGGTTTGGTAGACGTAGGGCGTCATCGGCACGCGGCCCTCGTCCATCTGCTGCCGCTGTGTCAGCACGTCCGGCGTCTTGTCCCACCAGAGCGCGCGGCCTTCGCGCTGCTTGCCCGGCAAGTCCGGCTTCTTCTCGATCAGGTCGCGGATGAAGCGCGTGTGATCGGAGACGTAGTGGCGGGACGGAAGCATCGGCATGGCGGGATTGCGCGGCAGGCGCGCATTCAACTGGTTAAGGAGCCCGATTTTATCACTGGGGGCGTGGCTCATGTCGGCCGGCGACCAGCGGAAACTGGAACAGCCGGCACTCGATGGCGCCGTTGAACAGCGGCGTCTTACGGGAAACCTTGAGGTGGATGAGCTTGGGCAGCCGCAGGTCGCCGGTGAAGAAGTACGCCGTCCAGCCGGCGAAGTGCTGCTTCAGCGCGTCGCCCAGCAACGGATAGAACGCGGCCATCTTCTGCTGGTCGGCCAGGCGCACGCCGTATGGAGGATTGGCAAGCAGGATGCCATTGGGCGCGGGTGCCGCGCGCGCGAGCAGGTCGGCGCATTCGACGTGGACGAAATCGCCGACCTGCGCGCCGTTCAGGTTGCTCTGAGTCTTGCCGACGGCGCCGGGTGCGATGTCGCTGCCGAAGATCGTCGGCAAAGGCGGAGCAGCGCGGATGCCATCGCGCGCGGTCTGCTTGATCCGCTGCCACGCCGGCCCGTCGAACCACAATAGCTTCTGGAAGCCGAACGTCCGGTTCTGCCCGGGCGCACGGTTGGCGGCGATCAGCGCGGCCTCGGCGACGATGGTGCCGCTGCCGCACATCGGGTCGAGCAACGCCATTTCCGGCGTCCATCCGGCGAGCGCCAGCAGGCCGGCGGCGAGATTCTCGCGCAGCGGCGCTTCCTCGGCGTCGCGCCGGTAGCCGCGCTTGAACAGCGGCTCGCCGGAGGTGTCGACATAGATCGTCGCATCTCGGTCGGTAAGGTACGCGTGGACGCGCACGTCCGGCGCGCGCTTGTCGATCGACGGCCGCACGTTCAAGTCCGCGCGCAACCGGTCGCACACGGCGTCCTTGACGCGCAGCGTGGCGAACTCGAGGCTTTGCAGCGGCGAGCGCGTCGCGGCGACGTCGACGCGCAGCGTGCGCGTGGGAAGGAAGAGCTTCTTCCAGTCGACGGCGTGAACCAGCGCGTAGATGTCGGTCTCGTCGCGATAGCTGCCGGAGGCGACGCGCCACAGGATGCGGCTGGCGATGCGCGATTCGAGGTTGGCCCGGTAGACCAGGTCGAGGTTGCCGGTGAAGCCGACGCCGCCGTCGGTCGTGGTGACGGCAGCGCCGCCCAAGCGTTCCAGCTCGGCGGCGAGCACGCCCTCCAGGCCGCGCGGGCAAGGGGCGAAGAATTGCTCGGCCATCGCGGCTACTTCAGCAGCCGGCGGCGCGTGAGCGCGAGCGCGACATAGTAGGCCGCCGCGGCGTAGGCCAGCAGCACGACGACATGCAGCAGGATGGCATCGGGCACGCGGCCCAGCATCAGCGGCCGCGCGATGTCGATCGCGTGCTTCAGCGGCAGGAAGCCGGCGATGGCCGCCAGCCACGCCGGCATCTGCTCGACGGGAAAATAAACTCCCGAGAACAAGAGCATCGGCGTCAGCACCAGCGTGAAGAAGTAGGTGAAGAAATCGTAGTTCGGGGCCAGCGCATTCATCACGAGGCCCGCCGCGCCGAAGGTCAGCCCGACCAGGAAGCCCAGCGGCAATATCCAGAACGCGAGCCACGTGTGGCCGTAGCCCAGGATCATGATCACGGCCAGGATTGCCGTCGTCGACATCACCGCCTTGGTTCCCGTCCACAGCCACTCCGCCAGCATCACGTCGTCCAGCGAAACCGGCGCGTTGATGATGCCGTCCCACGTGCGCTGCATGTGCATCCGCGAGAACGCCGAGTACATGCCTTCGAAGCTCGCGGTGAACATCGCGCTCTGGCAGACCATGCCGGTGCCGATGAACGCGACGTAGCTCATGCCGCCGACCTCGCCGACCAGCGACCCGATGCCATATCCCAGCGCCAGCATGTAGAGCAGCGGATCGGCGATGTTGCCGAGGATGCTGGCGACGGCGAGCTTCTTCCAGACCAGCAGGTTGCGCCGCCATACCGGGACGAAGCGCGCCGACAGCGAAGGCAGCGCCCACATCTTCGTCGTTGCGTGGCTCGTCCGCATGGCGCTAGTCCCGCAGTTCCCGGCCGGTGAGCTTGATGAACAGGTCTTCCAGGTTCGCGGGCCGATGCAGGTAACGCACGCCGGCGCGCGTCGCCAGGTCGGCGAGGAGCGGCTGCGGATCGGTGGCGTAGCAGAATGCGGTTTCCCCGGCCACCTCGACGCGCTGCGAGAGCTTGCGGCCGTGCATGTCCGCCCACGTGCGGACCTCGTCGCCGAAGACTTCCACCACCTCCGGCTCGACATGCTGCCCGAGAAGGTCGCGCGGCGCGCCGGTGGCGATCAGCATGCCGTGGTCGATGACCGCCAGCCGCGTCGCGAGCCGCTCGGCCTCGTCCATGAAATGCGTGGTGAGCAGGATGGTCTTGCCGGCGGCCAGCAGCTGCCGCAGGCCGTCCCAGATCAGGTGCCGCGCCTGCGGATCGAGGCCGGTCGTCGGCTCGTCCAGGATCAGCAGGTCGGGGTCGTTGACGAGCGCGCGGGCGAGCGTGAGGCGGCGCTTCATGCCGCCGGACAGCGTGCGGATGCCGGCGTTGCGCTTGTTGCCCAGGCCGGCGAAGTCGAGCAATTTGGGAATGCGCTTTTCCAGCAGCGTGCGCGGCAGGCCGAAGTAGCTGCCGTAGATCAGCAGATTCTCGCGCACGGTGAAATCGGGGTCGAGGTTGTCCATCTGCGGCACGACGCCGACGCGCACGCGGGCCTCGCGCGCCGCCTGCGGCACCGGCACGCCGACCATCTCGATCGTGCCGCCGTCGGGATCGATGAGCCCCAGGCAGCAGCGCAGCGTCGTGGTCTTGCCGGCGCCGTTGGGACCCAGCAGGCCGAAGCATTCGCCGCGGCGGATGGCGAAGCTCAAGCTTCGGACGACCTCGGCCGCGCCGTACTTCTTGCGCAGGCCAGTGACATTCAGGATGACGTCGGATGCTGCGCCGCCGGACGCCGCCGGCATGCTCTCGGTGACCGCGGCGTGGTCGATGGTCATGCGCGCGTCCACATGCCGGTGATCACGCGTTGCAGCTGCGGCAGGCGGCCGTGGAAGAAATGGCCGCAGCCGGGGAACACGATGATCGGCAGCTCGAGCGGCCGCGCCCACGCCAGGACATCGGCGAGCGGTACGACATCGTCGGTCTCGCCGTGCACGACGATCGTGTCCGCGGGCACCTCCTCCACGGCGAAGCGGCGCACGGCGGGCCCGATCAGCACCAGGCGCTGTGCATCCATCGCCTTGGCCACGCGCGTCTGTACGAACGAACCGAAAGAGAATCCGGCCAGGACCACCGGCAGTGCCTCGCCATACTTCGCCTTGGCATGTGCGAGCACCATCAGCGCGTCGTCGGTCTCGCCGATGCCGTCGGCGAACTCGCCGGCCGAGCCGCCGACGCCGCGGAAGTTGAAGCGCACGGCGACGTAGCCCAGCGCGAAGAACGTCTTGGCGAGCGTCTGCACGACCTTGTTGTCGAGCGTGCCGCCCTGTTGCGGATGCGGATGGGCGATCAGCGCTATGCCGGACAGCGGCGCACCCGGCACGTTGCAGACGACCTCCAGCGCGCCGGCCGGGCCGTCGATCGTCGACCGCTCTGTGGTGCTTGGCGTCAAATCTTCAGCCGTTCGACGATTTCACCGCCGACCAAGTGACGGTCGATGATCTCGTCGATGTCGTCGCGGTCCACGTAGGTGTACCAGACGGCGTCCGGGTAGACGACGAGCACAGGGCCCTCCTCGCAGCGGTCGAGGCAGCCGGCCTTGTTGATGCGCACGTGCGAAGGCCCGTTGAGGCCCAGCGCCTTGATGCGGCCCTTCGCGTACTGCTGCATGTCCAGCGCGCCGCTGTCGGCGCAGCATTTTTCCGGCGCATCGCGCTTGTTGCAGCAGAAGAAGACGTGCTTGGCGTAGTAGCTCATGGTTGTAGTGACGCCACGAAGATTCCGCGCGGCGAATCTGCGGGCAGTGCGCGTGGGGCAGTGCGAAGGCGCCAAGTATAGCGGAGCGGGCGCGCCCGCTTTGCGCGCCGGTCAGTCGGGCCGGCCCCAGGCCGGCTTGCCGGCCAGTACGAAGAGCCACGCAGCGGCCGCGATCGGCCAGACGAGCAGCACGGTGTGCGTCAGGCCGTTGAAGTTGAGCAGGTGGCCGTAGCGCCAGTTGAAGAGCGTCAGCGGCGCCGGCATCGCCGAGGCGTCGCTTCCCGCAAGCGGAAGCAGCAGCGACGACAAGAGCGCGATCGCGCATGCGGCAATCTGCGCCGGGCGCGGCAGGAACGCCGCCAGCAGCAGCCCCAGCGAACCCGCGGCGATGCCGATGGCCACGCCCGGCTTCAGCCACGCTTCCCACGCGGCGGGCTTCAGCACCAGCCACGCGGCCGCGCCCTTGAGCACGAACGCCTGGCCGATCAGCAGCAGCACCGCGCTGCCTACGTTGCGCCGGTCACGGAGCAGAAGCGCCAGGAACAGGCCGACGCCGGCCAGCTGGAATGCCGACTGCGCTGCTTCGAGCATCGTCGCGGCGATGTCCGGCGCCGCGGGCGCCGCGGCGACGGCCAGCGGCAGCCCGGGCTCGTAATTCACGGCGAACAGCGGGATGCCGGGGTTGATCTGCGCCGTCAGCCAGAGCGCGAGCAACGCGATGCCCACGTCACCCAGCCGGCCCGGCAGGAACGCGCCATCCCTGGCTGCGGACAGCAACCGACGAACCCGTCGCGCGCGGACGAGCGCGCCGCCGGCCATGCCGCCTGCGAGGGCACCGCCGGCATTGGCGAAGAGGTCGATGAGGTTTGCGGAACGCGTCGGCAGGAACATCTGCAACGTTTCCATGCCGAACGAAAGCGTCAGGCCCACCGCCAGCGCCACACCGGTGCGGACGAGTGGCGTCGCGCGTTGCGGAATCAGCGCGACGAACAGGCCGAACGGCATGTAGGCGAGCGCATTCGCGATGACGTCGAACCGCGTCCATCGCGGCGGCCACGGCGCGAACGGCCAGAACGGCGTCCCCGGCGGCGGCGGGATCCACGGCACGAATGGCTGCAGGCTCGCGTAGGCGATCGCGAGTCCGTACAGCAGCGCGAGAATCTGCGGCAGAAACGTGCGCTGGCGGACGCTGTCCATCGCGGCGCTAGCGCAGCGACTTGCGCACGACGGTCACGTTGTCGTGCCGGGCGATCTCGACGAAACCGGCGGCGGCGAACATCGCCGGTGAGCCGTGGTAGTGATCGGTTGCGGCGGTATCGTCCGGGCCGACGTTCCAGGGGAATGCGTCGACCAACTGCAAGCCGCGCGCGGTGAAGTTCGCCAGCGCGCCTTCCAGCAGCGCTCGCGCGACGCCGCGGCGGCGCCACTCAGGGGCGGTCACGAAGCAGACGATCGCCGCCGCGTCATGCGCCGGGACGGGAAGCGGCGGCGCGGCAATCTTCAGACGCGCGCAGGCGTGCGCGAGCTTGTGATAGGGCTGGGCATTGACCCAGCCGACGACGTCGTCGCCGGCATAGGCCAGGAAGCCGTCCATTTCGCCGGACGCGATGCGCGCGGCCATCGCGTCCCGGTTGGCCGGCCCGTCGAACGACGGCCAGGAGACCGCCACCGGAACCTCGTAGAAGTGGCAATAGCACTTCGCCCACTCCGGGTTGTCGGCAAATGCCGGTCCCTTCTCGTGGTCGAAGAAGCGCAGATAGTCTGCGCCGAGCTTCGGCGTCAGGCGCTCGATGCGGTAGGGGACGGTTGTGGCCATCCCGACATCATAGAACGAGTCAGTGCGAAGCCTTGATTTCCGTCCACATCTTGCCGCGCAGGCGGCGTTGCGCCACCGTTAGGTCCTGCAGCTGTTCCAATTTGCCCTGCACTGCCGCATTCGGGAAGATCGCCTCGTTCCTGAGTAGCGTGGGCTGGATGTACTTTAGCGCGTCGGTATTGGGATTGCCCGAGCCGATCAGGTTGGTGAGCTCCGCCGAATTCTTCCCCTCGAGCATGAAGTTCATGAACTGGAGTGCTAGGTCGGGCCGCGGCGCGTCCTTGTGGATCACCATGTTGTCGACGGCCAGCACCGCGCCCTCCTTGGGCATGCCCTGCAGGACCTTGAACTTGCGCCCCGCGGCCTGCGCGTCGAGGTTGGCCTGGTAGATGTCGTTGGAATAGCCCTGCGCGAGCCAGATGTTGCCGACCGTCAGCTCCTTGATGTACGACGACGCGTTGAACGCAGCCCAGTACGGCTTGGCGCGCTTGATCAAATCGGCGGCTTCCTTCCAGTGCTTCTCGTCCGTGTCGTTGGCCGAGTAGCCCAGGTACTTGAGCGCCGCCGCAAAGAGCTCGCTGGAGCTGTCCAGCACCGTCACGCGGCCCTTCACCTTCTCCAGGTACTTGGGCTCGAAGATGACCGCCCACGTGTCGGTCGGCAATCCCAGTTCCTTCATCTTCTCGGCGTTGTAGCCCAGGATGGTCGTCGACATCGCGTATGGCACCGAGTACTTGTTGTCCGGATCGAACGGCGTGTTCATGTAGGCCGGGTTGATGTTCTTGAGGTTGGTCAGCTTCGACTTGTCGATGGGTTTCAACTGCCCGCCCTTGATCAGCGGCTGCACGGCGTTGGACGTCGGCACGAGGATGTCGTAGCCCTTGGCGCCGGCCGCCAGCTTGGCCAGAAGCTCCTCGTTGTCGGAGTAGTAGGTCTGCTTGACCTCGCACTTGCACTGCTCCTCGAAGCGCTTGACGGTTTCCGGGGCGATGTAGTTGTTCCAGTTGTAGAGGTTGAGCGTGTCCTTCGCGAGGGCGGGCAGCGCGGCCAGAAAGAGCAAAGCGACGAGGATGCGTTTCATGATTCTCTAGGTCTCCTGGTTGGAACGGAGCAGGCTCGGGGAAATGCGGGAGGCGACGACGATCAGGATCAACGTCAGCAGCATCAGAAGCGTTGACACCGCGTTGACCTCGGGCGTGACGGCGATCTTGATCATCGAGTAGATCTGCAGCGGCAGCGTCACCGTGCCCGCGCCCGCGGTGAAGAACGTGATCACGAAGTCGTCGATCGACAGCGTGAAGGCCATCAGCGCGCCGGCGATGACGCCCGGCATGATCAGCGGCAGCGTGACGAAGCGGAACGTCTGCAAGGGCGAGGCGCCGCAGTCGCGCGCGGCCTCGGTGAGGCTCTCATCCATGCCGGCCAGCCGCGAGCGGACGACGATGGCGACGAAGCCGATGCAGAACGCGATGTGCGCCAGCGTGACGGAGACAAGCCCGAGCGAGAAGTTGAGCAGGACGAAGAAGATGAGCAGCGACACGC
>Ga0302323_100000927_pt1 | contig 23684 bp, 23 predicted proteins | sample Fen_T0_3_FD_201950 | JGI IMG/M metagenome (GOLD analysis project Ga0302323, IMG submission 201950) | Peat permafrost microbial communities from Stordalen Mire near Abisko, Sweden - Fen_T0_3 | ecosystem: Environmental > Terrestrial > Soil > Wetlands > Permafrost | place: Sweden: Abisko... | reverse complement strand
AAAGCCCGCCTTCGCCAACGCGATCATGGGAACGCCCGGAGGGTTCGCTTCGCCCTTCGGCCCCCCACGCGCCTACTGAACGCGACTACGCCCGTGGGTGGAAGCGGTCGTACACCGTGCGCAGGTGGGCGCGCGACAGATGCGTGTAGATCTCGGTGGTTCCGATATCGGCGTGGCCGAGCATGGCCTGCACGGCGCGCAGGTCGGCACCCCGTTCAACCATATGGGTGGCGAATGAATGGCGAAGCTTGTGCGGGGAAATCTCCTTACGGATCCCGGCGGCACGCGCGTACGCGCCCAGGATCTTCCAGAAGGCTTGCCGAGTCATCCGGCGGCCCAGCCGGGTGAGAAACAGCGCATCGGTATTGGCGCCACGCCCGGGACGAAGAAAGTGCGGCCGTGCGCCTTCCCCGTACGACCGCAGCGCCGCCACCGCTGCCTCGCCCAACGGAACCAGGCGTTGCTTCCCGCCTTTGCCCACGGTCGTCAGGTAACCGGCGTCGAAGTTGATGTCAGAGAGGCGCAGCTTGACCAGCTCGGACACGCGCAGCCCCGTGGCGTACAGAGTCTCCAGCATGGTTCCGTCGCGCGCACCGCGGTCGGTGCGACGGTCGGGCGCAGCCAGCAGGCGATCCACCTCAGCGACGGTCAGGAAGGTGGGCAGCGGCTGCCCGAAACGCGGCAGGTCCACGTCCTCGGTGGGGTTTGCCTCGCAAAGACGCTCGGTCTTGAGAAAGCGGAAGAACTGGCGCAGAGCCACCAGCGCCCGGGCCTGAGTACGGGCGGAAAGGGCGTTTTCGGTCAACGCAGAAAGGTACTCGAGGATGTGGATGGTGCGCACCGACGCCAGCTCTGGAAGTTTCTTGGTCGTGGCGAAACCAGAGAAGGCGGTCAGGTCGTGGCCGTAGGCCGCCAGTGTGGCCACGCTCAGCTCGCGCTCGACCCGCAGGTGGTCGAGGAACTGCTGGATGGCGGCGTCGAGCGTGAGGCCCACGCGAGCGATCATCGGACCGAGTGGCTGAAACCGCAATTTTCCGGAGCGATTCTGCTAGGCTTGCTCCCATGCGGGTATCCATTGGGCCGAGGCAACTGGCCTACGAGTCGGTGGGCAGCGGGCCGGTCCTCGTGCTGGTGCATGCGTTTCCCTTTGACGGCCGGATGTGGCGCCAGACCGCAGCGGCGCTGGCTGGTCAGCGTCAGGTCATCACGCCCGACATGCGCGGCTTTGGGCTGTCCGATCTCGGCTCGGGCGGCTTTTCGATCGCTGATCTGGCCCATGATGTGGCTGTCTTGCTCGACGCACTGAAAGTGCCCACGGCCACGGTAGGCGGCATGTCGATGGGCGGCTACGTGGCGTTGGCATTTGCCCGCCGCCATCGCGACCGGCTGAAGTCGCTTGTCTTGGCCGACACCAAGGCTGCGGCGGACACACCCGAGGCTCGCCAGGGTCGGGCGGCCGCCATCGCGCTGGTGCAAACGCAGGGCGTGGCGGCTCTGCTCGAACGGCAAATCCCACGCCTCCTGTCGGCCTCAGCCAGCGACAGCTTGCGCGCCGAGGTGCGTGCGCTGGGAACCCAGCCGCCCGACGCGGTCATCGCTGCGATCCGCGCCTTGCGCGACCGGCCCGACCGCACAGCCGAGTTGCCGGAGATCGCCGTGCCCGCTCTGGTCGTGGTGGGCACCGAAGACGCGCTTGCCCCGTCCGGGGAGGCCAGAGCCATGGCCGCTGCCATGCGTGATGCGCGCGTGGTGGAGATCCCCGGAGCCGGTCACCTGTCGAACCTGGAGAACCCCGACGCCTTCGTCGCCGCCCTGGCAGGGTTCGCCTAGAATACAAACGCTGAGGGTGCCGGCAAGCCATGCCAGTTTCAGCCACTTCTTCGTCATCCCGCGCAATCCGTGCCAAGCCGCGTGCGTCAGCAGAAACGTCCCCGAGCCAGAACTTTTCCCGCTGGACTTCTCAGTATCGAGGGTCACACTTAAAGGACATGTTGTTCCCGCCGTTCGGCTGGAGCCAGTTCCTAACGGCTCCCCTGGATTCTGGGCCTCCACGCGCTAGTCGCATAAGGGTGCGACGCTTCGCCGGCCCGGCCGCGTATGCCGGCGCCATGGAACCCATTCGCATCGCGCACCTCACGGACCAGCATGTGGGCCGGGTCACGCCGTGGGCGATTCAGCACGAGGCGGTTGCCCTAACCAACGCCGAGCGCCCGGACCTGGTGGTGATCACCGGGGACTTCGTCTGCCACAGCCAGCTCTATCTCGACCAGCTCATAGAGCTGGTACGCGAATTCCGCGCGCCCGTGATCGGCGTGCTGGGCAATCACGACCATTGGGCAGGCGCCGACGAAGTGGCGGCGGCCCTGAGGCGAGGTGGCGTCGAGGTGCTGCGCAACGACAGCACCATCATCACCGTCCGCCGGCAGCGCCTGCAAGTCGTGGGTCTCGACGACGCGTACACGGGGCATGCCCAGGTCGACAAAGCGGTGGCCGGCCTGCGCCGGGATCTTCCCACCCTTGCACTGTCCCACATCGCCGAGGAGGCTGATCGTCTTTGGCTGTACGGCATCCCGCTGGTGCTGGCCGGACATACCCATGGCGGCCAGATAACCGTGGCGCGCCTCCACGAGATTGCGGTCGGCAAAATCGGTGGCCACAAATACGTGCACGGCCTGTATGGCACCCGACAGCCGCACCGAGGCGCGGTGGTGACCGGTGCGGTCTACGTGGGGGCTGGCATTGGTGCTTCGGTCATGCCGTTTCGTATCGGCGAGCGCGGCAAGCGCGAGATCACCATCTTCGAGTTTGGTCGGCGGCCCGGTGAATTCGAGGAACCGGATCAGGAGCAGGCGCCCTTGCCCGGTCGTGCGCCGTCGCTGCGCAAGATGCGCCGCCGGGCCGAAAAGGTCATTCGCAGACGCACCCGCCGTTCGCTGCGCCGGACTGTCGAGTTGGATCGGGTCTAACTCTTCAAGATCGCAACCAGCTCGGCCGCGATCTGGCGCGCCCGTTCGACCTCGCCCTTGGCAAGCGAGATGCCTCCCACCGCCGGGTGCCCGCCGCCGCCGTAGCGCTGGCACAGCTGGGCGATGTCATGCGTACGCGGCACCGGCGGCCAGGGATTGGAACCGACCGAAACCTTCACGCGCTTGCCTGGCGACAGGACCGTGACCGCATAGCGCGCCTCGGGATGAAGGTAGTAGACGATGAATTTGTTCACCGAGCTGATGGGTTCCTGTGAAAGATCGGTGAACACCACCCCCTCTTCAAACCGCGCAAGTCGGCGGACCGACTCTACGTTCTTTTCGTGCCGTTCGAGCAGCCCAACCAACGGCTCGGCCACATAGGGGCTGGCGGCAATCTCGTCGAGTGGCCGGGACACGACATCGGCGATGAATCGCTCGGACAGGGCGCGGTCGCGGTTGGCCTCGACCCAGGTCATCAGGCGCAAGGCCGGCTCGTGCAACTCCACAGCCTGGGCCGCCGATTCGAAGAGCGCGCCGTCGATAATGTCGGCCCAGTGAAGCAATTCCTGCAAGGGCGAGATGTCAAAGCCGAACTTCCGGGCCACGGTGCGGGCCAGAAAGCCCGTGCAACTACTGGCAGTCGGGTCGTAGAATTTTTTGCCACTTCGGTCGGCTCGAAAATGGGCCTCGTCCTCGGCGTTCTGGAAAGTGGACACGTGGTGGTCGAACCACCAGTGCAGACGCGGGTCAGAGGTGTAGCGAAAGTCCACGCAGGCGTTCACCTCGCCGTCGAGCAGATCCGGCGGGATGGCGGGCCCGGCCTCCTTGTGGTCCATGGGCGTGAACATCACCTCCACGGGCTCCTGCGCCACGCATGCGCGGAAGAAACGAGCGAACACGCCGGCCGAGCTGGCGCCGTCGAAACAACTGCCGTGATGAAGAATGCGCAGACGCATCCTCAAAACTTAGGGCGCGCACCGCCTCTCGGCAAGCCGCACTGCCGAAGGGGAGAGCCATCCGCTCCGCTTCCTCCTCGACGCCGGGCCCGCTCTCCAGTAGAAATCACGCCATGCCAGAGTTTCTAAAGGACACAAAACGCACCCATGACTGCGGAGCCCTGCGCGCCAGCGACGTGGGCAGCAGGGTCGTTCTCTATGGCTGGGTCGCCTCGCGCCGCGACCACGGCGGCTGCGTGTTCATCGACCTGCGCGACCGCGGTGGCGTCACCCAGGTGGTTTTCGAGCCCGGGGTCAGCGCCGATGCCCACACCCTGGCTGGCGAACTGCGCTCCGAGTTTTGCATCGGCGTGTCGGGCGTGGTTCACGACCGTGCCGAGCGGCGCAACCCCAACATGCCCACCGGCGACGTGGAGCTGCACTGCGATCAGCTGACCATCTTCTCGCGCTCTGATACGCCACCCTTCGAGATTGTCGACAACAGCACGGCCAACGAGATGGTGCGCCTCAAGTATCGCGCTCTCGACCTACGCCGTCCATCCCTGCAGCGCAACTTCGTGCTGCGCTCGCAGATCTACCAGACCGCGCGCCGGGTGCTGGCCGACCATCGCTTCCTGGAAATCGAAACGCCCTTCCTGGTCAAGTACACGCCGGGCGGCGCGCGTAACTTCCTGGTGCCCTCGCGCCTGACGCCCGGGACTTTCTATGCCCTGGCCGAGTCGCCTCAACTCTTCAAGCAGCTCTTCATGGTGGCGGGGTTCGATCGCTACTTCCAGATCGTCCGCTGCTTCCGCGACGAAGATCTGCGCCAAGACCGGCAGCCCGAGTTCACCCAGATCGACCTCGAAATGAGCTTCGTCGTCGAGGAAGACGTGCAGGCCGTGGTGGAAAGCCTGATGGCTGCGCTGTGGAAGGACGTGCTCGGTCTCGAAATCGTCACGCCCTTCCTGCGTCTGTCATTCGCCGAGGCCATGGCGTTGTACGGTTCAGACAAGCCTGACCTGCGCTTCGGTCTTCCCCTGTGCGATGTCACCGAGGTGGTTCGCAAGCACAACGGTGGCAACGTGGACATGCTGCAGAAAGCGCTCGCGGCCACTGGACCTGAGCCCGCCGTGGTCAAGGCCTGGCGTCTGCCGGCCGCTGAGGCATCCAAGATGGCGAACGCCGAAGTCGACAGGCTGGAAGAATTCGTCAAGGGCCTGGGCGCCCGCGGCCTGGCGCGCGCGCGCATCGGCGCGGGCGGGGTCTGGACCCGCTCGCCCATGAAGACCATGAGCGAGGCCATGCGCCAGGATCTCAACGCAGCCGCCGGCCTGCAGGAGGGCGATCTCTTCTTCCTGCAATTCGGGGCACGCAAGCTGGTCAACACCGTGCTGGGTGGTCTGCGCCTGCACGTCGCCAACAAGCTCAACCTGATTCCCAAGGGCCAGTGGAAGTTCGCCTGGGTCACCGAATTCCCCCTGCTCGAGCGCAGCGACGACGGAAAGCTGGTGGCGTCGCACCACCCATTTACCTCGCCCATGGCCGAAGATCTCGACAAGCTGGAGAGTGCGCCGGCTGAAGTGCGCGCGCGGGCCTACGATCTCGTGCTCAACGGCAACGAGATCGCTGGCGGCAGCATCCGTATCCACCGCGGCGACGTCCAGTCGCGCGTATTCAAGGCCATCGGCCTCACTGAAGAAGACGCGCGCGCCAAGTTCGGCTTCTTGCTGGACGCCTTCCGCCACGGACCCCCGCCCCACGGCGGGATCGCGGCCGGGCTGGACCGTCTGGCCATGCTTCTGTGCGGAGCCGATTCGCTGCGCGACGTGATCGCCTTCCCCAAGACGCAGAAAGGCACCGACCTTTGCACCGAGGCGCCGGCCCCGGTCACCAGCAAGCAGCTGGAAGAGCTGCACATCGCTCTCACCCACGTCGAGACGTAGCGCCATGACCGGGGCGGGCTGGCGGGAGGCTGCGCGACGGCGTCTCGAAGGCGAAGAGTTCGATCTGCTCGTGGTGGGCGGGGGAGCCACCGGTGCCGCCATCGCACGCGACGCGGCCACGCGCGGCTTGCTGGTGGCCCTGTGCGAACGCGGCGACTTTGCCAGCCAGACCTCCAGCCAGTCGTCGAAGCTCATCCACGGAGGCCTGCGCTACCTGCAGCATGCCGACTTCTCCCTGGTCTTCGAGTCCCTGGCCGAACGCCGCCGCTTGCTCGCGACCGCCCCGCACCTCTGCCGCCCGCGAGAGTTTCTCTATCCGGCCTATGCCGGCCGCTTTCCCTCGCCGACGCTGCTCTCGCTGGGCGTGGGCCTGTACGATGCGCTGGCCCTGTGGCGGCCGCCGGTGTGCAGCCACCGGCTCGACACACGCGAGGTCTACCGGCTGGCACCCTGGCTGCGCAGCGCAGACCTGCTGGGCGCGCAACAATACGTCGATTGCCAGACTGACGATGCCCGTCTGGTGCTGGAGAACGTGCTCGACGCCGTGACTACCGGAGCGGTTGCGATCTCCCAGGTCGAAATCCAACGCGACCACCGGCGCTCCGGCGGCTTCCGCGTGGCGCAGGCATTGGACCGCGAGCGCGGTGACCAGTTCCAGATTCGCGCCCGTCTGATGGTGAATGCCACCGGCCCCTTCTGCGACAGTTTCTCGGCTGGGCCGCCCAGACTGCGCCCCACCCTCGGCGTCCACCTGGTGATGGATGGCGATCGCCTGCCCACATTTGGCCGAGCCGTGGTGGTTCATTCCCCGCGCGACGGTCGCCTGGTCTTTGTCCTGCCGGCTGGGCGCCGCACCGTCATCGGGACCACCGAAACCGACTGGCATGGCCCCAGCGCGCGGCCGCCACGACCCGATGACGAGATTCGCGCCGGGCGCTCCGACGTGGACTACCTGCTGGAAACCGCCAACCACGCCTTCCCGCCTGCGAATCTGCAGGCTAGCGACGTGATATCCACCTTCGCCGGCCTGCGGCCTCTCATCGACCACGGACTTGCGACCCACGCTGCCGCGTCACGCGAGCACGCGATCTGGTCGGACGCGCGCAGCTGGCTCCACGTGGCCGGGGGCAAGCTGACCACCATGCGGTCCATGGCCGAAGAAGTGGTGGACCGCGCTCTCGAGATCCTACGCGACCGCGGGCTCGAACGCGCCCTACGACCCTGCCAAACCTGTGCACGTCCCCTGCCCGGCGCTGGAAAGGCCAATCTCGGTTCTCTGGAACTGGCACCCGACATCGCCGCGCACCTCAGCGAAACCTACGGGGCTCGCGTCGATCAGGTCCTCTCGCTCGTCGCCACCGATCCCTCACTGGGCCGCAGGCTCGATCCCGAGTTGCCTCACGTGGCCGCGGAGCTTGTCTTCGCCATTCGATCCGACCTTGCCTGCGAGGTGGAGGACGTGCTCCGGCGTCGCGTTCCCCTCGCGCTTTTCAGCCGGACACAAGGCCTGGATGTGGCGGAGGAGACCGCGAACCTGCTCGCGCGCGAGCGGGGTTGGTCGGAGCGGCGCCGCGCCCATAGCCTGCTTCAATATCGTGCCGCCGTTTCGGTATCGCGCATGTGGCGAGATGATTGACCCAGGCCACCGCGCAGGAGTGCGAACCGATGTGCGCACCTGTCGAAGTTGTTACCCCACCATTTGCCATTCCTTCAACGCGCCTAGTGCGAAGAAACCTACGCGCTGGCGTTGCGCTGACACGACGAGACAGCAATGAAATCAGAATGTTGCCGTGTCATACCTCATGGCACGGCCCGTGCTTGGTGTGGCGGCAACCTTCTTGGGAGGAGGGTCCATGTCTCAAGCTCTGGCAACCATCAATACCGCAGCGCCAGTCATTAGCAGGGAACGTGCCCTGAAGATCCTGTCCAAGTCCCTGTACCGGGATTTGCGCCAGAACGGCTACGAGCCAAAGCAAATCGTTGCCGTGGCATCTGAGCTGATCAGCTTGGTCACGTCCGACATCAAGGAGGACGCGCAGCTCGTGTAGCGCCACTCGTTTCAGAGAAGTCGTAGCTTGGGGGCCTCACAGCCCCCTTTTTTTTGCCAGAGCATATGGCCTGGAAACCAGAGCCTATTCCGTGTAAAAGCGGTCCCTCCCATGGCGGCCAAGACCATCGCCGATCTGGACATTCAAGGCCGGCGGGTCTTCATCCGCGTGGACTTCGATGTTCCCTTGACCCCGGCCGGCGGTGTGTCGGATGCCACGCGCATTCGCGAAAGTCTTCCCACCATCCGGTACGCCATCGACCGTGGTGCACGGGTGGTCCTGGCCTCCCATCTTGGTCGGCCCAAAGGGAAACCGAACCCGGCGTTTTCCCTCATGCCGGTGGCCGCTTGCCTAGTCGAGCTTCTCGACCGCGACGTGGTGCTGGCCGACGAGCCGGTGGGCGACGGCGCCAAGAAGGTCGTGGCCGACCTGCGCGACGGCGGCGTGGCCATGCTGGAGAACCTGCGCTTCGCGTCCGGCGAAGAAGCCAACGACGAGACCTTCGCCCGCGCCCTTGCTGGTTGCACCGACGTCTACATCAACGATGCCTTCGCAACCGCGCACCTTGCCCACGCATCGACAGCTGGGATGCCAAGGTTCGTGTCGACCAAGGGTGCGGGACTGAGGATGGAGCGCGAGGTGAAGCTCCTGGGCCGGCTCAGGGGCGAGATCGAGCGCCCGTTCGTCGCCATCCTCGGCGGCGCCAACCTCTGTGACAAGATGGGCCTTCTGGAAAGCCTGCTGGACCGTGCCAACGCGATCTTCGTCGGTGGCCCGCTGGCCAACACCTTCCTCAAGGCTCAAGGCGGCAGCCTGGGAACCTCCCGGGTGGAAGGCGAGAGGTTGGCCTGGGCGCGCGCCTTTCTGGCCAAGGCCGAGAACGCCCAGGTCGAGGTTCTGTTGCCGCGCGATTTGGTGGCGGCGTCCGATTCCGACGCGCTCGCAGGCCAGGTGGTTCCCGCGATGAAGGTGCCCGACGATCTGGCGGCGCTTGACATCGGTCCCGAGACCGCGCAGCGGTTTGCCGAGGGCTTGGCCCGCGCCCGCACCGTGTTCTGGGACGGCCCCATGGGCGCGTTCGATTCAGCGCCCTTTGCCGCCGGCACCATCGCCGTGGCCAAGGCCGTGGCCGCGGTGAAGTTCGGCCTGACCGTGGTAGCTGGTCCCGAGTCGGCGGCTGCCCTTGGCCGCGCAGGCGTGTCCGAGCGCATCACACACATCTCGACGGGCGGCTGCGCGACTCTTGAGTTTATCGAGGGCAAGAAGCTTCCCGGGCTTGCCGCATTGGAGTCCTAAGGTAGAAAGGAGCCTTTCATGTCTCAATCTCGTGTGCCCCGACCGCTGTTCTGCGGAAACTGGAAGTTGTGGGGCAGTCTGTCCGAGTCGGTCGCCCTGGCCAAGGGCGTGCGCGACGCCACCGCCGGTGTGACCGCGGTGGACGTGGCCGTAGGCCCTGGCTTCGTGGCCTTGGCCGCGGTAGCGGAGAAGCTCCAGTCGAGCGCGCTCGGCGTGGCGGCCCAGGACGGCTACTGGGAGGTCAAGGGTGCCTTCACCGGCGAGGTGGCCATGGCCCAGATCGCGGACGCGGGCGCGCGCTACGTGATCATCGGCCACTCGGAGCGGCGCCAGTTCTTTGCTGAGACGGACGCAAGCGTGGCTCGCAAGGCCAAGGCAGCGCTGGGCGTGCATCTGACCCCCATCATCTGCATCGGCGAGACCCTGAGCGAGCGCGACGCGGGCCAAGCGCTGGCGCGCGTGTCGAGCCAACTTGACGGCGCCATGCGCGAACTTTCCGACGCTGAGCTGGTCAGGGTCGTGATCGCCTACGAGCCCGTGTGGGCCATCGGCACGGGCCGCAACGCCACACCCGAGCAAGCGCAAGAAGTGCACGCGGCCATCCGCGCGCAGCTTAGCCGGCGCCTGCAGGGCAAGGCGCAAGAGATCCGGATTCTCTACGGTGGCAGCGTCAAGCCGGACAACGTGGCCAGCTTGATGGGACAGAAGGACATCGACGGCGCACTGGTTGGCGGTGCGTCGCTGACTGTGGAATCATTCGCCAAGCTGGTAAAGGAAGGGACTTCCGCGTGTATACGTTCTTGACAGTCTTGCACGTTATCGTCTGCATCTTCTTGATGCTGGTGGTTCTTCTCCAGGCTGGACGTGGCGGAGGCATGGGTATCGCCTTCGGCGGCAGTGGTGGCAGCCAGTCCGTGTTCGGCTCATCCGGGGGCGCGAATTTCTTGACCAAGATGACCGCGGTCTGCGCCTTCATCTTCTTCGCCAATTCGCTGACCCTGGCCTACATGTCGAGCCAATCCGATTCGCGGCGCTTGCAGAAGATCGCGACAAAGAAGGCGGCCGACAAGAAGGCCGAGGATGCGACCAATGCCAAGCTGGCCAGCGCGTTGGAGAAGGCGCGCCAAGAGGCCGAGAAGGCCAAGTCCGTCATGCCCGAAGGCTCCACAGCGAGCGGGTCTGCCACCGCGACCGAGACGAAGACGACTGACGAGAAGCCGGTCGCGCCCGAAAAGGCCGCAGTCGAGAAGGCGGCGGTCGAGAAGGCAGCGCCCCTCAAGCTCAAGATGCCGGCCAGCGAGACTGCCGCGCCCGCGGACAAGCCGGCCCCGGTCAAGAAGGCTGCGCGCGCACCAAAGCCCGAACCTGCCGAGGAGGCTTCACCCACCCCGAAGCCAGCCCCGGCCGAGGAGGCGGCGCCTGCCCCAAAGCCAGTCCGGGCCAAAAAGGCGACACCCGCTGAAGAAGAGGCGCCGGTAGCGCCGGCCCCGGCACAGCCGTAGACTGTGCAAATGTCATCGATTCCCTTCGTCAAGGCCGAAGGGTTGGGGAATGATTTCCTTGTCGTCGACCTGCGCCCGGGCAAGCCGAGGGCAGGGATTCCATCCGCGGCTGACCCGGCGGTGGTGCGCGCGCTGTGCGACCGCCACTTCGGCGTGGGCGGCGACGGCGTGCTGGCCATCTTGCCGCCTTTGCAGGGCGACGCCCGCATGCAGGTCATCAACGCCGACGGCAGCGAGGCTGAAATGTGTGGCAACGGCATTCGCTGCGTGGCCAAGTTCCTCTATGAGAGGGATCCGTCGCTGCGCCGTCCGGTGCTACGCATCGACACGGGCGCCGGACTGCTGGAATGCCGGATCGCCGCGCGCGGCGGTCGGGCCGAGACAGTGGCGGTCGAGATGGGCCAACCGCAGTTGGACCCGCCCCATATCCCGGTCGCGGCGCGGGCCGGGAAGCCCCTGGTGAGAAGCCCGCTGCGCGCGGGTGATCGTGAATTCGCGTTCACCGCCGTCTCCATGGGCAACCCCCATGCGGTGATCTTCATCGACGATCCGGCTGCTGACCTGCGCGCCCTGGCTGAAGCCTACGGACGCGGCATCGAGAACGATTCCCTGTTTCCCCGCCGGACCAACGTGGAATTCGCACGCGTGCGGCAGGGGTCAGCGGGGACGGAGAACGTGGAGTTTGCGCGTGTTCGGCAAGGACGAGCGGGGGTGGAGATCGATTTGGTCGTGTGGGAGAGGGGCTGCGGCATCACCCTCGCCTGCGGCACCGGTGCCTGTGCCACGGTGGTGGCCGCTTGCCTGGAGGGCCGAGTTTCACCTGACCAGGAGATCCCGGTGCACCTTCCCGGCGGGACGCTCTTCATCCGCGTGGCCAGTCAACCCGCACGCGACGGTTCCCCGAGCTACGCCGGCGTCTCCATGCGCGGCCCTGCCCGCATCGTATTCGAGGCCGAGATCGATCCCGATCAGATCCTCAAGCCAGCCGGAGAGTAGTCGAAAAGCAAGCAGGAGGCGACATGCGCAACATTCTCTGCATCGCCCTGGCGTGCGTCGGAGTCGCGTGTAGTAGTGCCGCAAGATCGGGCGCACCTGGCAAAGACGGTGGAGCTGACAGCAGCCCCGCAGCGGGCAGCAGCGGCACGACCGGCAGCGGGGGAACTGCGGGTCAGAGTGGCCCGGGTGGAACGAGCGGAGCGGGGCGGACCACCGGGGCGGGCGGGACGGCCGGGGCCGGAGGGACGGTCGGAGCGGGCGGGACGACTGGGGCAAGCAGTGGCAGCGTCGGGGGAGCGGGCGGAACGAGCGCTTCCCAAGATGCCGCTGCAGGCGGCGCGGGCGGGACGACCGGCGCGGGCGGGACGGCCGGCGCGGGTGGGACGGCCGGCGCGGGTGGCGCGTCTGCTTCGGGCGGGACCACCAGCGCGGCGGGCACCGGCGGCCGAGGTGGCGGGGCCGGAAGCAGCAGCACCGGTGGAACGGTTGGAGTCGGTGGCAGTGGAGGTTCAGGTGGCGCAGGTGGCACAGATACGGGTGCGCTCGACGCGGGTAGCGCCCCGAGAGATGGGGGACGCGATGCGGGCAACGATGCCACTCCTGCGCCTGACAGCGCGATAGATGTCAGCCGGGACATAGTCAGGGAGCAGTCTTCCGTCGCCTCCGATGCGGGCAGCGACGCGATCCCGGTACCTGCTGGCTACGTCCTGGCTTGGTCTGACGAGTTTGACGTCGACGGCGCGCCCAATCCGAAGAACTGGAACTTTGAAACCGGCTTTGTGCGCAACCAGGAGCTTCAGTGGTATCAGGCGAAAAACGCCAGCGTGACGGGCGGCCTGCTGGTCATCGAGGCACGCCGCGAGCAGGTAGCCAACCCCAACTACTCGGCAACCGGCGCGGACTGGAAAACACAGCGCCAGTATGCCCAGTACACCTCCTCCAGCATGACCACCTCGGGCCTGCACATGTTCCTGTACGGACGCTTCGAGATGCGTGCCAGGATTGACACGGACAAGGGTATGTGGCCCGCGTTCTGGACGGTCGGAGCCACCGGCGAATGGCCCAGCGGCGGCGAGATCGACATCATGGAGTACTACAATGGCAACATCCTGGCCAACGTGGCCTGGGGCACCACCACACGCTGGGTAGGCCAGTGGGATGCGGTGGCCAAGGCCATCACCAGCTTTGGCGACCCGCAATGGTCGAGCAAATTCCACATCTGGCGGATGGACTGGGACGACCAGAACATCGTTCTCTCCGTCGACGACTACCAAATGAATACGACATCCCTTGCCACTGCGGTCAATCCCGACGGCACGTCCCCATTCAAGAAGAATCAATACATCATCGTCAATCTGGCCATCGGCGGCGTGAATGGGGGCGATCCCTCGACAACGACCTTTCCTGCTCGCTACGAGATCGACTACGTGCGCGTCTTCCAGAAACAATAGGCAACACTACCGAGCCCGCAGGACGCCGACGAGAAACGCAGTACCCGACAGGACAAAGAGCGCCGAGATGGCGGCGTAGCTGGCCGGTCCGGGGACGTCGGATGCCAGCAAGGCGATGATCTGGGGCAGCAGGACCAGAACCATCAGGGCCAGGGCTGCACCCATGGGCCGAACCAGCCGGGGTGCCAGGCAGGCGAGGATCGCGAGGTAGTAGCTGGACAGATTGAAGGCCACGGGTGGCAACAGGACGGAAAGAGTGCCGCGATCTGCGTCGTTGCGCTGGCGTAGCAAGGCCAAGAGCCAAAGTGAGACGATGCCCGCGCGCAAGAGCCACGTGATGGCGCCTGGCCACCCGAGCACAGCGACGGGCTGGCCGATTCCGATGCGATTGATCGCTGCGCCAGCCGCGTGCTTGATGCTGTTGTGGAAGAAATCCACCCATAGCCCCAAACCGTCCACGGTGCAAGACAGAGCAAAGAGCAACGCCATGGCGAAGAGCGCGGACAGGAGCAAGCGCACCCGATCCCTATCAATGGGACGTCGGCGTATCCAGTCGACTGTCAGGGCCAGGCCGGGCCCGGCGAGAAGAAGAGCGGGAAAGACCTGCAAACCGGCACTGAAGCCCAGGAAAGCCCCCGCCGCACGAATGCGACCCCGGTGCAGGCACCCGAGACCAGCTACGGCGGCCAAGAGCCACAGAGAACGGCCAATGCCGCCGCCGGTCCACAGGGCGATCCAGGGAAAGCCGAGTCCAATGATCAAGGCGCCCAGCACTCCTGCGCGCGCGCCGAAACCCCAAAGCAGGCACAGAAACAGAAGCCCGTAGCCCACGTCGTCGATGTGGCTCAGAATCGCCAGCCACGCGAGCGAGGCCGGGCGATCGCGCAGGACACAGGTGCGCAACAGCCACGTCCAGATGGGCGTGGCGTTGTAGCCGTGGTCAGTGAGAAGAGCGCCCCAAGCCGCGGGATGGAGCTGCGACTGAAAGAAGAGAGCGTCGCGACGAAAATCCGACCAGCGGGCGGAAGCGAAGCGAGACGTGCAGAGCGGGCCATTTCTCAGCGTGGCCGACAGCGGCTGCAGCTCGTTGCTGCGCAGATCGCGAACCGGCTGACGTGCATCCGAAGGCCAACGTTGCTCCTGCGCCGCAGCCGTGGCGAGACAATCGTAGAGCCGGGTGTAGCCCAACTCGGGTGCGTACGTGGCCCCGAGAAAATAGTGGGCGGCATCGTGGTAGTGGACCGACCAGTAACCGCCGAAGAGACCGAAGTTCGTGTAGGCCAAAGGTGCCGCGAAAGCCAGCAGGCCAAGGCCCGCGCCCCGCAACAGGGCTTCCCGCCCCGCCCAGCGCCATCCCCAGGCAGCGACCGCCAGTCCGAGAAGCACCAACGGGACCGTCCCCCATAGACCGAAGGTGAAATGCACGGCCAGCCCCCCTCCCAAGGCCCCCAGGATGCATCCCACGAACTGCACTCGGGCCGAGCGTCCGGGCCAGAGAAAGACCAAGCAGCCAATACCGAACAGCCCGAGCAACAGCTTCCGCCACGCCTGCCAGCGCACGAGCTGCGCTGCCTCGGGAGCCACGATGGCAGGACGAATATCGACATCCAGGACCGGCGGGCGCCGACAGAAGAGCTGCACTTCGGAGACCGCAATCGCACCCTGCCCGGGCGCCGGCCGTACCCGCAGATAGCGCCCATGCCCGTCGAGCCCAGCCGTCATGCGTGTGCGCAGCCCGGCCTCGGCGGAGCCCATGGGTCCGGCCTGCCAAAGCGGCACCCAGTGCACCTGGTCGGCCGACAACTCGACCAGAACGGTCGATTCGGCACTGGCCTGCAGCAACCCCGCGCGTACGTTCGAGTCGACTTGGAGATCGAACACCAGAGCGGACCCCTGGGGCCCCAGCATGGTTGAGAGACTCGCGTTCGCCGGATCGCCCTCGTGGGCCAGCACGCCGTCCGTCACCAGTTGGGGGCGATACGCCGCGGTCCAAGCCGCGGGCGCGCGGCCGGCCAGAAGATTCGCCTCACCGCAGGAATCCGCCCGCGCCGGATGGACCGCGACCAGGAGAAGGGCAAGAACCAACGCACGAGCCATACCCGACGATGCTACTCCACCCGGAGCACGACGCTGAGTGGGAACGACCGATGGCCGCCGGTCACGGAACAGACACACAAGGCGTACCCCTCGTTCCTCTGCGCCGCTGTCATCCTCAGAAGAGACTGCCCTGCCCGCTCGGTCCGTTGCGACCCGTCGACGGGAGCGGGATCTTCATGTGCTCGTAGGCCTGGCGGGTGGCCAGACGGCCACGCGGGGTGCGCACCAGGAAGCCCTGCTGGATCAGATAGGGCTCGTGCACGTACTCCAAGGTGTCGCGATCTTCGGCCAGCGCGGCAGCCAGCGCTTCGATGCCGGCCGGGCCGCCGTCGAAGCGCTCCATGATGGCGCGCAGGAGCCGGCGATCACCCTCGTCCAATCCCAGTTCGTCCACGCCCAGACGGCGCAGGCCATAATCGGCCGCCTCGCGCGTGACCCGGCCATCGCCGCGCACCTCGGCGAAGTCGCGCACCCGGTTGAGTAGCTTGTTGGCAATGCGAGGTGTGCCGCGCGCTCGACGGCCGATTTCGAGAGCGCCTTCCTCGTCGAGACGGATGCCCAGGATGCTGGCTGAGCGCTTGACAATGGTGGTGAGCTCGGCCGGCGTGTAGAAATCGAGCCGTTCGACGATGCCGAAGCGAGAAAGCAGCGGCGAGGTGAGCTGGCCGGTGCGCGTGGTTGCGCCCACCAGGGTGAAACGCTCGATGGGAATGGCGATCGCGCTGGCGCCTGCGCCCACCCCGGTCACGATCTCGATCTTGAAGTCCTCCATCGCCGGGTAGAGGCTCTCTTCGATGATGGGCTGCAACCGGTGGATCTCGTCGACAAACAGCACGTCGCCGCGGCCGAGCGAGGTGAGGATGCCCGCCAAGTCGCCTTTGCGCTCCAGCGCCGGCCCCGAGGTCACGCGCGCCTGGGTTCCCATCTCGTGCGCCAGCAGATGCGCCAAGGTGGTCTTGCCCAGGCCAGGCGGGCCCGACAACAGCACATGGTCCAGCGTCCCGCTGCGCTTCTTGGCCGCGGCCACGTAGACCTCGAGGTTCTCGGCCACCTTGCGCTGCCCGACGAACTCGGAAAATGAGGTCGGCCTCAGCGCCACGTCCAGCGCCTTCTCCTTGGGCGAATCCGCCTCGGGCGAGACCACGCGCGCCGAAGACTCGTGCTCGGACGGGGCGGGTCCGTCGTCATGCCGCTTGCGCGCCATTACTTCCTCCTCATGGCTGCCAGCGCTTCTTTGATGAGGTCAGGCGTGGGCTTGCTCTCGTCGAGCGCCGACAGGATCGCCTCGAACTCGCTCGCCCGGTAGCCCAGCGCCTGCAGGGCGCCGAAAACCTCGCCCAGCCGGCCCGGGGGCACATGGCCCGGGAGAGGAAAGACCGTGGATGGGTCGCGTCCCGCGCTCGCCGGCACGCCGATCTTGTCGCGCAGTTCGACCGCCATGCGCTCGGCTGTCTTGCGACCCACGCCGCGAATCCTGGTCAGGGTGGCCAGGTCAGCCGCGCGGATGGCGCGGACCAGCTCGCCGATGGGCAAACCGGACAGGATTGCAACCGCGACCTTGGGGCCCACTCCCTGCACGGTGAGAAGGGTCTCGAACATGCGGCGCTCGTCGGGCTCCGCGAAACCATAAAGCTGCAGAGGACCGTCCTGCACCGCATGCGTGTATACGAACAAGCGCGCCTCGGCACCCGGGGCCGGCAGGGCACGCTGCGCGGCCGCGGTGACAGTCAGGGCGTAGCCCACGCCACCTGCCTCGATCACCACGCCATCGGGGTTCTTCTCAAGCAAGGTGCCGCGCAGCGAAGCAATCATTGGACGGCCGAGGACACAGAGGTGAGAGGAGAGAGCACGGAGGGCGTCATCGTCGGGAGCCTACCCCTGCCTGGGCGTCCGTGGCTAGTTTCGCTAGCGACCGTATTCTGGGCCTCGCCTCTGTCCTCTGTGCTTTCAGCAGCACGCGGCCGCCGAGTCGCGTGGGGAGTCGGCGAGCTCCCCCTGCGGGGACTTCTTGATTCGTCCTGCACCGTGGAGATCTCCCTTTCGCCAGTTTCTCCTAGCGCTGCAGATTGATCCGGCGTGCCGCCAGCACACGGTCGCCGGCCGCGAGCGCGACGCCAGGACCGGCGGGCTGGAATGCGGCCATGCCTCGCTTGACAAGCAGCGAACGCTCCCGTGCAGCCATGACAGTTCCCCCTGAGCCGCGACCGTCTATCGTGCGGTCGACAATCAGCAGCAGGTGATCGCGTACGATCAGGCCGCACATCGATGCCGTGATTACTGTGACCGAAGCCGCGGCGCCCACCTTCGTGGGCGAATGCCCAGAGCTGCGCACAGGGGACCGGAGAGTTCCTGATCAAACAGGCGCACCACCACGGGCACGGCCGGCGCCGCCTGCCGCGCGTGCAGCGCGATGGTCACATTCACCAGATCGCTGTCAGTGGCCGCTATCAGCGCTTTTGCGCGGGCCAGGCCGGCGCGAGCCAGCAGACCCTCGTCGCGGGCATCGCCTCTGAGAATGTTCAGTTCTTCGTTGGGCGCCGGATCCCCTGCCTCGGCCGCCGAGGGCAGCGTGATCACGGTGACCCGTTCGCCCAGGCGGCGGAGTACATCTAGGATTCCGCGCCCGACGCGACCGAGCCCGCACAGCACCACATGACCGCCGTCCATAGTCGTGGCCTGGCTGGCGGCACCCGGCTCCTTGGTCATCGCGTTCATCATCTCACTCTACAGCCCCGAGGTCGTGCCCCCGCAGCCGGGCGTGGCAGATCGCGATGGCCAGAGCGTCGGCTGCGTCAGCCTCGGGTGCGCGCCGCATGGACAGAATGGCGCGCACCAGATAGCCGACCTGGGACTTGCTCGCCCGACCGTGGCCCACGATGGTGCGCTTGACCCGCGCCGGGGCGTAGCCGACCACGGGCAGGCCGCGATCGCCGGCCACGAACAGGGCCACGCCCCGCGCCTCGCCCAGCGCCAGGGTGGCCTGCACGTTCTTGCCATAGAACGCCTGCTCCATGGCCACCTCATCGGGATGAAGCTCGTCCAGCAGTTCACGTAGTCCACGGCCGATGGTGAGCAAACGCTGGTTGCGCGGCTGACGCGACGGAGCCGAGATCACGCCGCACTCCACGTAGGCCAGTTTCGACTTGCCGTAGCAGTCGACCACGCCATAGCCGAGGCGCAGGGTTCCCGGGTCGATGCCCAGAATGCGCATGCGGCCTGCTGCGGACATGCGAATGCAGCCAGCTTCGTGCTTGCTAGGAGACGTTGGCCAGGGTGGCCTCGTCCACATCGAGGTTCGAATACACGTTCTGCACGTCGTCGTGGTCTTCCAGTGCGTCGAGCAACTTGAGCGCGGAGTCCGCCTCCTTGCCGGCCAGGTGGGTCTTGTTCTGCGGCACCATGGTCACTTCGGCAGAAGCCGGGTCAGGTAGGCCGGCCTTCTTCAGGCCGTCGCGAATGCGTTCGAATTCCTTGGGCTCGGTGATGACAGTGAATATCTCTTCCTCGCTGCGCACATCATCGGCACCCAGCTCGATGGCCGCATCGGTCAGCTTGTTTTCGTCGACATGGGCCTTCTCATACACGATCACACCCTGCTTCTTGAACATCCACGCCACCGAGCCTGAGCCCGCCAGGTTTCCGTTACTCTTGGTTAGCAGACTGCGGATCTCGCCCGTGGTTCGGTTGCGGTTGTCGGTCATGATCTCGGCCAGGATGGCCACGCCGCCCGGGCCAAAGACCTCGTAGGTGAACTCTTCGTAGTTCACGCCTTCCAAATCACCCGTGCCCTTCTTGATGGCGCGGTCGATGGTGTCGTTCGGCATGTTCTGGCCGCGCGCCTTGTCCACCGCCGAGCGCAAACGGGGGTTGCCGTTGATGTCACCACCACCAAGTCTGGCCGAGATGGTGATCTCCTTGATGACCTTGGTCCAGACCTTCGACTTCTTGGAGTCGGAGGCCTCTTTCTTGTGCTTGATCTTCGACCATCTGTTGTGACCGGACATGCTGGCTTTGTAGCACTTTTCGCTCGCAAATGCCTCGCCCTCAGGGGCAAACCTGCCGCCCTGACAACGCAGCGCACCGCAAGGAACCCATCCGTCCTGAGACCACTCGCGGAGCCCTTACCATCCCGGCGTGGGCATCTCAGGGGAACTGGTCCAGGCGCCTGCCTGGTCGCAGGCGTCGACCGGGACCCGGTGTACGCTCATGCCGTTCCAGGCCGTGGCGCTCACATCGACCCAGCCACCGTACTGGCTGACCACGATCCCTTCCCCGCTGACCAGCCGAACCGCCTCGCCACTGTTTGACAGGCCATCGGCTCCTATGCGGCCCGATACGGGAACAATCACCGTGCCATCACGCGGCACTGGATCCTTGCCATCATCCGCAACGAAGGCGGCTGCCACCAGCAATGCGAAACCACCCGCCGGCACGGCCATGTCCGGCAAGGCGTCGCTGCCGGTCTTGTCTGCGATGCTCAAGCCGGCCAGCGACACCGGCTCGGTCTCCAGGTTCTTCAACTCGACGAACTCCTGCGTGTATTCGGATCCAGCGGGATTGCCCAGCACCTCGGTGATGACGAGCCGGGGAACCTTCGGCGGCAGGTGTAGCGCAACCACGGCAGAGTCCGCGCTGTTGCCGGCGCGATCCACGGCGCGCACGATGGCCTGAGCGTCCACATCGAACGGCAGATCTGGAAGATGCGTCAGCAGGTCGAACTTGGTGCCAATCTCGCCCGCAGCCAGAGGGGTTTCCTCGCCGCCGGCGGTGATGACGATCTCGAACCACGCCGCCTCGTCAGTCACGAACTGCGCGTGCACGCATCCTTCGGCGATGGTCATCGCGAAACCGCTGATCAGAGGAGCGTATTCGTCAGGCGCGTCAGCGGTGGTGAACGATCCCACCTGACCGGCAGCAACAGGCTTGCCACCTTCCCAGTGCAAGGCATCCGCAACGACCTCTACGACGTACGACGTGGCTGGCGCCAGGGTGCTGACGGGAATGGTGGCGTAGCAGATGCCAGTGCAGGGCACGGTATCGCCCAGCACGAGCGCCACCTCGGTGCCATCGCTCGCGCGGAGTTTGAGCGGGGCACTCGCATCGGGGACCTGCAATGGCCCTGATAGACGAATGATGACCTTCGCGAGGTTGGGAGGAACCTGCACGGCGCCGGTGGGCGGGTCGACCAGCTCTGGCAGGCCCAGAACCACACCAGCGTCAACGGCCGTTTTCCCGCCAGTCGGGGTGCTGGGCGCGCGCCGTTCCGCATCCAAGTCAGTGCTCGGGGAGCAGGCGGCACAGACAACCAGCACGAGGGAGCAAAAGCGCGCAGGAGGCATCGCCTGCTTTATCGGACGAACCCAGTCCAGGTTGCGCGCTCATCAACCGCGCCCATCCCGGGCGCCGGTCGCTATATACTCGCAGCACCGAACATGGAACCCGCGCCTGATCTCATCCTGGCCTCTGCATCGCCACGCCGGCGTGAACTGCTCGAACGCCTGGGGCTGGTTCTGCGGATCGAGCCCGTGGACGTGGATGAGACGCCGGCGCCGGACGAGAAGGCGCGCGCCTACGCACAACGCCTGGCGGCCGAAAAGGGCGACGCAGCGCTGGCCAGACTGGGCCGGCAGACCGCACTACCCGTTCTGACCGCGGACACGGTGGTCGTGCTGGGCGACGACATCCTGGGCAAGCCGGCCAACCAGGACGAGGCAGCGGCCATGCTGTGCCGGTTGGCAGGCCGGCGCCACGAGGTGATGACCGCCTATCGCGTACACTTTGGCGGCCGCATGGTCGAGCGCGTGGTCAGCACGGGCGTGACCTTTCGCTCGCTCGATCCGGCCGAGCTACGCGCCTATCTCGACTCCGGGGAATGGCAGGGCAAGGCCGGGGCCTACGCCATCCAGGGCATCGCGGGAGCGTTCGCCATCGAGGTGCGCGGATCGTTCTCCAACGTGGTCGGGCTGCCCTTGGCCGAGGTCATCGCGGACCTGCGCGCACTGGAGGCCCTGCCTCGCTACCCGCCCCCGGCTTTCGGAGGAAGTGCCCGGTGAACCGCACGGAAGAGATTGCCGCCAACCTAGCCGACGTGCGCGCCCGCATCGCACATGCCGAGGCCAGCGCGGGTCGGGCCGCGGGCAGCGCGCGCCTGGTGGCGGTTAGCAAGACCGTGGCAGCGGCAGACATCCTGGCCGCGCTGGCCGCGGGCCAGCAGGATTTCGGTGAAAGCTACGGGCAGGAATTTCGCGACAAGGGAGTCGAGGTCGAGACCGCCGCACAAGCCGCGGGTCTGCCTCGGCCGCGCTGGCACTTCATCGGCCCTTTGCAGACCAACAAGGTGAAATATGTGGCTGGAAAGGTGGAGCTGATTCATTCGATCGAGGCGGGCGACGTGATGGCCGAGATCGAGAGACGTGTGGCAGGGGTGGATTTGACGGCGCCCCAGGACTGCCTCATCCAGGTCAACGTAGTCGGTGAGGTACAGAAGCACGGCTTGGCGCCGGCGGCGCTCCCAGCGTTGCTGGCCAGCTTTGCCCGCCTGACCCACCTGCGCTGCACCGGCCTGATGGTCATGCCCCCGTACAGCGACGATCCAGAGGAGTCGCGGCCTTCCTTCGCAGCCCTGCGCCGCCTGCGCGACGAACAAGCGGCCATCAGCCGGGCCAACGTCCAGCTGGCGGAGCTGTCAATGGGCATGAGCCACGACCTGGAAGTCGCGGTGGCCGAGGGCGCAACCCTGGTCCGTGTGGGCACGGCAATCTTCGGCGAGCGCCGGTAGGCGAAACAAGCCCTTTCCTTCCTGTGGCCTCGCGCTTTCATTTGTCCGAGTACGGAGACTAGGTCAACTATGTCCCTATGCACCGAGCATGATGTTTCAACTGTGCCTCGATCCCCGAGCTTGCTCGCGTCGAGCGACACGTCGAACGATGTCTTTGGACCCTCTGGCCACTCTCTGTTACCATTTTGCGCCTCACGCCGAACCGCAATTTTTCGGCCGACGGGAATCCCCCTGACGTCCCACGTTCCTCGCCATGTCTACCACCGCCGCTCCCTCTCCGGTCGCCGAGAATCGGCCCGCTGCCAAGGCCGGGCGCTTCTACGTTCCGCAGCTCGACGGTCTCCGCTTCCTCGCCTTCTTGCTCGTGTTCATTCACCACGGCCCGCGTATGAGCGTCCTCTTTCCGGCGAGATCCGCGGGACGTGTCGTTCTCACTTTCCTGCAAAACTGGGGCTGGTGTGGCGTCGACCTCTTTCTCGTCCTGAGCGCTTACCTCATAACGTCGCTCTTGCTCATCGAGCACGAGAAGTATCACGCCATCTCGCTGCGTGGTTTCTACCTGCGCCGCATCCTGCGTATCTGGCCGCTCTACTACCTGATGGCCAGCATCGGCTTCTTCCTCATGCCCTGGCTGGGCATGTTTGCCGAGCCGCTCAACTCAGCCAGCCACGCGAAGTTGATGAAGGACCATTTTCTGGCTTACTACACACTCTTCGGCAACTACTCGTGCGGGGCCCACAGCTACCCTTCGGTGTGGACGCTGGCTCACCTCTGGACGGTGACCCTCGAGGAGCAATTCTACATTGTCTGGCCTTTGATCCTCAGCCTGATGCTCCGGCTGCGCAGGGCGGCCCTCTGGGGGCTGATTGCGGCGCTGCTCGTCGGCACCATCTGTCTGCGCTTGCACTATGTCGGCCATAGCCGTCATCCGTTCATCTGGACCAATACGCTTACGCGACTCGATCCCTTGCTCATGGGCATAGCGATTGCGCTCTGGCGTCGCGCACACCCGCCGCGGCCCGGTTGGTTGATACCGATACTGAAGCTGGCGTTCGGTGTGGTAGCCATTGCGTCGATCTCGTGGGGGCCTCCCATTGAAACGCAGTCGAAGAATGTCGTATGGCAGTTCTTCGCCACGGCTGGGGGTTTCGCGCTCATCCTCGACGCCGTCCTCCCACTCGGGCGCAATCCCATCTCCTGGGTTCTTTCCCGGCGGCCCCTGGTTTGGCTGGGGAAGCTCACCTACGGACTGTACGTGTACCATATCCTGGGCCTGCAATTCGGCGGCATGCTGGTTGATTGGATGCAACGACGCCACTGGGTCGAGGCACAAGCGGCGTCGCTTGTGCTGCGATCTGTGGTTTCGTTCGCGCTCACGGTGACCGTTGCCGCCATTTCGTACCGATTCTTCGAGTCGTTCTTCCTTCGAATGAAGGACAAGTTCAGTCGGGTCAAGTCGCGGCCGGTTCGCAATTCCCTGGCGTAGATCCCTCAATCGCAGTCAATGTGGCGAGGCGTGATCCACGCATGCGTCCTACGACGGCTTTCATCACCGCCGCAGCAGCCGATTGCCCCTCCCTCTAAGCGCTCGAAAGGTGGAGCGGTGGAAAAAAGCCCCGTTTCCTTCCTATCGCACCACGCCCCAATTCGTCTGAGCACGGAGGCTGCT
>Ga0302323_100000926_pt1 | contig 23684 bp, 25 predicted proteins | sample Fen_T0_3_FD_201950 | JGI IMG/M metagenome (GOLD analysis project Ga0302323, IMG submission 201950) | Peat permafrost microbial communities from Stordalen Mire near Abisko, Sweden - Fen_T0_3 | ecosystem: Environmental > Terrestrial > Soil > Wetlands > Permafrost | place: Sweden: Abisko... | reverse complement strand
CCGACGTCCCGCAGGCGGCGGCCTGAATCGGAGCCACGCCCCCTGATGCGTCCCCGCCGCCTGAGCCAGCTCCGCCGAGGAGCGACGGGGAGGCGTCGCCCTCTCTATGTGCAACGCGCTCCTAGCCGTCCCTGACTCAACTGGTCGGTGAAGCGCCCGATCCATCTGGGAATCCAGACTGCAGCTCGGCTCGACGCCACGATCAACGTGACTGCCAATGCATAGCCTGGCGCTCGCTGGCGGATGTAGTCGAAGAAGATTGACCAAGCTGTTACCTGGCGGGCAGGTGCAGCTCTTTGCTCAATGCCACAATCAACGGGGAACTCGAAGTCCTACGCCGCAAAAGCTGCTTGGATCTTTTCCATGAAGGCGGCAATCGGGATCTGCTGTGGACACTTGGGTTCGCAATCGCCGCAGGCGACGCACGCCGAGGCGCGAGCTTTTTCCTGGAGGAAGTGTAGGTAGGTGAAACGCGCGTTCCCGGGATTGTCATAGATGATGCCCTCGTTGTAGAGGGAGAAGTTTCTGGGAATGTTGACGCCCGTGGGGCAGGGAATGCAGTAACCACAGGTCGTGCAGGGAACGGCGGCGCGACGGTGGAAGAGCTTCACGGCGCTCTCAATGGTTGCGTGGTCGGCGGGGCTGAAATCGAAGGCCGCGGGGTGATCGACCGCGGTGAGGTTCTGCTCCACTTGTTCGATCGTGCTCATGCCGCTGAGCGCCAGGTTGACTTCGGGTTGGTTCCATACCCAGTGAAGCGCCCATTCGACCGGCCTACGGCGGGAAGGGGGGGCGCCGAGCACGGCCGCCACTTCGACCGGAGGCACGGCCAGGCGGCCTCCACGCACAGGCTCCATGGCAACCACGGGGATCCCCCTGCTTGCCGCGAGCTTGAGCCCACGCGTCCCAGCTTGGAAAGCTGTGTCCATGTAGTTGTATTGGATTTGGCAAAACTCCCATCCGTCGTAGCCGTCGAGGATCTCCTGAAAGACGGGGAAATCGGCGTGGAACGAGAAGCCGATGTGTCCTATCTTGCCAGCGTTGCGGGCCGCCTCGGCCCTTCGTAGAAGATCAAGCGCAAGCACGGTCTTCCATTTGGCGGCGTCGAGGCCGTGGAAGAGGTAGAAGTCGATGTGGTCCGTGTTCAAGCGGACCAACTGTTCGTGCAAGATACGGTCGAACTCGTCGGCGGTTTTGATCCGCTGAACGGGCGATTTGGTGGCGATCTTGGCCTTGCCTCGGTAGGTCCCGCGCAAAGCCTGGCCGACGATAACCTCGCTGCGGCCGCCATGGTAGACATAGGCCGTGTCGATGTAGTTGACGCCGCCGTCGAGGGCGCGTTGGATGAGCGGGATGGCCTCGTCTTCGACGATGTTGGGTCCCATCCGATTTCCATCATGGGTGGGAAGCCTCATGGCCCCCATTCCCAGGATTGAGGCAGTCCAGCCGTGTTTCCCAAAGGCGCGATACTTCATGGGGTCTCCTGGATGGTAAGGACTGTCATGGTCGGCAGCATTTCTTGTACTTATGGCCGCTGCCGCACGGGCAGGGGCTGTCACGGCGGGACTCCAGCAAGAGGGATGAGGTCAAGAAACGTGGGAAAGTTGCTCAGGATGCCCGAACAATCAAATCTTCCAGCGTGCGTTTGGGGACGTGATGACGCTGGTCGGTGTCATGCCAGTAGGCAGTGCTGCCGCCGTCGCCGAGCGGTTCAATCACGACCTCTTCCTTCGGTTTGCCGAGCGCAAGGACGAGCAGAATCTCGAATTCCGGGCCGAGGTCGAGCTTTGGCGCCAGTTCGTCCTTGCGGACCGAGCCAACGATCACGCCGCCGAAACCAAGCTCTGCGGCCCCGAGAAGGATCGTCTGGGCGGCGATCCCTTGATCGATATGGCCGTACCCGAAGGTTGGTTTGAGTCGCTTGTCACCGAGGATGATCACGTAGGCAGACGGCCGTTCCCCTTCTTCGGGGCCGCGCCAGCCCTTTGCCTGCGCGGCCCAGGAGAGGTGCGAGAAGATCACTGCATTCTGGTCCGCATTCGTCGAGAGGAGGTATTTCAGCGGCTGAACGTTGCCCGCACTGGGTGTGAGCCTGGCGAGGTCGACCAGTTGCCTTAGGGTTTCGAGCGGCACATCGTGGTCCTGAAAGAACCGCCGGTAGCTTCGGCTTTTCGCCACGAGATCAGAAAGCAGCATGGCCTGTACCTCCAGGGTATCAAGCCCAGCAATCACCATGCCAATACACATCGGTGAAATCGCGAGCGCCGTTGTTGCCTTGGCAGCACCCATGCAACACAGATGTTGCAGAGGCCACATGCGAGCTCTTCGCTATCGCGGGAAATGCGGCAGTCTTGCAGTGCTACGGCAGTGTACCCTGGCCATTCGGTCGCTCGGCGATACATCGCGCGGAGGATGATTGACCGCATGGTCGCCAAGGGCTGATCCCGCCGTGCGGCGAGACGACAGTCGATCGAGCCAAAGATCGATGTCGTGAACAGGGTTACGACTTGCGAGAGGAAGAGTCCACCCTTGCGGTAGATTGGCGGCTGGGCAGGTTGGGCGGCAGCTCGCCTTCCGCTGCGTTCATGGCGGTGGGTCAGGCAGTCCTTCTGGCACATCAGGCACTTGTTACACACGATCCTTCCCCGACCATGGGAGCGCCTTCCAGCTCCAGTGACGTCAAGATCGAGACAAGGCGGTGACGCGGGCCGAATTCGGCGGTGACCAAGCAGTGGTTCCAGCCCACCTCGCCGAGGCCTGCGTAGTGTCCGGCCCACACGTGCGAGAACACCGCGATGGTTCGGATCTTCATCACGCCGTCACCGTAGCCGTCCCGGCAGATGTTGATCGCGGGATGGCCGTGGCGATTGAGGAAGGCAGTCGCCGCTTGGGTCATGTGCCGAATTTCAGCATCGGCGTACCACAGATGGCACGCACCGAAAACGCCGATCTTCGGCCCGGAGCGTGCAGTTCAGGCAGGCATCGGACAAGTTTTCTGATTGAATCGGAGGGCGCTGCTGCTCTGGCAACACTGCAGCAACAAGCCTGCTTTGTTCGCAACAGCCCGACGCCGGGCACGGAGGACCGAACGTGAAATTGCTGTGGGACCTATTCGTCGTGTTCACGCGGGTCGCGTTGTCCTCCTGGGGTGCCGGCCCGGCCTCGCTGGCGCTGATGCAGCGGGAAGTGGTCGCTGCGGGGTGGACGAATTCGGCAGAATTTGCAGACGCTGTAGCCGTGGGCAACGCTCTCCCCGGTCCCATTTCCCCCCAGGTGTCCGCCTTCGTCGGGTACAAAGTGGCGGGGTTCTCTGGCGCGGTCGTGTCCGCCGCCGGCACGGTAGTTCCCGCCACGCTGTTGATGCTGGCCATGATCGTCTTCTTCTTCGGTGTGAAGGACAGCAAGATCGTGGCGTCGATGCTGGCCGCGGTACGCCCGGTGGTGGTGGGTTTGCTGCTGTGGACCGCCTTCGACATGGGGCGCACGGTTTTCGGGGCGTCTCTCTCGGGATGGGCGCACGCGGTCGTCCACGGCTGGGACAAGCTGCTTTTTGCGGCGGCGGCCTTTGCCTTGCTGACCTGGACTCGCCTCAACCCGGCTTTCTTGATTCTCGGTGCGGCCGTCTTCGGCGCGGTGGCGTATCGGTAGCAATACGGCGGGCGGATGCACGTGTGGTTTGTATTCTTCTTGTCTTGTTGGGCGCCAGCTCCAGTCCTAGCCTCGGCCGTCGCAAAAGTCTCGAAGAGTACGTCACCCGCGAGACGCTTCCTGGCGGGCTCACCCTTGCGCTCTTGCCTCGCCCGATGGAAGGCGGAAAGGTGCACTTGGCCTTGACCATTCGCTTTGGCAGCGAAGCCGCACTCAAGGGCAAAGTCGCCGCGGCCCGTCTCTTGCCGGCCTTGCTACTAAGGCCCTTGAGAGGGTCCATCGACCTCATCACCTTTGGGCAGCGCAGCGAGCCCTGTTGGCGCCAAGTGTGCGAGGCGATAGCTTTTCTCTCAGCGCGTGGCCGACGCGTATTGGTCGGATTCCGAGCGCCACCGCTTCGGACGACTCGATCTGGACAACACGCGGCGCCGCCTGGTCAGTCAAGCGTTCGCGAACCTGGGCGTGGAGGCGGCCCTTGCGGTCGAGGCCACCAACGCGTTCATCTCCCTGCGAGAACATCGCATGGGCTTGTTTCCCGGGTGCGGGGCGCCTTGGCTGCGTTGTCAACGGGCGGGGCCGGATTCGGGCGGGACGATCGACGATAACGATCGGTGGCCGGCGGGACCCGCGAGCGGCTCTTTTCGTCTGTGCCGCATTATGCGGTGGAAAACCCATTTGCTGTTGTCGTGTCTTTAAGGTTGGTATATACAACAGTTGTAAATGGCAACCAATCAGGATCCGCTGGGCAAGGGGCTGAAGGTTGATTCGCTGCGTGCATTTCGCTCCAAACTTCGGATTCTCGAACGCGAGATTGGCCGGTGTCTGGAAGACCAGACGGACTGCTGTGGCGTCACGGTGGCACAATGTCACGTTGTGCTCGAGTTGGATGGCCTTGGTGGCGTAAACCTCAAGGCCCTCGCCGACAGGCTCGAGCTCGACAAGAGCACCCTTAGCCGAGCGATTGACAGCCTCGTGGCGTTGGGGCTGGTGGCGCGGAAGGACGATCCGGAAAACCGGCGCCAACAAATCATCTCTTTGACAAAGTCGGGGGAAGGTCGAGTGTCGGAAATCCATCGGCGTTGCGACGACTACTACCAGGCGATGCTGGCGCGGGTTCCGACGGTAGATCTGTCCGCCGTCGTTCGGGGAATTGGACTTCTCGCCGAAGCGATGCTGGCCCAGCGCAAAGACACCGGTCAACTGCAATGTTGCCAGGAAACAGCTGGCAAACCCGGCCGCAAGGCCAACCGGGGCGCGGGCAAAAGAAGGAAGGCGGAGTAGATGGATGCTCCAAACACGCCGAACAACGCCACCTGTGGCTCGAATTGCTGCCAAGCGGGTCCGTCATCATCCAGCGCGACAGTTCGAAAGACGGGCAGCCGGCTTGGGTGGCGCGACATCCTTGGTGGATGGGGAGTGCGCTGGGGAGTCCATCGAATGCGCTACCGAGTGGAGCCTGGGCTCTACACGATTGGTGAAGCGACTTCGGACTCGCCGGTTCTCGTGACCGCAAACTACAAGTTGACCTTCGATGTTCTTCGGCGAGAGCTCAAGGGCATTCCAGCTTGGCTTCTCGTCCTGGATACTCAGGGCGTAAATGTCTGGTGCGCCGCCGGCAAGGGCACGTTCGGCACTGCGGAGTTGGTCCGCAGGTTGGCTGAAACGCAGCTCGACCGCCACGTGCGCCATCGAACGCTGGTGCTCCCCCAGCTGGGTGCCACGGGCGTCAGCGGGCACGAAATTCTTGCTCGAACGGGTTGGCGCGTGGTCTGGGGCCCCGTGCTGGCGTCGGACGTCCCGACCTTCCTGGCCAATGGGGGGGGAAAGACGGCGTCGATGCGGACCCTGTCGTTCCGGCTGTATGACCGGGCTGTCCTGGCACCGATCGAGATGGTTCACGCGTTCAAATGGCTCGTGGCATTTGTGTTAGCGAGCGCCGTGGCTGCCATGCCGCTGGATAGTGCGTATTCATCGCGCTTTCTGGGCATGGGATTGTTGGCCGCCATCTCTTTCCTTACGGGCACGGTGGCGTTCCCCTTGCTTCTGCCTTCTTTGCCCTTTCGAGCCTTTGCCTTGAAGGGGCTCACGCTGGGATTGGCTGCCATTCTGTCGGCTGGGGTCCTTGCTGTGGCCACGCTAGGGACGCCGATTCTGCTTCTCGTGGCCGTTGGAATGCCTGGGCTAGCCCTGGTGGTTTGGCTGGCCATGAACTTCACTGGATGTACGACCTTCACCAGCCAGACAGGGGCGGCGCTTGAGCTCAAGCTGGCGTGGAAGCCGCTGGTAGCTCTGGCGGGTGCGGGACTTGTGCTGGCTGTCGTGATGTTGGTGACGAAGCTGTTTGCCTGATTGGAGGTCACGTCGATGCTGGACCCCGCCAGACTCTCGTACATTGGCAATGGAACCACGTTACGTATCGACAGCGAGCGGTGCGCCGGATGCGGCCTGTGCCTAGACGTTTGTCCCCATGCCGTGCTGGCAATTCACGAAGGAAAAGTTCGGGTCGATTCCCGTCAGCGTTGCATGGAATGTGGGGCGTGTCGGATGAATTGCCCACGCCACGCGATAGAGGTCACCGAAGGCGTTGGGTGCGTGGCAGCCCTGGTCAATGGATTGCGGAAGAAGGGCGGAAGTTGTGAGTGCTCGACCGGTGGGCGTGGGTCTACGAACTGCGGCTAAACACCAATCCTGGGGCAGGGCGCGGCGTCTCGAGAGCACAAGATTCTGGTCTTGACCCGTGCCGCCTCCTTTGACTATACTTGCAGTATGGTGCAAATGACCAAGTATGCAGGCGCGAAGTGCTGCAGCGGCCTCGCGAGCCTGCTTTCGCCGAAGCTGTTCAAGGCGCTGTCGGATCCCATGCGGCTGTCACTGCTCGTGCGCCTGGCCGAGCAGCGCGAGCCCTGCACAGTCGGAAAGGTGGCCGAGGGGAGCGGCATTGATATGTCCGTGGTCTCTCGACACCTGGCGCTGCTTCGTGACGCCGGGATCATCCGGTGCGAGAAGCAAGGCAAAGAAGTTTGGTGCGCGGTCCAGACATCGTTCGTGTCCAAGGTGCTTCGTGACCTGGCGGATGCCCTGGAGGCGTGTTGCCCAACGACCCTTGGCTCGCTGGCCCCGAAGCTTCGGAAGCGCTAGGTCGGAGCGGGAGCATGAGCCTCTGGACTGTTTCTACAGTTGCATGAATGTGCATGGCTACAAGCGTACGGCAATGAGCAAGGAAGCTGATGATGTAGGTCCCATGAAGGCTGATGCCGTGGAGCCTGTCTCTCACCGCGAAGCTGGGAACGCACAGGCCGTGAGCACGGCGGAGGTCCTGCGCTCACTGCAGATAGCGCAGGAACAGCGGGCCGGAACGAGCTTCCGAAAACGCTCCGGCCATGCACGTTTGTGGACCACCATGACTGTGCTGGTGGTGGCAGTTTCGGCCTCTATTCTGCTTGCTCGCCGCTCGGGTCCGACCCCGGTGCAGGTCACAACCTTGGTGTCTGACACGTCTGTCCGTGGCAGCCTTCTGGTCGCAGGCGGTTACGTTCGTCATGCTCGAATCGTCAACGTGATTGCGCGGGTCTCTGGTGTGGTCGCGACGCTGCGAGTGGGTGAGGGCGATGTGGTCAAGGAAGGCGATCCCATCGCAACGATCGATCGCAGCGATCTGGAACGGCAGGTTGCCGAAAGCCGGGCCGAGCTCGCCGCCAGGCAGGCCCGGCTTGCCGAGCTTCGCGCCGGTCAGCGACCGGAGGAGATTGGGAGTGCCCGCGCCAAGGTGGAAGCCCTGCGGGCGACCGCGGAGCGCATGGAACGGGAAAGGCACCGGAGTCAAGCCCTGGCGGAAGCGGGCGCGATTGCTCGGCAGGCTCGCGAAGTTGCGGAGACCGACAGTCAGGTGGCCAGCAAGAATTTGGAGGCAGCAGAGCAGAGCCTTGCTTTGCTGCGGGCGGGAGCGCGGCCAGAGACCATCGCCGCAGCCCGAGCGGGCATAGACGCGGCACGTGCTCGGCTCGCACAGGTCGGCGCATCGCTGAGTCGCACGGAGATCAGGGCGCCGATGAGCGGTCGCGTGCTGCGGAAGTACGTGGACGTTGGCACCGTGGTCTCCTTCGGACTCCCTTTCACCGAGGGGTACACGACGCTCGGACCCGGAACGCCCATTGTATCCATTGGCCAGCTCGATGACCTGGAGGCGGTCGCCGATATCAACCAAGCCGACCTCGGCCGATTGGCCGCCGGCGATAGGGTCGAGGTCAGTACCGACGCTTTCCCAGGGAAGACCTATCACGCGCACGTATTGCGCTTTGCTCCGCGTGCGGATCGAAACAAGAACACCATCGAGGTGTCGGTGCGATTCGATTTCCCAACGCCCGCCGAGCTCGCTCACGATCTCAGCGTGAAGCTGAGCTTCCTTGCACCACGGTGAAGAACGCCTTGGAAGTGATCGTGACCAGCGCCAACCAACACAAGGAGACACTCGTGACTGACTTCATCCTCAAGCTCAACAACATAGCGAAGGTGTACCAGCGAGGCGGGCAGAGCGTGCGCGTGCTCAACGCCATCAACCTCGAGGTGACTTGGGGCGACTACCTCGCACTGATGGGCCCCTCGGGCTCAGGCAAGACGACGCTGCTCAACATCATCGGTGGGCTAGATTGTCCCAGCTCTGGCAGCGTCAGCGTGGATGGAACCGACATCGCGGAGTTGTCTGATCGGTCGCTGGCGGCGTGGCGCACCTCGAATATCGGGTTTGTCTTTCAGCAATACAACCTCATCCCCGTCCTCACGGCGCTCGAGAACGTGGAATTGCCATTGCTTCTGTTCAAGATGCGAAAGGACGAGCGGCGCAGGCGGGCCCTGGCCGCCCTGGCGCTCGTCGGTCTAACCGAGCGATCGCACCATCTCCCGCGACAGCTGAGCGGCGGCGAAGAGCAGCGCACGTCTATTGCTCGCGCGCTGGTCACGGATCCGAAGCTCATCATCGCCGATGAGCCGACTGGGAACCTCGACGCAGCGGCGGCAGCGGGCGTCCTCGATCTACTTGGGCGATTGAACGGCGAGTTGCGAAAGACCATCGTCATGGTCACGCACGACCCCGATGCTGGGCGCCGCGCGAAGCGGTTGGTCCGTCTCTACAAGGGTGACTTGAACGCGGACCACGCCACGGCGGAGGTCGCATGAGGTTTCTTCCCCTGGTGCTGAGGCGCCTCTTTCGCAATCGACGGCGGACGCTGTTGATGGCTGCGGGAATCGCCGTCGCGGTGTTCGTCATTTCTGCGCTGTTGGCGGTCGAAAGAGGGTTTGCCACGCTCATCAGTTCGGCCGACGACACCCTGCTGAACGTTCGCGAGAAGGGACTGGCCTGTCCCGTGACGAGCCGGGTGTTTGACAGCTACCTCGGCAGCATCGCTAGCACTCCTGGTGTCCGCAGCGCCACAGGGGTGCTGCGTGGTCTTTACACGTACCAAAAGAAGGAGAACCTGGTCGTGGTGAGCGGCGTGGACTACGAGGCGTTCCGCAAGCTGAAGTCGGTGCGCCTGGTGTCTGGCTCTGAGCAAGCCTTCCTTGCCCGTTCGGATGCCGCGCTGGTGGGAGCGCCGATGGCTGCCCGGCACGGTTGGAGGGAAGGTCAATCCGTTGCCTTCGTCGAAGGTCTCACCGTCACGGTGGCGGGGACCTTCGTTTCTGCCGACAAGTCGTACGACGCGGGCGTGCTGACCCACAAGGGCTACCTGTCTCGATTGCAGCGCGACGAAGGCAAGAGCACCTACCTGATCGTCGGGCTCAGCGATCCGGGCATGGTGTCTCAGGTCAGCCAGGCCATCGATACTGGGCTGGCCAACTTTCCCAAGCCGACCAAGACCCAGTCCGAGCGCGCGTCCCGCGAGCGCGAACTGCAAGACTTTCTCGAGGTACGACGGATGCTCGGGCTGATGGTCGCGGCGGCGGTTCTCGTGAGTATCTTCGGTGCCGCGAACAGCGTCTCGATGTCCGTGCGGGAGCGCTTGCGGGAGGTAGGCATCCTACGGAGCCTCGGGCTCAACAAGTTTCAGATCCTTTGCATCCTCATCGGGGAATCGTTGGCCGTCGCCATCGTCGGAGGCGGCATCGGGATCGGTCTTTCAGCCCTGCTGCTCGCGACGGACCGGACCATGGGCGGAATGATCCCCCTTGGGCTGCGAGCGTCCGCGGTTGCAATGGTCGCAGGGGCTTCGCTTCTCATCGGCCTGGCCGGCGCACTCTTGCCGGCTCTGCGGGCGACGCGTCTGCCCATTGTCGATTGCCTGCGACTGGCCGATTGAGCGAATTGGAGGAAGTCATGGCTCTACCACTCTCGTACAACATCCGTAGTCTGCTCCAACGCAAGTCAAGAACCGCGCTCACCGTCATCGGCATTGCGGCGGTTATCGCGCTCTTCGTGGCGATGCTCGCGTTCTCGAATGGTCTGCGTGCCACCTTCGCCCGTGCCGGCACGCCCGACAACGTGGTGGTCCTTCAGAAGAGCGCGTTTTCGCAATCGCTCTCTTCGCTGCCCAAGAGCAGCAATTCCATCATCCGCTACTTCGATCATGTGGCGCACAAAGGCGATGTGCCGCTGGCGTCACCCGAGCTGGCGGTGGAGCCGTGGGTGCGTGTTCGGTCGAAGCGTGAGGAGGTCTTCATGGTTGCTCGCGGAGTCGAGCCAGTGTTCTTCGACGTCATGTCGCAGGTGAAAGTAGTCCACGGCTCACGAGAGCTTCGTGGCAACAAGCTTCTGGTGGGACCGGCTGCGCGGGCAAAGCTGGGCGGGGTCGGTATCGGCGACACCGTGACCTTCTGTGGAGAAGTTTGGACGGTGGGCGGCATCTTCGAAGCCGAGGGCAGCAGCCTCGAGCTCGCGATACTGGCGGATCTCTCGGATTTGATGCGAGCTGCCCAGCGAGAGGAGCTTTCCTCCTTCACGCTGAAGGCCGCGAGCCGTGCCGAGGTGGCGCCGCTGGTGAAGAGCCTGGAAGCCGACCGTCGTGTGCTGGTGACGGCCCTGCCTGAGAAGGACTACTATGTCGCTTCAGGCAGGACGTTTTCCATCGTCGCGCAACTCGGTCTCCTGGTGTCGATGATCGTTTCCCTCGGCGCCATCTTCGGCGGCATGAACACGATGTACACAGCCGTAGCGGGGAGGACGCGCGAGATCGGTACCCTGCGCGCTCTCGGGTTCAGCGGAGCGAGCATCCTGGTGTCCTTCCTAATCGAGGCCCTGCTGCTCGGGGCCGCGGGCGGCGTGCTCGGCGTGGCGCTTGGCTGTCTGGTCAACGGCGTCAGGGTGAACGCCATGACGGCCAGTGTGCGGTTTGCCGTGACGCCGTCGATTGCCGTCGCGGGAGTTCTGCTGGCTATCGGGGTCGGGTTACTTGGCGGTCTACCCCCGGCCCTTCACGCGGCTCGACTGCGAGTGGTCGAGGCGATCAAGCACGTGTGAGCGAACCGACCGCGTGCTTTCTGGGGCATCAAGCTGGATCGATGGCATCGGTCATGATTTTCGTCCCCACAGAAGAATGCGCTTGAAGGGGTAGAAGTACGGTCCTTCGCCGAGGATACCCACCAGCACACGCCGGTATTCTTCGAGGAAGCGCTGAAATTCTTCCGCGGAAAGCCGGGCCTGATAGGCAGTCAGCGTGGTCCCCTTCGTCCATTCCACCACATCATTTCCCGAGGGCAGCGGGTGCCCGTACACCTCGACGCGGGCAACGTGTTCGGCGAAGCCATTCGAAAAGAGGATCTCCGCATACCGCTCCACCGGCAACGTGGCGGGCTCCCGCGCGGGGGTCTGGAAAGCCCGCGGGAACAAATCGCGAGCGAGCTTGGCGGCAACCCCGTGCGATGGGTGGTCGAAGTTGAACGGCACCTGGATCGCCGCCTGTCCACCCGGCTTCACAAACCCCAGCAGCTTCGGAAGCAACGATTCGTGGTTCGGCAGCCACTGCAGCGCCGCGTTCGAAAGGAGAAGATCCAAGGGGCCTTCCGGCTGGTATTCCGCGATATCGCCGAGACCGAAGCGGAGTCCCGGCGTGGCGAAGGCCTCTGACTTCTCGAGCATGTCGGGGGACGAATCCAGGCCGAATAGATGCTTGATCGAGAACCGGTCGAAGAGCGTTCGCGTGAGCTCGCCCGTTCCACAGCCAAGGTCGACGGCGTGCCCAACCTCGACGTCGTTTTGGATAAGCTTCATCAGGTCGAAGAACGGTTTCGAGCGTTGGGATTTGAACCTTTCGTACTGGGTGGGATTCCAGGTGGCGGTCATGGGCGGTCCTTCCTTGGTCGGCTGATCGCTACGCGGATGCGGTTGCTTCGGGGGGCGGTAAGTCCAGAACACGCGCCAATTCGCCGAGCCCGATGCGGGCGATGAACTTGAAGAACCGTTCCTTCGGTTTCGCCTCGCGTTCGTAGTGGTCGAGGATACGCCCGACGATGGCAATGACCAATTCGTCGTCGAGCTGTCGGGCCAACCGTACGGCCAGCCGCGGGGTGACACCGCCAGAACCGCCAACCCAAACGTCCCAGCCGTTTCGCGATCCGACCAAACCAATGTCCTTGATAGCCGTCTCGGAACATTGGTTCGGGCAACCGCTGACACCTATCTTGAACTTTGCCGGCAGCTTTCGGCCGTGTTGCAATCGATCGAGGGCGAGGCCCACGGCCAAGCTGTCACGCTGTCCTCGCTTACAAAAAGTCGTTCCCGGGCAAGCCTTGACGCTTCGAACGCAGTCTCCCACGGCGTGACCCGTGGGCATGTCGAGCGCTTCCCAAACGGCATCGACTTGGTCTTGGCGTAGCCCGACCAAGGCGATTCGCTGTGCATTGGTGATCTTGAGCGCCTGGCAGCCGAACTTATCAGCGACCGCGGCGATGCGGCGCAGCTGTTCGGAGGTGATCACGCCGCAAGGAACATGGGGAACCACGGCATAGGTGCTGCGATCACGCTGGAGGATGACGCCCCTGTCGCCATCCTTGAGTGTGGGGGTGGGGTCCGTGCCAGCGTTGGCAGACGCCTCGGTAGTTGAGTTTGCGCTGTCCACGGGGCGATCTATAGCTCAGCCCTGGAATCGTGTCAGGGGCTTTGTCCTCTTTGGTGCGAATTTGTCTATTGGGACGCGGGCGCCATCGGGCTGTGCTGCGTGGGCAACACCCGGCACGAAAGCAGCTCGCCCAGGATCAATCCTCACGCGCGCAGCGACAGGCCGACTCTATTCCCATTTCGCGGTCGACAGGCGGCATGGGTTCAAGCGTGAGCTCGTACAGGTCGTGCCACCCGTCACCCAGGTGCGCCTGATGGATGAGGGCCGCATCTGGTCCACGCAACGACAGGCCCTGCCAGTGCCCTTCGTATATGAATCGCCGGGGTTCGTGAGGGTTTTGCTGTTCCACATCGGGCACGATCTCCAGCGCCGCGCTGGGAGACAGTCCCCCGAACCCGCCGTCGACAAGGAAAGTCCGTCGACCGATAGCCACGCGCAGGCACATGTGAGTGCGCGGCAGTGTGTAGCGCTGCGGCCACTGATAGCGCGAACGCGCGCTCAGCGCGGTGACGCTGAACCCGAGCGCCTCGAGCACGTGCAGCAGCAACGTGTTGTGCTCGAAGCAGTAGCCACCGAATCGCCGGTGAATCAGCTTTTCCGTGATGTCATCAATCGCGATAGAGATCGGTTCGCCCAGCAGCACTGCCAGGTTTTCGAATGGAATCGTGCGCACGTGAGCGGATACGATCGCGTTGAGCGTTTCGAGCGAGGCCGCCCGAGGTCCTTGGAAGCCGATGCGTGCGAAGTAGGAGTCGAGGTCCATGGCGCAGACGTGTCTTGGCATGGACCCATGGTCCTTGTCTACGTGGGTGTCTCGTAAACCGTCGAAGCGGATTGTTTAGTGAACTTTGAATTTGACAGGCGCCGTTCGAGGTGGCAGGAATCTAGGTGTGAGACCAGCCGGTAAATTTAGCGCGACAGCCAAGCGTGGCATCTGTTGTCGACGCGCGCTGGTCTCTTTCGCGGCTGCGTAGACCAGCGCGTTCCGGAGGCGGTCGTTCCCGAATGGGCCGTTTCCGCAAGTTCTCCTGTAGTGAACGTATGTCCTGTATCTGTGCACACCACTTAACCATGGAGGAATACCATGCGACACTCAATCAGCAGAATACGACCACGTCCAAGTCGACGTTCATGGCGCGGCCTCGTCGCAGCGCTCGTGACCGTCTCAATCGCAACCTTCGCCTACGCTGATTCGTCAGCACCAACCCCCGAGCTTGCCCCACAGAGTGTGTTGCCGCCGCCGATCGCGGTGCTGCAGGCCAAAGGGGGGCTCGAACGGGGATTCATCTTCGTCGCGCCCAAGACCACGCCTACTCCGAGCCTTCAGCAAGGCCCGGAGATCATCGACAACCAAGGGCGACCGGTCTGGTTTCACCCGGTCGCAGAAGGCAACCAAGCCGCCGATTTTCGCGTCCAGACCTACCACGGTGAATCTGTCCTCACGTGGTGGGAGGGGCAAAGTCACACTGGACCCGGCCACGGTGAGGGGGTCGACTACATCCTCGATCACGCCTACCACCTGGTCGCGACGGTGAATGCTGGCCACGGCTACGCCGCGGACACGCACGAATTTCGGTTGACCCCTCATGGCACAGCACTCATCACGGTCTACAGCCAGGTCAGTCGCGACCTGTCGTCCGTTGGCGGGCCGGCCGATGGCGTGGTCTTCGACGGCATCGTGCAGGAAATCGACGTCGTCACGGGCGCCGTGCTTTTCGAGTGGCATAGCCTCGACCATGTGGGGCTCGAGGAGAGTCACGCGTCGGTTCCGACCACGGCGGCCACTCCCTACGACTACTTCCACATCAACGCCGTGAGCTTGGATGTCGACGGCAACTTCATCATCAACGCGCGCAACACCTGGGCGTCGTACAAGGTCGACCGTTCTGGACGCGTGTTGTGGCGCCTTGGCGGCACGAAGACAGACTTTGCCTTGGGGCCGAATGTCGCGTTCGCCTGGCAGCACGATCCGGAGGCCGTCGACACCGAGACCACGCGCCTGTTCGACAACGAGGCTTCGCCAGCCGTCTTGCCCTCGTCTCGTGTGGTCTGGATCCGGCGCGATCCGTGGCGACATGCTGCCACGTTGGTCCGATCGATCGTGCATCCGGATGCCCTCTCAGCGGGGTCGCAAGGGAACGCACAGTCGCTCGCCAACGGTGACACGTTCGTGGGTTGGGGGGCGACCGGACGATTCTCCGAATTCGACCGTGAGGGGCAATTGCTCTTCGACGCTAGCGTGCCGAAGGGCTGGGACACCTATCGTGCCTACCGGCATGCGTGGCATGGCCACCCGGCTACCCAGCCTACGGCAACCGCGCACCGAAATGGCGACGGAACCGTCACGGTGCACGCGGTCTGGAACGGTGCCACCGACGTCGCGCGTTGGTTGGTGATTGGTGGCCACCATTCCAAAGCGCTATGGCCCATTGGATCGGGCGATTGGAATGGGCTCGACACGGCAATTACGCTCACCACGGACGCGCCGCATATCTCGGTGGTAGCAGAGAACGCCGAGGGCCACTTGGTCGGTCGATCGGCACCGGTAGCCGTCGGCGAGTAGCGCCGACGTGAAGGAGGAAGAGTCGAGGTCCTGCCCTAGCTCAAGCTCAAGGCGCAGAGCCTCGACCTTCTCAGTGCTGGCCTCAGCGAGCAGCGTTCGGTTTTGTCGACTTCGTGCTGGAGTTTGCGGTGGCGCGCTCGTCGTAGCTATTGTCTGTCCGGATCAACTGCCATAGATTGCCACAAAGGATGAATCTAGTTTCTCTCGGCAGGACCCAACTCGTCGTCCCTCAGCTCGCCTTCGGCGCACTTCCGATTCAGCGTGCCAGCATGCAGGATGCCAGTAGCCTTTTGCGTGCCGCCTTCGCGGCCGGGGTTCGCTTCTTCGATACGGCAAGGGCCTATTCGGACAGCGAGGAGAAGATCGGAAACGCCCTGGCTGACGTTCGGTCCCAGATCGTCATTGCAACCAAGACGGCGGCCACGGATGCGGCGGGGGCGCGACGAGATCTCGAAACCAGCCTCACGAAGCTTCGCACCGACTACATCGACATCATCCAGCTGCACAACCCCGAAAAACTCCCTCAGCCCGATGATGAAGGGTCTGCCTATGCGGCACTGAGCGTCGCCCGTCGTCAAGGACGCGTGCGATTCATCGGTATCACGAACCATCGTGGCGCCGTGGCCCGCGAGGCCGTCGCATCGGGACTCTTCGATACGCTGCAGTTCCCGCTCAGCCACATCTCCACCGCGGAAGATCTGTCGCTGGTCGAGCATTGTCGGCAACACGATGTGGGCTTCATCGCCATGAAGGCCCTGTGCGGGGGCCTGCTGACCAACGTGGCGGCCGCCTTTGCCTTCTTTCGCCAACTGGGTGGCGTCCTGCCCATCTGGGGAATCCAACACGCCAGCGAACTTGCGCAGTTCCTCGAGCTTGAACGAAATCCGCCCGAGCTGACGGAGGCGCTGACGGCTGCCATCGAGCAAGATCGTAAAGACCTCGCCTCGAGTTTCTGCCGTGGCTGCGGCTACTGTCTTCCTTGCCCGGCCGAGATTCCTATTCCCATGGCGGCACGCATGGCCTTCCTTCTGCGCCGGGCCCCGTATCGGCAGTTCTTGACCGACGAATGGAAAGCAAAGATGCGGCGGGTCTCCGATTGTTCCGGCTGCCAGAGCTGCGTCGCCAAGTGTCCCTACGGGCTCGATACGCCCGCTTTGCTCAAGACCATGCTGGCTGACTACGAGCAGTTCGCAGGCGAGCATGGGGCATAACGAGTTTCCTGGACACGCAACAACTCCCTGCCCTGCGTGGGCCTCGACCCCGATGTCGACCGTATGCCCGCTCACCGATGTCGTCTGTGCCTTCAAACCACAGGTTGCCTATTTCGCGGCTGCTTCCGCCGAAGCGCAGCTTGAAGCGCCGATTGGTCACATCCACCGCAATTACCCAAGGATCCCAGTCATCCTGGACGCCAAGCGCGGTGACATCGGCGCGACCGCCCTTCAGTATGCGAGGGAGGCGTTCGATCGCTACCGGGCCGATGCCCTTACCGTGAATCCTTACATGGGTTTCGATTCCATCGCGCCATTTCTCGGCTACCCCGACCATGGCCTCATCGTGCTTTGCCGTACGTCCAACCCCGGAGGATCGGATTTGCAGAACCTGCCGGTGGACGGTGGCCGCAAGCTATACCAGCATGTCGCCGACTTGTCGCGACGAAGTGGAACACGCATGGACAGGCCGCGCTGGTTGTCGGCGCGACCATCGACGGCGACGCGATAGTCGCCTGGATCGTCGATGGAAAACTCGGTCCGCACCGAGAGCCCAGCGGCCATCCATGGAACCTCGCGCCGATCGAGGGCTGCCCCATCCCGGCCAAGCAGTGTGAACTGTGCGAGATGTTCGGTCAGTGGGCACGGGTTGCCCCAGGCATCATCCACCCGCGCAAACACCGGTACCCGCGTACGCCGCCCAGTCACGCGGGGCGTGATGACGTGCAGCTGGGTGGGCAAGCCCGGGACAATGGCGATGCGTAGGTCACCAGGCACTGGAGCCAAGCGCGAGGTGCCGGTCACGTCCACGTACGCGCGCAGCTTGAAGGCGTCTTCCGCGAAGGTTTGCGCCCGCGTCCCCGGTCCTCCTGCCGAGCGGTCGCCACGCTCGATGTGGATCCGATCGCCGGGCCTGAGATAACCGTCGATGGCGTCAACGATGATGGCCTTTTGATAGGGGCGCTCGTGCCCCTTGCTGTCGAAGCGGACACGCAGCCTCTTCACCGTGGCCTCGCTTTCGCCCGGAAAGCCAGGTCGTGGAAGGAAGGCCGCAGTGAGATAGTTGGCACCGCGCGGATCTTCGGTTTGTGGATCTCCCCAGTCGGAATAGAACATGTATGTCAGCTTGAAGCGCCCGCTGTCCGCGAGCCCCGAGGCTCCGACCTCGTACGAAAGCACGAGCTCGACCAGCTGACCGGCCTCGAGACGGGCATGGGAAGCCGAGAGCGTACCCAGAAACGGTAACCCGCCGAGGAATCGTTCGAATTCGCGCGGCGAAACGCGCCCAAGCGGTTGGCCGGCACCTTCGCTCAAAACACGAACTCCGGCGGCTTTTGCGCAATTCCGAACTCAACCAGCTCCTTCGCCCGCTGGATAGCGAAGGTCTTGATCTCGGCGGGCACGTTCACCGAAATCTCCGCGGGCGTCTTGGCACTGGCGAAGAGAGGATTCCGCGCGGCGATGGTTTCGACCAGCTTGGGCGGCAGGCGCAGATCCTCGGCGAACCATTCCGCCGCCTGGCTCGGGTGGGAAGCCACGTAAACCGCAGCCTCGCCGAGCGCGTCCACCACCAGCCGGCGGACGCCCGGATGGTCGGCAAGGAAATCGGCGCGCGCGATGACCCACAGATGGTGTGGCCAGCGCTGGATCTCTCGCGCACCTCTTTCGAGGAATTTCTGCAGCTGGGGCTCGCGCAGGAGAACGCCGTCAGCCAGCTTCTGCTCGAGCGCCGCTGGCTGTTCGTTGGGGGGCACGTTGACGAGCTTGACGTCCGCATCACGAACCAGGCCCACGGCTTTCAGCGAAACGAGAAGATCGACATAGGAGTCCGTGCCGAACGCCACGGCGATGGTCTTGCCCTTGAAATCCCTCAGCGTCTTCACCGGGCTGGTCGCCGGCACCAGCAGCCCGTGCGCCCCGGCGCCCAAGCTTGCAATGGTGACCACCGCACCAGGGCGTTTCGCCAAGTAGCTGGCGGTAGGCACCAGGGACGTGAAGGCAAGATCGATCGACTTCGAAACCAGAGCCTCGATCTGCGGCGGGCCATACTGAAAGAACGTGGCCTCGACTTCCAGTCCGTGGCGTTTTCCGATGTCGGTCTTGGCGAGAACCTTGGCCACCTCGCCGTGCAGCCCGGTCGCGTAGCCGAGACGTAGCTTGACCGGCTGGGCGTACGCAGCCCGGGGAACGGCCCCTAGGGCTGAAGCTGTGGCAATGCCTACGGTGACAATTGGATGGAGGGTCGTCCTGTATTTCTTGGTCATGGGGCTCCTTTGCGTCGGTATTTCTGTCTCCAGGGAAAGAGCAAGTTCTCGGCCCACGAGAGGCTCAAGGTCATGAGCGCACCCACCAAGGCGATCACCAGCATTCCCACCAGAACCCGCTGCGTTTCGAGCTGAAGGCGATTGAGCTCGATCATGTAGCCGAGTCCGGATTGTGCGGCGACTAGCTCGGCGGTCACCACCGCCATCCACGCTTGGCCGAGTCCAATCTTGAGGCCAGTGAATAGATTGGGAAGCGCCGAGGGAAAGTAGATGAATCGGATGAGGGCGAGCCGACCGGCGCCCAAACAACGGGCCGCGCGCAGATGCTGCTCCTCAACAATGCCGACGCCCGCCAGCGAGTTGATGAAGATTGGGAAGAACGCCGCCACGGCGGTCACGAAGTAGCTGGGGCTATCGCCAAGGCCGAACCAGAGGATGGCGATTGGAACCCAGGCAATCGGCGGAATCGGGCGGAGCAATGCCAGAACTGGCATCACCAGCTGACGCACTGGGCGGAACGACACAGTTACAACCACGAGAGCGATCGCTGTCGCAGCGGCGAGGCTGAATCCGCTCAGCACACGCTTGAGGCTCGCCGCCAGATCCCGCACCAGCGTACCGTCGAGCACCGTCTCGCGAAGCCCGGTTAATAGCGCCGTGGGCGGGGGCAACAGGATACTGTTGTCGAGCTTGCGCGCGGCGATTGTCCACCCGGCAAGGAGAAGCCCGATCCCCGTGAGTCCGAGAAGCGCTGCCCGTCCCCGTGACCTCATAACTCCGTCACCGTCCCCGTTGCGGCGAACGTCTTCAGGCTCTCCTGGCGAATCAGATCGAAGAGCACATCGTAAAGGCCCTGGTAGGCCGCGCTCGCACGGGCACCGCGGCCTCGTGGCCGTGGCAGAGCCACATCGAAGGTGCCACGCAGGATGTTGGGCAAGAGACCCAGGACGACAATGCGGTCAGCCAGGAAGATTGCCTCGTCGAGGTCGTGCGTGACGAAAACAACCGTGTGGCGCCATTGCTCCCACAGTCGCAGAAGCTGTTCTTGCATCAACACCCGGGTTTGCGCATCGAGCGCGCCAAATGGCTCGTCCATGAGCAAGATGCTCGGTTCGACGGCGAGAGCGCGGGCCAACCCCACACGCTGTTGCATGCCTCCCGAAAGCTCGTGCGGGTAACGATCGTGATAATCGGCGAGTCCCACGAGGCCGAGGTAGTGGGTCGCGTGTGCGCGTGCGGAGACATGGCCAGCCATGCGCAAGCCAAACGCGACGTTGTCGAGCGCCGTCATCCAAGGAAAGAGAGAGTGTTGCTGGAAGACCACGGGGCGCTCCGGCCCGGGCGCAGTCACCGCGTCTCCGTCGACCCGGACACTACCCAAGCTCGGGCGCTCGAATCCGGCGATGACATTGAGCAAGGTCGACTTCCCGCACCCCGAAGGTCCCAGGATGGCCACGAACTCGCCTGGTGAAATGGCCAGATCGACGTTTGTTAGAGCCACGGTGTCGCGCCCACCTTCTCGGAAGCGCACCGAGAGACCTTCGAGAGTGATCGCGCCACGCCCCGGAAGCGGCTGCCGCGGCGATGCGTCCGCGTCCTGCCGGGATGAATGCGCAAGCTGCTCGTGTGCCATGGGGGGTCCTGGTTCGCCTAGAGCACGAGAGATGTGGCGAGGTAACGTCGCTTCACCCCGAAGTATTGCTTCCATCGACGCGAAGCCCGCTGACCGGCCAGAAATTCCTCGTCCCAGTCGAGTAACGATTCGTGCGTCGGGGAGGGCGCCGTCGCCCAGATTCCGCGACGACGCCTCTCCTCGCGCTCGTCGATCAGCCAGTCGTTGTAACTCTCATACACGATGTGACCATCCGGCGCATCGAGAGTGGCGGCCCGAATGCGCCCGTCGAGCTCGAGGAAGAGGGCCGCTTCCTCGGGCGAGACTTGAACCGGTGTCACGGCCGCTGGGTAGCCGGCGCTGCGTAGGGCTTCGCCAGCGACGTAACTGAAGAGCCCTTGGTCGTGCAAGCTCAGCTGCTTCGCGTAGATGCCGACGTGCTCGCTCGAGATTGGATGTCCGAGCGTCTGATGATCGCGCGCCCGTGCGCGCCGTTGCGCGGTCTCGCCGCGGTAGAAATCGAGCACCGTGGGCTCGTAATCTTCGCCGAGGAATCCGAGCACTTCGCGCACCACGGCTTCCGGACGTGCGGCGAGCTCCTCGTAGCGAACATCGAGCCACTGGTTCTTGCTCAGCTTCGCCCGCCAGCGAGCGGCCACCTCCTGCGTCCGGCGCCAGATGAGAGCAGCCGCATAGACATTGCGTGGCCCGAAAGCCGACCGGAGCTGGTCCACCGCCACGTCACGCCCATCCCGTACCAGGTTCAGAAAGCGAGCGTCGGGAAAGTCAGCCAGGACTTCCTCGACGTAGAAGAGGTTGTGGGGCGTCTTCTCGCCCCAGCGCGGTTTGCCGACCGACTCTGCGTAGAGGCCCAGGATGGCGGCGTAAGCCTCACGAAACGTGTTGGCCCGCGTGCGGCCGATCAACTCATCGACTATCGTAGCCGGGTTCAGCTTGAGGCCAAAGAACGGCGTCTTCAGCCCGAAGATCATCTCAGCGACGAGCGTCCTGAAATGAGTCGGTTCTCGAAGGTCGCCATAGGTGTGCAGGAAGGCACGGAAGCGCGGGTAGTACCAAGCCACCTCCGGCACCGCAAGGCGGCTGTGCTGCCCGAGGACCGCCATCAGCAACGTCGTCCCCGAGCGTTCGCTGCCAACGATGAAGAAGGGCGACCTCGAACTTCCCATCACGGCCCCTTCCGTGGCTCGACAAGCCGCCCATTGCCCGAATTCGTCGTGGCCGTAACAACACAAATATCGGACTGCATCTGTCCGGTATAGTAGACCGGTCTCTCCTTTCAAGACAAAACACCCTCACACCAAGCGGCGTCCTAGAGTGACCGGAGATGCCCCTCCCCAGCATTTGGCGTAGCCAGACATTTGACCACTCCCATACGGCATTGATGGTGCGGAACTGTTGCCACAGCAGCAACTTCGGCCGCGGTTCCGGTTTTCGACGAAGCCAGCGGTCGCAGCGAGCCCTCTGGGGTTGGGATCGCAGTCGTCCGGGATTTTCTTTGACAACGGACGCGGCGTAGTCGTAGCTGGCAGGTGTGGCGGAGCCTCGACGTCGCCTCGTGTTGCCCCCAAGCCACCACGCTAGGGGTTCGGATGAAGTTTTCGGTACACGTACATACCGACGGTCATCGCGGCCACGAACACCACCGCTTTGACATTCAGGCCGCCCATCGCGACGATGGCGGGTCCCGGGCAGTAGCCCGCCAGTCCCCAGCCAACGCCAAAAATCGCCGAGCCCGCCAGCAGCCTACCGCCGATTGAGCCCGCGGGCGCGGGTTGGAACGCCGGAGCGAACACCGGCGCGGACCGGCGGCCAATCAGCCGCAGCGGCACCGCGTGCGCGCCGATTGCGCCGCCCATCACGAGCGCGAGGCTCGCGTCCCACTCCCTCACGTCGAGAAAGCCGATCACCTTCTCCGGCCGTGTCATCCCCGAGATGACCAGGCCCAGGGCGAACAGCGCGCCCGCGGCCAATGCCGCCAGGTTGCCCATCACGACAACGCCCTCAGCGCCAGCACGGTGAGCGCGCCCGCCAGTATGAACGTCAACGTCGCGACCACCGAGCGCAGCTCGAAGCGGCTAATGCCGCAAACCCCGTGGCCCGATGTGCAGCCTCCGCCCAGTTGTGTGCCATAGCCAACAAGGACGCCCGCGACGAGCATCCTGGCCATCGAGCCTTGCGCCTGTCCCAGCAGCTGTGGAGCGAAGATCCGTGACGCCAACCCGACCACCACGAGGCCCGCTAAGAAATACGCCCGGAAAGTCCGGTCGTGAGCCTTGGGGTGAAAGAGACCTGCCCACAATCCGCTGATGCCGGCTCGCCGGCCGTGCGTGAAGAGGACGAGTGAGGCAGCCAGACCGATGAGGACGCCGCCAATGAGCGCGGGCACAGGCGTGAAGTTGTGCATGCTGTCTACTATACGAGAGGACCCAGGCATCGTCGACGCCTCGAAACGGCGGCCTGTTCGAGGCGTCGGCGTTCATCGCTACCAGGGCGATCAAGCCGCCGCGATAGCGTGTCGGAGTCAAAGGTGAGGGGACCAGCAGACGGCGTCACACCACCGCCTGCTGCTCCGCCAGCTCAACGGTGTTTCGAAGAACGAGGCGTGGTCTTGCCAGGTGAAAAGCCGACTTTCGTTTGGTCAGACTAAAGGCAAGAATGGCGACGTGACCAATCGAGCCTTCTGGTTGAGCGAGCTGGAGAACGCCTTCGCGTCGAAGTCGGTGGTTTGGCTTGGTGGCGTCCGTCGCGTCGGCAAGACGACGCTTGTGCGCTCGCTACCCGGCGTTCGCTACTTCGACTGCGAGCTCGTCCGGATACGGCGTGCACTCGACGATCCCGAGCTCTTCTGGCGGGACCAACCGGCCGGCTCTGTGGTCGCTCTCGACGAGATCCATCGATTGACGAATCCGTCGGAGGTGCTGAAGGTCGCCGCCGACCACTTCCCCAAGGTGCGCGTCGTTGCCACCGGGTCGTCGACTTTGGTGGCAAAGCGAAAATTCAAGGACAGTCTCACAGGGCGCAAGCGTGAGGTGTGGCTTACGCCGATGGTTGCAGCGGATTTCGAGGCATTCGGCAGTACGGATCTCGACCGGCGCATGCTGCACGGTGGTTTGCCTCCGTTCTTTCTCGCTCCGCGCGTCGACGACAAGGACTACGAGGAGTGGATGAGCTCGTATTGGGCCAAGGATCTCTCCGAGCTTTTCGTCGTCGACAAGCGCACGGCGTTCATGAAGTTCGCGGAGTTGATCTTTGCGCAAAGTGGCGGTCTGTTCGAGGCCCAGTCGTTCGCGGCTCCGTGCGAGGTGTCGCGAACGACGG
>Ga0302323_100000923_pt1 | contig 23732 bp, 23 predicted proteins | sample Fen_T0_3_FD_201950 | JGI IMG/M metagenome (GOLD analysis project Ga0302323, IMG submission 201950) | Peat permafrost microbial communities from Stordalen Mire near Abisko, Sweden - Fen_T0_3 | ecosystem: Environmental > Terrestrial > Soil > Wetlands > Permafrost | place: Sweden: Abisko... | reverse complement strand
ACCGCTGCCTGCTCTCGAGGTGCGCACGCCGCGCGGCCGGAGGCGCCGCAGGTGTGTGTGGCCGGCGCGCCGCAGGGACCCGAAGATCCCTACGCGGCGAGTCCCGAGATGGCCGCGTTCGCGGCGCGGGCCCAGTGGTGCGGGCCGGGCGCGACCTGCCAGTTCGACTGCGACGAGGGCGGCTGCGCCTTCGCGTGCGCTGAGGGCAGCACGTGCAACATCGACTGCGACGGCGGCAACTGCCAGCTCAGCTGCGCCGCCAGCGCGACCTGCAACCTCGCGTGCGACGGCGGCCGGTGCGGCACCGGCTGCGGGGCCGGCGCGACCTGCAACCTCGAATGCGACGGCGGCTCGTGCGCCCACGCGTGCGCGCCCGACGCGAGCTGCAGCCTCGCGTGCGACGGCGGCGGCTGCAGCTAGCCTCCGATCCACGGCACGAGGAACCGATCTGCCTCGGCGACGAGCCGCGGTAGCGACGCGCTCAGCGCGTGGCCATCGTCGAGCTCGATCAGCTGGACGTGGGGCTTGCCGCGGGCGAACGTCCGCGACCTTTCGATCGCCACGACGTCGTCGTGCACGCCGTGGAGGATCAGGGTCGGCACGCGGACATCGGGGTAGCCGGCGTCGATCGCGGCGACGTCGTCGGCGAACCCGATGTCGATCCGGGCCGGTCGGTCGGTGGCGTAGTCGTGGACCTCGCGCCAGCCGGTGCGCCGCCAGTCGGCCCAGCCCGGCAGCTCGCGCCAGCGCTCGATCAGCCGGAACGCGGGGGCGAGCAGCACCAGGGCGGTGACCCGCGGATCGCGCTCGGCGACCCGCGCGGCGGTCAGCCCGCCCAGCGAGCTGCCGAACACCACGGCGCGATCCGCGGCGCCGCCGATCGCGTGCTCGACGGTGGTCAGCATCGCCGACATCCGCAGGTGCTCGAACGACGGGACCCGGAGGTCGAGCCGCACGAGATCGACGCCGCGCTTCGCATAGTGAGCCGCGAACGCCACGGCCTTCGTGGAGCCGGGACTCGAGGCGAAGCCGTGGAGGTACAAGAACCGCGGCTGCATGGCGGCAGGGTAGCGCGGCCGGCGGGCCAAGCCGATATGATGAAGCGTGCGTCTCGCCTGGATCTTCGCGGCGGCAGCGTGCCACCGCGCGCCGCAGCCGATGATGGCGCCTCCCACGCCGCCGACCTGTGCGGTGGCCGCCGAGCACGTCCGGGTGCTGATCGGCCCCGAAAGGCCGCGCGCCGCGCGGATCCGCGATGCCGTGGCCGAGCGCTGCGAGACCGACGGCTGGGCCGGCGAGGTCCGGGCCTGCGTGGTCGCCACCGCGTCGCTGCGCCGGCCCCAGCATTGCAAGGCGATGCTCACCGTGGAACAGCGGCTCGCGCTCGAGGCCGCGCTGGAGGCCGTGGCGACAAGCCCCGTGCCCGCCGCGTGCCTCGAGTACAGGGCGGTGGTCGACCGGCTCGGCAGCTGCCAGGCGGTCCCGTCGCGGGAACGGGCGGTCTTGCGCGACGCCTACCGCAAGAAGCTGACCGAGTGGACCCGCACCGGCGGCGGCGACCCCGGCACGCTCGCCGCGCAGTGCCGGTCGATGATCAATGACCTGACCCGGGCAGTCGCGGCTTCCTGTGGGTGGTGAGGATCGCTTATCCTGGGCGTTTCGGAACCGCCATGAACCAAGAGGACCTCAAGTTCGCGCTCGTGGCGCTGTCGGCCGTGTTCTTCGTGATCGATCCGATGGCGAACGTGCCGATCTTTCTCAGCATCACGGCCTCGGACACGCCTGCCCAGCGCCGCCGGATCGCGGGGCGGGCCGCGTTCGCGACCTGGCTCACGCTCTCGATCTTCGCGCTCGCGGGCGGCCTGATCTTCGACGCGTTCGGGATCTCGCTCGGCGCGTTCAAGATCGCCGGCGGCCTGATGCTGCTGCTCATGTCGATCGACATGATGCGCGCGCAGCCGTCGCCGACCCGGACCACCGCCGAGGAGCAGGGCGAGGCGCGGGCGCGCGACGACATCGCGATCTTCCCGCTGGCGATCCCGATGCTCGCCGGCCCGGGAGCGATCGCCACCGTGATGGTGCTGATGTCGCGCGCGGCCTGGCAACCGGCGCGCACGATCGCGGTGTTCGCGGCGGTCGCGGTGACGTCGGCCATCGCGTGGCTGCTGATGCGCGGGGCGGCCAGCGCCGAGCGCCTGCTGCCCAAGACGCTGCTGCGCGCGCTCGAGCGGGTCATGGGGCTCCTGCTCGCCGCGGTGGCGGTCGAGTTCATCGCCGCGGGCGTGCGCGATATGCTGAAGCCACCATGACTCCGACCGCGACGCGCACGCTCTGGCTCGCCGCGGCGCTGATCGCTTGTGGCGGCCCGCCGCCCCCGCGCGCGGCGCCCCCCGGTCCGGCCGCGTGCGCCCGGGCCGCCGACAACCTGGTCCTTGTGTTGCTCGCGCGGCTGCCCGCGAGCGACGCGTCACCGACCGAGGCCGCCGACGGGCTGCGCAACCTGATCCGCGAGCGCTGCGAGGCCGACGGCTGGTCGGCCGAGGCGACGCGCTGCTTGATCGCGATGAAGCAGCAGGCCGACGCCGAGCCGTGCGCGGCCCTGATGACCCCTGCCCAGCAGGCGGCCCTGGTGCACGACCAGCAGGCGCGCGGCGCGGCGCCGCCACCCTAGACCGCCAACGACAAGCGCCCCCGGGTGTGCTAACCGTTGCCGCGATGTCCGTGGCCCGCGCGCTGTTCTCGTATCGTCCCTACTGGGCGAAGCGGTTTGGCATCGCGCCGTTCCTGCCGACCAGCCGCGCCGAGATGGACGAGCTCGGCTGGGAGAGCTGCGACGTCGTGATGGTCACCGGCGATGCCTACATCGATCATCCAAGCTTCGGGATGGCGCTGGTCGGCCGGCTGCTCGAATCGCACGGCTTTCGCGTCGGCATCCTCGATCAGCCGGACTGGCGCAGCGCCGCGGCGTTCCGGGAGCTCGGCCGGCCCAACGTGATGTGGGGCGTGACCTCGGGCAACATGGACTCGATGGTCAATCGCTACACGAGCGACCGCAAGATCCGCCGGGACGATGCCTACTCGCCGGACGGCGCTCCGGGGCTGCGGCCCGACCGCGCGGTCACCGTGTATGCCCAGCGCTGCCGCGAGGCGTTCGCCGACGTGCCGCTGGTGATCGGCGGGATCGAGGCGAGCCTGCGGCGGATCGCGCACTACGACTACTGGTCCGACAAGGTCCGGCGCTCGGTGCTGGTCGACGCCGCCGCCGATCTGCTGGTCTACGGCAACGCCGAGCGCGCGATCGTCGAGATCGCCCACCGGCTCGCCGGCGGCACGCCGATCGATCAGATCCGCGATCTGCGCGGCACCGCGTTCCTCGGCGGGCGCGCCGGGTTCGCCGAGATCGACTCGACCGCGCTCGATGCGCCGGGCCGGATCGAGCCGATGCCCGATCCCTACGCGATGTCCGAGGACCGCGAGGCGGCGCCGTGCAATACCGACGGCGCGCCCGCGGCCGCGCCGCTGATCCAGCTGCGGCCGCGCAAGCCGGACCGCGCCACCCAGGCGATCCGGATGCCGAGCTTCGAGCAGGTGGTCGCCGATCCGGTGCTGTACGCCCACGCGTCGCGGATCCTCCACCTCGAGGCCAACCCGGGCAACGCGCGCGCCCTGGTCCAGCGCCACGGCAAGACCGACGTCTGGATCAACCCGCCGCCGATCCCGCTGACCACCGCCGAGATGGACGCGATCTACGAGCTGCCGTACGCGCGGATCCCGCATCCGCGTCACCAGGCCCGCAAGATCCCGGCGTACGAGATGATCAAGTTCTCGGTGACGATCCTGCGCGGCTGCTTCGGCGGCTGCAGCTTTTGCTCGATCACCGAGCACGAGGGCCGCGTGATCCAGAGCCGCTCCGAGGCCTCGATCCTCGGCGAGATCGAGCGGATCCGCGATCACACGCCGGGGTTCCACGGGATCATCACCGATATCGGCGGCCCCACGGCGAACATGTACCGGATGGCGTGCAAGTCGCGCGAGATCGAGGCCGCGTGCCGCAAGCCGTCGTGCGTGTTCCCCGAGATCTGCGACAACCTCGGCACCGATCACGGCCCGCTGGTCACGCTGTATCGCAAGGCGCGCGCCCTGCCGGGCATCAAGCGCGTGTTCGTCGCCTCGGGGGTCCGCTACGACCTGGCGGTGCGCTCGCCCGAGTGGATCCGCGAGCTCGCGCAGCACCACACCGGCGGTTATCTCAAGATCGCTCCGGAGCACACCGAGGACGGTCCGCTCACCCACATGATGAAGCCGGGGATCGGCGCCTACGATCGGTTCAAGGAGCTGTTCGACCGCTACACCCAGGAGGCCGGCAAGGAGCAGTACCTGATCCCGTACTTCATCGCCGCGCACCCCGGTACCACCGACGAGGACATGCTGAACCTCGCGCTGTGGCTCAAGCGCAACGGGTTCCGGCCCGATCAGGTCCAGGCGTTCCTGCCGTCACCGATGGCGAGCGCGACCACGATGTATCACACGGGGTGGAATCCGCTGCGCTCGCTCAAGTCGCGGCAGCGGGTGCACGTCGTGCGGGGCCTCCCCCAGCGCCGGTTGCACAAGGCATTCCTGCGGTACCACGATCCGAACAACTGGCCGATGCTCCGCGAGGCGCTGCGCGCGATGGGCCGCGCGGATCTGATCGGCGGCGGCAAGCATCAGCTCGTGCCGTCGTGGCAGCCGGCGGGCACCGGCGATCAGCGCGAAGGCCAGCGCGGAGGTCCGCCGCGCGGGCCGCGGCCGCCGCGCCCCCAGCCTGGGGTCGCCCTCACGCAGCACACAGGATTGCCGCCGATGGCACAGCCAACGTCGCACAAGAAGCCTCGGAAGCGGTGATCGGGTCGCGCCGCGGGCGCGATGCGCACCGCGGTGGCTTTTGTGGTCGCAACACGGCGGGGTAGATTGAGCAGGGTCCTGCATGGCGGCGCCGTCTCCTCCTACTTCTGACGAGCAGTTCGCGATCGGCAGCGTGCTCGACGGGCGCTACCGCATCGACGGCGTGCTCGGCACCGGGGGCATGGGCCGGGTGTACCGCGCCGAGCACACCAAGATCGGCAAGTCGGTCGCGATCAAGGTCCTGCACGCCGATCTCGGCCGCAACCGCGAGGCGTCGCAGCGGTTCCAGCGCGAGGCGATCGCGTCGGGCCGGCTCGATCACCCCAACATCGTCGGGGTCAGCGACTTCGGCGTGCTCGACGATGGCGCCTGTTACCTCGTCATGGAGGTCCTGCAGGGCGAGTCGCTCGGCGATCGCCTGCTGCGCGACAAGCGGATCCACTGGTCGCAGGCGATCGAGATCCTGCGCGGTGTGCTGTTCGGGTTGCGCCACGCGCATGACCGCGGCGTGGTGCATCGCGACATCAAGCCGGACAACGTCTACCTCGCCATGAAAGATGGCGCGCCGGTGGTCAAGATCCTCGATTTCGGGATCGCCAAGCTGTACGCGGGCCAGGAGGATGATCCGGCCTCGACGCGCGCCGGGCTGACCGTGGGCACACCGGCGTATCTCTCGCCCGAGCAGGCCGTCGGCGGCGAGATCACCCCGGCCTCGGACCTGTACTCGGCGACCGTCGTGCTCTACGAGATGCTGGCAGGGCGCGCGCCGTTCGAGGACAAGGACCCGCTGGCCATGCTCGGTGCGCACGTCGGCCGCCGGCCGCCGCGCATCGCCGCGGTCGCGCCCGATCTCGCGGTGCCGCAGGAGCTCGAGGCGATCCTCGAGCGCGGGCTCGCCAAGCGCGCCGCCGAGCGGATCGCCACGGCGGCCGATTACCTCGCCTCGCTCGACGCGTTCGCGCCGCCGGTGATGCTGCGCTCGGGCAGCTTGCCGGCGTGGGCGCCGGGAGCCGGCGATCCGGAACGCCACAGCCAGGATCTGCGCCTCGCGCACGCTTCGCGCGGTCTGGCGCGCGCGGCGACCGCTCCGCCGGATGCGAACGATGCGTACGGTGCGAGCGATGCGTACGGTGCGAGCGATGCGCTCGGTGCGAGCGATGCGTACGGCAGGTTCTCGGACCCGGCCTCGCCCGTGGTCGCGCGCTCAGCGGGAGCGCTGGCGGCCGCGCCGCTCCCGGTCACCGGGGGTGAGCTGGCGGCCGCGCCGGTCTCGCGATCGCTGGCCGCGGTGTCGGGCCCGCGGCGAACGGTCTCGCTGGCCGATGCCGGCGCGCCGATCCCGCTGACCTGGATCGTGCGCAGCGGCGTGCTCCTCGGGCTCGTCATCATGGTCGCGATCGGCATGGCGATCGGCGCGCAGTGCACAGGCGGGGCGCCGATCGTGGCGCCGGTCGCGTCGACCGCGAGACCCGTCGATCGGGAGCCGCCGCTGGGGGCGGTGCTGCGCGAGCTCGAGGCCGGCAAGACCTGCGGCGAGCGCAGGGCGGCGATCGGCAAGCTGCTGGACCGCCGCGATCCGCGCGATCTGCACGATCCGCGCGTCGTCCCGGCGCTGCGGCGTGCGCGAGACCGGGTGGCGCCCGGCGACGACGGCAACGCCTGCCTCAAGGCCGAGGCCGAACGCGCCGTGAAGCAGCTCGCCACGGCGCGTTGAGCCGTGGCGCGTGGCCCGGCAGCCACGAATTTCACCTTCGCTACATGTTCGACCCCCGCGGCCGAGTCTCCGACATGTGGATTTGGGGCACGAATGCTCGGGTAGCGGTCGGGTTGTGGTCCAGGGTAGGAAGCTACTCTACCGAGTAACGCAAAACCCACGAGAACGTCTCAAATGTCACGCTTGAATTCAGGATTACCAAAACATAACTAACAAGCCCTCGCTGGCCTGGCAGTCGCACTGTCGATGCGCATGGACACGCGCAACGAGTGGCGGAATCAACTCATCTCGCAGCACACCGAAGTCGCTCGGAGAATCGCTCTCAAGATGGCTCGCCGTTGCCCCGACTGGGTTGCGCGCGAAGACCTCGTGGCGGCGGGCATGCTCGGCCTGACCGAGGCGGCGGAACGCTACGATGAGAAGCGCACGGAGCCGTTCCTGTCGTTCGCGGAGCACCGGATCCGCGGCGCGGTCCTGGACGAGCTGCGGCGCGGCGACATGCTCCCGCGCCGGGTCCGCCAGCTCGCGCGCAAGATCTCCAATACGATCCGCGCGCTCGAGAACAGCGGCGAATCGCCGTGCGATCAGCGGATCGCCGACGGCATCGGTGTCTCGATCGAGCAATATCGCAGTGGGCTGTCCCACCTGGTCAATGTCGGAGTCGACCCGCTCGAGCACGATGACCACGTGCTGGTCGCCGACCAGCAGCAGGGGCCCGACGAGCTCGCCGCGCACCGCCAGATCGTGTCCACGGTGCGCGCCGCGCTCGAGCACCTCGAAGCCCGCGACGTGACGATCCTCGGGCTGCATTATCTCGAAGACCTCACGTATCAGGAGATCGCCGAGACCCTCGGGATCACGCCATCGCGGGTGTGCCAGCTGCTGTGGCGCGCGGTCGAGCGCGTGCGCGCCCAGCTGGGCGAGCAGACCATGCGAGACGCGGCGTGACCGTGCGCGTCCCGGGCGGCGTGAAGGTGCTGATCGCCGATGACGAACCGGGGATCCTGCGGTCGCTCGCCAGCGCCCTGTCGCGCGCCGGCTTCGAGGTGACCACGGCCGATGACGGCGAGCCCGCCATCGCGCTGGCCGAGTCGGCGACCTTCGACCTCGTCGTCGTGGACCTCAACATGCGGACCAGCGGGCTGGCCGTGGTGCGTGATTACAAGCGACGCTACGGCGCCGGAGTGTATTGTGCCGTACTGAGCGGTGAGGACGACGCCGGCACGCGCGCGGCGTGCTTCGAGGCGGGAGCTGACGACGTGTTCGTCAAGCCCATCCCTGCGTCCACGCTGCGCCGCCACCTGGCGGACGCTGCAGCCGGGCTGCACGGCGGCGCCCGCTGCGCATGAAACGAACCGCGTAGCGGAAGGATTGAAATTGTGCGCTCGCTCTGCGAGCCTGTTCCATCTCGATGGATGATCCCGTCACGCGCGTGAAGGTGATGGTGGTGGAGGACGATCCCGAAGTCGCCAAGGCCATTGCCCGGAAACTTGGCGGCGATGGGCTCGATGTCGAGCTCGCGGACGATCCCCGCCCGGTCCTGGCGCGGCTCGAAGCCGGCGAGGGCAACGACTGGGACGTGGTGCTGCTCGACGTCGGGTTGCCCGGCATGAGCGGCATCGACGTGCTGCATCGCTTCCGCGAATCGACCTCGCTGGCATCGGTCGTGATGCTCACCGGCGACAACAGCGCCAACACCGCCACCACCTGCATGCGGGCCGGCGCGTTCTACTACCTGACCAAGCCGTTCCGTCCCTACGAGCTGTCGTCGATGGTGGAATCGGCAGCGCGCTATGCCACGCTGCGCCGCCAGCTGGCCGGGGTGCGCGCCGCGATCGACGATGCCGCCGATCAGCTGCTGGTCGGCACGTCGCCGGCGATGCGCAAGCTGCGCGCGGCGCTCGATCGGCTCGCCAGCCAGGATGTCTCGATCTTGATCCGCGGCGAGAGCGGGACCGGCAAGGAGCTGGTGGCGCGGGCGCTCCACGATCGCGGCGTGCGCCGCAAGCGCCGGTTCGTCGCGCTCAACTGCGGCGCGATCCCCGAGTCGCTGATCGACAGCGAGCTGTTCGGCCACGCCAAGGGCTCGTTCACCGGCGCGACCGCCGATCGCCCGGGCGTGTTCGTCGAGGCCGATGGCGGCACGCTGTTCCTCGACGAGATCGGCGACATGCCGCTGGCGGTGCAGGCGCGGCTGCTCCGCGTGCTGCAGGAGGGCGAGGTCCGCCCGGTCGGCGGCAGCGGCGTGCGCAACGTCGACGTCCGCGTGATCGCGGCGACCCACGTCGAGCTGACCTTGGCGGTCGAGCAGGGCCGGTTCCGCCAGGATCTGTTCTACCGGCTCAACGTCGTGGTGCTGCACGTGCCGCCGCTGCGCGATCGGCTCGAGGATCTGCCGATCCTCGCGGCCCACTTCCTGCGCAAGCACGGCGGCACCTCGCCGATGAGCCTGTCGCCCGATGCGCTCGACGCGATGATGAACTATGCGTGGCCGGGCAACGTCCGCGAGCTCGAGAACGCGATCATGCACGCAGTGGCGCTGCGCCACGGCGACGTGATCTCGCCCGAGTCGCTGCCCAACGCGGTCACCGTGCGCGATGGCCGGGCGGCGTCGGCGCTCGCGGTGCCGGCGCTCGGCGGCGACGACGAGCAGCTGCCGCCGCTCACCGAGGCCAAGCGCCGGGCCAGCGCGGTGTTCGAGAAGAACTACCTGACGATGGCGATGGAGCGCGCCAAGGGTTCGATCTCGGAGGCGGCGCGGCTCGCCGGGCTCGACCGCACCAACTTCCGCAGGCTGCTCCAGCGCCACGGCATCGACGCCACCGCGTTCAAGAGCTGACCGCGGCCGCGTCGGTCGGTGGCCCGGAGATGGAAGCGGCGCCGCGTGGGCGGCGGGCCGGATCGCGCCGGATCGTGGGTGAAGGGACCGGCTAGCCCGGCACGCCGGCCCACTCGGCGCTCCGGGTCCACAGCGTCCGGGCCAGCTCGACGTCGTCGGCGACGCGGTTCGGCGCGGTCTCCTTGCCGCCGACGTCGTAGTAGCGCCCGGTCTCGCGCGCGAGCTCCGGCGCGGTCGCGCAGCGCAGGGTCGCTTCGGCGCCGTGCTCGGGGGTGAGCATCAGCTTCTTCATCACCCAGCGCATCGGCGCCGGCACCTGGCGCCACACGTCGGTCGCGACCACGCCGGGGTGCACGGCGTACGTCGTGACCCCGGTGCCGCCGAGCCGGCGCGCCAGCTCCTTGGTGAACAGCACGTTCGAGAGCTTGGACACGGCATACTCGCGCAGGCCGGTCACCGTGCGCGTCGGCTGGTGGATCGCGTGCCAGTCGATGCCGGTGGCCCGGTAGTGCGCCTTGCTCGCGACATTGACGATCCGCGCGTGGTCGGCCTGCACGAGCCGATCGAGCAGCAGGCGGGTGAACAGGTAGTGCCCGAGGTGGTTGGTGCCCCACGTCAGCTCGAACCCATCCTTGGTCACGCCTCGCTTGCCGGCGAGCCCGGCGTTGTTGATGAGGCCGTGGATCGGCTCGTCGCGCGCGGCGATCGCCTCGCCGGCGCGGCGGACCGACGCCAGATCGCCGAGATCGAGCTCGGCATATTCGGGCCTGGCGGTGCCGGTCTCGCGCACGATCTCGTCGATCACGGCCAGGGTCTTGTCGCGCGAGCGACACGCGAGGATGACGTGCGCGCCGGCGCGCGCGAGCGCCTTCGCCGTGACCTTGCCGATCCCGGTGTTCGCGCCGGTCACGATGAACCGCTTGTTTGCGAGGTCCGCGAGGTCCGTGGCCATGCACGCACGATAGCGTGCGGAGGGCGGCCATCACGCACGACCCGCCGGAAGACCGATCTTGCAGAGGAAGGCCCGGGAGTGGCACTGCTATCATGATCCAGCTCGTGCGCCCGCCACGGGCCACGGGAGTGAGTGTTCGCCTGCAGGGCCCTCCCAGATCGCCGGAAAGGATCCAGCCCATGATCACGCGTCGACTGACTCGCATCACCGCGGCCGCGGTCCTGGCGGCCGGTCTCGCGGCGTGCGGCGGCAAGGCCAAGCGCCCCGACGCGCCCGTGGCCGAGCCGACCATGTCGCTCTACGATCGGCTCGGCAAGCGGGACGCGATCGCCGCGGTCGTCAAGGATCTCGTCGAGCAGCGCGTCGCCAGCGACCGCCGGATCAACCTGTTCTTCAAGACCACCGATCTCCCCGATCTGCAGGCCAAGCTCGTCGATCAGATCTGCGAGGCGACCGGCGGCCCCTGCAAGTACACCGGCAGGGACATGAGGACCTCGCACGCGGGCCTTGGCATCAAGGACGCCGACCTCGCGGCGCTGGTCGAAGATCTGAAGACCTCGCTCGATCAGTTCCAGGTCGGCGCCAAGGAGCAGCAGGAGCTGCTCGCCGCGCTCGCCGCGATGCGCGACGACATCGTCACCGCGAAGTAGTCACTCGCGCGGCCGCACGCAGTACGCCTCGGCGACGACCTCGATCGACGACGACGGCGACGTGTTGCGGTAGTCGCAGCGCCAGCTCGAGGGCGTCGCCGCGTCGGTCATCGCGAGCGGCCGGGCGGCGACCAGCTGCGCCATCCACTGCGGATCGGCGTAGCAGCCGCCGGTGACCAGCAGATCGACCGCGCGCGGACAGCTCGCCACCGCGGTCGCGAGCTGTCCCGCGGGTACCGCGATCCGCGCCTCCTTGCGCTCGATGTCGGGCTTGGTGCCATACGCCGCCGCGGGACCGGGCGGACCTTTGGGGCCCTGCGTCCCCTGCGTCCCCTGAAGCCCCTGGGGCCCTTGCGTGCCCTGGATGCCCTGCGGTCCCTCGGGACCGGGCGGCCCCGGATCACCCTTGGCGCCGCGCGCGCCTTCGGGCCCCGGCGACCCCTGCGGTCCGGGCGGCCCTTGCGGTCCCGGCAGCCGGTTGCTCGCGGGCTCCGGCGGTCCCGCGGAGCCTGGCCCGGCGGTCCCGGGCGGTCCCAGCGGCGCCGCCACCGGGGCCTCCTGGTTCCTGGCGAGCGGCGCTGCGGCCAGAGCCGGGGGAGCGATCGCGCCGCGCCGCTCGATCGCCGCGATCCGGCGGTCGTGATCGGCGATCCGGGTGGCGGCCTGGTCGACCCGCGGGTCCGGATCCGCGCCGCAGGCCACGAGCCCGACGAGCCCGACCACGAGAACCGGCCGCGTTCGCATGGTCGCGATGGTAGGGGATGCCAGGCGACCGAGCGCCTGGACCGGCCGTTTTTTTGCGTTGCTCCATCGAGCAGCGTAGGTGTTTCGGGCGATGATCACGAATCAGCCTGGGATCGAGCTGGTCGAGGTTCGTCTCGACCATCCGCGTGGAGGACCACCGCTGATGCGCGAGGCGAACATGCGGGTGACGGGCGGCGAGCGCGTGCTGATCGTCGGCGCGGCCGGGGTCGGCACGTCGCGGCTGGTCGCGACCGTGCTCGGCGAGGTGTCGCCGGGCGCCGGCCGCGTCGAGGTGCTCGGCCGCGACGTCGGCAAGCTCCGGCGATCGTCGCTGCGGCTGCTCCGCCGCCGGGTCGGCATCGTGCCGCAGGACCTCTGCCTGCTCGACGACCGCAGCGCCCAGCTCAACGTCGTGCTGCCGCTCGAGATCGACGGCATCCCTCGCGCGGTCTCGACCGTGCGGGCCGCTCGCCTGCTCGCGATGCTCGGCCTCGAGGACGACGCGGCGCTGCCGGTCGGCAGCCTGGGCATGGCGGCGCGCCAGCGGGTCGCCGTGGCGCGCGCGTTGATTCGCGAGCCCGAGCTGCTGATCGCCGACCATCCCACGAGCGCCCAGGACGAGGCCGGCGCCGAGCTGGTGTGCGCCGCGATCGCCGATGCGGCGCGCCGCGGCTCCGCGTGCCTCGTGCTCGGCCGCGATCCCGCGTTGCGCACGATCGCCGATCGCGACGGCTGGCGCCAGCTGGCGATCCAGGACGGCGCGCTGCGCCCGCTCCACGACATCGCGATCGCGGGCACCGAGATCGACGACATGCTGGCCAGCTTCGGGCCCGAGCCGGCCGCCGAGCCCGCCGCCGCGCCGATCGACATGGAGAACGTCTTGCCGTTCCCGATCGCCCGCCCCGCCGGGGCCAGGTGAGCGCGGTGAAGTCGCCCAGGCCCCGCGACCCGGCGCGCCGCCGGTCTGCGCGCTCGCAACACGCCACCGCGGATGCCACGATCGAGCCCGCGGCGGGTCCGCTTCCCGAGGCGGTGTTCGACCAGCTCACCGGTCCGTACGTCCGCCGCGTCGGTGTCGCGGCGCCGGGCACGGCCACCTCCGAGGAGCCGTGATCGTCGTGATCGCCCCGGTGCTCGCCGCGCTGCGCCGCACCGCCGCCATCGCCGCGCGCCGGCCGAGCACCGCGCTGTGGACCCTGGCCGCGCTGGCGTGCGCGCTGTTCGTGGTCGGGATCGCCGCGATCACCGCCGCGACCGTCGATCGCTGGGCGGCGGCGCACCCCGGCAGCGGGGGGGCGATGGTCGTCTACCTCGGCGAGGGCGTCGCCGAGGCCCGCGCCCAGGCCCTGGTCGGCGAGCTGCGCGGCCTGCGCGGCGTCGAGCGGGTCGAGCTGGTCCCGCCGGCGGAGGCGGCCCGGCGGTTGACCCGGGCGCTCGGCGGCGAGCCGGCCCTGCTCGAGGGCGTCGAGCTCGCGAGCCTGCCGGCCTCGGTCGAGGTCACGCTGGCGCCCGGCGTCCGCGACGTCGCCGCGCTGAGCCCCACGGTGCGCGCGCTGCGCGCCGCGCCCGGCGTCGCCGACATCGCGATCGAGCACGGCGACGGCGATGCCCGCGAGGATCGGATCGCCGCCGCCCTCCACACCGCGCGGACCTGGGCGTGGACCGGCGCGTCGGTGTTCGCGGCGCTCGCGCTGATCATCATCCTGGCGGCGGTCCGCGTCCGGCTCGATCGCCCGGCTCGCGAGGCCCGGGTGCTCGCGCTGCTCGGCGCGCCGCCTGGGTTCATCGCGATCCCCACCGCGCTCGCCGGTGCGCTGCTCGGCGTGATCGCCGCGCTGGTCGCCGCGCTGGCGCTCGGCCTGGTCCTCCACGGCGCCGGCGGCGCGCTCGGCACCGTCGAGCTGGTGACCCCATCGGCCGGCGCGCTCCTCGGGCTGGTCGCGCTCGGCGGCGGCGTCGGCGGGCTCGGCGGCGCCCTCGCGGGGGTCGCGCGTGCGCCGTGACGCGGCGGCGCTCGTGGTCGCGGCGGTGGTCGCGGCGGCGGTCCCCGCGCGGGCCGACGACGCGCTCGCCCAGCAGCTCGACGACCAGGCCGCCGCGATCGACCGCGCGCTGGCCACCGTGACCGAGAAGCTCGGCGCGGCGGACGAAACCCGCGGCAAGCGCGCGCGGGCCGCGTACCGCGCGCTCCACACCGCGCCCGGCGACGACGCGATGACCGTGGCCCGCCGCCGGGCCGCCGCGCACCTGCTGCTCGAGCGCGAGACCGGCGAGCGCGCGCTCCTGGTCGACGAAGCCGACCGGCTCCATGCGGCGCGCGTCCGGTTGACCGGCGAGCTCGCCGAGCTGCCGTCGATCGCCCTGCCGACCGCGCTCTTGCGTCCGGCGCCCGGTCAGATCGCCCGGCACTTCGGCACGCTCGCCCACGACCGCTCGAAGGCCACGCTGTCGCGCCGCGGCATCGACATCGAGGTCGAGGACCACGGCGCGGTCGTCGCCCCGGCCGCGGGGACCGTGCGCTACGTCGGGCCGATCCGCGGCCTCGACCAGGGCGTGATCATCGATCACGGAAGTTTTCTGATCGTGCTCGCCAAGCTCGGCGACGTCGCGCTACCGGTCGGCGCGGCGATCGCCGCCGGCGACCGCATCGGCCGCGCGGCGCGTCACCGGGTCTATCTCGAGCTGCGCGTGAAGCTGGGGCCCGGCGGCCTGCCGATCGACCCCGAGCCGCTGCTCGCCCGGCGCTAGCGGGGCCCCAAGGTCCGGCGCTCGCGGGCTCCGGCGCGCGCGCGTTTCGATCCGCGGGCGTTTGCATTATGCTGCCGTGGTGTCGCGCGCATCGCACGCCGCCGCGTTCGTCGCGGGAGCCGTCGCTGCCACCGCGCTCGCGGCGCGCGCCGTGCCGCGCGCCGACGTGACCCGGTTCAAGACGTTCGATGCGTTCGCCCAGGCGCTCGCCACGGTCGAGGCCAGCTACGTCGACGCGACCGACGAGAAGAAGCTCCTGTACGACGCCTCGCGCGGCATGCTGCACAACCTCGATCCGCACTCGACGTTCCTGCCGCCGAGCCGCTACCAGCACCTCCGGCAGGACACCGAGGGCGAGTTCGGCGGCGTCGGCGTCCGCCTGGCGCCCGGTGAGCTCGACGACGCGCGCCCCAGCGTGCCACCCTACCCGACGATCGACCAGATCGTGCGCGGCTCGCCGGCCGAGGTCGCCGGCCTCCAGCTCGACGACGCCGTGGTCGAGGTCGACGGCGAGCCGACGACCGCCGCGGGCCACGAGACCCGCGATGCCGGCGCCTGGGAGAACCGGCTGCGCGGTGCCTCGGGGACGCGCGTCACCCTCCGCGTGCTGCGCACCGGCTGGCACGATCCCCGGGCGTTCGCGCTGATGCGCGCCCAGGTCAAGCAGCCGACCGTGCGCACCGAGGTGCTCGACAAGGCGATCGGCTACCTCGCGATCGCGCGGTTCTCCGAGGCGACCGGCGCGGACGTCCAGGCGGGGCTGGGCAAGCTCCGCCAGCAGGGAGCGCTCCTTGCGCTGGTCCTCGACCTGCGCAACGATCCGGGGGGCCTCGTCGAACAGTCGATCGCGGTCGCCGATCAGTTCCTCGATGGCGGGACGATCGTCACGATCCGAGGCAGGGGCGGCAGCGTCGAGACCCGGGTCGCGCACCCGGGCGGGGCCGGGGTCGGCGTCCCGGTGATCGCGATCGTCGATCACGGCACCGCGTCCGCCGCGGAGATCCTCGCCGCGGCGCTCCACGATCACGGTCGGGCGACCCTGGTCGGGGCGCCGACCTTCGGCAAAGGCACTGTGCAAACGTTCTTCGACCTCGACGACGGCTCGGGCCTCAAGCTCACCACCGCGCGCTACTACACACCCAATGGCAACTCCCTTGAATCAAAGGGAATTATCCCGGACGTTGCGGTGGGGGCGTTCACTCCGGAAGAGATCGTGGCAGGCAGCGCCGAGGGCAGTGGCGCGCGCACCGGAAACGATGCCACAATCGAATCAACCGATGACCCTCAGCTCTCCGCGGCGCTCAGGCTCGCTCGCCAGGCGCTTCATCGCGGCAGCAAGTAGTCGACGAGACCGTTGTTTTGGCGAAGCTTGGACTGATACAACCAAGGAACGTGGGCGTTTCGTAACGCTACCGCGGGGACGCAATCGACGATGTTCAAGCTGGTGATCCAGGACGACGAGGGGAAGACAACAGTTGTCCCTCTGATCCGTGACGAGATCACAATCGGGCGCAAGGAAGGCAACACGATCCGGCTCACCGAGCGGAACGTATCGCGCCGCCACGCCCGGATTTCGCGCAACAACGGCGAGGTTCATATCGAGGACCTCGGCAGCTACAACGGCATCCGCGTCAACAACGCCCGGATCGCCGAGCGGGTCTCGCTGCGGGTCAGCGACCAGGTCCAGATCGGCGACTACAAGCTCTACTTGAAGGCTGAAGGCCTCGAGCACGCCGACGACAACCGCGCCACGACCTCGCTCGACTCGCAGAGCCCTACCGAGTCGATGAACACGGTGGCGCCGGCGGTCACCGCGCCGCAGGCGGTCCAGCCGGCTCCCGGAGCCCTCGGCACCCCGGTCCCGCAGCTCGTCGGCTCGCCGAACCGAACGATGGTCGCGATCGGCGACACCGATCCCGCGGGGCGCCCGGTCGCCTCGGTGGCAGCGGTCGCCGCGCTCACCGCACCCGCCGGCTACGGCCGGCTGTTCGTCGTCTCGTCGAACTTCGTCGGCAAGGAGTTCGAGCTGTCGCGGCCCCAGATGATCATCGGCCGGACCGACGAGAACGACCTGGTCATCAACCACCGCTCGATCAGCCGCAACCACGCCAAGGTGACGCGCGAGCCCGAGACCGGGCGCTACACCATCAGCGACCTGCAGTCGTCCAACGGCGTGCGCGTCAACGGCCAGGACTACGGCAAGGTCGAGCTGCGCCGCGGCGACGTCGTCGATCTCGGCCACGTGCGGCTGCGTTTTGTCGAGGCCGGCGAGGACTTCGTGTTCGACCGCGACGCGGTGATCACCGACGTCCCCGAAGCCGGCAGCCGGCGCGGCGCGCTGTTCGTGATCCTCGCGGCGGTGGTGTTGCTCGGCGCCGGCGTGGCCGTCTACCTGACGATGCTGCACGGCGGCGAACGGGCGGGGGGCGACATGGCCCTGCCAGGCCCGGGCACCAACAGCGGACTCACCATCGATGCCGGTGAGGCCGTCGTGGCGGATGAGCACGGTTCGGCGGGTGCCTCGGGTTCGGCGGGTGCCTCGGGTTCGGCGGGTGCCTCGGGTTCGGCGGGCTCCGCGGTCGAGCCGCGTCCCGGGACCGAGCCCGCCGTGGCGCCCGTCGCGGTCCCCAGCGACGCGGCAGCGACGACCGCCAAGCCCGAGAAGTCCGACGATCCGAAGGCCAAGAAGCTCGCCGAGTGCGCCGCGCTGCAGGTCGCCCAGAAGTGGGCCGATCTCGGCGGCTGCGGCGAGAGCCTCGAGACCATCGGTGTCAAGGACAAGGGCAAGATCTACAAGGAGCTGGGCGCCAAGGAGATGCGCAACGAGCTCACCGCGGAGAACGTCCGCCAGGCGCTTCGCGATCGCGACCTCAAGAAGGCGCAAGCGCAGCTGGCGCTGATCCCCAGCGACTCGGTCTATCACGAGAAGCTCCACGATCAGTTCACCAAGAGCGAGGCGCAGGCCGTGGGCGTCGAGGTCAAGAAGGCGCAGGGCTTCGCGCTCGGCCACGAGTGCCTGTCGCTGCGGACGCAGGTCAAGCAGCTGGCGACGACGAGCACGCCGAAGGTCATCAACGCGGTCAGCCAGGTGCGGTGCACGGACGGCAAGGCGGTGGCCGAGCCGACAGGTACGCCGAAGACGCCGATCGGCATCGGTAGTGGGAGCAGCGCGCCGGCCCTGGCGGCCACGCCTGCGGCCGCCAAGCCGGGCTGCGAGAACATCAATCCCGAAGAGCTCTCGTCGCAGGCGGCCGCCCAGTACAGCGGTGGGTTCAACGCCTCGGCGCTGAAGCTGATGCAGAGTGCGCTGGCTTGTAAGCAAACGGTCCAGATGTACCGGCTCGCGGCGACCTATGCGTGCGCCGGCCACGATGCCGCCAGCGCCCGCCTGTACTACAGCAAGCTCGTCACGGCGCAGCCGACCGTGCAATCAGGCATCGTGCAGCGTTGCCAGCAAGAGGGCATCGATCTACGTTCGCAATGACCTGAGAAATCGCTTTTAGTCCAGTAGTTTGACCCGTTCGGCTGTTTTGGTCTACAACGGCGGTCGCCCATGGCTGACTCGGGTCTCGGAGGCGACATGTTCGTTCGCACTGCTCGTGCTTGCACCGTTGCCTCGGTCCTCGGCGTCGCCGCGCTCGCCGCGGCGGAGCCCGCAGGCAATATCGATCTCAACGTGTTTCGGCCCGCGATGGATTCGCGCGGCTACCTGACGATCAACGCATCGCAGGTGCTCGGCGACAAGGAGCTGTCGTTCGGCCTCGGCTCGCTCGACTGGGGCTATCACCTGCTCAAGCTCGACGCCAACGGCAACACCTACTCGATCGACAACATCATCAGCGCGACCTTGATCGGCGCGTACGGCATCCACGCTGGACCGGCCGAGCTCGAGTTCGGCGTCTCGGTGCCGTTTCTGATCATGAGCGGCGATCGCGGGCCCGATCGGGGCGACAACGAGTTCAAGCTCGACGGCCAGGGCATCGGCAACATCGGCCTGCACTTCAAGACCCGGTTCCTGAAGACCAGCCGCGGCCCGCACATCGGCCTTGGCGTGATCGCCAGCCTCTACCTGCCGTCGTTGAGCCAGACCGACCGCTTCCTTGGCGAGGCCAAGGGCAGCACGACCGGCACCGCGACCGGCAAGTTCGTCCCGCAGATCATGGGCATCCTCGACAAGGAGTTCGGCCGCACCGGCGCGCTCCGCGTCGCGATCAACGCGGGCATCCGGATCCGCAGCACCGAGACGTTCACCAACAACGACATGGGCGACAACATGGCCCCGGTCACCAACCGCTCGATCACCGCGGGCACCGAGATCCCCTACGGTCTCGGCATCGCCTACGCGATCGCCAAGCAGCGGTTCGACCTGGTCGGCGAGGTGTTCGGCGCGATGCCGATCGGCGATCACGAGAACTACCAGCCGCTCGAGGCGCTCGGCGGCGTGAAGCTCTACCTGGCGCGCAACTCGTTCCTCTCGCTCGGCGCCGGCCGCGGCCTGCTCCCCGACAAGGGCGCCAACCCCGACTTCCGCGCGCTGATCGGCATCGTGTTCGAGCCCAACATCGGCGACCGCGACGGCGACGGCATCAAGGACGACGTCGACAAGTGCCCCGACGAGCCGGAGGACTTCGACGGGTTCGAGGACGAAGACGGCTGCCCCGATCCGGACAACGACCGCGACGGCATCCCCGACGTCGACGACAAGTGCCCCGACATCCCGGAGGACAAGGACGGCATCGAGGACGAGGACGGCTGCCCCGAGGGCGAGAAGAACGACCGCGACGGCGACGGCATCCCCGACGACGTCGACAAGTGCCCCGACGAGCCGGAGGACAAGGACGGCTTTCAGGACGAGGACGGCTGCCCCGATCCCGACAACGACGGCGACGGCATCAAGGACGTCGACGACCTGTGCCCCAACGATCCCGAGGACAAGGACGGCTTCGAGGACGAGGACGGCTGCCCCGATCCCGACAACGACAAGGACCGGATCCCGGACAAGGACGACAAGTGCCCCAACGAGCCCGAGACCTACAACGGGTTCGAGGACGAGGACGGCTGTCCGGATCGCGGACGCGTGGTCGTGACCGACACGTCGATCGAGATCCTCGACGTCATCTACTTCGAGTACAACAAGGACATCATCAAGCCGGCGTCGTACCCGATCCTCGACGCGGTCGCCGCGACGCTGAAGGGCAACCCGAGCATCTCGCAGATCGAGATCCAGGGTCACACCGACGAGCGCGGCGACGACGCCTACAACCTCGACCTGTCGGACCGGCGCGCCAAGTCGGTGCTCAAGTACCTGGTCGACAAGGGCGTGGAGGCCAGCCGCCTGACGTCGACCGGTTATGGCGAGACCCAGCCGCTCGATCGCCGCCACAACGAAGCGGCCTGGGCCAAGAACCGTCGCGTCGCGTTCCTGATCCTCAAGCGAGCAGATAACTGACCGCCTGGCCCCGTCGCGCCGCGCCGGGTGGCGTGGCGCGATCTCCGCGCTACCGTTGACGCATGCTTCGATTTGTCGTGTACCTGGCGATCGTCATCGGCCTCGTCTACTTCGCGACGAACGTCCAGCTCGGTAAGCACACCCTGGCCGGCCACTTCCAGGCGATCTGGCACACCGAGCAAGTCCGCGATCTCAAGGACGGCGTGAAGGAGAAGGCGAGCCCCGCGGTCGAGCGCCTCGAGCGCGGCGCCAAGGCCGGCTACCACGCCGCGACCGGCGGCGGTTCGGGTTCGGCGACGACCGCGGAAGCCCGGCCGTGAAGTTCCCGCTGACCGCGCAGCTGCTCGACGAGGCCCGCCGGTTCGAGCTGCGCTCGGCGTGCGGCGACTGCTTCTACTGGCGCGCCGATCGCGGCGGCTGCGCCCACGACTGGCCCGACGAAGGCCAGCGGCGGTGGCCGCTCGACGCGCCGAACCCCGACGGGTCGCGGCCCACCGAGGTCGCGTTCTGCAAGGAGTTCGAGCTGCGCTAGTCGCCCCGCGGACGCGCTACGGCGAGAACGTCGCCGTCAGCGTCGCCGCCGCGCTCTCGTTGGCCGTGATCGACGCGAGCGCCTCGGCGCTCGTGGTGGCCTCGTCGGCCAAAAGCGTGGTCAGCCGGATCGCGTGGACCTTGAACTGGTAGGTGTGCGGGCTCGGCGGGCACGGGCCACGGTAGCCACGAGTTGTACCGAGGCCGACCGTCTGGTGTGCGCCCGCGACGTTGTTCGGTGCATACGCGTTCTCGACCGCGGCGGGCAGGCTCGTCGTCGTCGCCGGGATGTCGTAGATCACCCAGTGGGTCAGCACCGGATCGAGCGAGAGATCGGTCAACACCACCGCGAAGCTCTGCGCGTCGGCCGGCGCGCCGGTCCACGCCAGCGGCGGCGAGCTGTTCGGCGCGCTGGCGGCGCACGTGTGGACCGCCGGGATCGCGGCACACGACGCGAACGCCGGGCTGGTCAACGCCATGGCGCCGTTCGCGTCTGGCGTGCACGGCGCGGCAGCCGGCCTGGCAGCGTCGGTGGCACATCCCTCGAACCCGAGGACCACGAAGCCAATCACGAGGTGCTTCATGCCGCGAGCATAAGCCGGGTCGCGGGCCGGGCGTGCGAATCCGGATCTCCGGCCGGTCAGGCCGATTCGCGCTGAAACGTCCGCGTCGCGACCGTCAGCCCGACCACCGCGAGCGCCGCCGCGGCGACGAGCCCCGCCACCAGCGCGCCATCGCCGAGATCGTTGCGGAACGCGGCGCGCGCGGCCTCCACCACATGGCTGAACGGATTGACCTGCGCGAGCCGCTGCAACCAGCGCGGCGCGAGCGACATCGGCAGCAAGATCCCTGACAGCAGCAGCACCGGCACCGAGATCATGTTGAGCAGCGGCGCCAGCGCGTCCTCGCTCTTGAGCCACAGCCCGGCGGCGTACGACAGCGACGCGAGCGACACGCCGAGCAGGCCGACGATCCCGACCGTGATCAGCGCCCCGACCAGCGGCACGCGCAGCCCGAACGCCACCGCGATCAGCGTGAGCAGCGCGGCCTGGATCAGCAGCACGAGCGTATCGCGCATCACGCGGCCGAGCAGCAACCCGAACCGGCTCGCCGGCGTCACGCGCATGCGCTCGACCGTGCCAAACCGGATCTCGGCGATGATCGCAAAGCCGACGAACATGCTGCCGAAGATCCCGAGCTGGACCAGGAGTCCGGGCACGAAGACCTGCCACGCGTCGCCGGGTGGGAACCCGGGCGTCTTGACGATCGACTCGAGCAGCGGCGCGAACAGCGCCAGGTACAGCAGCGGCTGCACCAGCACGACCGCGATCCATACTGGCTCGCGAAGCAGGAGCCGCATCTGATAGCGAAAGATGATCATCGCGTCGCGGAGCATCGGGGCCTCGATCGGTTCGGCGTCGAGCGTTCGTAGATAGCAGTAGTAATCGAGCTCGTTCATGCAGGGGGGGCGTCGCGCAACGAGCGACCGGTGAGGGTGAGAAACACGTCGTCGAGCGACGGGTGCGCGATGTGCAGCGCGCCGATCTTGAGCCCGGCGTCATCGAGCGCGCGCATCAGCACCAGCGCCTGGGTGTCGCCACGATCGACCGTGACCCGCAGCCCGCGCGCGACGGCGGTGACCTCGCGCGCGTCGCTCCAGCCGCGCAGCAGCTCGGTCGCGCGCGCCACGTCGTCGACCTCGAACGTGACGAGATCTCCCGAGATCCGGCGCTTGAGCTCCTCGGGGGTGCCGGTCGCCACGATCGTGCCGGCGTCGACGATCTGGATCCGATCGCACAGCGCGTCGGCCTCCTCGAGATAGTGCGTGGTGAGCAGGATCGTCGCGCCGCGCTCGCGCAGCCCGCGGATGTGCGTCCACAGGTTCGCCCGGGTCTGCGGATCGAGCCCGGTCGAAGGCTCGTCGAGAAACACCAGCCGCGGGGCGTGCATCAGGCCGAGCGCGACATCGAGCCGGCGGCGCTGGCCGCCCGACAGCGTCCTGATCACGCGGCCGCCGAGCTCGGCGAGATCGAGCAGCTCGCGGAGCTCGCCGGCGCGCGTGCGCGCGGCCCCACGAGACATCCCGTACAGCTGCGCCTGCGTCACCAGCTCCTCGTCGACCTTCGCCGCCGGGTTGGTTCCCCCGCTCTGCGACACATAGCCGAGCTGGCGCCGCACGCCGTTCGGATCGCGCCGCAGATCGCAGCCGGCCACGGTCGCCTCGCCGGCGGTCGGCACCAGCAGCGTGGCGAGCATCCGCTGCGTCGTCGTCTTGCCGGCGCCGTTGGGCCCCAGGAGCCCGACGATCTCACCGGCCTCGACCTCGAGATCGAGCCCGCGCACGGCCTCCACGGTCGTGCCACGACTCTTGAACGTGCGGCGTAGACCGCGAGCTTGGATCATCATGGCCTGTTTTGAATAGTAAAATTTGACCAACCTGTCAACCACGGAACCGACACGCCCCCCAGCGCCTACCCGCACCGGTACTGTCTCCGGATCCACCGACAGCGTTCTGTCAGGGTTCGTCCGGTGCCTCGCTTTTGTCCGGTCCTCTCCAGATAGATGCCGCCGTCGCGCCGCAATCGCGTGCGAGCGCTGTGCCCACACGCGGTATCACGGTTCTTCGTCGTAAACTCCGTCGACCTGCGTGGCAAGACACGGCCCGAACGCGGGTGCCAAGCGATCCCTGGCACGCATGAGCGGGAGTGACCGCCACGCGGCGACGCGCGGCCCGTGCGGCCTGCGACCTGCGACACGGTCAACGTGCCAACCGCGAACCGGCGAGCGCGGCGCGGCGACTTGCGGCCCGTGCGGCCTGCGACCTGCGACACGGTCAACCGCCAACCGCGAACCGGCGAGCTCAGCGCGGCGACTTGCGGCCCGTGCGGCCTGCGACCTGCGACCTGGTCAACGCGCCAACCGCGAACCGGCGAGCTCAGCGCGGCGACTTGCGGCCCGTGCGGCCTGCGACCTGCCACCTGGTCAACGGCCAACCGCGAACCGGCGAGCTCAGCGCGGCGACTTGCGGCCCGTGCGGCCTGCGACCTGCGACCTGGTCAACGCGCCAACCGCGAACCTGCGAGCTCAGCGCGGCGTCTTGCGGCCCGTGCGGCCTGCGACCTGGTCAACGCGCCAACCGCGAACCTGCGAGCTCAGCGCGGCGACTGGCGGCGCTTGCGGCCTGCGACCTGGTCAACGCGCCAACCGCGAACCGGCGAGCT
>Ga0302323_100000922_pt1 | contig 23744 bp, 24 predicted proteins | sample Fen_T0_3_FD_201950 | JGI IMG/M metagenome (GOLD analysis project Ga0302323, IMG submission 201950) | Peat permafrost microbial communities from Stordalen Mire near Abisko, Sweden - Fen_T0_3 | ecosystem: Environmental > Terrestrial > Soil > Wetlands > Permafrost | place: Sweden: Abisko... | reverse complement strand
CGTGACCGGACAGGACGATGGCGGAGCGCGAAGGAGTGACGCTGATCTGCTCGTCGGGGAAAATATGGTGCATCTCTTCCGCCGCAGCTGTCACGTCGACGTCGACCCGCAAATCGAAGCTGCGGGAGCGCTCCAGTTCATCCCAGATCAGCAGGGAAACCTCGCCCGGCGCGAGGCCGTTTACCAGTACCTGGGTTGGAGTAACGACCAAAGCGTCGGCCACCGTCGGATCCGTAACCGAGACTCGCTTGAGGCGCTCGGTCGTGTTGATCAGGAGTGATTTGCCCACCATCACCCGCAGGGGGGCCGCTCCCGGAGTCTCCGTCGCGGAGGGTGCCGGGCCTTGGGTATTGGAGGCGGCTTGCGGCGCCGGTGTAGCGGGCCCCGCAGTGCCCTCTGCGGGCGCTTGATTTTCAGGACCGCTAACAGGATGCGCGGGCGACGCCGGCAGCGAAATCACCGTCAGCAGGACTGCCGCCATCAGCACTAGAACCTTCATGAAGTCGAACCTTTCCAGGAACGCAATGGGATCGCCTTCCGGGCGATCTGCAGGTGCGAATGGTGGTTGCATGGCTCGGTCAAAACTTTGTTTCATCTCGTTTGCTGCCCCGGATCATCTCCACCGTATAAACCTGGGAGGGTGCTGCGGCGACTGGAGTTGTGGTTCTGCGGATCTTCGGTTTCGCCTGGGCCGTTGCGGCGGCGGCCCCGCCCGGGTAAAGCGAACTCTCCCGGGTCGCGCCCAGTTCCTGCCGGCGGGTATCCAGCGGGTTGCGCAACGCCAACTGGATTCGGCCCTCCTGTCCAGCCAAGGCTAACCTCTGTCCGTCGTCCGGCGAGACCAGCAGGGTAATGACGGGAGCAACCGTCGAGTCCCCGGCCGCGCTGCGCTCCAGACTCTTGCCCACAGCGATTACGGCGACATTTTCGAGAACAGTCGTAGTTTGGCGCTCCCCGCCGGTTCCCGAAGTACCGGTCAGCAGCACGTCCACTCGCGTTCCGGGCTGCACAAAACCGGCAACCGAAACCACATCGTTCACGCGCACGGAAACAGCGCGCATTCCCGGCGGAATCAGGGAAGGAAGGCCCGCCCCGGCTTTTTCTGCCGCCAGCTTCCCGGGCAGGATGAACTCCCCCCGGCTGATGGGCAAAACGACTCCGCGCCCCACGACATCAACCTTCTTGCTGAACACACCCGAGGGCAGGTTGGTTTGGGCGAAACGTGCCAGGCGTACGTCGCGATCCTCCAGTTTGGCTCCAACCAGAATGTCGTTGGCGGCTACCACGACCTCTGTGCTGGGTTCGTTCCCCGAGCCCCCAGTCCGGAGGCGGTTGTAGACGGTATAGCTTACGAACAGGCCTAACACGAGCGCCAGCCCGCCGATCATCAACAAACGGCTTCGGTTCATTCCTCTCCTTCCGGGCTCACCCCGGATTCACGCGTTGCAACCGTCTGCCTCGCCCACCCGGGCACCGGGCAGCGGTATTACTGCGTCAAACCGCTGGACACCGAGGAGAACACATTGTTCGCATTCCCGCCAATCAGACGAACTGCCCCGATCACGATGATCAGGACGACGGCCAGCATCACGGCATATTCCGCAACATCCTGGCCCTCCTCGTTGCGCCACAATTTCCGGATCACATTAGCGACCATCCCATCCTCCTTGGTCATTCGCTGCCAGATTCCAAAACCAAGTCAAGCCCCGGTGGCGCAACCTTCAGGGCAGGACAATCGGCGCGACCGCCATCTTCACCACATGACTCCGGGTGCCGCGCCGAAACCCGCAGTTTTCAACCGCTTCAGTTTTGCCTAGTTTCGCAGATTCAGGTGAGCACAGGTAAAGATTTTGTCACTTTTTTCCCCTGCTGGGAAGGCTTTTTGGGGGGCTCCGGGCCGGCTATACCCGGTCCAACCCGGGTAAAGACCACCGCCTGCGCATCTCGATATTCAACAAACCAGTCCGGTTCCAGAGCCAGGCCTTGCGCCAGCGCGCAGGACGCAGGAACCAGCACAGTACCGACCCTCCATTGCTGCAGGACCCTTTGCCAGCCGGGGCGAAGCTGCACCGCTGTCTTGAACTGCCCTAGCAGGTCGTCGCCATAGAGGTCGGCGCGCCCGTCCACGAACACGCGATAGTCGGGATACAGCTTCCAGATCGCGTAGCCTCCCCAGTCGTAGTAGGCAAAGAGCTGGGTGGGCTTCCGGTGAGACGCCAGGTATTCCACCGCCGCTTTGGGAAACAGGTCCCCCTCCGCCCTGGCTTGGCTGCGGACCAGGGTGTCCCATCGAACCATGGCAAAGACCGCCAGGAAAGCTAAGACCGTAGCCGGAAGGACGAGTCGGAGCTTGCTCGACTCTCCCTCGGGGCGGCCGGAAGGCGACTGCCACTGCCGGGAAGGATCCGACAGAGCGGCGGCGATCACCGGCACGGCCAGCAGCGCGAAGATCGGAATGTGACGCACCGCGTCGAGCGCCGCAAACAGTGTCCCCAGAAGCGGAACAAGCACCCGAGCCTTGGGCCGCGATCGCGCCCTGGCAAACGCCACCAGCAGGGCCAGACACATCAGGAGAAGGGGCACAAACCGAAACTGATGAAAATCCGGGGACAGCCACTCGACGATGAACGATCTCATGCCAGCCGAACGCAAAACGTCCAGCGGATAGCGATAGAGCTGCGCGCCGCTCGGATTGAGCGGCACCACCGCCAGGCATGCCACCACGGCTAACAGCAAGCGCACGAGATGCGGGCGCACGTGCGCCCAGGGCGTTTTTCCCGCGATCGCCTCACACACCAGGCCGGCGCAATAAGCCAACAGCAGTGCCAGACCCAGAGCAAACCCGGCGTGCAGGTTCAGCCACAGTACGAACAACGGAGGTATCCAGAGCAGGAGCCGGGGACGGTCCTGCCCGCGCTCCATCAACCACAGAAATAGGCTGGCCAGCAGGAAAGTGAACATTTGCGGACGCACGCCCCAAGCCGGCGCTGAAGCCAGCGCGCCCAGCACCGTTGCGGCGGCAGCCCAGTGCCGGGGGCCCGGACATCGCAGGAAAAGCAGCACGAACCCCGCGGTGGTCACGATCGCCGAGAACACGATCAGCCCGGCCCAGGAGGTGTGTCTCCAGATCTGGTAGAAGACGACCTCCGAAAGCCATTCATGCGACACCCAGGCACTTCCGGCGCGAGTGAACGAGAACGGGTCGGTATGGGGAATATGCCTTGTTTCCGCGATCCATCGCCCGGTGCGCAAGTGCCACCACAGATCGGGATCGGTGGCCGGCCGGGCCGTGAGGGCCAAGAGACCGAAAAGAAGCAGGCCGCCGAAAACCTGGGCGCGGTCGAATCCAGAAATCTTCCTCATGAGAGCTGGCGGTGATTATAGAATCAGGCCACCAAAAAGTATGGGGCTGCTCAGGCTGAATGGGAAACGGGAATTCGTGGCCGCCGCTTTCCTTATGGCGATGACTGCCTGTCACTGCTTCCTGATCGTGAGCCTCATGCCGTCTTTGCGGCGCGGATACCAGGACTTCACGATTTTTTACAGCGCCGGCTGCCTGCTCCGCAAGGGACAGGCGGCGAATCTATATAGTCTGTCCGAACAATACCGAATCCAGCGCGAATTTGCTCCGGACGTTCCGATCCGCCAGGCCGCACTGCCCTACAATCATCCGCCCTTCGAAGCGCTGTTGTTCGTGCCTTTCACATTTGTGCAGTACAGATCGGCCTATGTCTTGTGGACCGCGCTGAATCTGATCGTGCTGGCCTTGAGCCTTGTGCTCCTCAGAAAAGAGTTCGCGGAATTGCGCACTTTTCCGCTTGCATTTCTGGGCCTGGCTGCAACCGGGTTCTTCCCGGTTGCACTGGGCGTTCTGCAAGGGCAAGACGATATCGTGTTGCTACTGATTATCACGATCGCTCTAATTCTCCTGCATAGAGAAGAGGAGGTATCGGCGGGCGGGGCGCTGGCGCTGGGTTTGTTCAAGCCTCACCTGGTCATTCCCCTGGTTTTGCTTTTGGCGATCCGGCACCGGCGAGTTCTAGTAGGCTTTGTTCCAATCGGCATGGTACTCGCCCTGATCTCCGTGGCCATGGTGGGACTAGGCGGCGCCATCAACTACGTAAAGTTCGTCTTTTACCTGGAAAAAACCGGCGCTGGTGGTGCGGTGGGCTCCGACTTCATGCCGAATCTGCGCGGCCTGATCGCATGGCTGCCCGGCGTCGGCCGCGCTCGCGTGTTCGCGACTGTGCTCACGCTGACATGCTCGGTTGCACTAATCGTTGCGGCGTGGTGGAAAATCAAGAATGGGCCAGATTCCATTTGCTACGCATTCGGGCTGGCGACCGTCGCCGCCATCCTAGTCAGCTATCACGCCCTTACCTACGACTTGAGCCTTTTGCTGCCGGCCATTTTTTTCTTTTTCTGCGGAACGGCGCCCAAGAATCGTAATAAAGCCGGAGCCGGCACGATGCTGCTCCTAGTCTTGCTTTTCCTGACCCCACTGTATGCGTTGCTATTGTTTCGCCTAAATCGCATGTGCTGGTTTTCGACGATTCTGCTCTGGTTCTTCGTGAAGCTTGCAGGTGGTCAGGACGTGGCGGTCCGATGGTTGCCGGAGCGAAGCAGAACGATCAGCAACATGGGAAAGTAGAAACCCAGGACGCTCCAAAGCCCCACGTCGTGGATGGAGTGCGGCATGTGATACCAGCGCCAGATACCCACGATCCAACTGCAGGCCACGGTGGCCATCACGTTCCTCCTGTTTTTCGGGATCAGCCACAATACGAACGAATCGTAGAACCAGCGCTGGGGCATGAGTGCGCACAGGAGCAGTAACCGCGCATCGCGATCGCGATACCTCCAGGCGGCGAGCGCGAGTAGCGGCCCGGGCAGAACAAGCAGAGGAACAAAATGCTGATAGCTTCCGACCTGCGAAATCCATTCAAGCGGCCAGCGAGGCATCCATATCAGACTTGCGATCAGCAAGAGGGCACCCGCCACCGCGCCCTTGGGGGAAAGATGGGTGAGCGCAACGGGGCCGCCAACCTGCGGTTTTACTGTGCAGAATGCAAACGCGATGGGATGGAATGCCGCGCACATCAGGAGGGGACTCCATTGCGCAGTCATCAACGCCGCCCAGTACGGATACGCCAGAAAGATCAAGAGGCGGCTGGGGCCCTGGCGAACGAGCGCCAGTGCGAGGAGCCCGGAACTGATGCCGAAAAACAGCGCACCTGCAATTTCGGCGGGCAAGGTGGCAAATGGCAAGGCCGCCAGCGCCGCGGTCAGCGGATAGGGAATTGCGCCCGGAGGAGTGTGGGCATACGGGTCTTTGCCGGAGAGCAGGTCGCGGGCGGCGCTATGTGCCCAGGTGAAGTCCGCAGCTCCCAGTTGATACCGGTGAAGAAACGCCCAGCACAGCGCGCCGCTGCCAAGTGCGAAAGCGGCAGCAACTGCAACATCTCGGGTTGGTTGAGCAATTTTCACCAGGACGCTATAGTATCCAGATTTTCTCAAATTTCATGAGCAAACGCGGCGCTGTCTGCAAACCGTTCTGGCTCGTTTTGGCCGCCACCGTCTGTGCCGCGGGCATGTGGCTTTACGTGCAGCGCGTTCTGGTCCCATATCAGCGGACGGACGCGATGGCTCACGACCGGCCCCGAGGCAACCTCTCCGATCTTTATCCTCGCTGGATCGGGGCCCGCGAGTTGCTGCTGCACGGACGCGACCCCTATAGCCCCGAGGTCACCCGCGAGAGTCAAGCCGGCTATTACGGCCGGCCTCTGGACCCATCCCGGCCAGAAGACCCAAAGGACCAGCAGGCATTTGCCTATCCCGTGTATGTCGTCTTCCTGCTCGCGCCTACTGTCCATCTTCCATTCGCGATCGTGCAAAAAACGTTCACTTGGATTTTGTTGAGTCTGATCGTCGCCACCTCTGCACTTTGGTTGCGCATTCTACGAATGCCTCTGGCGCTTTGGTCTCAAGCCAGCGTCTTTGGGTTCTCGTTAGGCAGTCTCGCCTTCATGCAGGGGCTGAAGCTTCAGCAGATGAGCCTGCTGGTCGCTGCCCTGATGGCCGCTGCTGTCGCTGTTCTGGTCGCGGACCGCCCGATTCTTGCTGGCTTCTTGCTGGCCCTGGCGACGATCAAGCCGCAGCTCGTCTGGCTGCTGTTGCTCTGGCTCGCGGTCTGGACCCTCGCCGACTGGCGCCGCCGCTATCGCTGGGCCGCGTCATTTCTGGTCACCATGGGCCTCTTGTTTGCCGCCTCAGAGTGGTATTCGCCGCACTGGATCCTGCGTTTCTGGCACGCGCTCGGCGAATACCAGAAATACACCGGCGCCGTTCCGTTTCTACAACAGATGGTTCCTGCCCCCTGGAGTTGGATACCTCAGCTTCTGGCGGTCGCGGCGGCGATCCGAATTTGCTGGATGAATCGCCGGCAGGCCGAAGATACCGCTGTCTTCTCGACCATACTCTGTCTGGTGCTTGCGGTGACGGTATTCGTCGTCCCGACGTCCGCTCCCTACAACCAGGTCCTCCTCCTTCCGCCCGTGTTGCTACTTGCCCGTGCCGGGCCGGAGATCTGTTGCCGGAATCTGCCCGGCCGCGTCCTGGTCGCTGTCGGCGCTGTCCTGCTGGCGTGGCCCTGGGCTTCGAGCGCCGTTCTAGCTGGCTTGTCGTTCGTTTTGCCTCCTGCGCTGGTTGAGCAGGCTTGGGCCATCCCTCTCTGGACCGTCCTCCCACTCCCCGTCGCGGTGGCCGCGCTGATGCTGGTCTATACTCACCGCAAGTCCTTCGCCCCGGCCGCCGGGCAAGGGACAGCGTAAAATGCTTACGGCCAGAGCCAAACACTGGCATGATGGTCGCAGGAGAATCCAGGCCCAATGTCGGTGTCCCAGTCTTCGGGGTCGATTCCAAGTTCAGGCATATCCCGCGTCTTCCCGGTCATGATCTATGTGCAGGGGAACGATCAGCAGACGCTCGCCCTGAATCACACGCCCTACACGGTCGGCCGCAAGGTGGACCGCGACCTGGTGATTCCGGACCCACGCGTCTCCCGGGAGCATGCTTTCATTGTTGCGGAAAATGGCGAGTTCTTTGTCGTTGACCAGGGCAGTAAGCACGGCACCTTCGTCAACGGCGAAAAAGTGGATCGCCGCAAGCTGGAGCGCAACGACCGCCTGGAATTCGGCGCGCGCGATACGGCGTACCTCATCTTCCACCCGCTGCACCCGACCTCCAACACCGCGCGCGAATTCCTGAGCCAGATCTCCGGCATCCAGATTTCCCAGGAAGCCAGCGACCTGGAAAAGATGACCTTGTTCCTGGAGGCAGCGCGTAAACTGAACACAATTGGCGTGCTCGATGAAATTCTGGTCACGCTGCTCGAAGCGACCCTCAAGTTGACGCGCGCCGAACGGGGCTTCATTTTTCTGCGCGACACCGAAGGAAACCTGACGCTCGCCGCCGGCCGGAATGCAAAAGGCGAGCCCCTGCTGGACGACAAGACGATCTCGCGTTCGGTGCTGGAAGAGGCGTTGACCGCAAATTCCGAATACCTGGTCACCGACACCAGCCAGGAACTCGACATGAAGGGACGGCAGAGCATTGTGGCCTTCGATCTGCGCACCGTCATCTGCATGCCCTTGCGCAAGCCGCAGGTGAAAGCGACTCGGCCCGACCAGCCGGCGGAAGCCGCGGTCATGGGCGCTCTCTACGTGGACTCCCGCTTCGCCTCGCGCGATATCACAGGCGTCAGCGAGGACATCCTGCGGGCGATCGCTACCGAAGCGGCCCAGTTGATCGAGAACGCGCGCCTGGTGCAGGCAGAAGAATCCGCCCGCCGCTACCAGCAGGAACTCTCCATCGCGGCCTCCATTCAGCAGCGACTGATGGCGGTGAACATCCCGGAAGTCCCGTTTGCGCGGCTTAGCGGCCGGAATCTTTCCTGCAAGGATATTGGTGGCGATTTCTTCGATGCCGTGAATACGCCCCACGGGCTGGCGGTGGTGCTGGCCGACGTCAGCGGCAAAGGAGTGTCAGCGGCCATCCTGGCTTCGGTCCTTCAGGGGATGGTGTACTCGCACCTGATTTCCGGCATGCCGCTCGCCGAGATCGTCGCCGCGGTCAACCGCTTCTTCACGCAGAAACACATCGGCGAAAAGTACGCCACCATGATCGTTGCCCGCCTCAGCCACGATGGCGATCTGGAGTACGTTAACTGCGGCCACATCCCGCCCGTCTGGATCTGCAATCAGGAAGTGCTTCGTCCCAGCCACGGCAATCTGCCCGTGGGTCTGCTGGCCGACGCAACCTACACCAGCGATCGCTGCCAGATGAAGTCCGGAGACCGCCTGATCCTGGTGACCGACGGCGTCACCGAAGCCGAAAACGCCCGCGGCGATATGTTCGACAGCGAGCGCCTTGAGTTAGTGGCGGGGAAGAGCACTTCGATGGAAGACATCTTTGGCGCGGTCGCCGATTTCTGCGGCGGCACGCCACTCAACGACGACTGCACGGTGGTCGAACTGGCTTACACCGGCGACTAGTCGCTGGTGTTTGTGGATTGTCATCCTGAGCAAAGCGAAGGACCTGCTGTTGTTGCTCTAGCATCCGTCTAGGTGCTTTCGGGACCACTGTAAAGCTGAGTGACCCCTACGACGACCTCGTCAACGCTGTAGCCGTGGTAACACCCATCGTTGAAGTCAGACTCAATTAGAAACGGACAGTTTCCATCACGCGACTCGATCTGAACCTCACAAGGATTACCAGGCAAACGGATGAACCATAGGCCGTCATCGTCTCCGAGATGGGTGGTTTGCAACTGCGCAATCTGAACAGTCGGAAGCGCCACTTTTAGACGTTCGATAATGTGATCAATGTCTTTCGGCATGAATGCGCCAGGGGCGCTGTCCCAATCTCTTTTTTACAACTTCGCGTCCATGTGAATCTCCACCGTGGACCAGGTCTTGTCTCCTGCATGGCAGAGTTTCTCTAGCGCACACTCGGCGCATTTCGGACTTCGCGCGACGCACAGTTTCCGCCCATGCCAGATCACTTCATGGGAAAAATCCGTCCAGCGTGGTCGCGGAATGATCTGCATCAGGTCCTGTTCGATCTTCGGCGCATCTTCTTGCTGGGTCAGTTCGAGCCGCCGCGAGATTCGCGTCACGTGCGTGTCAACCACCACTCCGTCATTCTTCTTGAACCAGCTCCCCAACACGACATTCGCGGTCTTGCGCGCGGCACCGGGGACGGTCAGAAGCTCGTCCATCGTCTGCGGAACCTCTCCGCCGAAGTCTGCAATGATCTTGCGCGCCGCTCCCACCACCGACTTTGACTTGTTGCGAAAGAAGCCGGTGGAACGGATGTCGGGCTCCAACTCTTCCGGCTGAAGCGCAGCGAAATGCTGGATGGTGGGATATTTCTCGAACAGAATGGGCGTCACCATGTTCACGCGCACGTCGGTGCACTGTGCTGACAGAATAGTAGCCACCAGCAATTCCCACGCGTTCCGGTGCGTGAGAGCGCAGGTAACGCCGGGATACATCCGGTCCAAACCATCCATGATCTGGCGCACGCGTTCCGGAGCCACCGGATCGTCGGCGGACCTCTTCGTCGGGAAAACCCTCGGTGCTGTCGCTCCGGTACTCTTCGGTTTCGCGTGGGTCGCGAGGGCGCGGGTCGGGGAAGCCTTACTCGGCGGACGGTTCGGCTTCCGCACACCTTCGTGCCGTCCGCTGCGGCTCGGTTGTCGCGGCATGTTTCCGCGGGCCATGGAATCTCCTTCCGAAGAAGACCATGGTAGCAAAGCGCCAGCGCAGTCTGCTCGGCCTTGTCCACCAGGTAACGCTGCGGCGATTGACGCGCGGATGTGCGGTGAGTACTCTGAGAATCAAGGAAAACTAAAGTGGCCGTTAAGAATATTCAAATCGGGCAGGTGTGGCGTCAGGACCAAACTGGCCAGGACTTTCTCGTAACCAAGGTCTATAGCGAAGTATTCACCCAGTACGCAATCCTGAGGCCCGCCGAGGTGACCGCTCCCGATGCGCCCACTGTGAAAGTGAAGGTCGGCAAGTCTCCGGAGGGAGTTTCTTTGCCCGGCTTTAGCTTTACGCAGGAAGGGGCGTTCTGAGGATCTGGTCATCGGATGAACGATTTTTCGATTTCCCGATGGCGCGATGGCCAGATCACCCGATCCGATGACTGAGAAAATCCTCGCTGCCCTTTTTATTTTCATCAAGTCCATCATCGCTGCCACGGGCTACGGCGGCATCACCATCCTGATGGCGATTGAGTCTGCCTGTATTCCTCTCCCTTCGGAACTGATCATGCCCTTCGCCGGCTACCTGGTTTACGAAGGCACGATGAAACTGTTCTGGGTGGCGACCGCCGGCGCGATCGGATGCAATCTCGGCTCGCTCGTCGCCTACGAAGTTGGGTACTACGGCGGCCGTCCGCTGGTCGAACGCTACGGTCGCTGGATCCTGATGGGTCGCCGTGAACTTGATTGGGCGGACCGTTTTTTCCTGCGTTGGGGGCAGATGGCGGTATTCATCGCTCGCCTGCTGCCGGTCATCCGGACGTTCATTGCGCTGCCCGCCGGCATCGCCCGCATGCCCCGCGGCAAATTCCACATCTACACGTTTTTGGGATCGTGGCCCTGGTGCTTCGCTCTGGCCTGGTTCGGAATGAAACTTGGCCAGAACTGGCGCTCCCTCGGACAGTACTTCCACAGGTTTGACGCGGTGATTGGCGTCGCGCTCGCGGCAGGGATCATCTGGTTCGTGTGGTCACACTGGCGGAATCGACTGCGGGGGAGCGAAGAATAGCGGCACGTGGCGTCGCGATCAAGAGCCTTTAACCACGGGGGACACAAAGGAACACAGGGGAAAGCGAAAAGCGTTTCCAGGATTTCGTTCGGAGGAAAGGGGACTTTACTTCCAAGTGCCATCGAAAGAGCCAGGACCGTTCCTCGGTCCGGGGCCGACGCACTCGCCGGCGCGCCACTCGCCAGTAACTTTCTACATCGGGTGGAAATTGTGTAATCTCAGCGCTAGGCGAACTTCAGAATGGGATATCTTGGCTACCTTTTTTATCCATGGGGCTTCCTGCTCCAGGGACTGGCGATTATCCACTTCATTCGCCGGCGGCCGGAGAACTACTGGCTATTCGTCATCCTGTTCATGGGCTTGCCGGGTGCGCTCATCTACCTGGTCGTCGAGGCTCTGCCGGATGCAGGCCTGCTCGGGCAATCCTTCAAGGTGTTTCCGCGGCGCAAACGCATGGGTCAACTGGAGGCGATGATTCGCGACAACCCGTCGCCCGGAAATTACGAGGAACTCGGCGACCTCTACATGGACGACGGCCGGGCCGCCGATGCGCGCGCGGCATTCGACAAGGCCATCGCGGCTCGTGCCGACACCCCGGATCCGTTCTATCGCCGCGGCGTGTGCGCCATCCAGTTGGGTGATTTCGCGGCCGCGGTTTCGGATCTTGAGAGAGTCGTCAGCAAGCAGTCGGACTATGACTTCCAGCGCGCCGCCGGCCTGCTCGCCCACGCCTATGCCCAGACTGGCCAAAAAGAAAGAGCGGAGGCGCTCTTCCGCCAGGTGACGAAGATCTCCACGCTCTCCGAGACGTATTTGAACTTCGCCGATCTGCTCGCGTCCGAGCAGCGTAATGCCGAGGCTCGCGAATGGGCGCAGAAAGTCCTCGACAAGAAACCCACCATGCCCAACTACCTGCGCCGCCGCGAGCGGCCCTGGTTCCGCCGAGCGAATGACCTGCTGAAGCGCCTCCCGGCGTAAGACTGCCATCGGCGTTGGGTGCGCATTCCTTAGCCTGTTCCTCGCGAGGCGCGGCCGGTTTTTCCTGATGGCTGATGGCTGAGGCGTGATGGCCAAATGCTATCCTTCCCCCGATGCGAATTGCTTACCTCGAATGCACCCGCTGCGGAGAGCATCTCGCCGCCGACAAGCCCCTGAACGTCTGCCCCAAGGATGGCGGAGTCCTGTACGCGCGTTACGATCTTGCCAGCCTGCGTGGCAAGCTGCGAACCGATGACCTGAAAGGCCGCGTTGCCACCATGTGGCGCTATGCCGAAGTGCTGCCCGATGCGCAACCGGTGACGCTGGGCGAGGGGTTTACGCCCATGCTTCAGAGCCGCGAGTACCCGAACGTTTACATCAAAGATGAGGGCCTGAATCCGACGGGATCGTTCAAGGCGCGCGGCATGTCGGCCGCCGTCACTATGGCACGGCACTATGGATTGAAGAAATTGACTGCGCCCTCGGCCGGAAACGCCGGCGGAGCGCTCGCCGCCTACGCCGCGGCCGCGGGCCTCGAAGCCTATATCTTCATGCCGAAAGACGTGCCGATCGCCAATCGGATGGAATGTGACTACTACGGGGCGCACGTCACTCTGGTGGACGGCCTGATCAGCGACTGCGGCCGCATGGTCGCCGAGCGCAAAGACAAAGAAGGATGGTTCGACGTTTCCACGCTGAAGGAGCCGTTTCGCGTCGAAGGCAAGAAGACCATGGGCTACGAGGTTGCAGAACAGCTGGAATGGAAACTCCCGCAGGGAATCATTTATCCGACAGGTGGCGGTGTCGGCATGATCGGCATGTGGAAAGCGTTCGACGAAATGGAGCAACTCGGATGGATCGGTTCTGAGCGTCCGAAGATGGTGACCGTGCAGGCCGCGGGCTGCGCGCCTATCGTGAAGGCTTGGGAAGCAGGAAAGGCCAGTTCCGAAATGTGGAGCGGGGCGGAAACGTTCGCATCCGGGCTACGCGTGCCCAAAGCATATGGCGACTACCTGATTCTCGACATTCTGAGAAAGAGCAAGGGCACGGCGGTCGCCGCCACGGACGACGAGATCATAGATGCGGTCCGTCACTGGGCAAGTGTCGAAGGCGTCTTTGCTGCCCCCGAAGGAGCCGCCGCGCTGGTGGCCTATCAGAAACTGCGCGCGTCCGGAGTTTTCCATGCCGAGGAGAAAGTGGTGCTGTTCAATACCGGAACCGCCTTCAAGTATCTCGACATGATGGAAGCAAAACGCAGGACAGTCCGGCCCGAGCCGCCGGCCTCGCGCAATATCGGGGGGATTATCGGGCCGTACTGAAAACCAGCAATTGATACCAGGCCTCGGCCAGGGACGAAGGCGCCGTTCGGCGCTGGGTCGGCAAAAGGCATTTACCACGGGGGACACAGAGGAACACGGGGGACTTCTTGGCTAATCGGTTTCCCTCGTGTTCCTCCGTGATCCCTTTGGTTAAGGGGTTTTGATTGCCACCATGGCCGTACCACTTCATGGCGACGAATATGAGGCGCAGCGCGAAGCGATGGTGCGTGTTCATCTCGAAGCACGCGGCATCCGCGATCGCCGGGTGCTCTCCGCCATGCTCGAAGTGCCGCGCCACGAATTTGTCCCCGAGGAGTTTCAGTCCGATGCCTACGAAGACCATCCGCTGCCCATCGGCGCGGGCCAGACCATTTCCCAGCCCTACATCGTTGCGGTGATGCTCCAGCACCTTGCCCTGCGGCCCCACGATCGTGTGCTCGAAGTGGGCACCGGATCGGGGTATGCGACGGCCTTGCTCTCGCGCCTCTGCGCCCAGGTTTACTCCGTCGAGCGTCATCCGGAACTCGCGGCCTCTGCCCAATCCACGATCGCCCGGCTTGGCTATTCCAACGTGACAATCAAGGTGGCGGACGGCAGCCAGGGCGTGCCTGAATCCGCGCCGTTCGATGCGATTCTGGTCTCGGCCGCAACACCCGCGCTGCCACCCGCATTGTTCGTGCAGTTGCGCGAAGGCGGACGACTGGTCATCCCCGTTGGATTCGCGATCAGCCAGCAGTTGCAGTTGATCCGGAGGGTGGGCGGACAGGTTGAAGTTGAATTGCTGGAAGGTTGCCGCTTCGTGCCGTTGGTGGAAGGAACAGTGGATGGTGAATAGTGAACAGTGACCTGGCGCTGAGGGCTGACTTTCGACCACCATCCACGAACCACTGATCTACAATATTTCTGTGGGGCAGCTGCAAAACCTCAAGCTCACGCTGGAGATGATCAAGTGGGAGCACTCCGTCTTCGCGCTCCCCTTTGCGCTTTGTGGCGCCGTACTTGCCGCGGGTGGACTGCCGGCGTGGCATCAACTGGCCTGGATCATTGTCGCCATGATAGCGGCGCGATCGGCGGCGATGGCGTTCAATCGACTGGCCGACGTGAGCATTGATGCGGCCAACCCGCGTACCGCGGTTCGGGCGCTACCCGCCGGCCTGCTGACGCCATCGTTTGTGAGCGCTTTTGTAGCGATTTCATGCGGTGTGTTTATTCTCGCAGCCTTGCAGTTGAACCGTCTGACCCTGGTGTTGTCGCCGGTGGCTTTGGCGGTAGTGCTCCTCTACTCGTATTCCAAGCGGTTCACGCGCTTCTCGCATCTGTTCCTGGGATTTGCCCTGGGCATCGCTCCAGCCGCGGCCTGGATTGCGGTTCGCGGATCGCTCGACCCGCGCATCCTCTTGCTTACCGCTGCCGTCACCTGCTGGGTCGGCGGGTTTGACGTGATCTACGCGTGCCAGGACTACGAGTTCGACCGCAACTACGGGTTGCATTCTCTCCCGCGTCACCTTGGGATCAAAACCGCGTTGTGGATCGCCCGGGGGCTCCATGTCGTGATGCTCGGCTTGCTGGTAGCGCTGGTCATGGTATTCGGACTCGGCAAGCTGGCGGCAGTGGGAGTGGTGGCGGTGGCGGGATTGTTGACCTATGAACACGCGCTCGTGCGCCACGATGATCTGAGCAAGCTGAACGCCGCCTTCTTCACCATGAACGGATTGATTTCAGTGGTGTTTTTCGTGTTCCTAGCCGCCGACCGTCTGCTTCGAATCTGAAGGCAGTGGAACCGCTGAGGTCACATACCGGTGTGATCTCATTCCCGGGGCTGGGTTATCATAAAAGCGCATGGCAAGCGTGCATCCATTTCAGACCGACGATCCCCGCCTGAGCCCGATTCGAGACAAGGTTCTCGCGGGAGAGCGGCTTAATGAAGGCGATGCGCTCGTCCTCTACGCGACGGGCGACATCCTCGCGGTCGGCTGGCTGGCCAACTGGGTTCGCGAGCGGATGCATGGCGACAAGGCGTACTTCAACGTCAACCGCCACATTAATCCGACGAATGTCTGCGTGGCGGCCTGCCGCCTGTGCGCCTTCGGACGAAAGAAGGATTCTCCCGGCGCCTACACCATGGCGCTCGAAGAAGCCTTTGAGACAGCGGCTTCCGGCTACTCGGAGGCGATCACCGAGTTTCATATTGTGGGCGGGCTGCATCCCGATCTGCCGTTTGAATATTTTCTCGATCTCGTTTCCGGGTTGAAGCAGCGCTTCCCGCTGGTGCACATGAAGGCGTTTACCATGGTGGAAGTGGCGTACCTGGCGAAGCGGGCCAAGCTCACGATCCGGCAGACGCTGGAGAAGATGAAGGAAGCGGGCGTCGATTCACTGCCCGGCGGCGGCGCTGAGATTTTCGCCGACCGCGTGCGGCACATCATCTGCGACCATAAGATTGACGGCGATCAATGGCTGGATACGGCGCGCCTGGCCCACCAGATCGGGCTGAAGTCGAACGCGACCATGCTCTACGGCCACATCGAGAACGACGAAGATCGCGTTGACCACCTGCTCAAGCTGCGCGCGCTGCAGGACGAGACGGGCGGCTTCCAGACGTTCATCCCGCTCGCCTTTCATCCCGCGAACACGCCGCTGCAACACCTGTCGACCACCACCGGCATGCTCGACATCAAGCAGATCGCGGTCAGCCGCCTGGTGCTCGACAACTTCCCGCACATCAAGTCGTACTGGCAGATGGTGACCGCGAAGATGGCGCAGATCTCATTGCGGTTCGGAGCCGACGACATTGACGGCACGGTGGTGGAAGAAAAGATCTACCACGATGCGGGAGCCACAACTCCGCAAGGCTTGCGGCGGCAGGACCTGGTCCGCCTGATCAAAGAAGCGGGACGGGAGCCGGTTGAGCGAGACACGTTGTATCGGCCGGTGGTGCGGACGGAGACTTCGTTTACCGTGTCCGTATGAGTGGGCGAACCTCTTACCACAGGGGGCACAGAGGAACACGGGGAACCTCCGGGAAAACCTCTGTGTAGCCCAGTGACCGCTGCGGTGCCTTTTTTTGGCGCCGAACGCGGAACTTCCGGCCGGGCCGAACATCTAACAACCATGGCAAAAGAGCAAATAGCGGTATTTGGCGGCGGATGTTTCTGGTGTATTGAGGCCATCTTCCAGCGGCTGACGGGCGTCAGTCACGTCGAGTCCGGGTATATGGGCGGGCAGGTGGACAATCCAACCTACCGGCAAGTCTGCGGCGGGGACACGGGGCATGTTGAGGTGGTGCGGGTGACTTTCGACCCCGACGAAATCAGCTATCGCGAACTGTTGGACGTGTTCTTCACCGTGCACGATCCGACCACGCTGAACCGGCAGGGAAATGACGCGGGCGAGCAGTACCGCTCGGTGATCTTCTACACCGATGAGGAGCACCAACGGATTGCGGAAGATGTGATTGCGGAGATGACTGCCGCCAAAGTGTTTTCCGAGCCAATTGTGACCGCGGTCGAACCTGCGTCGAAGTTCTATGTGGCCGAGGACTACCACCAGAACTACTTCAACGAAAATTCGCGCCAGCCGTATTGCATGTTCGTGATTTCGCCCAAGCTGGCGAAGTTTGAAAAGAAGTTCGCGGAGAAGATGCGGGCGTAAAAGACAGTTACTCGTTGCTGGTTTGCAGCTGCCAGTTCTCCGGCGTGTGGCGATCGGGAACTATCAGAAACCAGAGCCCCTATCCTTCAGTGCCGGTGCGGACACGAACTGCTGGCCCGCTCTCGAATCGCTCTTCCAGGAGAAGACGCCGCATCGTCCGCAGATCGTTCAACAGGCGACTGCTGCTTTGCAGGTGCTGTTCCAGTTTGGTCAGCTTGTATTCAACCAGGCGCAGCGCATCCAGGCGGCGTGCGCCGTTGGTGGCCGCGGCCGCCACATCGGTTGCGATCTCTTTTCTTGCGTCCGCGATTACATCCCGGAGGAGCTGGATGTATTCGTGTGCGCTCTCGACGCTGTCGAAAAGGGTGTCGGGTTGAGTGCTCACGATTGGGCCCTGCCTGGCCAGAGGAAGTATAGACGAATGGCGGAGAGGGTGGGATTTGAACCCACGATACCCGTTAAGGTATGTCCGCTTTCGAGGCGGATCGTTTCAACCACTCACGCACCTCTCCGCGTCGGACACCACTCAATTGGAAGCCCAGGCGGGTGTCCTGCCGCACGGCACAATCTCTAATCTTAGCAGGTCAGGGCCAGCGCGAGGGTTACCTGTGGGACACACTACCGTGCCCATAGTCATCGCTTTCGTGAGTTCTAATCTGGGACTGCTCTTGTGATCTGGTTCACGCTCTTACGTGATGCAGCCCCTGGGGAGAGTCTGCCGGGAAAGGGATATAATCAAGTGTTTGCTAGATCGATTTAGTCACGATTTTTGCCGCCCTGTCGTCCACTCGTCAGCGTTGAGTCCTATGGGACTCAAACAACTCCAGGAAAATTCACGGATACTCTTGGACATTTGTCGTCCGGGAGGAAGTTATAGTCAACGGAGTTCCTCATGTCACGCCTGATCGAAGTTACCGAATTAGCCCTCCGAGACGCTCATCAGAGTCTGCTCGCCACCCGCATGGCCATGGAAGATATGGTCCCGGTCTGTGAGGACCTGGACAATGCCGGGTACTGGTCGCTGGAATGCTGGGGCGGCGCAACCTATGACGCCTGCATCCGCTTCCTGAATGAAGACCCGTGGGAGCGCTTGCGCAAGTTCCGCAAACTGTTGCCCAAGAGCCGCCTGCAAATGCTGCTGCGCGGACAGAACCTGCTCGGATACCGCCACTATGAGGACGAAGTGGTGGAGCGTTTCGTCGACAAGTCGGCGGAGAACGGCATGGACGTGTTCCGCGTCTTCGATGCGCTCAACGATCTGCGCAACCTGCAGACCAGCATCAAGGCGGTAAGAAAAACGGGGAAGCACGCCCAGGGCACGATCTGCTACACGACCAGCCCGGTGCATACCATCCCGGCATTCGTCGAGATGGCGCAGAAGCTCAAGGATATGGGGTGCGATTCCATCTGTATCAAGGACATGGCTGGGCTGCTGAAACCACAACCCGCCTACGACCTGGTGAAGGGCATCAAGGAGAAGTGCGGGAAAGACACGCTGGTTCACGTGCACGCGCATGCCACGACCGGGGTCACGCTGGTTTCGCTGGTCAAGGCGATCGAGGCGGGATGTGACATCGTGGACACCGCGGTCAGTTCGTTATCGCTGGGCCCGGGACACAATCCGACCGAAAGCCTGATTGAACTGTTGGAAGGGACGCCGTACCACACCCGGCTCGACATGGAAAGGATCCTGCGGGTGAAGCGGCACTTCACGACGATCCGGCCGCGCTACCGGGAATTTTTGAGCGACATTGTGGGGGTTGAAACGGAAATCTTCAAGAGCCAGATTCCGGGCGGCATGATCTCCAACATGGAGAGCCAGCTCAAGGGACAAGGAGCGGGCGATCGCCTGCAGGAAGTTCTGCTGGAAGTGCCCAATGTCCGCCAGGATGCCGGCTTTCCACCCCTGGTGACGCCTTCGAGCCAGATTGTGGGATCGCAAGCGGTGTTCAACATCCTGATGGGAAAGTACAAAGTGCTCACGGGAGAGTTTGCCGATCTCATGCTGGGGTACTACGGGAGCACGCTGGGAGAAAAAAATCCGGACGTGTTGAAGCGGGCGGCGGAGCATGCCAAGAAGCCGGTGATTACGTCGCGCCCGGCGGACTTGCTCAAGCCGGAGTGGGAGCACCTGCGCGAGAGTGCGAACGCTCTCGAGGGGGCGAATGGGACAGACGAAGACGTGCTGACCTTCGCGATGTTTCCGCAAGTGGCGCCGAAGTTTTTCAAGGCGCGGGCGGACGGACCGAAGAACCTGGGGAAAGATCCGGCGAAGAAGGTGGCGGCGTCCGAGGCAAAATCGCCGGCGGCCGGGGGCGCGAAGCCGTTGGAAGGTTCGGTCAGTTATGTGATCACGCTGAACGGAAAAGAGCATCAGGTATCGGTTGCGCCGGGAAAGTAGCGTGGGGAACGAAGCAATGACCGCCTCATCGCGAACCGGCGGCTTTTCGTAACAGACTTAAGGAGAGTGGAATGCCACCAAAAGCAGCTCCGAAAAAGACCATCGAAGCCACAGTTGAGGAACTCCGAGCCAAGCGCAGCCATCTGCAGCTTGGGGGTGGCCAGGAGCGCATCGATAAGCAACACGCTGCCGGCAAGCTGACAGCGCGGGAACGCGTCGAACGACTGGCGGACCAGGGGAGCTTTCAGGAGTTCGGCCTGTTTGCCAAGCACCGCGCCATCTATTTCGGGATGGCCGACAAGGAGATGCCGGCCGACGGAGTGCTGACGGGATGCGCCAATATCGACGGACGACTGGTTCACATGGCAAGCCAGGACTTCACCGTTGCGGGCGGCGCTGCCGGCGAGGTCCACAGCGACAAGATTGCCGACGTCATGAAGCTTTCGCTGAAGACGGGCAGTCCATTCGTCTTCATCAACGATTCCGGCGGCGCGCGTGTGCAGGAGGGCATTGACAGCCTGGCTGCCTATGGCCGCGTTTTCTACAACAACGTGATGCTCTCGGGAACGGTGCCGCAGATCTCGCTGATTTGCGGGCCGTGTGCCGGTGGCGCGGCCTACAGTCCGGCCTTGACCGACTTCATCATCCAGACCAAACAGGCGCAGATGTTTATCACCGGGCCGCAGGTCATCAAGCAGGTGACGGGGGAAACTGTGACCGCGGAAGAACTGGGCGGGCCCGTAGCCCAGATGAATAACTCCGGAGTCGTTCACCTGATCGCGGAGAACGATGACGAGGCGGTGCAAATGTGCCGGCGGTTGCTGAGTTTCATGCCGTCGAACAACCTGGAAGATCCGCCGCGAGCCCCGTTCAATCTGCCGATGCAGGATGATCCGGAGTTTAACAAGATTGTCCCAATCGAAACGAAGGTGGGCTACGACGTTCGCAAGGTAATTGCGAGGGTGGCGGACTACCAGGATTTTCTCGAGATTCAGCCTGGATTCGCGCCAAACATCATCGTGGGATTTGCCCGGTTACAGGGACGTCCGATTGGCGTGGTGGCAAATCAGCCTTGCGTGCTGGCCGGAGCGCTCGATATCAACGCTTCGGATAAATCATCCCGCTTCATACGATTCTGCAATGCTTTTAACGTTCCCCTGGTCACGTTCGTGGACGTACCCGGATTCCTGCCCGGCGTCCAGCAGGAATATGGCGGGATCATTCGTCATGGAGCGAAGATGCTGTTTGCGTACTCGGCGGCGACCGTGCCCAAACTGACGGTGGTCCTGCGCAAGGCCTATGGCGGGTCCTACCTGGCGATGTGCAGCCGCGACATGGGCGCCGATCGTGTGGTGGCGTGGCCGACGGCTGAAATTGCGGTGATGGGGGCGGAGGGTGCGGCGGAAATCGTATTTCGCCGCGAGATTGATGCTGCCAAAGACAAGGGTGCCAAGCGCAAAGAACTGATCGAGCAATACCGGGAAACATTCTCGAATCCGTATATGGCGGCTGGTCGCCGGCTGGTCGATGACATTATCGAGCCGGCGCAGACCCGGACGTACCTGGCGCAAGCGTTGGAAGCGTTGCACGCCAAGCGGGAACTGCGTCCGCCGAAGAAACATGGACTGATTCCACTGTAGCCGGGAGAGATCGGATGGGTGTGATGGACATGACCGTGCTGATCGCGGCCGCCTTTGCGGTTGTCGGCTGCATTGTGCTGCTGCTCGGCATACAGCGCCGGATACGACTGACCGCCGAGTTGCAGCAAAGGACCGAGCAACAGCTCCAGCAGTTGGCGAGTACGGTGCGCGCGCTGGAACTGCGGATCGCGGAGGCGGGCAAGGTGGCTCCCGTCGAGCCGAAAGTTGCGCCCGCTTCCGCACCGGCCGCGGCTCCAGTTGCAGCGACGGTTGCGGCGGTGAAAAAGGAAGAAGCGATTTCGCCCGAGTTGCTGGTGGTGATGGCGGCCGCGGTCACCGTGTTTCTGGGGAAGAAAGTTCGGATTCGTTCGGCCAAGATGTTGCAGTCACCTTATGAAATCGTAAATCCGTGGTCGCAGCAGGGAAGAGTTTTTGTGCAGGCTTCGCACAATTTGCGATCCCGGTAGTTTCGCGGTGGAAGGAAACCATTTTGAAGCTTCAGATTGCGGTTGAAGGAAAGACCTACGAGATCGAAGTGGAGGTAGTCGAGGATGATGCCTTTCCCCGGCACCCCAACTACGGGCCTTACACGCCCATTCCAGCCACGGTCCAGTCTACGCCACTGCCGAGCTCTGCCACCCCGCCGGCGGCCTCCGAAGCGAATGTGGAGGAAGCAAAAGTCTGCCGCAGTCCCGTGGCGGGGTTGGTGATCAAGGTGAACGTCCAGGTGGGCCAGGAGATCAAGACCGACGACCTGATCATGGTGCTGGAAGCGATGAAGATGGAGACCAATGTCACCGCACCCGTCGACGGCAAAGTGAAGAACATCAAGGTGCAGGCCGGGGACGCGGTGAAGATGAACCAGGTGCTGGTGGAGTTTGAATGAGTCGCGAGTAGCGAGTAGCGAGATGCGCGTGTTACTGCCGCAGCCGAACCAATGAGTGTGACGCGATTTTTCACCAACTGACAGACAGTTGTTGGATTGCCGAACATCCTCCCAGAAGAGACCAATGGCTCCTTAAGCCTTGTTTGAGCCCCCGTGCTACGATTCCATCGTGTTCAATTTCGGCAAACCGAAGTCAGCTGGCGACTGGATCGTTCATATCGCAGGGGCAATTGTTGCAATATTCCTTGTCGGGTGGATGCTGCGGCTCTATGTGCTGTAGTGCCCGCCCGCCATGCTCGTGATAACGAAATCAGCGTTATCACCAACTACGCACCCCGGCTTGGCCTACACGATCGGTCTTCTGCCTGTGATGCCCGACCCCGAGCGGAGTGTAGAGCTCGCTCCCACACGAAAGGCCGAGGTGCGGTATGGCGGAAGGGCATGGGTAAGGTTCGTTACCAGTAGCCAGATTGCGCGGGAACGGAAGGGCGGATATGCACTTCGGGCACCTCAATTCGGCAAGAGTTGGCTGATAGGCTGCTTGTATGCCGGTTATCGTCAGTGACGCGAAAGCTTCGGAAACCCAAGCCAGTGAGCAAGCCCAGGCTTCCGACAAAGTGTCCGCGCTAGTGGAGTTGTTGCGCAACCGTTCTTATGTGGAGATCCGGCAACGGATGTATGACAGCCCTCCGGGGAGTTCGTGGTGGACGGCGTGCCGGGCTGAGCTTGATCTGCGCAATGGACAGCAGTTCGGTGAAGCGTCGCTGGCCATGTCGAGGACCTCGGACAAAATGAGGGCTTCGTTGCAGCACTTTGAGCAATTGGCCGATACTCTGCAACAGTCCACGAAAGACGTCGCCGACCTCCTGCGTGGGAATCAAGAGGCGGGTCGCCGGTTAGAGATTGCGGTGTATGTGACAATTGGGATAACGCTAGTCCAATTGTTCAACCTAATCTTCGAAATTTTCCGCAAGCAGTAAGCGTCGCGTCGGCAATATACCCCCAACCGGCCAGTGAGTGTTATGGCGATGTTTCGCCAGCGACACGCGGGGCCTTGCAGCCGCAGGCGTTGCCACGTATAAGGTTTCGTGATGGCTATTCCTGAAGCCGCATTGCTGCTCGCGGGTTTTGTGCTAGCCCACGCCGCGTGGAGCGTTTCCGACGCCCCTGAACTGCTGGTTTCACTAGCAATAGTAGAGCGGAGTGGGCAACGTGAAGTCATGCGGTTCGAAGCAAACACTCAAGAGGAAGCGATCGCTCAGGGCAAAGCCAAGATGGCAACGCCCAGCGCAGATGTCGACGTGTGGGCATTCGCACGCGAGGGCCTGTTCGACGAGAAGGGAGGAAAAGTCGATGTCATTAGCGTCGATATTGGCGCCAAAGGAAGTGCGCAACGCGTGACGTTGGTTCAGCGCTTTGAGCCGTATGGCAAGCGGCACCATTTTCGACTCCTCGGCGACCCGGAAGTCGTGATCGATGGCCATATTCAGGACTCCGCAAAGGTCAAGGACTTGTTGGCGAGCATCCGGCGGGGCATTTCCCAGCACTCGAAGGTTGCTCCCCTGTGGGACAGTTGGCACAATCCCTGATTGGTGTAATCAGGTGTGGCTGTTGAAAAACCCACACTCTCGAAGTTCGCAGAAATTTCATCGCGCTAGGATGCCCTATAAACGACGTTCTCGATTTTCCTGGACAATTTTCTATCCCTCGGTTGGAGCAGTTTTTTCAAAAGAGGGTTTTTTTCAACACCCACAGGTGATTGCGCCTACTACTAGCGACGCTTCCTGAAAAACTCCTGCAGAATGTCGGCGGACCGTCCCGCCAGTACCCCACCCTGAACCTCCATCCGGTGATTGAGTTGCGGATGATTCAATACCTGTAGGACGGAGTGAACCGCGCCTGCCTTGGGGTCGTCGGCTCCGTACACGAGCCGGCGAACCCGGGCGTGGACGATTGCGCCGGCACACATGGCGCAAGGTTCAATTGTGGCAAACAACTCGCAGTCGCCCAGGCGGTGGTTGCCGATCTTTTGGC
>Ga0302323_100000919_pt1 | contig 23761 bp, 24 predicted proteins | sample Fen_T0_3_FD_201950 | JGI IMG/M metagenome (GOLD analysis project Ga0302323, IMG submission 201950) | Peat permafrost microbial communities from Stordalen Mire near Abisko, Sweden - Fen_T0_3 | ecosystem: Environmental > Terrestrial > Soil > Wetlands > Permafrost | place: Sweden: Abisko... | reverse complement strand
CGTTGTCGTAAGCGTTACGCCCCAGGCGAACGCCAGCACCACGGTCGTGCGGATCGCCGTGGCCAGATTCGAGTCTATGCCGGTCACGCCGATCTTCGCCAGAATCGCTGTCAATCCAGCAAAAAGAGCCGAGAGCAGCGCCCAGGTGAGCCAGTTCATGCCCTCCACCCAATCACAGGCTCGCCTATTCGGCAGGCGGCGGCGCTAGCGATGCCCGCCGCTAAACAGGCAACCGCAGGCCCGTCGACATGCTGTCTGAGAGTTCGCGCTCCTCGGCTAGCTCGGCCAGGGCTTGGTCAAGCGGCCGGGCGTCGATCCAGGTGTGAACGTCGAAAGACCCTGGGATGAGCCGCCATTCCGCGAGAAAGCCCACGAAATCCCCAAGAGCGGCCACTGAAGTCGGCGCCAAGTCGGTGCGGAGATGGCGGTGAACATCACTGCCATAGGCGCGAACGATCGCCGACTCGGACGAGCGTGTTTCTTCGGCTAGCTTGCGAAGCGTTTCCTCCCGATGGGTCTCGGCCCACCAACCAGCTTGCACGATCTTCTTCACCAAGCGAACTACCAAAGGAAAGTCGTTCTCGACAAGGGACGCACTCGCGGTAAGTGTGCGCAGCGAACCGTTGTTGATGCGCACTTTGGGATCGGGATGGCCACCCAAATCGTAGACAGTTCGTGCCCCGGTGACCTCTGCCAGATCGAGGCCACGTGGTCCCTTGCAAAAGACAACATCGACGTCACCTCCCTGGAGTGCCCGGGCCTCCTTGCAAGAGGCAAGATCTTCTTGCAAGGATAGCCGCCCGGCCAAGCTGACCTCGGCAGTCGGAAGATCGACGAACTGCACGTCCTTTTCCGATAGCCCTTGGGACTGGAGAGCCGCCATGTAGGCGCGAATGGTAGTGGCTTTCGACACGTCGATGGGGTCGGACGGACAGGTTACCACGCCCAAGCGCTTGCCCTTCAGATCAGCGACTGCATGAATATCCGAATCGGCTCGGGTCAGGATTGCTTGCGATTCGTCTGTCCAGGTCAGACCCAGTAGCCGGGTATCGCGCCCGCCCGCCCGCGACCAAATCGCCGGGATGCTCCCACCTTGGCGGAACGAATTGGCCAACCATGGGTCGACATCCGAACCGCTCGACTTCGGATCTGCACCGCTGTGGAGCGCTCGCACGGCAATTCGGTCATGATCGAACGCCGCCTCGATCCAACCCAGCTGAGCGGCGATACCGAGTGGCGTAGGCAGCCGATAGTGCGCGTAGCGAAGTCTCTTGGTCCCTGAAAGTCCCCTGCTCATGCCGACCTACCTCCTTGACTGTGGATGGCTCTCGATCAACACCCCACGTCCCGCGTCGGTGTGCGTGGCCCCGCCGCCCTTATGCCGCCTCACCCTGGCGGGCGCTCTGAAGTCCGCACACGTCGTCTGTGCGTCAAGAATTGGTCCACTCACCAGCCAGCAGTCCGAATTTCGACGGGTATTGGTCTTCTCACTTATTGATAAGCGAGAAAAGGAGAATGACAACTTACGCTGAACTGGCGTGACTGGCGAGCAGACCACAATAGGGTTGGAATGCAACGCCGATGCCACCAGAAAGGGCCGAAGAATCAGGCGTTCCTGGAAGGGGATTGCTTCCCGAACAACAGCTTCTCAGCAGGGCTGTCTCCTATGCAACAGGACACTGCGTCCGGTTGGAGGCCCGCCGCGGGCAGACCGGCGGCAACTGCCACGCGCTGTGGAGCGGGTTGCCGTGGCAGGCTCCTACAAAACTCAGGCCGACCCTTCGCGAAGACTTGCGAGCAAAATGTCTTCCCAAATCTCCCGCTGTGCCTCCGTGTTGATGGTCGGTCGCAGGTTTTCGAAGAAGATCGTACAATCGTCGCGGGTGGAGAAAAATTCGCGAAAGCGGAACGGGGCGCGTTTATCCCGGGGTGCATACCAGCGGAACCGCGGAGACGCTTCCCGCTGAAGTGAATAGAAAAGGGAGAGACGCCTCCCCTTCAGGCAATGGAAGAGAAGGTGCTTGGTAGGATGGGCGAATCCGTCACAGGCGACGTAACGCCACAGCGGCGCGAGTGTGCCAATGGCTTGGTCGGAGCGGATCAGGAGGGAAGCCGACACATGTTGGACCGTGTCCCCGAGAGCATCGAGGACCCGCGTGCTCTCAGACAGGGCTCTCGAGAGCAGCGTCGAGCGGTGGCTGCGGTAGGTGTCCAGGTTGAACCTTTCCACATCGACGGATTCGACTGTCGTTGCACCAGCGGCGATGGCGCGCAAACGTTGACAGCAAAACGTGGTCCAAGCATTGATGTGGCAAACGACGTCGCGCAGATTCCAGTCATCCCAACGACTGGCATCGGACGCCGACGCCCAGGTCTCATCGGCCACCCGGATAATGGCTTCTCGGGTCGAGTCAATCGCGTCCACGAGCCTGGCTTTCACTGCCGGGCCTTCGATCCGAGACGGGATGGGCCCACGGTCGAGCTTGCGGTGATACGAGCCTTGTGCTGTCATCGTTCCATCAGTCCGACTAGCTGACGCTCTGTCGTGCCTGGGCGCTTCCGCCGCGCGGTCCGTCCGCATGGCCAGCAAAGCCAGCTTGTTGTCCCTTCGAGCCCACGACCAAAATGCCGTAGTGGGTAGCCTCGATCCCGTCGCCGCCGTCCAGAGCCTCCAGCGCCTTCACGTGCGCCGCGCGAACCTCGGCGCGGAGAGCCTCGGGTACGTGCTCGAGGTAGTTCCCGAACGTGCTCGATTCGGAAAAGTCTACATAGACAGAGGCGCTACGATGACGAGTGACGTTCTTACGCACCAGCAGTCGCTCGATCTCGAACCCCGCTTCGGTCAGCAATTTGATGAGATCGGTCGAGGTGGTTCCCTGTCGGGTCACGACGGTGTCGTCAGGGTTGACCAATCCCCGGTATTTCGGCGCCGATAGAATTCTTTTCAGCACCAAGCTGATGGGTGAGACGCTGGACAATTCCTTGGCCCCGGTCGTGATCCCCACCCTGCCGTTAGGCTTGAGAACGCGGTTGATCTCGGAGAGTGACTTCTTTTTGTCCGGCACCCAGTGAAACACCGAGCTGAGGTACGCAACGTCTACACTGGCGTCAGCCTGGAAGGTGAGATCCTCGGCCGAGCCCACTTGGAAGTGGCCGTTGGCGAATTGGTTCTTTTGGTTCGCAACTTTGATCCGGTCTACCAGAGGATCGATGCCGATCAGCTTGCCCGAGGGTCCAAGCTTGGTCTTGAGAACCTGCAGACCGAGGCGACCCGTGCCGGCGCCGATGTCCAACACCACGTGATGAGGCTCGATCCCTAATTCCTCGACCAACTCACGGCCTCGCGTGAACTGACTGTCGCTAAGTTCGTCGTAGGTCACCGCTAGGCGGGGGGTATCTAGATTGTAAACCGTCATGCCCGTCTGCTTGAGCAACTTCCATGCCGCCACCGCCAATGGCCCACGTGGCACGGCGGCCGAAACGTGGCGGCTACTCTTCGGCCCGCGCCACACGCAGGACGATGTCGTGCTGGATGTCGAAGGTGGCCGGGGGGGCGGGAGCCAGTCGAGCGATGATCTCCGCGTGGTCTTGGTCGAAGGCCTCGACCCGGTCAGGGGGCAAAGCAGCCCCTATCCACTTGCTGGCACGGATGCGGCCGCGCCAGGATTCGGCGGTGAAAGGCAGACCCTCTCGCCACGCTAGGTACCCGCGCAGTTTGAACGGAGGCTCGCACCAGGCGGGCACCGGCACGAACAGGCGATCGCGCCGACTTCGCCCGGCGTCGGGGTTGTAGCGCAACAACAGGGCATCGGTCTCTTTGGCGACGGCATCCTCGGGCGCCCACAGCAAAGAGCTGACCAGCAGCAATCCATTGGGCTTCAGCAACCGGCGGACCTCCTGCCGAATGGCCTTCTGGTCGAAGTAATCCCAGCACATGCTTGCGCTCACGGCATCGAATTCCCCGCCGGGCAACCCCGTATCCTCGGCCCGGGCGTGGACGCTGCGGACGTCGAGCCCCTCCTTGCCGGCCTTTAGACGCAGCCTCTCCAACTGCCCTGCCGAGGCATCCAACGCCACGACCTGCGCACCTGCACGAGCGAAGGGCAACGCCAGCGCGCCCGTCCCGGCACCCAGGTCCAGGATCCGTTGCCCCGGCCTCCCGATACCGATGGTCCGCAGAATATCGAAGTAAGAAGCCGGATACGTGGGGCGGAAGCGCGCGTAGTCGTCGGCGGTGGCGTTCCAGTTCAATCCGGCGCCCGGCACGATGGTTTGACTCATAGGAGAAATCTGAGCAAGCCACGTACCATGGGGATGGGTAGCTCGTCCGCTGAAATCGCGGCGATCGCGCCCTCGGTCGTGCAATCCTGATCGTCATGCACCACAACGTCAGAGAGAATCGCGCGGAACCTGCTGCTTGGGCAACACCTCGACAACAGCCCTGCCCTGCCCGCAACAGCCTGGTCGGACTTCACGACTCAAAGCGACGGCGACGCGACGACATACCTACGATGTCAAGGGCACCCCAACTCCCGTCTCGTCGCGTACGATGGACACCACGAGGCCAAAAAGCTCGACTCCTGCGCCACGATCATCCAGCCAGCGCCCATCGGTCAGGCCCAGGTGCCAGGCCCGGTCACGAAAGGCGACCCAGATCTGCCGAAGTGGGGTCTGTGGCGACACAATAAGCTTGAGCGCCTGGCGAAGCGTCACGACCAGGCTCCCTTGCGAGTAGTCCGACTCCGCCAGGTCGGGATCGATGTCCTCGAAAGCTGCGTCGATACGGCGCATGGCCTCATCTACCTGATGTCGGTACTCGGATTCACCCATCATGGCTCTGATTTTCATCTCCGATCGGTAAGCCGAGCTCACAGCAAGCAGGATGCCAGGTCCTGTTCGAGCCGGGGCACCTGTTGGCAGGCCCCTTGCAGCCGCAGGAACGCGAGGACAAGCCAAAATGGAGAATCATTCCCGGGTTCTTGCTGCGTACCCTCGCCAGGCAATCCGCGGATCTTACTTCAAGTCCGTCCCCGTAGCGGCCGCGCTCGAAGGGCGTATTGAAGGATCGCTCCGCGCCCAACATCCGAAGTGCGAAGCACCAGCCAAGCCATTCTGGCGCTTCCTTCGGCACCTATTCGCTCCCCGGCCTTACCATCACGGGCAAGTGCCAACACTCTTGAACCAAGCCGGAATAACCCACGACTACGCCGCTGCTCTCGTATCGAGATTTCGAGAGGGATACCTAGGCTAATAGCCCAGTACAGCTTTCGCCGGGGACGGTCGCGGGCGTTCCTGGATTGGGGAGTCCAACTCCTACCCTCCTGCCGTGCTGCTGCTTTCACAACACCGAATCAGCAGTCTTGCTGCTCTCGCAACAATGGCGGCCGGAAGATCTCTACCTGACCTTGAATCTGCGCAAACGTAGGGAATTGAGGACCACGATGGTGGAGCTTGCTGCCATGCCGGCAGCGGCTGCCTCGGGCGACAAATAGCCAGTGGCCGCGCCCGAGATACCGAGCAGGTTGTAAGCGAAGGCCCACGCCAGGTTCTGTTTCACGTTGCTCAAGGTGCGCCGAGCGATCTCGATCGCTTCCGCAATCGCAACGAGACTTTTCGCAAGCACTACAATATCCCCCGAGTCGCGCGCCAGGTCGGTTCCGCCAAAGGCCGCCCCCACGGTAGCCGCCGCTAGCGCCGGGGCGTCGTTGATGCCATCTCCGACCATGAGCACACCGCGCGTGCGCAACCGTGCCACTTCGCGCGCCTTGTCTTCGGGGAGCAGGCGTGCCTGGAAGGATTCGATCCCGACCTTGTCGGCCACCGCTGCCGCCGTGATTTCATGGTCTCCCGTGAGCAGTTGAACCCTGATGCCCAGGGCTTTGATCCGGCCCACCGCCTGAGAAGCCTCGGGTCGGATTGTGTCCGCCAAAGCGATCACGGCTTCCACTTGCCCATCGACCACTACCAACACGACGGTACGGTTGAGCTCTCGCTGAGAGCGGACCACCGCGTCTGTTTCGGGCGAAATCGCCGACCCAGCTAACAGCCCTTCGTTGCCGACTGCGATTCTCACGCCGTTCCACATAATCTCCACCCCTTTTCCCGGCAGCTGCGAGAATGCCTGAGGTTCGGGAATACCATCGGGGAACAACGGGCGAGCGAGCGCATGCAGCGCCGTCGAGACCGGATGATTGGAGCTCTTCTGCGCTATGCCGACTAGTCGTAGCAGATCGTCCCGGCTGCGGTTGCGCGACAGAATCTGCACGTCCGCCACCGAAAGCATGCCGAGCGTGAGCGTTCCGGTCTTGTCGAACACGACTTCCCTGATACCGGCCAAAGCCTCCAGCGCTTCGCCGCTCTTGACCAGAATGCCCCGCTTGGCTGCCGTTCCCAATCCCGCTACCAACGCGGCCGGTGTCGCCAGACCGAGGGCGCATGGACACGACACGACCAGCACTGCTACGGCATACAAAATCGGCAGCTCGATGGTGAACAAAGATTGGTCGAAGACCACGAAGTACCACACGAAGAATGTCGCGATCGCCGTGGCAATGACGAAGGGAACGAACAACGCCGCCGTCCGGTCCGCAAGTCTCTGGATGGGCGCCTTGCTGGCCTGGGCTTCTTCCACCAGACGTAGAATCCTTCCCAGGCGGGTGCCGGCCCCAGTGCTGGTCACCCGCACACGTAGCATGCCGTCCACGGCAAGCGTTCCACCGGTCACACTGTCACCAACGCTACGTTCGATGGGAAGAGATTCGCCAGTCAGCAGCGATTCGTCGACCAACGAATGGCCCGCCTCCACCACGCCGTCGGCTGGCACCACCGAGCCAGGTTTCACCACCGCCAGCTCACCGACTTCCAGCTCCGTGGCAGAGATCTCCAGCTCCTGACCGTTGCGCACGACCACCGTGGGTGACGACTGCAATGCCGCCATGGATGCAATAGCATTTCGAGTTTGCTTGCGGGCTCGCGCCTCCAGGTACTTGCCCAGTAGGACCAGCGAAACAATCATGGCGGCGCACTCGAAATGCACGCGCTTGTAGCCGTCGATCACCGACCATCCTTGGATACCTAAGTACAAGCTGAACAGATACGACGACATGGTCCCCAGCGCCACCAAGACATCCATGGTGAGTCGGCGCGAACGGAGGGCAAACCAGGCGTGACGATAGAACGGCGCCACGCAGAATAACTGGACTGGTGTGGCGAGCGCGAACTGAACCCGCCAGTCATAGAAGAAGATGAACACCGGAAGGTAGCGAAACTTGTCGAGGAATCTCGACGCCCAGGTTTCGCTGGCAGGATCGAAGACGTCGTGACAGGCCCCGAGACCGTTGAGAATGAAGGTGACGAACAGGGGAAAACCGATGACAAGACTCAAAACCAAGACCCGGCGGATGCGCTCAAGCTCGGTCCTTTCCCCGGCTGCGCGGATACGAAAGCCGACCCGCTCCACCGCATCCCGGATCTCCCCTGCCCCTACCTTCTCGATGTCGTAGTCGACCAGAACATTTTCCGCGGCGAAGCTGGCCCGTCCGGAAACTATCCCGTCCAATCTTCGCAGCTCCCGCTCGATAATTTCGCAGCACAGGCTGCAGGTCATGCCCTCTACCTGCAAAACGAGCCGTTCGCTCATCCGCGTGGGCCTTTCCGGAGATCAGGCACGACGAGAGACAGGATAACCTGCTCGCCCTGTTCATGCGTGCCCGCTGGCTGCGCGGCGCTTGTGCTGGAACTTGTCGAACGCTACTAGCTTCTCCAGTACCTTTGCTACCGATCCTTCGACTGCAAAGGCCCGGATCCCTCGCCGAGCCAGCGCCGCTTCCGCGCCTGGACCGACCGTTCCGGCGACTACGATCTCCACATCCGCCAGGGCTCTTGCCGCCATCGCAAGCTTCGTATCGACGGCGCCCCCAGGCCCCCCACCACACCCGCCCGGCCCGCAACCAAGGCCACGCCCACCACCGCAACCACCACCGCCGCGTATGATTTCAAGAAATTCCTCCGGCTCTTCCTGCGCCTCAGCGTGAGAAGTCTCGGTGGCTAGGCGCACACGGTTCTCATCAAAGGTGTAGGTAAAATCGTCGTGAACAGTGTAGACGGAAAACACCTCGGCAGCGCCGAAATTGCTCTCTACTGTGACTGTATCACTTGTGGCGATGGCAACCTTGTAGCTCATAGCTGGTCCCTTTCATTGGAGGAGTTGGAAGAGAAGTATCGCCGTAACTGTGCGGTCCAGATAAACATCGAAGGATGGCCGTCTCGACGACTGTTTCGCCATCTTAGTCTGTGCGAGGCTCGATCCTCGGGAGCGAGTCCATCAAAGCATCGTAGACTCTCTGTCGAATCCAGTTGAACTCGCCAGAAAGCCGAATTTCCGCGTTGGACCGTGGCCGCGGAATATTGACCGAGATAATTTCCTTCACGCGTCCCGGGTGGCTGGTAAGGACCACCACCCGGTCGGCCAGGAACACTGCCTCGTCGATGCTGTGGGTTACGAAAATGATGGTCTTCTTGGTGGCGTCCCAGATGCGCAGCAGCTCGTCTTGCAGGGTTTCGCGAGTCTGGGCGTCGACAGCGGCAAAGGGTTCGTCCATGAGGAGCACCTCAGGGTCGTAGGCCAAGGCGCGGGCAATGGCCACCCTCTGCTTCATCCCTCCCGACAACTCGTGCGGATATCGACTGGCGAATTTCGCCAATCCCACTAGGTCCAGGAAGCGATCAGCGGCAGCCAAACGCTCTTTCTTGCACACACCCTTGATCTCCAGACCAAAAGCTACGTTATCGCGAACGTTGCGCCACGGGAACAGGGCATATCCCTGCATGACGATGCCAGTGTCGAAGGAGGTTCCCTTGATCTCGCGCTCACCGATAGACGCCTTGCCGGCGCGTGGCTTCACTAGCCCAGCCAGAATATCCAGAACGGTGGACTTTCCACACCCCGACGATCCCACGAGAGTGAGGAATTCGCCTTCGTTCACTGTAAGACTAAAGTCCTCGACAGCGGTGAAGTCCTGCACTCTCCCGTTTTCGCGTACGCGAAACTTCTGACTGACTGACGTGACGACGACCTTGGGCTTGACGACGGCTTCGGGCTGCGCGGCTGGAGTGGCCATGGTGTTGACCGCATTGCATAGCAACGGGTATGCCATCCAAGACCCAACGGGCAGCCGGAGTAGTCGCCGGACTTCCGTCAAGCAGCATCCATGAGCCCGTCGCCGCAGCTCGATCCGCGGACAGCTTGCAGCACGAGGCGGACCGGGTACCCTCCAAGCCCACCAGATGCTGCTGCAGGCGCAACAAGCGCTGTTGGCTCCCTGCTGCGGCGGCAGCAGTCACGGTCAAGTATTTCGAGAAAGTGGGAAGGGACCCTGGCTCGACAGAGGCATAGGAAAATGGAACGACTCTTGCCTTGTACTATTTCGGCTCCTCAACGTCTTTATTGGGTCGGGCCAGCCTCCGCAAACTCGCTTGCCGACGCAAATTCAGCGGCAAGCCGTCCCCCCAAGGTACCACTCACCAAAAGGCAACCATCATGGCAAAGAAAATCAAGCAAATCGCGATCTACGGCAAGGGCGGCATCGGCAAGAGCACCACGACCTCCAACTTGAGCGCCGCCCTCTCCGTGGCAGGCTACAAGGTGCTCCAATTTGGTTGCGATCCGAAGTCGGACTCTACCAATACGTTGCGCGGTGGCGCGTACATCCCCACCGTGTTGGACACTCTGCGCGAGAAGACGGTAGTAAAGGCCTATGATGTCCTCCATACCGGCTTCAATGGCATCTATTGCGTCGAAGCGGGTGGACCCGCTCCCGGCGTTGGCTGCGCCGGCCGCGGCATTATTACCGCGGTCGAACTGTTCAAGAAGGCAAAAGTCTTCGAAGAGCTCGAGCTCGACTACGTCATCTACGACGTCTTGGGTGACGTGGTCTGCGGCGGCTTCGCCGTACCGATTCGTGAAGGCATCGCAGAGCACGTATTCACCGTGACGTCGGCGGACTTCATGGCCGTGTATGCCGCCAACAACCTGTTCAGGGGCATCCACAAGTATTCCAATGCCAAGGGCGCCTTGCTCGGCGGTATCATCGCCAACTCAATCAACCAGCCCTATTCCAAACAGATCGTCGACGACTTCGCAGCCCGGACTGCCACGCAGGTCGTGCAGTACGTGCCACGCTCGATCACAGTTGCCCAAAGCGAGCTCCAAGGCAAGACGGTGATCGAGGCCAATCCTGAATCGGAGCAAGGTGCCGTGTACAAGGAGTTGGCCCGGAAGATCGCGGAACACGAGGTTTCCAAGGTGCCTTCTCCTCTAGGAGTCAACGAGCTACGAGATTGGGCGAAGTCCTGGGCCGACGAGCTCATCGCTTTGGAAAGCAACAATGTAAGGAGCGTCAGCTTGGCGGTATGACTTAGGCTGCCAGTCCAAGTCCTGCGAACTATGGACCCCGCTCTCCTCCGCGCATCTCCCGCCATAATGAGGGGTTTCCGATGAAGAGAAGGTTGCGAAGCTTGTCACAGCTTCTCCTCCCGCTGGTGGCGCTGGCCTCCGCGGACTGCACAAGGCCAAAGGAAGCCTGGCGCCACACGAAGGATGGCCTCTTCGTCATCCGCATAGCCACGCCCTCGGGCTACTCCGAAGATCAGATCGCCGACAGCTTGGGCTACTGGAAGGATGAAAAGCTCAAGGTTGAGTATGTAGGCGTGTTGAGCCCCGGCACAGCGGTTCCGGCGGCACTCTCGGGGAAGGTCGACGTCGTTGGGGGCCATCCCAACACCCTCATCAAGGCGCGTCTGGCCGGCGCCAAGATTACCGCCGTCGTCAACGGTATGGTCGATGACGAGAAGAACCCCCACATCGTGTACCACGTCACCAAGCGCAGTGGCTTGCACACGCCGGAGAGCTTCCTCGCCCTGGCCAACACCCGCAAAATAAGGGTGGCAGTCTCGGCCCGCAACGGCTGCTCGGACTGGTACTTCGATGAGTGGCTTCTGGGCCACGGTGTCAGAGAGGATCAGATCGACTGGCAGATCATGCCCGCCAAGCAGCAACTGGAAGCCCTATCCAAGGGCCTCGTGGATGTGGTGACCACCCATCCGCCCTTTATCAATGCCGCCGATGCTGATCCGAACTTCCATCGAGTGTTGTCGAGCTTCGACATCTTACACAACCCGGCCGCCGGCGCTTCGGTGCGAGGTTTCACTGACAAGTTCATCAAGGAGAACCCCGAGGCAGTCGCTGGCTTTGTCAGGGCATACACGCGTGCCCACGAATGGTCCAATGCCCATCCTGACCTAGCCAGGGCCCTCTTCGGCAAGCTCTTCAACCTCCCTCCTGACCAAGTTTCAATCTTCTCCTTCAATCCGCGACGCTGGATTGACGATTCTGACATCAACGTCTGGTTGGCACGTCAGATCGCCCACAAGGACATCAAACCCGACACGAAGTTCAAAGCGTCCGACATCTACACCAACGAATACAACGCCTACTGGATAGAAGCAGGTCGACCCAACACAACGCTGGTGGCGGCACCGACGCCTATCAGACAGGAATAGAAACAGGCGATTGGTCGAAATGCCGCGAAGGCAACAGCGTACCCGGTGAACACGATAGGGAGGTACACATGTCTCTTACGCTTGAGAGTCCCGTTTCCCAGACCCGCGAACAACGCCTTGGCTCCATCACGGGGTACAAGGGAAGTCTGACCGAGCTTGTGCAGTCTGGTTGTGGCGGCGGTCTAAAGATACGCTCCTTGGGAAAGCGATCAGTAAGCACTCCATAGAACGGAGCGAGGAGCTTAGGCAAGGCCGCAAATCCAGTAAGAAGTCCCACCAACACTGGGTTCCTGGTTTCCTTGAAGATGTGCAGGACAGAAACAAAGAACACAAACTCGTATCCGAACACCGAAAGCAGGTACGAGGCGAGAAAGGCTGCTTTGCTCTGATTGTTCATGCCTGACCACCGGCAGTCAGCACTTCCAGCAACGGGTATTCCATGGCAATCGTCCAGCGGCTGACTGAGGTGATCGCCACGAACAGGCAAAGCAGCATCCAGATTGTTGCGCGCGCAGCATCACTGTTGGGCCTCTGCTGCGCAAGCAACAGCGTCTCCCAGAGATCTCCGCCGATGGGGTCATAGGTCTGACCTTACGAAGGCGTGAAGAATGGTACGACTCTTGCGTTCACTTATTTGGGCTCCTAATTATTACCATTGGGTTACTTCAATCGCCAAACCGAGGAGGCGTTCATGGCGGCTAATCAAATCAGGCAAACTCCCCAACCTTCGCCTCTGGAAATCAACGAGCTGCGCGGCTGGACAGAGCCCTGGACAGACGAGTCCCTCGTTTTCGCAAGCGGCGAGGCCAATGACGTGAGCCTGGCAACATGATCGAAGCCGGACAGGTCCACCGGAGCGCAGATATTTCGCGCCATCCATGTTTCGGAGCTCGAGCTGCGAAGCGATGGGGGCGGATCCATCTGCCGGTCGCCCCCAAGTGCAATATCCAGTGCAACTACTGCGACCGTCGCTCCGACTGCGCCCATGAGAGCCGCCCCGGCCTATCATCCGGTGTCCACACTCCCGATGAATCAGTAGCCTGGTTAGAGGAAGCCCTCGCGGCGGGCCAGAAAATTTCCGTGGTCGGCATCGCCGGCCCCGGGGATCCACTGGCGAACCCCGACGAAACCTTCGAGACCCTTCAGAAGGTGCGGGCGCTTCACAGCGACATGCTCTTGTGTCTTGCCACCAACGGTCTGGCCCTTCCGGACTACCTCGACGACATCGCCGCAGTGGGCGCAAGTCACGTGACAGTAACTATCAATGCGATCGATCCCGAGATCGGCGGACGCATGCTGGGATGGGTCCGCTACAAAGACAACACCTACCGCGGCGCCGAGGCCGCTGAAATCCTGCTGCAACGGCAGATCGAGGGAATCAACGGTCTCGTCAGTCACGGACTTATCGTCAAGATCAACACGGTGCTGGTGCCCGGAGTGAACGACCAGCACGCGGTCGAGGTCTCGAAGTACTTCTCTGAGGTCGGCGCCGAGATCCACAACATCATTCCGCTGATTCCCGTCGCCACGACGCCGTTTGGTTCCATTCCGGAGCCCACAGCTGAAGAAGTCCATCGGGTCCGCTCCGCCGCAGGCCAATACCTGCCTCAGATGTCCAACTGCGCGCGCTGCCGTGCCGACGCCTGCGGAAGAATACCCGGCGAGGTAGGAGCGTGAGCACCCGCGCTTCGCCAGCCATCTTTGTTGCTGTGGCTTCAGCCGACGGCGAGAACGTCGATTCGCATTTTGCGTCGGCTTCGCGCTACCGAATCTATCGTTTGGCTGCTCCAGATGACGAACCCTCGCTTGAAGAAGTCAGAGAGCTTGGCAGCGGCAGCGGCCTCCAGTGCAACGCCCATTGCGGCACCAACGGCGACTGCGGCAACAACTGCGAGTGCCGAAGCACTTGTGGTGGCGGAGGAGGAATCGAGAAGGTGCTAGATGCCATCGGCGACTGCCACTTCGTCTTGGCGAAGCGGATGGGTCCCACGGCCGTCCAGTCCATTCTGGACCGAGGATTGCGTGCCGATGTCTTCGAAGGTTCCATCTCCGACGCCTTTGCAAAGCTGCGCACCAAGCCACGCTTCCTAAGCTTCAAGCCCAAGGTCTTGCGAGCCGTTCCAGGTAGGAACCACGGGGAATGACCTCCGTCGTTGCGTTGCAATCGCTTTCTTCCAACAGCCAGGCCGTCTGGGCTGCGTTGCTTTGGGGCCTGACGACGTCCGTTCATTGCCTCGGGATGTGTGGCGGGTTCGCGCTCAGCGCGAAGGCGGGCGAGATTGCACGCTCCCGAGGCCGCGCCAAAGCCTCGGCCGTCTACCACGCCGGACGCTTTCTGACCTACACCAGCGCGGGGATCATCTGCGGTTGGCTGGGCCAAAGACTGGCGCTCTCGCCGGTCTTGCAGGTGGCCATACCCTTGGTGGGCGGAGCGTTCCTGCTATTTTGCGGATTGCGGGGAAGCGGGCTCGTTCCCAGTCTACGCCAATTCAGGTTTCCCCGGCCAAAGCTTCTGAATCGACTGGCTCTGCGAGGTGACTGGGGTCCCTTTTCCATCGGAGGGCTATCCGTCCTGCTTCCCTGCGCGCCGCTGCAGATCGCCCTCGTTTTCGCGGCCGCCAATGCTGATCCAGTGCGCGGTGGTCTAGCGATGGCTCTCTTCTGGATGGGTACCGTACCATTGCTCGGATTGGTGCAAGCGGTAGCCATCCTCCTGTCTGGAAGGACACTGCGACTGGCCACCCAGGTTTCGTCACTCGTGGTGTTGTTTATGGGCGTGGCTCTTGTGGGACGCGGTCTCGTTCTGGCGGGTCTTGTCCTCCCCAGTCCGACCAAGACCGGCGACCTAGCCATTCACGCCAAGGCCGCGGGTCCGATCCAGGATCTGCGAACCGAAGTTACCCGCGGACAGCTTCCATCCGTCGAAGTACGCCGTGGCGTACCCTTGGTCTGGACCATCCACGCCGATCCCGACCAGCTGGATGGCTGCACCAGCACCTTGATGAGCCGCGAGTTCGGATTCAGGGTCCGCCTTACGCCCGGCAACAACACCTTGAGCTTCACACCTATCCGCACAGGCGTATTCGGATACTCGTCATGGTGCGGAATGTTGCACAACTCGATTTGGGTAACGGACTGAGGACCACTCGGCCTTGAACTTGCATCACGACTGACATCCACAGAAGGGCTATCTCATGAACAAGATCGATATTGCGCACAATCAGGTCCAGACGCGCGAGAACCGCTTGGGCGCCATAACCGGCTACGTTGGCACCATCGGCGACCTCAACACCCTGGCCGGTGGCTGCGGAGCGCAAAACAAGGACCGAGGCTTCAGCCAGGCCAGCGCCTGCTCATCCGGTTGCTGCCAAGGCCAGTTGTGCAGCATCCAGAACGTCGTGGTTATCGATCACGCAGCGATCGGATGCGCGGGCAGCGCCATCGCGAACAACGCCAACTTCAAAGGTGGCGCGCGCCTTCGCGGCCTGGAATACAGCAATGTCCGCATCGTTTCGACCAACTTGCTAGAACGCGACACGGTCTTTGGTGCCACCGCCAAGCTGCGCGACACCATCGTCCAGGCCTTTGAACGGTATCAACCCGATGCCATCTTCGTGACTACATCATGTGTGTCGGGCATTATTGGGGAAGACATTCCCGGCGTGCTGGAGGATCTGCGGGGATCTCTCCCTATTCCGTTGGTGCCGGCGTTTTGCGAAGGCTTCAAGAGTAAGGTGTGGGCGTCCGGATTCGACTCCGCCTTCCACGCCGTCCTGCATGGTCTCGTGCAGCCGCCACGACAGCCGGAGAAGAACAACAAGGTCAACTTCGTCAATTTCCGTGGCAGCGCTCGGAAGGAAATCATTCGCACCTTCGCCAAGCTGGGCGTGGAACCAACCTTCCTCCTCCAATTCGCGACCGTTGAAGAGCTGAGGCGCGTCTCGGAAGCGCGAGCCACTGTGAGCATCTGCGGCACCTTGGGCAGCTACTTCGGCAATGCTTTGGAGCAACAGTACGGCGTCCCATACATCAAGACCGAGCAGCCTCACGGCATCAAGGGCTATTCCAACTGGCTTCGCAGTCTGGGCAAGTTTCTCGAAAAGGAAGCCGAAGTCGAGGAGCACCTTGCCGAGGAAGAGCAGCGGACCCGTCAAGAATTGACCGAATTGCGCAATAAGCTGCGCGGCAAAACCGCGGTGGTGGGCATGGGACCGAGCTTCGGTCACAACTTCACCCGGGTTCTCGAAGAGTTGGAGGTCAACGTCGTCTGGGCCGCAACTTGGCACTTCGACCAAAACTACGATCACGGCGACATTCCCGAGTCTACCAAGCGGCTGGCCTCCGAAAATCCGAACTTGGGGACCAGCGTGGGCGACCAGCAGAACTACGAGGTCGTCAATCTGCTGACCAAGCTCAAGCCCGACCTCTACGTCACCCGACACGGTGGATCGTCGGTTTGGTCGACCAAGATGGGCATTGCCACCCACATGCTCACCGACGAGTTCACCGCCTTCGGCTATGGCGGCCTGGTAAACTTCGGCAATATCTTGGTCGACAAGCTCACGAATCGCGCCTTGGCGAAACGCCTGGCCGAACGGATCAAGCTTCCCTACACAAGCTGGTGGCTCGAGCAGGACAGCTTCTCCTACATCCAAGACGAGGCCTGCTGATCGTGTCCGACCTAAACCAGATCATCGATCAGCCTCGCCACGTTTGTTCCCTTGGCGGCCTACAATCCGTGCTTGCCATCGAGCGTGCCATTCCCATCCTCCACGCCGGTCCCGGCTGCGGACAGAAATTGTGGGGAGCCCTCGGCACGCAGAACGGCGGACAGGGATCGGGATACGCTGGCGGGCACACCGTGCCGTGCACGAACGCCACTGAAAGGGACGTCATTTTCGGCGCCACCGACAAACTGCGCAGGGTCATCGAAAACACCTTCAAGGTGCTGGACACCGACTTCCATGTGGTCCTTACCGGTTGTACTTCCGATATCGTTGGCGATGACGTAGGCGAGGTGGTTCGCAGTTTTCAGGACGAAGGGCGAAAAATCGTCTGGGCGGAAACGGGCGGATTCAAAGGCTCCAATCTCATTGGACACGAGTTGGTCCTGAGCGCCATCTTCGAACAATACCTCAAGCCTGCCGAAGAGAAGATCGATGGACTCGTCAATATCTGGGCCGTCGTGCCCTACCACGATCCCTTTTGGACCGGCGTCTACGACGAGCTTGCCAAGCTCGTCGGCGCCATTGGCCTCACTCCCAACATCATCTTCGGACCACATCGCGGTATCCCCGCTCTCGACCTGGTACCCGCCGCGCAATTCAACCTTCTCATCTCGCCGTGGGTGGGGCGCAAGGCCGTCAAACAACTGGAGGAAAGCTTCGGAACGCCCTACTTGCACCTGCCCGTTCTGCCCATCGGCCCGACCGAGACCGGCAAATTTCTGCGCACTGTTGGACAGTACGCTGGCGTGCCGTCCACCAAAGTCGAAGAGGTCATCGCCAAGAACGAAGACCACTACTACCATTACATCGAACGGTCTGCCGAAGTTCTGCTGGAAACGCGATTTCTGCCCCGCCGCTTCACCGTGGTCGCTGATGCCACCTACGCACTTGCCCTGTCGCGGTTCTTGGTCAACGACTTGGCCCTGATCCCCAACCGCCAGTATATCGTCGACGGAGCTCCGGACTACGAACACGAAGCCGTTTTGGAGAACTTCAAGGATCTGGGTGAAGGGCTTGGCGCCGACGTACTTATCACGCCTGATGGCGGTGCGGTGCAGGCGGACATCCGCAAGACCGTGTTCCGCTCGCGACCTCTCATCCTTGGGTCATCGTGGGAGCGCGTGCTGTCCAAGGAAATCAACGGTTACTCCCTTTCGGTTGCCATGCCGGTCAGTGACCGGCTCGTCTTCGACAGGTCCTACGTCGGCTACACCGGAGGACTCAGATTGGTCGAGGACATCTATTCAGCCATTCTTGCCGATTTTCAATAGACGGGGTTGGCCAGGAGAATGAGATGACCAGCATTGCCCAAGAACAGCTCGGGACACTCCCGCGAAAGCCGTCGCACGCGCCAGAGACGTCTAATGCCGACCTTCTGGCCTACCTCGCACCCGCCCAACACGATCTTTCTGCCTTCCCGGAGAAGACATCCCGACTCGACCGGCGCCAAACCTCGGTCGAGATTCGCTCCTCCGTGTCATCTTTCCAAGACTTCGTAATGGCCGTTGGGAAGCGTTCGAGGTCAGTAGCCCAAAGCGCCCCCATCATCATCCTTTTCCTCCTCGCCTGGGAGTTCGTACCGCGGATTGCAACGAGACTGGATCTCTTCGATTCCACCTTCCTGCCGCCGTTCTCCACAGTCTTTAGGGCGTTTTGCGAAATCGCTGTCGACGGTACGTTGCTCAAGCACCTTTCCGTCAGCTTGGGCCGGGCCGGTGCGGGATTCCTCCTGGCCAATGTTGTCGCGATCCCGTTGGGCCTTCTGATCGGGTGGTTCCCTGCCGTGGAACGCTTTCTGGATCCGGTCCTACAGACCTTCCGCCAAACCGCCGCCATGGCGCTGTTTCCCGTCTTCATTCTGCTTTTCGGAATTGGGGAACCTTCCAAGGTGGTCCTGATCTATTGGGGGGCACAATGGCCCATTCTGCTGAGCACAATCACCGGCGTCAAATCCGTCGATCCGTTGCTGACCAAAGCTGCGCGCTCGATGAATGCATCGACGCTACAAATATTTTTCAAAGTGATACTCCCCGCAGCATTCCCGGCCATCTTCACGGGTGTGCGACTTGCAGCCACCCATTCCATTCTGATCTTGATCGCCGCAGAGATGATCGGTGCCGACCGAGGATTGGGCTATCTGGTTTATGACAGCCAAGTCCGTTTTGAGATCCCGCTCATGTATGCGGGAATCATCTCTCTCTCTCTCCTGGGACTTGTTGTCAACTATCTCATGATTTCCATCGACGGCCTCAATTCCTGGAAGAAGGGTTAAGACGAATGCCCAACATGAGAGGCACAAGGAGACTCCGAAAGATCACCCAAGGAGCGCCTGGGATCCTCACCTTCCTAGCACTTTGGGAGACCGTGCCCAGGCTTGGTTTCTTCGATCCCAGGTACCTGCCGCCCTTCTCCCAGGTCGCCAAGGCCTTTTGGAAGATCTTGCTCAACGGAACCCTCCTCGTCCACATCGGCGTCAGTCTTCAGCGCTCGCTAAGCGGATTTGGCTTGGCCCTCCTTCTCGCCACGCCCATGGGACTCCTGCTCGGATGGTACCCGCGCCTGGAAAGATTCGTCGATCCCCTCCTACAGCTGTTCCGGCAAACGTCCGTACTGGCGCTGTTTCCCGTCTTTATCCTGGTCTTCGGCATCGGCGAGTTTTCAAAGGTCTTTCTCATCTTCTGGGCCGTGCAATGGCCCATCCTGCTGAACACGGTATCCGGCGTAAAGGAAGTCGATCCACTCTTGCTCAAGGCCGCGCGCTCCATGAACGCGAGCACCTGGCAGCTTCTCACCAAGGTTGTACTGCCCGCCGCCTTTCCCTCGATCTTTCTAGGGATCCGTTTGGCGGCCACCTATTCCATCCTGGTCCTCATAGCTGCCGAAATGATCGGGGCCAAGTCCGGTCTGGGTTTCCTGTTGTTCGACAGCGAGCAGCTGTTCCAGATCCCCACCATGTTCGCTTCCATCATGACCATGGCGCTTCTTGGTCTCGGACTCAACTACGGATTACAGGAAATCGGGAGTCGCATCAATTCATGGAAAGGCGCGGAGATCTCGGAATCTTGACAATGGCCCACTCGCCGACTGCGTCGCGCCTGGGTCGCCGCAAATTGGCTCACTTCCTTGCCAGCGCAGTCATCGTGATCGTGGCCGTGGGATGCAAGCCCAAGAATCGTGAGCGATTCACCAAGGACGGTCTCTTCATCATCCGCATGCAATCGTCTTCCAACACCTCCGAAACCCAGTTCGCGGATGTGCTGGGGCTTTGGCAAGAGGAAGGACTGCAGCCGGAATACATCGGAACGCTAACCCCAGGAACCGAGATCCCGGCGGCACTCTCCGAAAAGATCGATGTCATAGGTGGCCACCCCAATAGCTTTGCCAAAGCCATTCTGGCCGGTGCCAAGGTCCATATCACTGTGAATGGCCTGATCGACACCAAGGAATTTCCGCATCTCGTGTATCACGTCCAGAAGAAGAGCGGAATCACGGGAATCGAGGGCTTCCAGGCTCTGGCGAAGCAACGCAAGATCAAGGTCGCCGTCAACAGCCGCAACAGCTGCCCTGATTGGTATCTGAGCGAGTGGTTCCAAGCTGGGGGCATCAAGGACGAGGACGTCGATTGGGTTCTCATGCCCAACAAGCAACAGATCGATGCGTTGTCCCAGGGGTTCGTAGATGTGGCCACTACCCACACCCCGTTCATCAAACCCACCGATGCCGACCCCAACTTCCATCGCGTGCTCTCCAGCTTCGACATCGTGCAGACGCCTGCCGCTGGCGGAGCATTTCGCGGCTTTACCGACAAATTCGCCAAACAATATCCCGAGCAGGTCGCGGCCTTCACCCGGGTGATGATCAAAGCCCACCGCTGGTCCAACGCGAATCCGGAGGCCGCTAAACGTCTCCTGGGCCGAATCTTCAATCAGCCCGCGGATCGTGTGGACTACCGCAACTTTGCCGAGCGAGAGTGGATCGACGATTCGGACATCAATGTATGGCTCAAACGCCAGATCGCTCACAGAGACATCAAACCCGGCACCAGAATTCAGGCATCCGACATCTATAGCAACGAGTACAACCCCTACTGGAAAGCGTCCGGCAAGCCCAGCACTTACGCTCCCCTCGACCCTCATTAGCTTCCTCTTGAAAGGACCTGATAGGGAAGCGAGCTTCCGAGAGCGCCGTAGCCGTCAAGTGGCGGTCAGCCATCATAACCGTTCGCAGTGTTCATGAACGGCCAGCGGAACGCGGCTTCCCGGGCGCGCGTGAGTGCGCTGCCGGGGCGCGGGGAGCGCTCGTGCTAGCCTCACTCACGCGGCTCGCGAACCGCTATCAACGACCAACCTTCGCCAATTGGACGACCGCCGGGCCGCTCGAAGATCCCGGCTCCGCGCTCGCGGATGCCTGTCGCTTCTCACTGGTGTCGAAGAAATATTCACCTCCAGCAAAGAAGCGCTTGTCAACAAATGCTTCGATCTCCTTGTCCGTCATCGGATGCTTGGAGAAGAATGGATCTCCGTTGTCGATTTGGAATTTCAAATTGCGCTTAATGGAGCTGACCGCGTCGTTGTAATCGGTTACACCCCAATTGTAGGCAGTCTCGCCCTCGTCCTTGATATTGAACAGTGCGATCGCCTTCGAAACGCGAAGCTCCCGAGCGGTGATGGTGGCAGCTTCGGCCAGGTGGGCGCCGTGGTCCGCGTAGAGCCACCGCACAGTTCGGTCCCAGGCCACGAGAAAGGCCCTGGCCAGGTCAGGATTTTCATTCACCCACTTGCGTGGGGCGTTGAAGTTGCCGCGACCGCCGGCGGTCACATACAAGCCACCAGGCAGCGCCGGCGTGACTTCCCGTATCTGATTTTGCACATAGAGCGAAGCAGCGGAGGATGGATGCAAATTCCAACCCTGGAATCGTCCCGCCAGAAACGCCGACATGGCCGCCCCCGAGCCGGTGATGTTTACGTACCTCATGTCGCCCTTCTGCCAGTCATTGTCAACAGTCACCCCCTGCGCCCTCAGGGCCTCGGTGGCCGCGTAGTAGGTGCAGCCCAACCGCGTTCCGCCAAGCGTCTGCCCTTTGAGGTCAGCCACGGAATGAATGCTTGAATCAGGAAGGACCGCCACGACCGACTTTCGAGGATGGACATTGGTCCCCTCCCAAAAGAGGACGATATCAAGCCCCTGCACGCGCTGCTCGAGTGAGACATTCAGCATACCTGGCCCGCCAATGTGCAAGTCGCCTCGATCGTACAAAGCCGCAACCGTGCCCGAGGATCCGTACGAGGATGTCGAAACCAAATCCACCTTCGCGTTGTACTTCGCAAACTCCTCTTGCAGCCAACCCTTGCGGGCAGCAATTGCCGTCACGTCGCCGAGTTGAATGTGGGCGGTGCGTGTCTTGCTTGGGACATTGGGCGCCACGGCCGTGGCCTTCGTAACGCTGTCGTCTGCCCGCACAGCCAGGCCGACGAAAGTTGACAGAAGAACTGCCGTCAGACCTACGATTCTGCCGATCGAGCACCCCGTGTTGTTCATAGAAATCATGTCTTAGGACTCCTCTTGCTTGTTTTCTGCCGTCGACGTCAACGAATACCTTGTGCGACATTTTCCGGCGACCGAGACGTCGATGAGGTGCCGGTCGTAGTGACTCCGCGCCGCTTCTCACTGGTATCCACGAAATACTCGCCCCCAGCAAAGAAGCGTGGGTCGACGAAGGCCTCGAGCTCCTTGTCGGTCATCTGATGCTTGGTGTAGAAGGGATCGCGGGACGCAATCTGGTACTTCAGGTACCTTCTGATGGAGTCGATAGCGTCTTGGTAGTCCGTGATTCCCCAGTTGAAGGCGACCTCTGACTCATCCTTGAGCGCGAACAACTCGACGGACTTCGAAACACGCAACTCGCGTGCAGCGATGGTGGCAGCTTCGTCAAGGTGTGCGCCGTGGTCCGCATAGAGCCAGCGCACGGTGCGATCCCAGGCGACGAGGAAAGCCCTCGCCAGGTCCGGATTTTCGTTGATCCACTTCCGTGGGCCATAGAAATCGCCTCGACCACCCGAAGTCACATAAACACCGTTGGGCACAGCGACGGCGACTTCTCGGACCTGATTTTGGATGTACAGCGAGGCTACGCCACCCGTGGAACTAGCCGGGTGCGCGGCAAAGGCGTGAAACCGCCCCGCGAGCAGCGCCGATACTGCCGCTGTACCCGAGAGGTTGACGAATCGCATGTCACCCTTTTGCCACTCATCATCGACCGTGATCCCTTGCGTCCGCAGCGACTCGGCCGCCGCGTAGAAGGGACAGGTCAGGCGCGAGGACCCCAAAGTCTGGCCCTTCAGGTCGGCCACCGAGTGAATCTTCGAATCAGCGAGTACCATGGTTACTGCCCGGCGTGGATGGACGTTGGTTCCTTCCCAGAACAGCACGACATCGAGCCCCTGCAGGCGCTGCACGAGAGGGCCATTCAACATGCCGGGCCCGCCAATGTGCAGGTCGCCCCGGTCGAACAAGGCCGCGACGGTGCCTGAGGTTCCGTAGGAGGTCGTCGACACCAGGTCGACCTTGGCGTTGTACTTCGCGAACTCCTCCTGTAGCCAGCCCTTTCGTGCGGCTATTGCTGTCACGTCGCCCAGTTGGACGTGGGCAACACGCGCGTTGCTTGGAAGTCTGGGTGCCACCGCAGTCGCCTTCACAATGGCGTCGTCCGCGCGTAGGCCGGAGGCTAGAACGGCTACCGTCAGCGGTACTACCGACGACCTAAGTAGCCACTTTGTCATTCGAGTCTTCTTCATTACGCTGGCTCCTTCTACACTTAGTTCCGTTGATAGGACTTGGCAGTCGTCACTCCTGATGCTCCGATCGACTGGTCGCCAATCCTTAATTCTTAGGCGGGCAGTCCAATAAGAGGACATCTATTGGGTTGCTCGGCCGCCCAACAACTACACATCAGTGCCATAGCAACTACTGTGCCCATTGATTGCGCTGACTATTACGCCGCCAATTCTTCAGTCTCTTCCTCTTGCAACGATGAGAGAGCTGCTCCCGCAACAGCGAATCAACAGATTTGCCTCCTTCGCAACACCCACGAATCGGCGGCAGGCGCTCCCACGGTCGACACGCCGACCACTGCACAGCGCGCGACGACCAGTAACGCTGCAAGCCGTCCACCTTGCACGGTCCCGGCTGGGTCGGCCGCTGCCTGGCTTACACCGTATTCCGTGCCTTTAATATTTGAATGCCGCGGGGAAGTGCTTTCGCCGTTTCAGCCGACCGACGACCGGTGCTGCGGCAGCAACATCGGATCAGCAGATTTGCTGCCTTGGCAGCATTTCCGACCGCCCCATCCATCCTTCTGTCGCATTTCCGGCGCTTGGCCAGAGACAAACCAGCATTACGGCTCCTCTGGTCTTTTTTTTGCATAGTCAATTTCGGACAGAGATCCACCCACGTCCCCCACAGGAGACTTTCCATGC
>Ga0302323_100000918_pt1 | contig 23761 bp, 16 predicted proteins | sample Fen_T0_3_FD_201950 | JGI IMG/M metagenome (GOLD analysis project Ga0302323, IMG submission 201950) | Peat permafrost microbial communities from Stordalen Mire near Abisko, Sweden - Fen_T0_3 | ecosystem: Environmental > Terrestrial > Soil > Wetlands > Permafrost | place: Sweden: Abisko... | reverse complement strand
CTCCTCGCGCGCACTGGCCGACACGGCCGTGTCGCTGGCGGCCCGAACACCGCCTGTCGCGAGCGCGACGCCTGCGAGAATCGCCAAAGAGATCAGAAGATGCAACGGACGCCACATGCCTGGTCGGTGCATGAGTGCTTTGCCTCCCGCGAGCGGGCCGAAGAAGGACGCGATTCGCACGAGTCGCCAGCCCGAGCGAGCGTACCGCGAACCAGCCACGTCACCAACAAGTGGTTGGCTCGATGCCCCTCTACCGAGTCCTACTGTCCTGCGCGTGAGTCGCGCTCGAGCACCTTGCAGGCGTCGGCGTAACGGCTGTTGCAGGCTTTACGGTTGAGCTGGGTCGCCTTAGCTTTGTCCCGGGGCACGCCCTCGCCGTTTTGGTAGAGCACCCCGAGGCTGAAACAGCTCTTCGCATGCCTCCCGTCGCAGGCCTTGCGGTAGAGCTCGGCAGCCCTGGCCTTGTCCGCGGTCACGCCGTCGCCGCTCGCGTACATGAAGCCGAGGTCGTGGCAAGCCTCCGGGTACGAGTTGTCACACGCCTTCTCGTAGAGCTGCGCGGCCTTGTTCTTGTCCTGCGTCACGCCGTCACCTTTGTCGAACAGCCTTCCAGAGGACCAGCAGCCCATGTCGCTGCCGGCGATGCAGGACTTTTCGTAGAGCTCGGCAGCTCTGGCCTTGCTCTGCGCCACGCCTTTGCCGTACCTGTACATCAGCCCGAGGGCAAAGCAGCCTCCCGCGCTCCCGGAGTCACAGGCCTTGCGATAGAGCAAGGCCGCTTTGGCCTTGTCCAGCGCCACGTGCCGTCCACCCTCGTACATCACGGCGAGGTCGAAGCAACTCCTCCCGTCCCCGCCGCTGCACGCCTTCTGAAGGGCCGCCGGGTTCTGTGTCTGCGCGATCACCAGAAGCGGCAAGGCCGTAACGGCAACTGCAAAGGCAGACGCCGCGAGCTTGCGCATAGAGCACTCCTCTCAAGAAGACGCTTCTATTCCGCGGCTGAGCCTCTTGGGCCGGCCCCCGCTTCGTCACCCGGGCCTTTGGCAGAGCGTAGCGCCACCCGCGAGCGCGTGCCGCGCGGTGGCAACGGAATACTACCAGTGTCCGGCAGTTTCAGAGTGGCATAATGTTCGGTCAAATCCGTTTGCACTTGACGGTCAGGGCGCCGGCCGGGTTCTGACGGGCTGACCGCAAGTGAAACGGAGCGACCGAGATAGGGAGGGTGGGATGGCGCAGATCAGGCCCGGGCGACTATTGCCGGTCCTTGCGGCCGGTTGGATGAGCGCAGCGGCAACGGCGGCCCTCGGCGCCGCGCCCGAGCGCTTGCCTGACGGCATGCTGGTCGCGGTGGGCGGCGGGTTTCTCAAGATCGAGGTGTGCGCCGAGGACGTCGTGCGCGTGGCGTTCGCCAAGGACCGCGCCTTCTTCTCTCGCGCCAGCCTGGTGGCCGCGCCCAAGCGCTGCGGCCGCACCCGCTGGGGGATGGAGACAGAGAACAACGTGGCGACGCTACAAACGACGCGCTTCGACGTGCGCGTCGATCTCGTCAGCGGCGCGGTGCGCTTCCTCAACGCTGACGGTCAGCCGATCCTGGTCGAGAAGGCGGTCGGCCGCACCCTCGAACCGGCCGAGGTGCAGGGCGAGCAGACGTTTCATGTGCGCCAGCAGTGGGAGGCGCAACCGGATGAGGCGCTCTATGGGCTGGGCCAGCATCAGACCGGGCTCGTGAACCTCAAGGGCTACGACGTCGACCTCTGGCAGCACAACGGCACGGTCGTGATCCCCTTCCTCGTGTCGAGTCGCGGCTACGGCATCCTCTGGGACAACACTTCGTTTTCCAGATTCGGCGACTTGCGGCCATTCGTGCCTCCGCCGCCGGCGCGGCTCTACGATGCGACAGGGATTTCCGGCGGACTGACCGCGTCCTTCTTCGCTGGCGCTCACTTTGAACGGCAAGTGGCGCAGTGCATCGATCCGCAGATCGACATCGCGATCCCGAGCGACGTGCCGGACGCCAACCAACGCATCCATCCGGCTCTGCCGCCGGGCGAGGCGAGCGTGCGCTGGGAAGGCTTCATCGAGCCAGAGGCCAGCGGCGATCACTTGTTCGAGACCTTCTCGAACAACGGCGTCAAGGTCTGGATCGACGATGCGCTGGTGATCGATCGCTGGCGCCAGGGTTGGTTGCCGTGGATCGACGTGGCCAGACTGCGATTGGAGGCGGATCGGCGCTACCGCATCAAGGTCGAGTGGACCAAGGACCAGGGCATGGAGACCATGCGCCTGCTGTGGAAGACGCCGAGCACCGAGACCGCCACCTCGCTCTGGTCCGAGGTGGGCGACGGCATCGACTACTACTTCGTCTACGGTCCGGACTTGGACAAGGTCGTGGCCGGGTATCGCCGCATCACGGGCGAGGCGCCGATGATGCCGCTGTGGGCGTTCGGTCTGTGGCAAAGCCGGCAGCGCTACAAGACCCAGGAGGAGAGCCTGGAGGTGGTCGAGGGCTTCCGCTCGCGCCGCATCCCGTTCGACAACATCGTGCAGGACTGGTTCTATTGGAAAGAAGATCAGTGGGGTTCGCACCAGTTCGATCCCGCGCGCTTTCCTGACCCAGAGGGCTGGGTGCGCACGCTTCACGACAAGTACAAGGCGCACGTGATGATCTCCGTGTGGCCGAAGTTCTACCCAGGTACGGAGAACTTCGAGGCCATGCGCAGCCGCGGTTTCCTCTACGAGCCGAACCTGAAAGAGGGCATTCGCGATTGGCTTGGCCATCCGGACACGTTCTACGACGCCTTCAGCCGCGATGCGCGCCAGCTCTTCTGGCAGCAGGTCGATCGCGCGCTCTTCACGAAGGGCTTCGACGCCTGGTGGCTGGACGCGAGCGAGCCGGATCTCTTGCCGACTCCGACGCTCGACGGCCAGCGCACGCACGTGCACCCGACCGCGCTTGGCACAGGCAGCCGCGTGCTCAACGCGTACTCGCTCGTTCACTCCCAAGGCGTGTACGAGGGCCAGCGCGCTTCCGCACCGAACCGGCGCGTCTTCATCCTGACGCGTTCAGGGTTCGCCGGCCAGCAGCGCTACGCGGCGGCCACCTGGTCAGGCGACACCTCGTCGAACTGGAACGCGATGCGAGCGCAGATCGCAGCGGGCCTCGGCTTCAGCGTGTCTGGCATGCCCTACTGGACCATGGACATCGGCGGCTTCTCAGTGCCGGCGCGCTTCTCGCGTCCGAACCCCGCATCCGAAGATGTGGACGAGTGGCGCGAGCTGAACACGCGCTGGTTCCAGTTCGGTGCGCTCTGTCCATTCTTGCGCGTGCACGGCGAGGAGCCGAGCCGCGAGATGTGGTTCATGGGTGGCGAGTCAGATCCGGCGTACCAGGCCCAGCTCAAGTTCGACCGGCTGCGCTACCGTCTACTGCCGTACATCTACTCGCTGGCCGGCGCTGTCACTCGCCAGGCCGGGACGATCATGCGGCCGCTGGTGATGGACTTCCGCGAGGACAAGCGCGCGCGGGACATAGCAGACGAGTACCTGTTCGGTCCAGCCTTGCTCGTCAACCCAGTGACCACCTATCTCGCACGCAGCCGGCCGGTCTATTTGCCGCAGGCGCCGGCCTGGTATGACTTCTGGACCGGAAAGGCCTGGACCGGAGGCCAAACCATCGAGGCCGCTGCGGCCTACGACTCGATGCCGCTGTACGTGAAGGCCGGCTCGCTGCTGCCGTTTGGACCCGCCCTCCAGCACACCGGCGAGAAGCCGGCAGATCCGATCACGATCTACGTCTTCGAAGGTGACGACGGCGCGTTCACGCTCTACGAGGACGACGGCCTGAGCTACGGCTACGAGAAGGGCGCCTTCGCGACGATCCCGCTGCGTTGGGACGACAGCAGCCACACGCTGACGATCGGCGAGCGCGAGGGCAGCTTCCCAGGCATGCTCGAGCAGCGCACGTTCGGCGTGGTCTTCGTATCGCGCGAGCGGCCGCTGGGCTCTGATCCTGACCGCCGTCCTGATCGCACCGTAAGCTACGCCGGCAAGGAGCTCTCGATCACCAAGCCGCGATAAGGCGTATCAGGCACTACAGCCAGCCCAGGCGCTTGCAGGCGCCATGGATGAGGTAGACGCCGAGCCCGGAGATGAAGACGCCGAAGGCGAGCCGCAGGTAGGGTCCCTTCATGTGGTTCGCAAGGTAAGCGCCGCCCCAGCCGCCCAGAAACATGCTGGCTGCGAGTAGGATCGCGGCCCTGATGTCCACGTTGTCGTGACGGTAGTACTCCAGCGCCGCGGCCAGGCCGATCGGAGGTAGTAGCACGGCCAGACTCGTCCCGGTGGCTTTGTGCTGCGAAAAGCCTGCCCAGTAGATGAGGGCCGGGACGATGACGATGCCTCCGCCGATGCCGAACAGACCGGCTGCGATCCCTCCCAGGAAGCCGATCGCCACGAACGTCCACCAAGACGACATGCCAACCTCCGATCTCGCCAGTACAGGGGATGCGGTTCTCCCTGGCAGCGACAGTTCTCGGAACAGGAGCGGCCGTAGTCACGCCCGCATGATCAGTACGCGGTTTCCGATCCGCGCAGATCCACCGTCAGTCGGTCAACCGAAACGGCTCGCCCGTGAACGCCGGCCGGGCGCGCAACTCGTCGTACGACGCCAGCGGCTGTGTGGCCAGGAAGGCCTCGTACTCCGTCCACGTCACGGACGTGAGCGCGCGGGCGCGACGCTGCGCTGCCACGTCCTCGCTGGTCACCGGGAGGCCGTGCGCCAGGTCGAGCGCTTCAGCCTTGCCGCGTGAGCTCGTCATACCAACGCAGGAGGCCTGCGGCCTCGAAGTAACGACGAACCGCCTGCGGTTCCACACCCGGCTGGTGGAGCAGGTGTTCTACATCGGCCATCTCGCGCAAGGTGCGTGACGGGTCGTTCTTTGCGGCGTGTACCTTCATCGCGATGAGGTGCTCCGGCGTCGGCACGACCAGCGCTCGGCCACCACTCCCCGCGATTCGTCGGGACGCCGCGAATAACCTGTCGGCCGTTTGAGCGTCGACATATAGAAAATCAACGCGCCCGAGCCGCTGATCGGGATGAAGGTGATTCGAGAAGCCCTCGGACGCGTGCAGCGTCTCGTAACCGAGCGACTCCATGAACGACACGACAGAATCTCTGGCGGAGGCTCCAACGATGAGGTCAACGTCCTGTGTGGCGCGGCTGAGACCGTAGGCTTGCATCGCCAGGCCTCCCACCAGCGCCCAACGGTGGCCATTCGCCTCGAGGAACGTCGCCACTTGATCCAGCACCCGGGAAAGATCCACGGGACGACCATAACACACGCCTTAGGATCTGGTCGCGTGCGTACGTCCGTGCCGCCGACGGGCCATCTGGGCGATTCCACTTGGTCGGCCCTGGTCGTTATGGCTTCCGATCAGTGGCAGCGCTCTTTCCTAAGCACTCCGCTCGTCCGTCGTGCCATGCACCAAGCGTCAACGGCTGCGTATTCCGACCTGTTGGATCCCACGTGATCGGCCCGGCGACGCCGGGTGAGGCGGGCGGCGCCGCGAGCGCGTCGCGGATGAGGACGCGGTTCGGTCCGGCGCGCCTGACGGCGTCGACGATGAGTTGCACCGCAGCGTAGGTGTGCGCAGCCAGGAAGTCCGGCGCCGCGCTCCAACGTTCGCGGAAGCGGGCGACAAAGGCCAGCGCCTCCGGCTGCTGAGGATCGAAGAGCAGCGGGAATACGACACCTTCAGCAGCGACGCCCGCTTCAGCGACAAAGGCGCGGCGGCCGATCGTGGCCCCACCAACGATCTGGCCATGATGGCCCTGCGACCGCAGCGCCTTCACGATCCGCGCCGCGTCGCGCGCGCTAGCGAGCACGAGCACAGCCCTGCCTTCGCTCCGCGCCACGTCGACGACACTCTCTCTGTAGTCCGCCTGGGCTGGTGCGAGCACCACCTGGTGGACTGGGGCCGGAAGACCATGCAGGGCCTGCGCCGCGCTGATCGTGCGCCACGCGGACGCAGCGTCGCGATCCGTCGTGGTCACCACTGACCAGCCCTCGTCCGCGTGCGCCCCGCGGAGCGCATGCACGAGGAGCGGCGCCTGGCGATCATCGGTGGCTGGCAGGGTGAACATCCAAGGTACGTTCGTGAAGTTGACGCTGGGGTCGGTGCCGCCGGGGTTCACGAGCGAGAGCTGCGCCTTGGCTACGATCTGTTCCGCAAGATGGGTGGTCGCGCCATTGACGCCGCCCACGATCGCCCAGACGCCACGCGTGTAGACGAGCTTGGCAAGATCAGCCACGCCTGAGCCCCACGGGTTCTCGGACCAGGCCGAGAGCAGGCGAAACGGCAGACCGCGGTAGCCCGAGGCAGCGTTGGCGTCCTCGATGGCCAGCGTTGCTCCGCGCCAGGCGTCGCCCCACTCAGGATCGTTCGCGTCCGCAGGTCCAAAGAACGCGATGTCGATCGACGTGAGGTCTTTGGGTGGCGGAATCTCGCGCCCGGGTCCCACGTACTCGGGCCTGTGAGTGCGCGCGTCAAAGTACGGCGTGGGAGCACTGTCCTGCGCGCCAGCGAGGGCTGCCATCAGCGCGCACAGGGTCGGGAGGACCGCCGTCGCATAGGGGCGCAGTGCCGCTGCGCCCCTACAGGACCCAAGAGGCACCACGCTGCGCCCTATTTCTGCGCCGTCTGGTTGCCCGCACGGCTCAGGCGATCCACCGGCGGGATGTAGCCCTTGGGGATGCCGAGATCGGCGCGTGAGTAGTAGTGCCAGGCGCTCTTCTCGCGCTTTGCCAGGTAGACGTCGCCAACGTCGTCGAGGCACGCCGACAGCGGAATGTCTCCGGTGACGCCGGGCCACGGTTCCGGCAAGTACGCGAGCACGTCGCGGATCTTGGCGCGATTGAGGCCTGCCACCTGCACGGCCCAGATCAGCATGTTCATGCCGTCGTAGGCGTGCGCGGCATAGGTCTCGGCCTCTGCCCCGAAGCGCTCGCGGTAGGCCTTCCTGAACTTGTCGAGCTTGGCGTCCCGCCGCTCCGGATCCCAGGGAAAGGCGCAGACCACACCCTCTGCGTTCGGACCAGTGATCTTGACGAACTCGTCAGACACGCAACGGTCGCAGGCGTAGTAGGGCATCGTCATTCCCATCTTGCGCATTTGATTGAGGATTTGAGCACCTTCGACCGCGTCGCCCCAGTGCACGACAGCTTGTGGGTTGGTCTTCTTGAGCCGCGTGAGCTCGAGCGAGAAGTCGCCCTGGCCGACCTTGTAGGCCATCTCGATCGGCACTGGCTTCTGGAGTCGGCGGCTGGTGTCGACGACCTTGCGTATGCCAAAGCGGCCGTAGCGGTTGCTGGCGCGGATCAAGCCGATGCGCTCGTACTTCAGCGTGCGGTAGAGGTAGTCGGCCAGGATGTAGGCCTGTTGGCGGTCGTCGCCGATGACGCGCACCACCCAGGGAATATTGGTCTCGATGAACGTCGGGTCTGTGTCGCCGCTGTTGACCATCACGACCTCGGCCTTGAGCGCGACGCGGATCGCGATGTGACTGTTGGCGCCGTCGATCGTGCCCAGGATGCCCCAGACCTTGTCGTCGTACGCCATGCGGATGATCTCGTTGCCCGAGGCGCCCCACAGGCCGTTGTCGTTCTTCGTCACCATCTCAAAGGGGATCTTGCGCTTCAGGTAGCCGCCGCGGGCGTTCCACTCTTCGATCGCCAGCCGAGCGCCCTGCATCATCGGGATCCCCAGCGCCTCTTCGTGGCTCTTGCCGCCGGTCGCGGCCGAGACCGTAGACGTGATCGGCCCGATGAAGCCGAGTTTGACCGTGTCGACGTGTTCCGGCTCCGGCTCGGCGCGGCCGGGTCCCGTGTACTCCATCTGCTTCAGGAAGAACTCCTGGTACGGCTTGACGCCTCCGAACGGTTCCAGATCCTCTGCTGTTTGGGCGTAGTTGTCGTCCTTGCGCACTTCGAGCGCCGGCACGGTGAACGCATCGACGCCGTTGATCTTTTTCAGCAGCTCGATGAGTCGCGGGTTGTCGAACGCGATCCATTCCTTGAGCGGGGCCTGCGTCTTTCGGTCAGCGGCGAAGAGCAGTCCAGCAACGACGACCAGGGCACTGGCGATGAGGGCGTGGCGTTTCATGGATTTCTCCTTACCGCGCCGTTGCGGCCGCAGGTTGTGCCGGTGCCGCGCCCAGCGGCGCACGTTCCTTGAGCCGCGGGTAGTAGCCGTCGCCGATGCCCCAGCCCACGCCGTGCGCGGTCGCCAACCAGACGTCGTTGCCGTCGACATCGGCATTGATGATGAAGCTGTGGGGCACGTTGATGCCGGTCTCGACGACCTCGATTGTGTCGAGCGTCGGCGCGTCAGGGCGCGTGCGCTGCTTCACCACGGCCTTGCCGTTGTTGCCCTCGCGCGTGTACACCACCCACGTCTCCGGCTCCATGTTCACGATCGCGCCGGCGCCCTTGTCGGAGCAGTACCAGGCCTCGTCAGCGCTGCGGCCCTTGACGTTGTTGTGGAACAGCGAGGGCATGCCACCCTCGATGTCGGAAAAGCCGCGCCAGTGCCGGCCGTCGTAGCGCGAGCCGCCGAAATAGGAGGAGGTCCACATGACGCCGTCGACGTTTGTCACACCGGTGTCGATCACGTGGTTGATGCCGTCGTCGCGATAGAGATCGATCTCCATCTCGCGATCAGGGTCAAGGTACTCGTTCCAGGCCGGCTCGCCGCGCGCGGCCTTTTCCAGGTCGTACTCCAGAATCCCCGAGCCCCAGACCGCCAGGAACACCTTGTTGGCCTGCTTGCTGTACGTGACCGCGTAGTTCCAGATCTCTTCCATCGGAGAGTTCTTCTCGTTGAAGATGGTCCACTGGTGGGTCTTGAAGTTGAGGCGCGAGCAGCCGGCCGTGGTCGCGGCCCAGACGTTGTCGCCCTGGACAGCCACGCCGTAGACCACGTCGTTCACGAGCCCGCTGTTGAGCTGATTCCAGTGGTCGAAGCGGCCGCCCGAAAGACGCGCCAGCCCGCCGCCGAACAGGGCGATCCAGACGTCGCCTGTATTCGGATCCACGTCGATGCCATCCACGGCGCGGAAGGGCAGCCCGTCCTTCTCTTTCCAGACCTTGGCTACCTTGCCTTGTTGCTTGTCGATCAGGGCGAGCCCGTCGTCCGTGCCCACCCACACGTCGTTGCCGTTGACCTTGACGGCAAAGACATGATCGCTGGGCAGGCCGTTCTCGGTCGTGAACTGACGCCATTTCGTGTAGACGTAGGGCAATTGTAGGGGCGACGCATGCGGCGCCCCGGGCGGCGCGGGGGGCGCGGCGCTGGCGGAAACACCGGCGGCCAAGACCAGGATGGGTGGGGGCACGGCATGCCGTGCCCCTACGATCGCCATCAGGCCAATGCGTCTAAGGATTCGCATGATTGGTCCCCCCTGCGATGGACACGGCGCGCCGCGCCCCCCAACGATCGTAGGGGCGAGGCATGCCTCGCCCCTACAGCGTCTTCAGGAATTCGATCAAATCGTTTAACTGGTCCTTGGTCATGTCGTTCGTCACGCCGTGCGTATCGTACGGGTTGAAGCGCGTCCAGATCTCCTCGAGCGTGTCGGCCATGCCGTTGTGCAGGTAGGGCGCCGAGTCGTAGATGTTGTTCAGATGCGGCACGTCAAAGGAGCCCTGGCGGTCGTAGGTGTACTTGGTGCCGACATCGTGCCGCGCGCGGTCCGTGTAGTACGGTGGGAAGTGACAGGTGACGCAGCGGCCGTTCTCCGGGATCAGTCGGCCATCGTTCGTGCGCGTGCGTTCGAACATGGCCTTGCCGCGCGCCTGAGCAGGCGTGAGCGGCGCGCCGGCCAGGCGATGCCGATTGGGAGGCCGCGGGATGGTCACCGTGTAGTCGTTCACCGCGTCCAGCTCCTCCGGATTGAAGGGCTGGATGCGCGTGAAGAAGACGGCCAGTCGCGCGCCGCACTGGCGCGCCAGGCTCGGGTTCGTACCCTCCCACTTGAAAGGGTCGGTGTCGTAGATCCCGCGCAGCGTGCGATTGTCGACCGGGCTGGTGCCGATGCCGTCGGCCTCGATGTCGTACGTCAGCCCGTCGACATGGCCGTCGGGGTGGCAGGAGGAGCAAGAGAACTGGCGCTGGAACGCGATGTTGGCGCTGTGAAAGAGCTGTTCCCCCCAGCGGACCTTGGTGATCTGCTTCGATCCACCCAGGTCGATACGCGCTTCTGGGGCGAAACGGCGCAGGTCGACGGTCAGTAGCGAATCGTCCAGCGAGTCCACCACCAGGGCCGTGCGGCTGTCTGGCGTGACTGTCACGCCAATCGGCGCGTGCTTGGTCGGAACGTAGGCCACCACGAACTCCGATGACTTCCCGAGATGGTTGGGGATCACGTTCGCGCGCTCCTGTGGCGAGGCGCGCTTGAGCATCGCGATCAGCTTGTCCACCGCAACAACCGCCACGCGGTCGGTGCCGCGGCTAGTGACCAGGGCGTAGCGGCCGTCTGGTGAGAAGGCCACGTCTGAGGCGTCGGCGAAGTACTGGTTCGGCTCGTCGAGCAGGACCTGGTCAACGTGTCCGTCCTTCCAGGCAATGCCCAAGCCGTTCGTGATCGTCCAGCCCTGGAGGATGCGCGTCATCGGCACGAGGTTCTTTGTGCGGTTGAGCGTGAAGAACGCGAACTCGCCGGAGGGATGCCAGGCCACGCCTTGGAGCAGGTTCGTCTCAGGCACCGAATACCGATCAGCGATACGTCCTTGCTCCGCGTCGATCACCGTGACCTCGGAGACCGAGGGTTGGCGGAAGGGCACGAAGCGCGACAGAGTGTTTGTGACGAGCAACCGCGCGCCGTCCGGCGAGAGCGCGAGCGACCAAGGCCGACGGCTGGCCGCGAGCCGGCGGACCTCCTTGAGCGTAGCCGTATCGATCACGGAGATGTCGTCGCTGGTCGTGTTGAGCACGTAGAGCAGGGAGCCGCTCCTGTTGGTCAGCAGGCCGTGTGGCTCGTCGCCGACCGGGACAGCCGCTAGCGCCTTGCGCCGGGCCACGTCGAGTACCGAAACGGTGTCGTCGAGCCGATTGCTCACGTAGGCGCGCTTGCCGTCGGGCGCGAAAGTCACGTCATTGGGCTGCCCGCCCACCGGGATCTCGGCTACCTTGAGGCGCTTTTGCAGATCCACCACGACCACGCTGTTGCTCGCCTCGCACGTGACCCAGGCTTCAGCTCCGCCCGGTCTGATGGCTAGGTTCAGCGGGGTCTTGTAGCGTGGGCCGAGAGCAACCTTTGGCGCGTGGCTCGGGTGCGCGATTTGTCGGATTGCCGCCGCATAGTCGAACGGTTTTCCGTGGGCGCCCTTGTGGCATCCGAGGCACGTCGCTGGCGTGACGCTGGTCAGCCCGGCCTTCCTGGCTGCGACCCGGTCGCGCATCATCGCCTCGGGCATGTACTCGCTGCCTGGGCCGTGGCAGGCCTCGCAGCCAACGCCGTCGGCCACCGTGTAGGCGGCGAGATAACGTCCCGGTTCGCGGCCGTGACCGGTCGTGTGGCACGTGAGACAAGCAGGCGATCTCTGTGGCTCGTCGGTCACGCCCATCTTCTTGGCGATCTCGTACGCGGCCGGCGTCACTAGTACAGCCCAGGCGCGGGAGTGAGCTGTGCGCTGCCAGGCGCTCACCTGACGATTCATCGTCGCTGAGTCGTGGCACTTGAAACAGGCCAGCACGCCGGCGTACTTTGGCCCTGGCAGGGCCGCGGCCACGGTCTCGGTCAGGCCGTCGGGCGTCGCGTTCTGCGGCTTTCTGTGCGCGATCGTCTCCCAGGCCTTGTCCACATCGATCTGCGGCCGATGGTGCACGGCCGCGTGCGAGCCTTTCACGTAGTGGCATTTGAGGCACACCTGCTTGGTCATCGTGCGCAGGCCCGCACGCTTGGCAGCCTCAGGGTCGGTCATCACCTTGGCGTCCATGTACTCGCTGCCTGGGCCGTGGCATTTCTCGCATTGCACGCCGTCGGTCATGCGGAAGTCGCGATCGCGCTCCCAGGGCTCGGTCTCGGCCGCCGTTGCGTGGCATCCAAGGCAGACCGGCGCTTCCTGAGGGTCGCCAGGTATGCCCGAGAGCTCAGCCATCTTCTTCGCGTCTGGTGTGGCCAGAGAGGCGTAGGCGTGCGAGTGACGGGTCAGCAGCCACTTGCTGTACTGGTGGCCCATGCCCTGGCCGTCGTGACAAGCGGCGCAGGCCCTGGCCCCGACGTAGATGGGGTGCTTGTCTTCGGCCAGCGCTGACACAGTGCCTGTCAGAAGGAGCGCCATAGTCGACGCGAGAAGGATTCTAGATTTCATCTCTGAACGCCTCACCACCGTAGGGGCGACACATGCGTCGCCCCTACCCACCCTGCACGACCTTCAGGATCTGGTCAGCTGGCACGTCCCGGAGCTGTTGCAGCTTGCCGTTCGGCCAACGGATCTCGATCTGATCGACCTTGACTGCCTGGCCCAGGCCGAAGTGAGCGCGTATGTCGTTTTGCGCCAGATAGCCGCGCACGCCCACGTACTCCTCGATCTGCTTGAGCTGGCCGGTCGTCGCGGTCACGCGCGCGCCGATCGCCGGTGTCTTGCCATTGGCGAGCCTGAGGTCGACGGTGAGCCAGTGGTTGAGCTTGTTTCCGCCGTCGTTGCGCAGCAGATGTGCCGGCGAGTCGAGGTTGATGGTCAGGATGTCGACGTCGCCGTCATTGTCGAAGTCGAAGTAGAGCGCGCCGCGGCCCACGTACTTGGTCTTGAAGTAGTCGCCCGACACGTCGGCCATGTCGGCGAAGCGGCCCTTGCCGTCGTTGCGCGTGATGATCTGGTTCTGCGCATACTCGTGGTGCGCGTCTCCCAGAGAGACGAACGCGTCCAGATAGCCGTCGTTGTCGAAGTCGGTCAGCAGGCCGGCCCAGCCTGCCGACTGCGCGCAGATCACCGCCAGACCAGAGCGGCTGATGGTGTCCTCGAAGAACTTGCCGCGGTTCATGAGCAGGCTGCCGTAGTTCATGTCCGGGATGAGGATGTCGAAACGGCCGTCGCGATCCACGTCTCCGATGGAGGGCCCCATGTGCGAGACACCCTGGCCGTTCTCGCTAAACGCCAGACCAGTGACCGCGCCCTTCTCAACAAACGCGCCCTGGCCCGTGTTCTCGTAGTAGTAGCTCTCCATCGAGTCGTTGGCCACGTAGATGTCCGGGAAGCCGTCGTTGTTGAGATCGACCGCCACCGCACTCATGGCGCGGCCGTTGGGGTTCACGAGCCCAGTCTCCTTCGTGACGTCCGTGAAGGTGCTGTCGCCGTTGTTGCGAAAGAGATGGTTCTGCTGCCCGTTGTAAGAAAGTGGACCAGGATAGCCGGCCGCCGCATAGAAAGACCGAAACTTGCCGTCGTCGTACTCGAGGTAGTTGGCCACGAAGACGTCGAGCTTGCCGTCGCCGTTGTAGTCCAGCCACGGCGCCGAGAGGCTCCAACTCGCGTCGCCTAGGCCGGTCTTCTCCGTGATGTCGGTGAAGGTGCCGTTGCCGTTGTTGTGAAAGAACTGATTCTGTCCGTAGTTGAGCACGTAGAGGTCCTGATAGCCGTCGCCGTCGATATCGGCCGTCGAGCACGAGAAGCCGTAGTGGTCGCCGCCCGCCACACCCGCCTTCTCCGTGACGTCGGTGAACGTGCCGTCGCCGTTGTTGTGATAGAGCGCGTTTCTGAGCTGGCCGATCAGGTCCCGGCCGCGGTTGTCGGACACGCCTTTGGTCCATCGGCCATTGACGAAGTAGATGTCGAGGAAGCCGTCGTTGTCGTAGTCGAAGACGCAGGCCCCGGCACCTGTGCCTTCCACGATGTTGGAGAGCTCGTGGTCGCCGATGCTGTGAGTGAAGTGGATGCCGGCCTTCTCGGTGACGTCGGTGAAGACAGGCCAGGGCGCTGCCGAAGCCGAGACCGGGGCAGGCGCTGACAGAGCCCAGCCAAGGGCCGCGAGCCCCAGCGCCACGCTGATGAGGACCGCTCGTCTCATTGCCTTGTTCCTCCGACCTTGTCCCAGAGCGCGCCGAGATCGATCCACTCGACGAACAGGGTGCGCTCGTCGTGGCTCAACTCTGCGCCCATCGGCATCGGCTTGGCCGGCAGTGTGGCCGCGACGCGGTCCCACGGTCTTGCCTTGTTGCTCCCAAAGAGATGCCACACGACCGCGCTCGTTCGAGCCTGACCTGGATGCACGTAGCGACCGGGCTGCAACGTCTCGTAGGCGCCGTTCAAGCGTACGCCGCTGGCCTGGCCGTGGCAGGAGACGCAGCGACTCTCGACGATCGGCTGGATGTCGTGCCGAAAGTCCACCGTGCGGCGCTGCTCTGGCGGCAGGGTGAGCTGGTTTGCTGGACGCGCGATCGCATCGACGAAGCGGTTCTGCGGTGTCAGCTCGGCGTCCTCGTGGCAACCGACGCAGCCCTGCTGGCCTTTGTACGGGACCCAGACCCAGCCCGAGGTCCGAAGCGCCAAGCCGTCGCTGTCGAGGATCTGGAGCTGGAGTGGCACCTCGGCTGGCACTACGACGTGGTAGCTGCCGTCGCGCTCCACTGGCGCCTCACCAACAAGGCGACGCGTAGGGGCGACCGCCTGGCCCGGTACGCCCTCGATGACACGCAGCCGCGCGATCGTGCCTGGCTCGAGGTCGTGCCCCAGATCGTTTAGGTAGACATTCAGACCATAGAGCTTGCCGTCGAGGATCGCCGATCCTGCCGGCGCGCCCGGCGTCTTCTCGTCCTTTTCGTCTGGGTCTTTGATGGCACTCGAACGGCGATCCGGCTTCAGTCGAGGCGCGACGGGCCGCGGCTGTATGTCGTGGAACGCCGGATCATCGAACAGGGTTGTGACGCGGCCGGTGAGCGTGTCGACGCGCACGATCGCATGCGTTCCGCTTCCGTCCGCAGGACGACGCGCGGCGACGATCGTGCCGTCGGGCAGCGCAGCAGGCGAGTGGAACAGGCCAGCCGCAGACTCAGTCACTCGGCGGTACGAGTGCAGATTGCGCCGAAGGCTCACGGAGGCGAGCGAGCCAGCGCCATCCCAGCCGACCTTCTCAGACTCGACGAACACGACCAGCCGGTCCGAGGTCGGCGTCGCGCACGGCATGGTCTTGATGCGTTGTCCCTCGTCCGCGGAAAAGACCTCTGCGTCCAGCCCGTCCGGATTGACGCCCACGAGCGCAATGCGGCCCGTCTCGCCGTGATCGAGCGTCGCGCGTTGCCACGAGGCATAGACGACGCGGCCGTCGCGCAGCACGGTGGGATCCATGTGACTCGAGAGGCTGTACGTCAGCCGCCGCGGCTGGGTACCGTCGAGCTTGACCGAGTAGAGGGCCGAGACAGGTGCGTCGCCATACTCGTTGCGCTGGCCCCGCAGCACGCGCACAAAGGCGATGTGCTCACGCGGCTCCGTGCCCTTGTTAGGATCAGCCACGATTGTGTAAACCGTCGGGAGGTAGGTCGGCTCGCGCAGATCGTCGTCGGTCGCGAAGACCTGGCGGCGGCCGCTGCCGTCTGCGTTCATCTCGTAGATCGCCCAGCGGTCGGCCGCGTCCTTCTTGGCAGCGAAGAGGATGTGCTGGCCGTCGAATGAGACGTCCGGGTCAGCCGCGCTGGCAAAGCCCGCCGTCAGGACCTTCGCGACCCTGCCGGCCGTCACCAGGACCAGGCGCCCTCCGTCACCGTAGTCGGCGCTGAGCATTCCGTCGGAACGCGGGCCGGCCTTCTCGGCGGCTGTGCCGACAGGCAATTGCGTGACGACCAACGTCAGCGCCTCTGGTCGCGCGCTGGTCCGGGCCACGGTGGCGGGCGTGGCGTGGCCGCCGCCGCCGGCGAGCGAGAGTGCCAGGCCAAAGCCGAGAGCGCGTGTGACTTGCTTGCGCACGAGTCGAGCCATCATGGTCGTCTGCTCTCTCCCCCTGTCCGCGATGTCCTATGCGCGTGGCGACTGCCGGCTGAGAAGCGGCCGATCGACTGAGGCCGCGACGCGACCAACGTCAGCGACGAGCGCGGCAAAGAGCCGGGGCGTCAGCGCCTGCGTACTGTCGCACAGAGCGCTGTCCGGGTCATCCTGGACCTCGACCATGACGCCGTCTGCGCCCACTGCGGCTGCGGCGCGCGCCAAAGGCGCGACAAGGTCGCGTCGACCCGCGGCGTGCGACGGGTCGACGATGATCGGCAGGTGCGTGAGCGCCTTGGCTGCGGGCACGACCGAGAGATCCAGTGTGTTGCGCGAGAAGTCGGAGAAGGCGCGGATGCCGCGTTCGCAGAGCATCACGTCGGAGTTGCCCTCGGCCAGGATGTACTCGGCGGCCATCAGCAGCTCTTCGAGCGTGGCCGCGAACCCGCGCTTGAGCATCACCGGCTTGTGCGCTCGCCCGGCGCGTTTAAGCAGCGGGAAGTTGTGCATGTTGCGCGAGCCGATCTGGATCGCGTCCGCGTATTCCGCGACCATCTCGACATGCTCGACGTCGAGGGCTTCGGTGATGACCGGCAGGCCGGTCTGTTCGCGCGCCTCGGCCAGGATCTTGAGACCGTCCTCGCCGAGCCCTTGGAAGGAGTAGGGGCTGGTGCGTGGCTTGAACGCGCCACCGCGCAGGATGTGAGCGCCCGCAGCGCGCACCTGTCGGGCCACGGCCAGCGTCTGCTCGCGCGACTCCACGGCGCACGGCCCGCTGATGATGACAAAACCAGGACCGCCGACCGGCACGCCGCCGACTTGGACGACGCTTCCGCCCGGGTGTACCTCGCGCGAGGCCAGCTCGTAGCCGTGGGAGGTGCGGCGCGCGTCAGCCACCCCCGGCTGCGCGATGAACGCGGCTGGATCAGGCGCCCGGCGCTCGCTCGTGACGATCAAGCGACGGCTGCTGTCAGGCACCGGATGGACCCGAAAGCCTCCGCCTTCTGCTGTTGCCACGAGCGATCGCTTCTGATCCTCTGTGGCGCCCGGCTTCAACACAATCAGCATGAGCCCCTTCCCATCCGCGTCCGATGCTCGATGAAGGCACGGCTGTAGCTGACCTAACGCCTGCAAAGCGCATTCCTGCCGCGCCGCGCTGAGAGGCGTCCCGGCCCTCTGGTCCTTTGCGCCCTTGGCTCAATGTGTTGCCGGCTCGCGCTGAGCCAGCGGCTTTGCCGGCGGAGCGCGCGCCTCATCGGATCTACGCGTCGGCACGCGGGTTCGCGTACGGAGTATGAGCGCGGCCTGGTCACGCCACGACAGCTGTGGCGTCGAGCTCGAAGAGCAGCTCGTCGCGGCACACGTCGGCAACGATGCACACGATGGGCAAGCCGCTCATGCCCTGCTCGGCAGCGATGCGATGGTACGTATCGAGATCCTCAGCGCGCTTCAGGAACGCGGTGCCCTGGCAGACGTCGTTGGCCGAGGCGCCGCCCGCGGTGAGGAGGCTCTTGACCGCCTCGAGGGTGCAGCGCGTCTGGGCCTCGAAGTCGCCGATGCGCACGCTGTGGCCGTGCTCGTCGATCGAGGCTGTGCCAGAGACAAAGACGTAGCCCGCGCTCTTGAGCCGCAGCAAGAGGCCGCGCGCAAAGGCCGAGCCGTACTCGGTCGCCTCGTTCTGCTTGTCATGTGCGAGCCTTGTCACTTCGTGCCGGCTGTCGCCGCGGGCCGCGGTGGCCAGAAGATCCAGGGTACAGGCGGCGCCGCGCGCGTTGCGGCCTTCGATGCCGGTGCTCGCTGGGAGTAGCGGCAGCGATTGGTCGTCGATGAGGCCCAGGCGATGGAACACGTCGTTGCGTGCGCGGTTGAACTCGCCGTACCAATCGAGGATGTGGTGGAGGTAGAACCAGGTGCGCCGCACGTTGCGGAACGACCAGCCCTGGCCAGTGAGGGTCTTGTCGACTGCATCGAGGAGGTAGGTCGTCTCCTCGGAAGGCGTCGGCGTTTCTCCTGCCCGCGCCAACCGTCCGACGTCCGAGAGCCCGAGGTAGGTGGCTTCGCTGCCTTCGACGAACCTTCCGCAGGTGATACCAGACGATCGGACCGGACGGCCCGCGTTGCCTGGCGCTGCGCGCACGGCGATGGCCTGCAGTCCGGCGATGCCGCGGCCGAGGCAGGGACGGCCTTCGATGAACGTCGGAGACCCGGCGGTGCGATCGCTAACAGCAGCCAGGATTTTCTGGCGGCGCCGCAGCACGTCTGCGGCCTCGGCCGCCTCGCCAAAAATGCGCTCGCTCACGAGCACGCAGCTCTCGTCGCCGAGGAGCGCTGCGAGCGGCGCATACGCCTGCTGCGCAAAGTGCTCCGGATCGCAGCCGCTCCCGTCTGGCAGGGCGAAGTGGATGAACACGAGATCGCCCGGCAATTGGGTGACGACAAACGCGTCGCTGCCGGCCGCAGGCTGCCGATTCACGCGGCAGACGGTACGGGGTCTGCCTCGTCAAGTCAAGCCGCGACGTTTGCCCGGCGCTGGAACAAACGGCGAAGCTCACGCAGGAGCGACTTGGTTGCGTAGGGGCGACCGGCCGGTCGCCCCCACGGATCCCCGACATGCGCCAACGTGGCCGGTCAGGACTGGCGTGAGTGCGCCAGGCGCGGCTCTCGGAGAGCTACGGGCACGCCTGGCAGCCCATGGCGACGTAGGTGCAGCCACTGCTGCCACAGTTCTGCAGGCACCAGCAGTCGCCACAATAACCGTTGCAACTCACCTGCGCGCACTGCCCAAGAGGGCTGCCCTGCCCTCCGCAGACGTGCAAGCACGTCCCGTTGCTGCAGCGGTCGCTACCGCTGCAGACTGGCGTGTTGTGGCAAGTGCCGCTGCTGCAAGAGTCGTTGGTGCAAGCATTGCTGTCGTTGCAGTTCTTTGGGGTGTGTTGGCAGGTGCCACCGCTACAGGAGTCGTCTGTGCACCCGTCGCCGTCGTTGCAGTCCTTCGGGGCGTGTTGGCAGGCGCCACCGCTACAGTAGTCGTCTGTGCAGCCGTTTCCGTCGTTGCAGTTCTTTGGAGTGTGTTGGCAGGTGCCACCGCTACAGGAGTCGTTTGTGCAGCCGTCTCCATCGTCGCAGTTCACGGGGGTGTGTACGCATCCGGTGCTGGGGCTGCAGGAGTCGGTGGTGCAAGCGTTTCCGTCGTCACAGTTGACGGATGTGTGCTGGCACGTAGTGCCGACGCAGGAGTCGTTGGTGCAGGCGTTTCCGTCGTTACAGCCTCCCGGACAGCCCGGAGGTGTGGGCGTAGGTGTGGGCGTGGGCGTGGGCGTGCCACCGCCTGGTGTCGGCGTGCCGCCGACTGGTGTCGGTGTCGCCCTCGCTGTCAGTCGCGCCTCGCGCGGTGTGGCCGTGTCGGCGTTCTTGGCCTCGTAGACGATGTCGCCAGCGCCGGCCGGATAGCCAGCCTGACCTGACTGCACCGTATAGCTTCCGTTCGAGGGCTGGAGCGTGACGAACGGGGTCTGACCCTTCAGCGCCAAGGCCACGTATCCGCAGGGAGCGGACCAGGTGAGCGAGAACGCCTGGCCATAGTCGATCGTCGCAGGATTGGCGGTGAAGTTCGTCATCGGCTGCGGCGCGCCGGCAGTACACGGTGTTGCCGAAACCACGGGAGTCGTCGTCGTTGTTGGGTCTGGACAAGAGTTGGTCAATCCGCCGCAGGTCTTGCTCCCGCAGGAAACCGTCACCAGCGTGGCTGTTGCCGCTGCTGCCAGCACCCCCACTACGAGAACCAGCACCCGACCCACCAGCACTCTACGATCGTTCGCACCCATACTCACCCTCTCCACATTCGCAGGCGCGGCCACAAGGCACGACAAGTCGCTCTCGAACGACTCCCTGCAATCATGCGGCCGCAAAGATGCGGCATCTTACGCGCGGGGCGCCAGACGCGTCAAGCCGCGCCATGCGCCTTGCGTTCGCACGAAGAACACCGAATGTGTCTGGGGGAAGGGAGGCACGGCGCGTGGAAGGGGTTCACGCGCCGTGCTGAGAGTACGAGTTCTACGCCGGGCCGCCTCGCTCGCTCGCGACAGTCGCCCCGGTCAGGGCGCTGCATGCCGTCTGCGGTCCCAGTCATCTGCCAAGATAAGCAACCCGCGTGCCAGCGGTGGCGGAGATCCCAGGGCAGTAGCTGTCCTTGCGACCACCGCAAACACAGGGGTTGGCAGCCCAGGAACTGGGCCTCTAAATGGCGCGATTAGCGGAAAATCATCGAGGGTATGGGCGCCGCGTACGATTTCCCGGCATTGGACTCGCGCCTGACCCCGGAGCTACCGGCGCACAGGTGTGGCTCGCGTGCCTCGCTGGCGGCCACACTGCGGCCGTTTGGCGGGCGCGCAGCGCCAGGCTACGCTTGCTCGGTCCTGGGATAGGCCCGCGATCCCGATGTCGATCTTTCACGCAAGCTCGTCGCGCGCCGGCTGGTTGACCCTGCTGTCCGTGGGCGCTGTCGTGGCAGTAAACGTCGCTGGCCTCTGGAGCATCGCGGTGGCGCGCCGCAGCGTGGTCGAGGAGGCCGGGCGCCTGTTCCGCCTCGACACCGAGACGCGTGCCCGTGCCCTCGAGGGCGCCATCGCTCGCAGCCGCGTAGACGTGGTGTTTCTGGCCGGTTCGTCCGCGATTTCCAGACTGGGCGGCTCAGCCCCGGCTGGACCGCGCGACGCTGAGTGGCGCCGCCTGGGCGCAGAGGCAGCGCTGCTCATCTTCCTGCGCGGCCATCCCGAGATCGTGCACATCTCCGTGCTGGTCGGAAAGGCCAACCCGATCGTGGAAGCCGGCTGGCGTGGCGGGGTCCCGATGGTCTGGCTGCCGCCCTCCGGCACGCGGGCCGTGGTCGAGATGCCGAGCGCCGAGACCAAGGCACATGTCTTCGGCGTCTTTGCTCTGGACACGCACGCAGCCACGGCCAGCGCGCTGCGGCTGGTCGCAGAGCTCGATCCGAAGGCCATGCTCACGCCCGTGCTGGCTGGAGCGCCTGAATCGCGCCAGTGCAGATTGGCTGATGCCACCGGCCGATGGCTGACGCACGACACGCGCGAGATGGCCGACAGCGCGCGGGCCTCGAGCGCGCTCAGCGCAGAAACCTCCGTGCACGCCTCGGGCTGGTCGTCGCCGTCGCCGTGGCGACTGACTTGCGCCGAAAGCCGAGCTGCGACGGTCACGCTCCTGGAGCCGCTTTCGCAGCGCTACCGTTTGACCGTCGGTTTGAACCTCGGCGTCATGGGCTTGACGCTGCTGCTGGGCTGGCTCACGGTTCACCAGCTCCGCCGCCGCGAGCGGCTCGAGGGCCAGGCTCGCGAAGAGACACGCGTGCGCGAGCTGGAGCGCCAGCTCTTTCACTCCGAGCGCCTGGCCACGGTGGGCCGGGTCGTGGCCGGTATTGCGCACGAGATCAACAATCCCCTTGAGGGCATGCTGAACTACCTCACGCTCGCGCAAGACGACCTCGCGCGGGGCGACGCGGCTGCGGCTGAGCGCCGTATGGGAGGCGTGCGCGAGGGCATCGAGCGCGTGGCTGGGATCGTGCGGCAGGTGCTGGGCCAGGCCGATCCTGCCACGGCGCCGGTCAGCCCAGTGGAGCTGGGAGGCCTGATCCGCCAGGCCGTCGCTTTCATCGAATCGCGGCGCGCGTTTCGCGGCATCGCGTTCACCGTTGCAGTTCCAGGCGAGCCGCTCTTGGCGTCGGGCCGCTCGGTCATGCTCGGACAGGTGCTGACGAATCTGGCGCTCAACGCCTGCGAGGCCCAACCCGAGGGTGGCGAGGTGCGCGTGAGCGCTGAGCGCGACGGCGACCGCATCCAGGTCGAGATCGCTGACCGCGGACCTGGCATCGTGCCAGAGGACATGGCGCGCATCTTCGAGCCGTTCTATTCGACCAAAGGCTCGACAGGTCTGGGGCTGTCCGTATGTCACACGATCGTCTCCCAGCACGGCGGTGAGTTGAAGGCGCAAGATAGGGAAGGCGGCGGCACGGTCTTTCGCCTGTCGCTGCCGACCTGGACGGAGGAAGAGCATGGCTGACGCTCGTGCGACGCGCGGACGCGTGTTGGTGGTCGAGGACGAGGCCTACGTGCGCCAGTCCATGGGTGAGATGCTGACAGCGCGCGGCTACGATGTTGTCCTGGCCGCCGGCGTCGAACCGGCCCTCACGCTTCTGGCGTCCTCCTCGATCGACGTGGTCATCACTGACCTCAAGATGCCCGCAGGCGGTGGGCTGGAGTTGGTGCGCCGCGCCAAGACGTCCCACTCCGACGTTCCCGTGGTCGTGCTCACAGGATTTGGCACGGTCGCGTCGGCGGTCGAGTGTCTCCAGGCCGGTGCGGCCAACTACATCCTCAAGCCAGCAGCCCCGGCCGCGATCGAGGTGGCTATCGAACGCGCGCTAGAGGCCAGCGCGCTCAGGCGCGAGCTCAACTACCTGCGTGGCGGCGAAGACGAGCGCGACCTACCCATTGGCCAGTCGCCGGCCTGGCAGCAAGTGCTCAAGAGCATCCGCGCTGCAGCGCCGACTGATTCGACGGTTCTGATCCTGGGCGAGTCTGGTACCGGCAAGGAGTTGCTGGCGCGCCTGGTGCACCGCTGGAGCGGTCGCGCCAAGGGCCCGTACGTGCGCGTCAACTGCGCGGCCGTGCCGATGGACATGTGGGAGAGCGAGTTCTTCGGCCATCGCAAGGGCGCCTTCACCGGCGCGACCGCCGACCGCGAAGGGCGTTTCCGCTTGGCCCATCGCGGCACGCTCTTCATGGACGAGGTCGGCGCCATGGCCCTGCCGGCCCAGGCCAAGATCCTGCGCGTCGTCCAGGACGGCGAGTTCGATCGCCTGGGCGACGAGCAGCCGACGCGGGTGGACGTGCGCCTGGTGGCTGCGACCAACAGCGATCTGGTGGCCGAGATCGCCGCTGGCCGCTTCAGGCAAGACCTCTACTACCGCCTCAACGTCGTGCGCGTCGTGGTGCCGCCGCTGCGCTCGAGGCCCGAGGACGTGACGCTACTGGCCGCGAGTTTCGCGGCCGAGGTCGCGGGTCGGCTGGGACGAGCAACTCCGACCTTCTCGCCCGCGTGCCAGCGCGAGATGGCCTCTTATGCCTGGCCCGGCAACGTGCGCGAGCTACGCAACGTCATCGAGCGCGCGATCATTCTTGATCCCCGGGAGGTCGTGGAGTCTTTGGAGCTGGGCGCACCTGAGCTATCGAGCCAGACAGCGGGCGAGGAGCGGGTCAGCGAGACCAACCTGCGCCAAGCGCTCATGGCGCGCGAACGGGAGGTCGTGATCGAGGCGCTCAAGCGCTCAGGCGGCGTGCGCAAAGAGGCGGCGCGGCTGCTCGGCATCGACCAGCGCAACCTCGGCTACTACCTGCGCAAACACACCATCGACGCTGAGCAGGTGGGCGACTGAGGGCACGACGCGCCGCACGTCCGTCCGAATTGCGATGGCGCCGCGCTGCTGAAGGGACGTGTCAGAACGACGAGCGGCGGCGTGTTCGCGGGTGTGGGTGATCAACCGACGGACAAGGCATAGCGGCGGGTCGCCCTAAGCGCGCGACTGGACACGAATGCCGATATCGCCCGCGCTCATTCGTAAGCTTCGGGTCGGTGCCGCAGGGTCGTCCTTGCGCGGACGCTCGGACGCGGAGGCTTGGCGCGAAGGAAGAAAGGGCATCGCGTCCTCGCTCGGCTGTCGGGCACTCGTCAGGTTCCTATGCACCGACAGACGCCGCGCTGCGTGACGACCCTGCTCA